>Ga0187893_10006212_pt1 | contig 20638 bp, 14 predicted proteins | sample MA1701074metaG_FD_139574 | JGI IMG/M metagenome (GOLD analysis project Ga0187893, IMG submission 139574) | White microbial mat communities from a basaltic lava cave in the Kipuka Kanohina Cave System on the Island of Hawaii, USA - MA170107-4 metaG ...
CAAGCTGCTCGCGATGGACATCGTCGATGCGCTGGATCAAAGCGCGAAGACTTGGGGCGCGGTGAACACCATCCGATTCGAGGCGCACCACTCCGCGGGCGACTGGAAGCCGTTGCGCGAATTCCCTGGCGCCGTGCCGGAACGAATCCGCAGCCACGGGTTTAACACCGACGCGGACGCCATCACGCGCTCGTTGCGTGAAGACCTCGGCCTCGAACCGCGCGGCGCGAAGGTGCTTCTGCTGGGCGCGGGCGGCGCGGGCCGCACGGCGGCGCTCAAGCTCGCATCCGATGGCGTTGACGAACTTCATCTCGTGAATCGCACCGTTGCCAAAGCCGAAGCTGTCGCTGCCGAGATTCGCCTGCGATTCCCGTCCGTGAAAGTTTCCGTCGGTTATCCGGACGCACTGGTCGATCTCGCGCTCAACGCCACCTCGCTCGGACTGAAGCCATCGGACGCGCTTCCGTTCGACTCGCGCGCGTTCTCGTTGACCCGGGCGAGCGCGGTGTACGACATGATTTACCGCCCGGCAGAAACGCCGTTGCTCAAGGCCGCCAAGGCTGCCGGCTGCCGCGCCGCAAACGGCCTCGGCATGTTGCTGTATCAAGGCGCGAGCGCGCTCGAACTGTGGACCGGCCGCCCCGCGCCGATAGACGTGATGCGTGAAGCCCTTCGCCGCAACATTTACGGCTAGTCCGCGCCTCACCCGCCGCGCATGACCGCCCTCGCCAGTCCGTTCAACGCGCAGACTTGGGCCTCGCTCCCGTTCCACTTCTGGTCGGTGGTGCTCTTCGCGCTCGGCTGCATGGTCGGCAGTTTCCTGAACGTCTGCATCCATCGGATGCCGCGCGGCATGAGCGTAGTGAAGCCGCCTTCGCACTGTCCGCACTGCGGCTATTCGATTCCGTGGCATCTAAACCTGCCGCTGTTCACCTGGCTCATGCTGCGTGGCCGATGCGCGCATTGTCGCGCGCCCATCTCAAGCCGTTACTTCTTTGTCGAACTGCTCACCGGCCTCGCCTTCCTCGCAGCGTGGGTTGCCGCAGGTCGCGCGACTCCGCTCGTCGCGCTCGTCTATTGCCTGGTGCTGGCGGGCTTTATTGTCGCCACGTTCATCGACTTGGAACACTTCATCATACCCGACGAAATCACGATCGGCGGGATGGTCGCGGGTGTCGTGCTTTCGTTCGCCGTGCCGGCGCTGCACGGCGCGACATCGCACGTTGCCGGTCTCCTCCAAAGCTTGCTCGGCCTGGCGGTCGGCGCGGGCGTCGTTTATGCTGTCGTCCGCGTGGGCAAAGTCCTCTTCGGCCGGCAACGCATCGAACTGCCGCCCGACACGCGCATTGTCTTCACCGAAACCAGCGTCGTGCTGCCCGATCAGGAAATCCCATTTGAAGAACTCTTCTACCGCAAGTCCGATGTCATCACGCTCGAAGCCAAGTCCGTCGAACTGATCGACCGCTGCTACTGCTGCGTCACCATCCGGCTCCTGCCGGAGAAGCTGTTCATCGGCGAGGAGGAAATGAACCCGGAAACCATCCCGCAGATGGAAGTCGTCGCGGACAAAATCATTCTGCCGCGCGAGGCGATGGGTTTTGGCGACGTGAAGTTCATGGGGGCCATCGGCGCGTTCCTCGGCTGGCAGGCGACGCTGTTCTCGCTCATGGCCAGCAGCATCATCGGCGCGTTCGTGGGCCTCATGCTCATCGCGCTGCGCAAGCAGGAGTGGTCGAGCAAGCTGCCCTACGGCCCTTACATCGCGCTCGCCGCCACGATTTGGATCTTCACGGGGCGGCGGCTGATCGAGTGGTGGATGAGTTTGGGGGCCACCGGCGTGCTCACCCGGTGAGGCTCACCACGAAAGCGCCTGGAGCCGCCGCGCGACTTCCTCCGCGTTGGCCCGGCTGTTGAACGCGCTGATGCGGAAGTAACCTTCGCCCTTGGAGCCGAAGCCGCTGCCCGGCGTCATGACGACATTCGCCTCGCCGAGAATCTTGTCGAATGCCTGCCAGCTCGTGACGCCCTTCGGCGTGCGGACCCAGATGTAAGGCGCGTTCACGCCACCGAAGACTTTCAGCCCGGCCTTCTTTGCGCCGGCGCGGAGCACGGCGGCGTTGCCCATATAGTGCTCAATGAGCGCACGGACCTGTTTCTTCCCTTCCGGCGAGTAAACCGCCTCGGCCGCGCGCTGCACGACGTAGGAGACGCCATTGAATTTCGTCGTCATGCGCCGCTGCCAGAGCGAGTGCAGCGGCTTGAACTCGCCGGCCTTTGTTTGCGCGAGCAGCGACTTCGGCACGACGGTGAACGCGCAACGCAGCCCGGTGAAGCCGCCGTTCTTCGAGAAGCTGCGGAACTCCACGGCGCATTCGCGCGCGCCGGAGACTTCATAGATCGACCGCGGCAGCGTCGGATCGCTGATGTAGGCTTCGTAGGCCGCGTCGAACAGGATGATGGCCTTGTGCTCCAGCGCATACTTCACCCACGCCTCAAGTTGCGGGCGCGTCGCCGCCGCGCCCGTCGGGTTGTTCGGAGAACAGAGGTAAATGACATCGACGTCGCGCTTCGGCGGCTCGGGGATGAATCCGTTCGACGGACGACACGGCAGATAAACGATCTTCGCGTACGCCCCGGCCTCGTTCGCCTCGCCCGTGTGGCCCGCCATGACGTTGGTGTCCACGTACACTGGATACACCGGATCGCTGATGGCGATTTTGTTTTTGCTGCCGAGGATGTCCAGGATGCTGCCGCAATCGCACTTCGAGCCGTCGCTGACGAAGACTTCGTCATCCGCCACGTCGAGGCCGCGGTCGCGATAATCGTCCTTCGCGATAGCAGCGCGGAGCCAATCGTAGCCTTGCTCCGGCCCGTAGCCCTTGAAGGTTTCGCGCGCGCCCATCTCATCCACGGCCTTGTGCAATACGGCGATGACAGCGGACGGCAGCGGCTCCGTCACGTCGCCGATGCCGCAACGGATGAGCCGTTGCGCCGCTTCAGGATTCGCCTCACAAAACGCCTTCACGCGGCGGCCGATCTCCGGGAAGAGATAGCCGGCTTTGAGCTTCAAGTAATTGTCATTCAGAAATGCCATCGGGCAGAGTCAATAGTCGGTGGTTCGTAGTCGTAGCTGGCAGAGACGCGCCCTGCCGAATCAAAACGCGGACGCTAGCGGATGCGCGCCGGGGATGCAAGCGGAGCCAGGGCACACCCTCGAAGCAGCCGCCAAAGAGCGTCGCCAGCCGTCACCAGCCCAACGTCGCGCGGCTTTACCTCGACGACGGGGGACTTCTCCGGGAGTATCGCCCGCTCTGTATGAAATATCGGTTACTAATCATAGGGGTTGTCGCGGGATTCGCGCTGGGCGGGTGTAAGAAGAAGGGGGCGGAAGGCGCAGGCGGCGGAGCAGGGGGCTTCGCGACGCCGGCGATTGTCGTCGAGGCGAAGCGGCAGTCCGTGTCCGAAACCCTGTCGCTGGTCGCCACGCTGGCGGCGAACGAAATGGTAGAGATCAAATCAGAGACTGACGGGACGGTGGAGAAAATCCTGTTCGAAGAAGGCGCGGCGGTGAAGGCGGGGGATCTGTTGATCCAACTGGATGAATCGAAGTTCGCCGCGGCAGTGGCGGAGGCGGAGGCGAATTTCAAGTTGAGCAAGCTGACGTTCGAGCGGAACCAGCAGCTTTACCGCGACAAACTGATCTCGCAGCAGGAGTTCGATCAGGCGGCGGCGATGTTCGACGCGAACCGCGCGTCGCTCGACCTCAAGAAACGTCAGTGGGAGGATACGCGCATCCATGCGCCGTTCAATGGCGTCGTGGGCGCGCGCAACGTGAGTCCGGGCCAGGTCATCTCGCGCGCGATGGGCATGGGTGGCACGGCCTCCACGCTGACGTGGCTGGTGGACCTCGACCCGGTGAAGGTGGAAATCCCGGTGCCAGAGCGGTTCCTCGGTCAGTTGAAGGTCGGACAAACGCTGGAGCTGACGGTCGCGGCGTTTCCCGGCGAGAAGTTCAAGGGCGAAGTCTATTTCATCGGCCCGCAGGTCGATGCGGCGACGCGCACGGCGTTGGTGAAGGCGAAGATCGCGAACGCGAGTCGGAAACTGAAGCCCGGCATGTTCGCGAATCTCGACCTGACGCTGAAGCTCAAGGAGCAGGCGATTGTGATTCCGGAGTCGGCGACCATCGCGAGCGGTGATCGGACGATTGTCTATGTCGTCGGCGCGGATGACACCGCGCAGATTCGCACGGTGAAGCTGGGGGTGCGGCTGGCGGGCAACGTGGAGGTGATTGATGGCTTGAAGGAAGGCGAGCGCATCGTCGCAGAGGGAATTCAGAAGGTGAGGCCGGGCGGAAAGGTGAAAGCGGCTGAGGCGGGAATGGGGGAGCGGGGGAGTGGGGGAATGGGAACTGCCGCGACCAACGGCACCGCGCAAGCCCAGTAGGGAACCGAACAGCGCCTCGTCATGGTCCTTTCAAGAATCAGCATCCAACGCCCCGTCCTCACCACGATGATGAGCCTTGCGCTCGTCCTTTTCGGCGTCATCTCGCTCACGCGCCTTCCCGTGCGCGAGTTGCCCGACATCGATCCGCCCGTCGTTTCCGTCACCACGATTTATCCGGGCGCGAACGCTGCTGTCGTCGAGACTGAGGTAAGCGAGCGGCTGGAGGAAGAGATTAACAACATCCCCGGCATCAAAACGCTCTTCAGCAACAGCCGCGAGGAAGTGAGCACCATCACCGTCGAGTTCGATCTTGGGCGCGACATCGATCTTTGCGCGCAGGACGTGCGCGACCGCGTGGCGCGCGTGCGCGAGCGGCTCCCCGAAACCATCAAGGAGCCGATCATCGCCAAGCAGGATTCCGACGCCCAGCCCATCATCTGGATCGGCATGAACAGCGACGTGCTCACGCCGCTGGAGATGACGATGCTGGCCGAACGCCGCATCAAGAACCGCCTCCAGACCGTGCGCGGCGTCTCCGGTGTGTTCATCGGCGGCGAGAAACGCTTCGCCATGCGCCTGTGGCTCGACGCGGAGAAAATGGCCGCGCACCAGCTCACCGTCCTCGATGTCGAGCGCGCGCTCCGGCAGCAGAACGTCGAACTCCCCAGCGGCCGCGTCGAAAATCTCCAGCGCGAGATGACCATCCAGACCCGCGGCGAGATGAAGACCGCCGACGAATTCAACAACCTCGTCGTCTTCAGCGACGGCTCGCGCCTCGTCCGCCTGCGCGACATCGGCGAGGCAAAGGCGGGCGTCGAGAACGAGCGCACCTTCGCGCGCAACAACGGCAAGCCGTGCATCTTCCTCGGCATCGTCAAGCAATCCACCGCCAACACCGTCGAAGTCTCGCGCGGCATTCGCGAGGAGATGGAGCGCATCAAACCCACGCTGCCGAGCGGCATCGACGTGGTTTACAACTACGACCAGGCCATCTACGTCAACAAAGCCATCAACGAAGTCTGGGGCACGCTCGGCATGGCCTTCGTGCTCGTCGTCATCATCATCTGGTTTTTCCTCGGCAGCTTCCGCTCGACACTCATTCCCGCCGTCGCGATTCCCGTCTCCATCGTCGGCACGTTCGCGATCCTGCACGCGTTCGGCTACTCGGTGAACATCCTCACCATGCTCGCGCTGGTGCTGGCCATCGGCGTCGTCGTCGATGACGCCATCGTCGTGCTGGAGAACATCCACCGCCACATCGAAGCCGGCATGAAGCCGATGCAGGCCGCGTTCAAGGGCATGGAGGAAATCGCCTTCGCCGTCATCGCCATCACGCTGTCGCTCATCGCGGTGTTCACGCCGCTGGCTTTTCAGAAAAGCATCACGGGCCGGCTGTTCGTCGAATTCGCTGTGGCCGTCGCCGGCAGCGTCGCGGTCAGCGCGTTCGTCGCGTTGACGCTCGCGCCGATGATGGCCGCGCGCATCCTCAAGGAACACGCCCCCCACGACCGCTTCTTTTTCATCCGTTGGTTCGAGAGGATGCTCGGCTTCTTCACGCGCGCCTACGGGCGTGTCCTTCGCCCGTGCGTCAACGCCGCGCACCGCGTTGTCCGGCCCTTCACCGGCTGGCCGCTGCCCGCGCGGCTCGCTCTCGGACTCATTTTCGCCGCCGCCGTCCTCGCCATTTCCGCCGGCCCGACGGTTCTCCTCTACCGTAGCCTCGAACAGGAATTCCTCCCCGAAGAAGACAAAGGCTTCATGTTCTCCTTCGTCTATGCGCCCGAAGGTTCCTCGCTTGAATTCACCGACCGGCAGATGAAGAAGCTCGAAGCCATCCTCGCGCGCACGCCCGAAGTCGAAATCTACGGCGGCATCACCGCCTTCTCGATGGCCGGACCGGGCCAGGCGAACAACGGCATCGTCTTCGTCCACCTCAAGGACCGCAGCGAACGCGACCGCAGCGTGCAGGAAATCGTCCGCGGACCCGGCGGCTTGCAGATGCAATTCTTCACCGAAGTCGAAGGTGCCTTCGCCGCCCCCATCATCCCCAAGGCCATTCAGACCAGCTTTGGCTCCGCATTCGAACTCGTCATCCAGGGCCAGGACCTCGAACAGCTCGACCAATACACCCGTGAACTCACTGCCAGGCTCGCCGGCACCGGCTTCATCCTTAATCCGCGCTCGAGCTTCGAGATCACCAAACCCGAACTCCGCCTCGACATCGACCGCAACCGCGCCGCCGCCCTGGGCGTCAGCATCGAAGACATCTCGCGCGCGCTCCAAATCCTCTTCGGCGGACTCGACCTCAGCCGCATCAAACTCGAAGGCAAGGAATACGAAGTCATCGCCCAACTCGTGCGCGAGAGCCGCCTCACCCCGCAGGACCTTGACCGCCTTTACATCCGCAACCGCGACGGCCGTCTCATCCAACTCAGCGCCGTCGTCCACCGCAGCGAAGGCGCCGCGCCCAACGCCATCGAACACTACAACCGCCTCCGCTCCACCACTATCTCCGCCACGCTGAAGGACGTGCCCCTCGGCACGGCCATTGAGCGCGTCGAAGCCATGCTCAAAGACGATCTCCCGCCCGGCTTCCGCTACGCCTGGTCCGGAGAGTCGAAGGAATTCAAGGACACCGGCGGCGAAGTCGTTTTCATCATCGTCCTGGCGCTCCTCATTGTTTACATGACACTCGCTGCGCAATTCGAGAGCTTCATCCATCCCATCACCATCCTTTCCTCCGTATGGCTCGCGTGGTTCGGCGCCTTCGGCCTGCTCTGGCTGGTGAACTTCCTCAGCCAGGGCAAAGTCACCGCGATGAACGTCAATCTCTTCTCCCAGATCGGCCTCGTCCTGCTCATCGGCCTCGTGATCAAGAACTCCATCCTCATCGTCGAATTCGCCAATCAACGCATCGCCGCCGGCGCAAGCGCGCTCGACGCCTCCATCGAAGCCGGCCTCGTCCGCCTGCGCCCCATCCTCATGACCGCCTTCTCGACCATTGCCGGCATCCTCCCCATCGCCATCGGATTCGGCGCCGGCGCCGAGAGCCGCCGCCCGATGGGCGTGGCCGTCGTGGGCGGCATCCTGACCAGCACCTATCTGACCCTCGTCGTCATCCCCGTCGTGTACGTCGTCTTCAGCCAGTTGGCCGGGAAGAAGAAGGTGCCCGTCGCCTCCCCGGCGGTCGTCGCGCCCGCGGTGGAACCGGTGGTGAAGTGAACTCTCCTCGTAGCAGTCGAGATAACGAGACTCAAACTTCCCTTGCGCCAGCGGCAGTTCGATTGGATCAGAGTCTCGAGACCTCGACTGCTACGCTGTTAAATGTCCCGTAGCCTTACGGTGCCAGCAGTTCGCGGCCGGCGATCTGGACTTTGAACGGGTGCCGCGCGCGCGGCAGGAAGAGTTCGGCGATGTAGGGCGGAAGCCGCCGGGCGTTCGGGACGGCGGTGTTGGAGAGTGAGTAAGCGGTTCCGCCGGCTTCGATCCGTTGCGAGGTTTCAAAGAGCGGTTTCACTTCGCCGGAGGGGAGCGTCACGGCTTGGGCGAACATCGCTTCGAAGCCGGATTCCCCGGCGGCGACGTGCGTGATGTTTGTCGCGTTCGGAAAATAACGGCGAAATTCGTCGGCCCGAAGAGCGCCTTCCGTGTTGCAGCCCGAGACGCAGATGTTGTGAATGTGCGCGGCTGCGCGAGGGCCGATCAGCGTGAAGAGGTCGCGAACGGAGTAGGCCGGCCGCGCGTTCGTGTCCGCGAAGCGGCTTTCGTGCGGGACGAACACGTAGCGATCTCCCCGCGGCGTTGCCTTCGCCTCGCCGTGCGAAGTGACGAAGATCGCGCGGTTGTTGGTTAGGCCGTGGACGCGCGTGATGTCGCGGATGCCGACGCCCGACTTCCACAACTCGAAGTAGTGGTTGCTCTCTCCGGCAGCCGGCGCGGTGTACGAAGCTTTCAGGAAATTCATGTTCGCGCCGAATTCGCCAAGCTCCGAGTCGCGGCTCGGCGGCGCCGCGTGAACGGACAGCGCGCCGTGCAACGCGCCCGCAACGCACACCAGCGCGACCCATGAATATGGACGACCAAACTTCATCCCGGTCTGATGCGATCAGCCTATTCAGTCCGGTGTGGAGCGACCATCGGGGGAAGTTCGTACGCGGCCCCCTGAAGGAGTGCGGCGTCTCCCTTACGCAATCTCCGCTAATGTCATGCACGCAGGTGCCGATAGGAGGCTTTGTGAGAAACAGTGTCGAAGAGACAGACAGCTTTCCGGGTCGCGCGATAAGCGGGCCGGAGAGTTCTTTCCGCGTTGCACGCACGAGCGCGAGTCTCGGCGGGCTTAAGGTTTCCGGCAAACCGGCCGATTTCATTGGCGCATCGTTTGCTTTGCAGCTTTCAGTCGAACGGGATTGGGCGAAGTCGCGACGCGGTGACCCCGAAGGGTTGTCAGACAGAAAAACATGAACCTGTGCCGGCAGGCGGAGTGAGTCGCTCCGCCGATCGGCCGAAAACCAGTAAAAGTATTATGAGCAGAATGAAATTGTCGGTAGTCGCGCTCCTGTTGGGCGCATTTGTGGCATGCCACGCAAACGTTCGCGCCGCGGACGCGCGGCCAGTGCCGCAGTCCGGCCCCAAGGCGGTGCCCGCCAAAATCATCGTCGTGGACCGGACGGCCAAAGCCCTGACCGTGGACGTGAACGGCACCATCCATCTTTATTGGCTGGGTCCGAACGCGAAGTTCAAGAAGGACGGCAAGGACGTGACCATCGCCGAGCTTGTCCCCGGACAGACCGTAAGACTCGTCATGGACCTGCTCGTGAAGGGCGGCGTTCGCGAAGTCGTGGTCGAAGTCGTCATCGAACCGAACGGCGAGCCTGCGGAAGAAGCAGGCATCCGCGGAAGGGGCAACCGGAACAGACGCGACAATGGGCGCGATAACGGCCGCGATAACAAACGCGACGACAACGGGCGCGGTAACGGCAACAACAACGGCACGGCCAATCCCGTCCCGCGCGGGCAGGGCACTCCGCCCATTTTTGTCGCCCCGCCGGTCAATCGTCCCCCTGTTTCGCCGCACAACTGATCAGGCCACCGGCCCACCACAACCCTCAGCCACGATTGATGTGAAACTCACAAAGCACCTCAATGGAACCCTTGTCGCCCGGACCTGCTGCCTCACTGGCATCGTGATCGGCCTGACGCCTGCCGCTCACGCGCAGGATTTCAGACGCAACCCCGATCTCTGGCACACGCACGACGCCGCGGTGCCGGACCCGCTTCCCGCCGATCCGTGGAAGCGAGAGCCGGAGACGACGCTCCGTTACGGCGCGATCGACGTTTACCCGTTCCTGCGGGGCAGCGTCCTGTACGACGACAACATTTACATCACGGAGGAAAACAAGGAACCCGACGTCATCTGGGCGCTCGCCCCCGGCATTCTGCTCGCCACGGGCGATTACAGGAAGAGGGAGGAGAATCTCGCCGCGCTCCAGTATTCGCCGACGTTCCTGCTGTTCACGGACAACAGCGGCAACAACGCCGTGGACCACGACGCGCAAGGCCGCGTCCAGTTTCACCCGGGCAACACGACGCTGCAGCTTTATCAGGGTTTCCAGCGGTACTCCGGCGCGGTCGCGGACGTAGGCAGCCGCGTGTCGCGAAACATTTATACCACGGAAGGCTCGGCCAAATACGAGATCAGCCCCAAGACGGCGGTCGAACTGCAAGCCCGGCAGGCCATCATTGATTACGAAGACAGCTCCGAAGCGCCCGTGGACGGCTACAAGGAATGGACGGTCTCATTGTTCTTCGACTACGCGCTGACGCCGAAAGTCAAGATCGGCCCGGGCTTCAGCGCAGGATGGATGGACGTGCCCGACAGCGTGAACCAGACCTACCAGCAGGTGCTGGCGCGGGCCTCGTACGAGGTGAGCGAGAAGCTGGATTTGAACTGCACCGTGGGCGGCGAAATCCGCCAGTTCGAAGGCGACCGCGACAATCGGTTCAATGGCGTCTTCTCCATCGGCGCCCGTTACCAGCCGTTGGAGAACACATTCCTGACTCTCGACGCCTACCGGCGCGACGAGGCGTCCGTGGCGTTGGTGAATCAGAACTACACGTTCACCGGATTCAGTGCGTCCGCCCGCCAAAACTTCGCGGTGCTCTACTCCGCGGCGCTCACGGGCGGGTACTACCACGCGGATTATCATTCCACCGTCGAGGGCGGAAGTTCCGACCGCGACGACGATCATTTCTACGTCCGGCTCGAAGCGGACTGGAACGCCACGGGCCGCCTGACGGTCGGTGCCTTCTACCAGTATCGAAGCAACGATTCGTCGGCCGCCGGTTTCAGCTTCGACAACAACCAGTTTGGCCTGAAAGCCAGTTATCGCTTCTGAAGCGGAGCGACGAGACGGATCTTTATGACGAACAGCCGAATCTTGTGCTGCATCCTGGTGGCGTGGGCCGTCGGGCCATCCGGCAGTTTCGCCCAGACTTTTCCTCCGGGACCCTCGAACGCTGCGCCCGCACGGACATCGGCCGCGTCGCAAACTTATGTCCTCACACCAAACGACGTCGTGCAGGTCAAAGTGTATCAGGAAGACGACCTCGAAACGAAAATGCGCATCGCCAAGGACGGGACGACCAGCTTTCCCCTGATCGGAACGGTTCGTCTCGGCGGAAAGACTGTTGAGCAGGCAGCCGCGCTGATTCGCGACGCGCTTGCGAAAGATTACCTCGTCAACCCACAGGTCACCGTGAGCGTCGTCGAGTATTCAAAACGTCGCTTCACGGTGCTCGGACAGGTCCAAAAGCCCGGCGCCTACGAAATTCCCAATGAAGAAACCATGACGTTGCTCCAAGCCATCGCGATGGCGGGCGGATACACGCGGTTGGCGAACCGCGGTGGCGTCACCATCACCCGGACCGTGGGCGGACGGAAAACCACCCACACCGTCGATGTGAAATCCGCCACGACCGACGCCGACACCAAGCCTTTCGAGATTCTCGCCGACGACATCATCACCATTCCTGAAAGACTTTTCTGACGTGAAGCCATTTTCCCCAGACGGATCTGCGGGGCCTTATTCCGACCGCATCGACTTCCGCGCCCTCTTTCATCTTGCCCGCGAGAAAGCCTGGCTGATTGCGCTGTGCCTCCTGCTCGCGGGGTTCGCCACCGCCGCGCATCTGGCGCGCTCGCCGAAAATCTACGCGGCGAAGGTCGTGCTCCAGGTCGAGCAGGAGGAGGCCAGGATCATTAACATTGAGCGCGTGCAACAGGAGAATTTGCAGAGCCTCGAATCGCTGAAGACCGTCGAGCAGACGCTGCAAACACCGGCCATCATGGCGCGCGTGCTCGACGCCAACAAGCTGGCCGCCGATCCCCGCTTCGCCCCGCCGCCGGCTGAGGGCCAGACGCCGCCCAGTCGCGAACAGCTTGTCAATCGGCTTGCCGGCATGGTCGAAGTCCGCCTCCGCAAGGGCACGCGCCTCATCGACATCAAGGTCGAGCACACCAACCCGTCGCTCACGGAACTCGTCGCCAATTCCATCGTGCGTGAATTCCTCCTGCTGAACCAGGAGCACAGCGCCAGTTCCTCCGAAGTCGCCACGGAGTTTCTAGTCAAGGAATCCCGCCAACTGAAGAGCAAGGTCGAGGCTTCGGAGAAAGTGCTCCAGGCGTTCAAGGAACAGATGCAGATTCCCTCGCTGGAAGAGCGGCAGAACATCGTCCTGGAAAAACTCAAGGAACTCGGCGCAAAAGTCACCGAAGCGAAGTCCCAGCGCATCGTGCAGGAAACGGCGTGGAAACAGGTCCTGACCCTCAGCAACGACGTCAATGCCCTGCTGGTCATCCCGGCCGTCGCCAACGACCAGGCGGTGACGGAGATTCGCTCGAACATCGCCAAACAGGAATCCGATCTCGCCAACCTTCGCCAGCGATACAAGCAGCTTCACCCGAAATTCATCCAGGCCCAGAGCCAGCTCGCCGAGTGGAAGAGCGCGTTGGACAAGGCGATTCTCTCCGTCCCCAAGCGCGTCCGCTCCGCCTACGAGAGCGCCCGCGCCGCGGAGCAGGCCCTGGAGAGCGCCTTGCGCGAACAGGAAACCGTCGCGCTCGAACTCAACAAGCAGTCCGTCCGCTACAACGTGCTCTCCCGCGACGTGGAATCGGATCGCGCCCTTTACCAATCGGTGCTCAACCGCATCAAGGAAACTTCCGTCACCAAGGACCTCAAGCCGAGCAAGGTGCGCGTCATCCAGCAAGCGTCCGTTCCCGAAAAGCCGGTGAAGCCGCAGAAAGTCCGCGTCATCGCCGCGGGCGTCATGGCCGGCCTGGTGGGCAGCGTCCTGCTCGTCTTCCTGCTCAACGCGCTGGATCGCTCTTTGAAGACCGTCGATCAAACCGAGGAATACCTTGCCTTGCCGGTCCTCAGCACGATTCCAAAATTCGGCGGCAACGCAAACGACCATCGCCGGCAGATCATCAGTGACGCCGCGCAAAGCCCGGAAGCCGAATCGTTCCGCACCTTGCGCACGGCGCTTTCGATGCTTGGCCGCAAGGAAGACCGGCGCTCGTTCCTGTTCACGAGCGCGCTGCCGTCCGAAGGGAAAACGTTCTGCTCGCTCAACTATGCCCTCAGCCTGGCCCGGCAGGGAATGCGCACGCTCGTCGTCGATTGCGACTTACGCCGGCCGATGGTGGAAAAATCGATTTGCGGCGACGTGCCGCGCGCCTTCGGACTGACGGACTTCCTGACCGGCCAGAAGTCGTTCGACGAAGTGACTCATCCGGCGGAAGCGGAGAACCTCTTCTTCATGCCCAGCGGCACCAATGCTCCGAACCCCGCCGAACTTCTCGCCAGGAACGGCATTGATGGCGTGATCAACGAGGCGCTCCGGCATTTCGACCGCGTGGTCGTCGATTCAGCGCCCATCCACGCCGTCAGCGACACGCTGCTCATCCTGAACCGCATCCAGACGCTTTGCCTGGTCATCCACGCCCGCAAGACGCCGAAGAACTCGATTCGTCGCGCCGTGCAATTGCTCCGGCAGGCGGGTGCGCCGCTGGCCGGCGTCGTCATGAACCTCATGCCGCGCAGCAGTCATGGCTATTACTACTACGATTCGTACTACGACTACGCCTACCGCGGGAAATACGGCGACGACCGAAAGCGCGCCGCGTAGCGCCAGAGGACTGGCGCAGTCCAGGACTGCTTCGCGACGAAAGGAAGCCAGTCTGCGCGCCAGCGTCCTGGAGTGCGCCAGTCCTCTGGCGCTTTTTCGCGAGTCAACTCCCAAGGTGCGCGCGCGACAAACGCCCTAAGCTTTGAAGATCAGCGAATGGATTCGACAGCCACAACTTCCCAGGTCGCGGGCCTCCGCGTGACGCCGGCTTCGTCCGTCGGCGCGAAGGCAGCCCACGGGGCGTTTTGGACCGTCTGTTTTTCCGTCCTCAACAAGTTCTTCACGCTCGGCAGCCAGGTTGCCCTCGCGTGGTTCCTCCTGCCGCAGGACTTCGGACTCGTCGCGATGGCGCTGTCGATCACCAGCGTCGTGACGATGCTTTGCGGTTCAAGCCTGTCGAAGGTGCTCATCCAGCGCCAGGAACGGTTCGACGAAGATGCCGGACAAGTCTTCTGGCTCTCGCTCGCAATGAATGCGGCCGCTGCGCTGTTGCTCGCCGCCATATCGCCGTTGGCGGGAATGCTTTTCAAAGAGCCGCGCGTCATATCGTTGATCTTGATCGCGGCCGCGGCGATTCCGCTGATGGCCCTGCCAACCATCTACGCGGCGGCCCTCTATCGCGACCTTCGATTCAAAACCGTCTCCATGCTCCACTGCGGCGAAGGCATCATCCGCAACGGCTCGGCAGTCGCGCTGGCGGCGTGCGGTTTCGGCGCGTACTCGCTGGTGTTGCCGTTGCTCGCCTCTGCTCTCTTTGCAGCCATCCTGTTTCGCGCGAAGGCGGGGCGCATCGCTATTGGCGAGCCCCAGCCGCGTCAGTGGAAGGCACTGCTGGCGCCCGCAGGCTGGCTGATGCTCCACGCCTTGTTCGCAGCGATCCAGGGCTATGGCGCGGCGTTCATCATCGGCATCGGACATGATTCGACGGTCGCCGGACTTTACTACTGGGGATTCGCCCTCTCGACGCAAGCGATGTTCCTCCTCGCGAACAATCTTCAAACTGTCTTCTTTCCCGTGCTCTCGAAGGTGAACGACGACGTGCAGCGCCAGTACGCCGCGTTCCGCAAGACCAGTCAGGCGCTGCTCCTCATTGCTGTTCCGGTCTGCGCGCTCCAGGTGTTGCTGGCGCGGCCGTTCATCGAAATGGTCTTTCACGCGCGCTGGCTGCCGGCGGCGCCGGTCGTGCAATGGCTCAGCCTCGGCATGATCACACAACCGCTGAGCGTGCTCGCCGCTTCTTTATTGCTCGCGCGCGGCCGATTCGGCGCGCTGGCCGCGCTGACGGGATTTTCCGCGCTCACCACCCTCATCAGCGCCAGCGCCGGCGCTCTCGCCGGCCACGAAGTCGCCATCGCGCAGTGGACTTGCGGAGGGCTTTTCATCTCTGGACTCATCGCCGGTTGGGTCGCGCTGCGGCAGTTCGAAAAAGGCTGGCGGGAACTGGCCGCCATCATCGCCGGCCCATTACTCATCACGCCCATCTGTCTGCTGGCGGGATGGTTGATCACCGTCGCCCTGCGCGGATGGGATCGATGGGCGGTTGTCACGATGACCACGTTTCTCCTGCTGGCACTTTACTTCCTGCTGGCGAAGTGGGTGCTGCCGGGCACGACGGCGGAACTGATCTCCCGCCTGAACCTCGGCCGCTGGCTCGGCGCTCCGGCCCCCTTGCAACGAACTTCAGCATGAAATTCCTCGTCGCCCAACTTGGCGCCCGGATGCACTACGCCGTACCGCGTTTGCTGGAAAAAAACGGCATGCTGGATCGGTTCTACACCGACCTGTACGGCGCCCGGGGCTGGCCGCGGCTGTTGAACTGCGTGCCCGGCGAGTGGCGGACGAGCGGACTGAAGCGAATCCTCGGACGCATCCCGGCCGAAGTGCCGGCGCAAAAAGTGCGCGCGTTCAACAGCCTCGGCGTCAGCTACGCGCTCAAGCGCCGGCGCGCTTCGACGAAGTCGGAGGCCAACCGCCTCTACGTTTGGGCCGCGAGAAAATTCTGCGGACAAATTCTGAAGGCCGGACTGGGAGAAGCCACGAGCGTCTATACGTTCAACAGCGAAGGGCTGGAGTTGCTGGAACACGCGCGCCAGTCTGGCCTGCGGACCTTCGTCGAGCAGACCATCGCGCCGAAACGACTCGGTCGCACGATCCTTGTCGAAGAGTTCGAGCGCTTCCCCGACTGGGAGCCTCTGCCGTATCCGGGCGACGCTGCGACCATCGAGATCGAAGAGCGCGAGATGGCCGAGTGGCAGCAAGCCGATGTCATCCTCTGCGGGTCGGAGTTCGTGAAAGAGGGAATCGCCTCCTGTCGCGGCCCTGCGGACCGGTGCAAGGTCGTTCCGTACGGAGTCGAAGCGCCCGCATCGCGAATCGCTTCGGAGCGCGAGCCGCGGCGTGGCGGTCCCTTGCGCGTGCTGACGGTCGGCGAAGTTGGCCTTCGCAAAGGTTCGCCTTACGTAGTCGAAGCCGCCAGGCGGTTCGGCGGACCAGCGGAGTTTCGCCTGGTGGGACAGATCAATCTGCTTCGTGCGCAGCGTCAGCGCGTTGCCCAATGGGTCCAATTGACCGGTGCCGTCCCGCGCTGCGACATCGTGGAGCACTATCGATGGGCTGATGTCTTCCTGTTGCCGTCGTTGTGGGAAGGTTCGGCCACCGTGACCTACGAAGCCATGGCCCACGGTCTGCCCGTCATCGCCACACCCAACACCGGCACAGTCGTCCGCGACGGCATCGACGGGTTCATTGTACCTGTCCGGGACACGGACGCGATCGTCGCTCTGCTTCAAACGCTCGCGAGCCACCCCGAACAGTTGCGGGCACTGTCCGGGCAAGCCCTGCGGCGCGCGGAAGAATTCAACCTCAGCGGATACGCCACGCGCCTCGTGCAGGCGCTGAAATGAGGAGCGAACGATGCTTGAAATGCTGCTGTTAATTTTTGTGTTGGTGATCCTGGGGATCATCGCGGCGGGCTTTCAGAAACGCGGGGGCATTTACGAGTATCCGTTCGTTGCGGCGTGGGTCTTCGGCGGCTTCGTTCTGCTACAGCTTGTCGGCTTGTGCAACGATCCCGACTTGCCCAAGGGCGGATTGGAACGGACGGCGGGCATGTCGATCCTTTGCCTGGCGGCCTGCGCGCTGGGTTTCCAGTGCAAGTGGCCGCCCACCCGAAGCGCCCAATGGGAATTCGACTACAACAGAATGCTCATCGCCACCTGGATGTTCACGGCTGTGGGCGGCGGCGTTTTCTTCTTCATCAGCCGCCTGCCCGAGGAACAAACGACCTCGAGCCAGTGGAGCGGAGCGCCGGTGGCCAGCAACTTCTTTGCGGTAATGCTCTACCTCGGATTCGCGATGGCGTTGCTAATGTACCTGAAGACCAAATCCAAGGCGGCGCTAGCTGCCGTGATCTTCGCGAGCCTTTTTTACCTGGACCGAATTGTGATTGCCGGAAAGCGGAGCGTCACCGTGGAATTGTTTTACACCATCGTGCTGGCGATCTGGTTCGTCCGGAGGTTCCAAATGCCGCGCACGGTGATGGCGGTGTTGCTGTTGATCGGGGTCGTCGGGCTTTACAGCGGCGGGCAGTACCGCCAGCTCCTGAACGACGGGCGGGTGTACAGTTCGGTGCTGCAACGCGGAACGATGCCGACGCTGGATACGCTCAAGGAAATCACTCTTCTCAAAAACATCGCGCACGTCGCGTCGGAGGGCGGGCCTGAAATGCGGAACACGGTTCATTACATCCGGGACGTGGCCGACTCGTGGCAATTCGACTTTGGCGCGTACCATTGGAACGCGCTGGTTTTCAATTTCGTTCCCGCCCAACTCGCCGGCGCGGATTTCAAGGAATCGCTGAAGCTCAACGTCGGCACGCCGTTCGAGAGCCTGGACGGCTACGAAGCTTCGGTCGGCTCCACGTTCACGGGCATCACCGATGCCTTTGGATCGTTCTGGTATTTCGGGTGCCTGAAATTCTTTTTCATCGCGCTGGTCATGCGGTGGCTTTATGCGCGCGGTCAGGCCGGGGATTTCCCGTCGCAGTTGTTCTACCTGATCCTGTTCGTGAGTTCGCTGCACGCCATCACTCACCAGACCCAGCTGTTCTTCTCCAAAATCCTTCACGCGGGAATTTTTCTCCTGCCGGCGCTGTGGTTTGTGCGAGCCAAAGTCCGCCCGGAGCGCGCTCTGGCGGCGTGCGATTCAGCGCCGCGGCTGGAACTGGTTTCTTCCGCCGGCGCGCCAACCATCGCCTCACCGCCATGAGAATCCTGATCACGCACGCCTACGGGTTCGCCAACAAAGGCGACTGGGCGCTTTTAGAGTCGCTCATCGCGTCGCTGCGGGCCGCCTTTCCCGGAGCGGTGCTGCGCGGCATCTGCCGCGATCCCGTCGCGCAAGTGCGCTATTTTCCGACTGTCGAATGGTCGCAGCAAGTGGGCACTTCGTTTCGGAAGGGCCTTGCGCGCCGGATCGAAAACGTCACGGGCCTTCTCGCCGGCGTGGGCCGGGCCTTGTCGCCGTTGCGCCCGCGCGTTCCTGGGGAAGGTCCGCGTCCCGTGCCGGAATGTTTTGTGGACGCCGATTTGATTGTTGCCTGTCCCGGCGGCTACCTGGAGGACAGCAACTTCAGCATCCTGACCAACTGCCTGCATCTGTGGTTCGGGCTTCGCACGGAAGCCCCGGTGGTTCTCGCGCCCCAAAGCATCGGACCGCTGAAGCACTGGTTCTGGAAAACGCTGCTCTCGCGCCTCCTGAAACAAGCCGCGCTCATCTGTGTGCGCGAGGAAATCTCCGAACGGCTTGTGCGGAAGGAACTAGCCATCGACCCGGCGCGAATCCGGCTCCTGACGGACATGGCCTTCTATGACGACACGGCGGACCACGAATCAGCGCGCCGGATTATCGCGGGCCTGGGCCTGCGGCAGGACGAGCCTTTTGCGTGCGCCACGGTCGTCGGCTGGTATTTTCCGTTCGACGCGGACCCCCGCCGTTCCCGGCAGCGTTACGTCGAACACTTCGCCGCCGCCATTCGCAAGCTGCGCGAGCGGCACGGCCTGCGCACGCTTCTGCTGAAACAAATTCACTCGGAGCGAGCCGATTGTGGCGACGATGCGCTGATTCAGGAAGTTCACGGATTGTGCGCGGACAGCAGTCTTTGCTCCTTCGAGCATTACCCCCCGGCCGTCATGCGCGGGATATTGAGCCAGGCCAAAGTGTTCCTCGGCTCCCGGATGCACTCGAACATCTTCGCGCTTCAGACCGGCACGCCGGTAGTGGCGATTGCCTATTTGCCGAAGACCACCGGCATCATGGCGCTGAGCGGATTGATCGACTTCGTCCAAAGCATCTCCGACATGGACTCCGGGTCGCTCCTGCTGAAGCTCGAACAGGCAATGCGGGATTCGCGCCGGTTCAAGGAAGCGCAGCAAAGGCTGTCTGTCGCGGCGCAACGGGACAAAGCCGTGTTCATCGAGGAACTGCGGAGAATTGCTTCCAGCAAGCGGACTCGTTCCGCGACCACAACGCTTCAGCCCATTTTGAATCCCCGCGAGGCGGCAGGCGGGTGCAACTAACATGAACGTCGGCTTCATCACAGCTTCGATCTCCCGCAAGGCGGGGGGAATCATGGATTCGGTGCGGCGCATGTCACAGACCCTGGCCGCCAACGCCAGCGTGCGGGTGAAAGTGTTTGGCTTGCGCGACGAGTTTTCGGAAGAAGATCGCCCGTTGTGGGAGCCGTTGCGGCCTTCGCTGTTTTCAACGCAAGGCCCGATTGGTTTTGGCTATGCGCCCGGACTGCGGTCCGAGTTGCGCCGCTCCAACTTGGACCTCGTCCACACGCAAGGGCTTTGGATGTACCCGTCGGCGGCGTGTGTGGCGTGGTCGAAGAGCGCCACCAAGCCGCACTTGGTCACGCCTCACGGGATGCTCGATCCGTGGGCGCTGCGCCGTTCCCGCTGGAAAAAGCATCTGGCCGGTCTGCTGTTTGAAAACGCGCATCTACGAAAGGCAGCCTGTCTCCACGCTCTGACGCCGGCGGAAGCCCAAGGCTTTCGCAGCTACGGCCTGCGCAATCCCATCTGCATCGTCCCGAACGGAATCGATGTTCCCGATTCGACCCCGTCCCAAGCGCCTCCATGGGAAGGACAGATCGAACACGGCAGCAAAGTGCTGCTTTATCTCGGCCGTTTGCACCCGAAGAAAAACCTGCCGGCCCTTCTGCGCGCCTGGCAGCGCGTTCGCCGGCACAAGTCCGCTTGCGACTGGAACCTCGTCATCGCCGGCTGGGACCAGCAGGGGCACGAAGCGGAGTTGCGAAGACTGGCGTCCGAGTTGGGCATCGCCGATCAAGTTCACTTCGTCGGCGCCTGCTACGGCGAAACCAAGTCCGCGGCCTATTATCACGCCGACTCGTTTGTTCTCCCTTCGCTGAGCGAAGGTCTGCCCATGGTCATCCTCGAAGCCTGGGCACACGGGCTGCCCGTCCTGATGACGAAGGAATGTAATCTGCCCGAAGGCTTCGAACACGGCGCCGCCATCGCCATCGAACCGGAAAGCGATTCCATCACCGCAGGTTTGGAAATGCTCTTTGAGATGAAAGAGCGGGACCTCGCCCAAATGGGCGCGCGGGGCCGCAGACTGGTCGCGGAACGGTTTGCCTGGCCGGCCATCGCGGCGCAGATGCGGTCCGTTTATCAGTGGGTCCTCGGCGGCGGCCCGCCGCCGGCGTGCGTCATGGCCAATGGATCGCATCCAACCATTGCTCCGAAGACGCGACCCGCTGACTCTCTCTCCTCCATCGGATGGAGGAGAGGGCCGGGGAGAGGAGGAGCTTTACGGCATGAGATCTCCCCTCTTGCCGCTCCTTCGTCGCGAGGTGAGGAAGACACGAAAGATCGCAGTGCATGAGCGTTGACGTCTCCAACTGTCCCAGTTCTCACTCGTGGCGCAACAAACTCGGGCGCGCGCTCTGGGGCTTCACTTTGGCCACTCTTTTCCG
>Ga0187893_10006214_pt1 | contig 20634 bp, 16 predicted proteins | sample MA1701074metaG_FD_139574 | JGI IMG/M metagenome (GOLD analysis project Ga0187893, IMG submission 139574) | White microbial mat communities from a basaltic lava cave in the Kipuka Kanohina Cave System on the Island of Hawaii, USA - MA170107-4 metaG ...
CGGTCTGCACCTCGGCGGTCACCTCGAACAGCCCCACCGTGGCACCCGAGAGCTCCTCGAGGTCGACGGTTCCGGTCCATGTCAGGCCGTCGTCGGCGATGACCACGCTCCCGACCTGAACGCCCGCGCCTGCGACGTGCACGGTGTACGAGAGGTCCGTCACCCGGTCCTGGGACGTCCCGCGGACCGGCACCTGGGACGAAGACTGGAGGGGGATCGCCGTATCCGGTGTGTCGTGACCGGCCGTCACGTCGACGCCGCCGATCTCGGCCGTACACGGACCCACGACCGTCGCAGCCGCGAACGAAGGGAAGAGCGACATCCACGCGACGAACAGCATCGCGATCGATCCCAGGAGCGCGGCCACGCGCTTCATGCGCGAACCTACGCTAGGCCCGGACGCGGTGATTCGCAAGCGTCTCAGGTGGCGGAGCCGGGTGGCCCCATGCCTCCCATCCGTCCCTCGCCCGTCACGTCGAACCGCTGCCCGAACGCGTGCACGCCCTTGAAGACGATCCGGCCACACCGCTTTGGGACCTCGGGGCTCACGACGAGCTTGCCATCCGCCGGCTCGATGCCGAGCATGATCCGAAGCCACAGGAACGGGGAGGCCGTCGCCCACGCCTGCGGACTCGAGGCGGTCGGATAGCGGACCGGGAAACGGCTGTCCGTTCTCGGATACCCAGCGAACACCTCGGGCAGCCGGTACTCGGTGTATGCCGCCGCCTCCAGCAGCGCGAGCGCGATCCGGTTCGCGAGGTCCCGCATCCCGTATCGGTACAGCCCGGCGGACACGATGCAGTTGTCGTGGGGCCAGACCGTCCCGTCGTGATAGGAGATCGGGTTGTAGCCCGCATCGTCGGTCGACATCGTGCGGACCCCCCAGCCGGTCCACATCGATCCCGAGAACAGCTGGTCCGCGACCGCCGATGCCCGGTCCGGGGAGACGATCCCCGACCACAGGAGGTGACCCATGTTCGAGGTCATCGCGTCGACGGGTCGCTTGGCGCCGTCGAGCGCCATCGCGTAGAACCCGCCGCGATCGTCCACCCAGTAGTCCTCGTTGAATCGCTCGAACAAACCGGTCGCGTCGCGGCGGAGACGGTCCGCGAACTCCTGATCCTGCCACGCCTCCTCGGCGACCTCGGCCATACGCATCTTCGCGTCGTAGACGTAGCCCTGGATCTCGGCCATCGCGATGGGGCGCTCCGGGAGGGCGCCGTCGTGGGACATCACCCCGTCCCACGAGTCCTTCCACCCCTGATTGCCAAGCCCCTGTTCCGAGCGCGTGTCGTACTCGACGTACCCGTCGCCGTCTCGGTCGCCGTGACGATCGATCCACTCGAGGGCGGCGAGCGCGTTCCTGCGCAATTCGATCGCAGTCACCTGGTCGTGGGTCAGTCGCCAGTACTCGGAGAACAGGACCAGGTACAGCGGCGTCGCGTCGGCGGTCCCGTAGTACGGGCGGTGGGGCCGCTCCCCCAGCACCGTGAGCTCGCCGAACCGGATCTCGTGCAGGATCTTGCCGGGCTCCTCGTCCTTGAAGTCGTTCAGCTCCCTGCCCTGCAGCGCCGACAGCGCGTAGAGCGCACCGCGCGCGAGCTCCGGCCCGACCAACAGCGACATGTACGAGGTGATCAGGGTGTCTCGCCCGAAGATCGCCATGAACCAGGGCAGACCGGCCGCGGGGAGCGCGTACTCGTTGCCCTCGACGTCGGCGGTCAGGCGCAGGGCCGCCAGGTCCTGGACGGAGCGCTGGTACACGAGCTTCAGCAGATCCCACCCCGCCTCGAGCTCGGGGACCTCTTCCTCCCATCTCTGCAGCGCCTCGCTCGTCCCACGCCACTGCTGCAGTGCCATGCTGGCTGCTCGTTCCTCCGGCGCGATCGGCGCCAGCTCCACGCCGCCCTGCCCGACCGTGACCTGGATCTTCGACTTCCACGTCGCGCGGGCCTCCAGCCGCAGATCCCAGACGAGGTCGTCGCCCTCGAGGGTCGCCGGCTCGGTCGAGTGGACCCGGGTGACCGCCCGGAAATCGCCGTGCTCGTACGCGTACGTGATCGTCGACCGCTCGGTGTCGTGGGTACGGTCGAACACGCCTCGTTTGCGCAGGCGCATGTCCTTGACCTCGAACAGGTCCGCGAAGTCCGCGCCGCACGTGAGGCGGACCTGGAGCTCGGCCGGTTCGTTCCGATGGTTCGTCACGACGAGGACCTCGGTGAGCCCGCGACCGATGTATCGGTACCGCTGGATCGACATCGTGTGTGCGGGGATGCCGGGGAGCTCGTTGTTCGTCATGAAGAAGGCGGCCGAGTAGTGGTCGACGCTGTTCGAGCTCAACACGGAGGGACGGCCTCCCGAGACGCGGAGCACGAACCGGGAGAGATGTCGTGTGTCCTCGTGGAACAGGCCGGCGATCGATCCGGCGATGACGTCACCCCTGGGGTCCGAGAGCATGAACGTCGAGCCCTCGAGCACCTGCAGCCACTCGACCTCGGTGCTCTCTTGGCCCCCCGGGATGTTCTCGGGCGCCGGCTGCGCCTGGCCGCCCTCCAGGTACGCTCCGCAGTGCATGCAGTGACGCGCCTCGCCGGGAGAGCTGCCGCCACACGCCGGGCAGGTCTGCACGTCCGGAGTGTAGGCGGGGGTCCGGTGTCGGCGCGACTCTCGACATGCAGCCCAGGACGTGCGCGATCCCGCCCGCCGAGCGCGGTGATACAAAGGGGTTCGTCATGCGAACCCTCCCCGATCCCTCGGTCCGCGTTCGGGACACCGCGGTCGACCTGCGCAGCGTCACACGGCTGTTCGGGACCGTACCTGCGGTCGTGCGCGTCGATCTGTCGATCGATCGCGGAGAGGCCGTCGTGCTCCGAGGACCCAACGGCGCCGGCAAGAGCACGCTGCTGCGGATCGTCGCCACGGCGATCTCGCCGACCTTCGGGGGCGGGTCCGTGCTCGGGTTCGACCTCATCGCCGATCGCGAGCAGATCCGCGCTCGCTGCGAGCTGCTCACGCATCGCACCCGCCTGTACGAGGAGCTCACGGCGCTCGAGAACGTACGGGTCTTCACAGACCTGCTCGAGCTGGAGCCCGAGCGCGCGGACCGAGCGCTCGAGCGGGTCGGTCTTTCGGCCGAGGCCGGCGAGCGCGTCCGCGGCTTCTCCAGCGGCATGCGGCAACGGGTCGCGATCGCGCGCACGATCGCGCGCGATCCCGACCTGCTCCTGCTCGACGAGCCCGCGACCGCGCTCGACCAGGCCGCGCGCGAGCTCGTCGGCTCGGTCATCGTGGACGCGTCGGCGCGCGGCCGAACGGTGCTGATCGCCACCCATCACGACGTCCCGGACGGTCTGCACGCGCGCGTCGTGTCGATGCGCGACGGTCGGATCGGGGCCGCGGCGTGACGTTGGTCCGTCATACGGCAGTGATCGCACGCAAGGACCTCGCGATCGAGATCCGAGGGCGACACGCGCTCGGAACCTTGCTCCCGTTCGCGGCCACGCTGTTAGTGGCGTTCGGCTTCGCGTTCGGGCCGGGGCGAGAGATCCTCGCTCGAGTCGCGCCCGGTCTGCTGTGGATGGCGGTCCTGTTCTCGGCGGTGATCGCGTCGCGCCGCGCGTACCAGAGCGAGACCGAGGACGGCGCGCTCGAGGGGTTGCTCCTTGCCCCGATCGACAAGGCCGCGATCTTCCTCGGTAAGGCCACGGCGGTCACCGCCGAACTGCTGGCGCTCGTGATCGCGGTCCTCGGGCTCGTGATCGTGCTGTTCGAGATGCCTGTCGGGAGCCCGGTGCCGCTCGTCGCGGCCTTCGTGCTCGGCTCGGTGGGGCTCGCCGTGGTGGGGAGCCTGTTCGGGGTCGTCGCGGAGTCGGCCAGGACCCGCGAGGCGATCTTCCCGATGCTGGTGCTGCCGCTCGTGACGCCCGTGCTCATCGCAGGTGTTCGCGCGACCGACCTGGCGGCGGCCGGTCGCACGGATGACGCTCTGGCGTGGCTCGGCCTGCTCGCGGCCTTCGACATCGTGTTCGTCTCGGTCGGGATCCTCGTGTTCGGCTCGCTGATGGAGGACTGATGGCGGCCACGGCGGAACGGGCGCTCGGGCGAGCCACATCTCGGAGCGGTGAGCGCGTGCTCGGCGTGAGCGCGTTCATCGCGCTCGGCGTGTCCGCGGTGCTCTCGCTGGTCGTCGCGCCGCCGGACGCGGTGCAGGGCGAGGTCCAGCGGCTCATGTACGTCCACGTGCCGGCCGCCTGGCTCGCGTACCTCTCGTTCTTCGTGGTGTTCGTCTCGAGCATCGCGTACCTGCGGACCAGACGGACCCGTTGGGACCGCCTCGCCGAGGCATCGGCTGAGATCGGCGTGCTGTTCACGGCCCTCGCGATCGCCCTCGGGATGTTGTGGGGCAAGCCCGTGTGGGGCACGTGGTGGACCTGGGACCCACGGCTCACCACGACCGCGGTGCTCCTGCTGATCTACATCGGGTACCTGTCGATCCGCCGGATTTCCGACAATCCTGCGCGCCGCGCGCGCTGGGCTGCCGTCGTCGGGATCGTCGGATTCATCGACGTCCCGATCGTCCACCTCTCGGTCGTCTGGTGGCGTTCGATCCATCAGGGGTCGACCGTGTTCCGGCTCGGCGGGCCGGATATCGAGGGGACCATGCTCCTCGCGCTGCTCGTGGGCGTCGCCGCCTTCACGGTGACATATGCCTATCTCCTCACGCTCCGCCTGCGTGTCGGACGACTCGAGGAGCGAGCGATCCGTGAAGCCCTGGCCCCGACGGTCGAGACCCCGGCCTGATGGAACCCAACATGGGGTACGTGATCGCGGGCTACCTGGTGACGGTGGCGGCGCTCGGCGGCTACACCCTGCGGTTGTTCATGCGCGCGCGAGCCGCGAAGCGACGAGCCGAGGTGATCGCCGGCCGGCGCGGCTAGGCGCCGGGCCGCGGAACCCGCACGGGTTCGGTCTGGGTGCCGCCGAACGAGCTCAGCTGCATCTGCGCGAGCAGCCGGTCCGCCGTGAGACCGTTCGGATAGAAGCCGTCCAGCGCCTCGATGAAGTACGGCGGCAGGTGCCGGAGGTGCATCACGACCGTGACGATGACCTCCCGCCCCTGGACCTGGCTCACGTCGAAGACGTACTCGAACTCCTTGGCGCGGTCGTCGGCCTCGGTCGTCGGATCGTCGTACGGCTTCAGCGGTGCCATAACCTGATCGTCGGCGACGCGGGTCTGCAGCTTCACGATGTCGGGCAGCAACGACTGATAGGCGACCTCGACGAACTGCCCCGTGCCGTCCGGGTCCCCGTCGGTCAGGATCTTCTGGAAGTTCGTGAGCCATGGGTCGCAGTCGGCGAGCTCCGCCGGCGCGACCAGCGAAACGGTGGCGTTCCTCGGCACCAGGCCGAGCGCCGCGAAGTCCTCGTCGAAGGCCTGCGCGACCGAGATCGGATCGCACGGCCGCAGGTCCTCCTGCGGGCTCCCGATGACCCCCGAACCGCAGTCCCCCGGGACGATCCCGTTGGCCCGCGAGCCGACCTGCCCCGTCGCCGGGTTGACCTCGACGAGGCATACCTCCTGCCCATCGACGGTCTCAGCGGTGACCTCGATCCACCACTGACGCGCGAACGCGAAGCCGGTCGGGAACTCGTGACCGATGAAGCCGCTCCGAACCGTGACGCTCGCACGCAGCATCCGCGGGTTGAGCTTCTCCTCGTCGACCTCAGCCGAGATCACGACGCCCGATGACACCAGCTCGAGCCTGCTCGCGAGCACGTCCTCGGTCGCATCCTCGCCTCCGACGCCGAGGCCCGAGTAGTGGCCGGGCGTGAGGTCGTAGTCGACGCCGATGAACTCGTGGGAGTGCCGTTGTCGCTCGGGCAGCGTCAGGCTGCCCGGGGCGTCGTCCACGATCGGTGATGCACCGAGCGCCGGCATGTGACACGTCCCGCAGGTCTCGCCGTTGAACCCGGCGGACGCGACGTAGTTCTCCCACTCGTCGAAGGTCGTCTGCAGGACCAGGTCGACGATCTTCGTGCTGCCGTCCACGTCGAGGTCCGCAAGGCCGTCGCCGTCGTCGTCCACCTCCTGGAGCTCGTTCTCGTCCAGCGTCCCGTCGCCGTCCGTGTCCACCGGCGGGTCGTCCCGGAACTCAGAGACGCGCTCGTCGGTCACGTCGTCGCCGAACGGCGAGAAGCCGTCCGGCGGCTGGGCGAGATCGACCTTGACGTTGTGACACGCACCGCAGAGCTCGAACGTTCCGAGCTCGCTGCCCATGAACCCGACGTCGACCTGGTGGTCGCCGACGGGGAGCGGGGATCCCTCACCGAGCGGTGGGCCGAACACCGACCCGAACGATCGCCCGTCGGCCCGGTTCACCGGGAAGTCATCGACGGCCCCGCGGATCTCCGTCGGCGTCTCGGGGAGGGCGTGACAGGTCCAACACGTCACACCGTCGGCCAGGATCGCCTCACCGTCCTCACCAGGGAGCGGGAAGGTGTCGCTCGGCGCGATCCGGGTCCCGATCGGCGCGTGGCAGTTCGTGCAGATCTGCCCGATGGCCGGGTCCTGCTGCAACGCGAGCTCGGTCTGAGCCACCGTGGTGGGCGTCGACTGCGCCGAGGAGTGGATCGCGAGCATCCATTCGCGCACGATCTCGCTGTGGCAATCCGCACACTGCCCGGAGTCCGGGAACGCGTCGGCCTCGTTCGCGAACAGCCGCTGCGTGAAGCCGAGGACGTCCGAGAGGTGGATCGCGATCGCCACGCCGAGCGCGACCGCGAGCGGCAGGTGCACCACCTTCCACCCCTGCAGGACGCGGTGGAAGCGTGCCTGTCGCGGCTCCCGGCCGCGGTACCGGTCGCGACGTTCGACGAGTTGGTTCACCCCGCGCCACGTGGCCTGCTCATCGACCGAGAGCATCGACGCCCGCTGCTCGAGGTCCGCGTGCTTCGTCTTCCCGGCGAGCCGGAGCTCGACGAGGAGCCGGAGCTCGTCCGAGGCGCCCGCCCTCGCCTTCTCGAGCTCGACCTCGATCTGCTCCAGACGCGAACGCGTGTCCTTCCGAGACAGGTTCCCGACCGTTCGGGGGATGCGCTTGGGGACCGAGGCGTACACGATGCGCCACGCCACTCCGGACACGACCAGGACCACCAAGATCGCGAGCGCGACCTTGCCCGACGACAGCCCGGACCGGCTCGGATACAGCCAGACGTGCAGGGCGATCGCGAAGGTCGCCGCGAGACCGAGCCAGACGTGCGCCTTCAGCCAGACCATCATCGTTCCGGGCAACCGCTCCTGGAGGGCTCGACGGCGCTTGCGGAAGGAGTAGAAGCCCACGAGCGCCATCAGCACCACCGCGATCACGCCGACGATCGCCACCGCGAAGAAGGCCTGATCCGCCTTGCCCCCGGCATCGAGGGCGCCTTGCAGCAACGAGGTCCCGAACGCGAAGACCGCGCCACCGATCAGTCCGGCCAGGATCAGCCAGGGCCAGGGTCGCTCAAGCAGCTTCTTCGGTCGGATCGCGTGTCCGCTGCGCTCCCTCTGCGCGGGATCGCTCACGGTCGGCGCGCCGTCACGCGTTCGCCTTCTTCATCTCGAGACCGATCAGCAGGTCGCCGCGACCGAAGACCTCGACCGGATCGACCCGCATCGCGGCGCCCACGGGACAGGCGTGCACGCACGCGTAATAGTCGTACCCGGCGCACAGATCGCATTTGACCGCGATCTTCTGCGTGAGCTGCTCCTCTGCGGTCGGTTCGGGGTCCTTCCGGCGGAACAGCTTCGACAGGAACCCCTCGTCCTTCACCGTCAGCTCGTGCATCTGGATGTTGTCGTATGGGCAGCGTTCGGCGCAGGCGCCGCAGCCGATGCAGTTGTCCGGCACGATGCGGATCTCGCCGTCGGGCTCGCGCACGATCCCGTTCACCGAGCAGAGGAGGCAGACAGGGTCCTCACAGTGGCGGCACGCCGAGGGGAACAGCATGTTGCCGAGCTGCAGGCCGGCGCGTTCCAGCCGGGAGTAGCCGTGCCGGCGACCGCACGCGTCGACGCAGTTATCGCAGTCGATGCAGATCGAGGTGTCGATGAGCAGCACCTCGTGCCCCTGCATCACGCCGCGATCTACGAGGCCCTCGAGCGACATGATCATCGACGTCGCGCGATCCTTCGGCTCGGGGCGGGGGGCCGAACCCACCGCGAGGAGGCGTTCCTCGGCCTTCGTCGCCTCGGCGATCAGCGTCTTGCGGAGCTCGGGTACCCGCTCGAGCAGCGCGGTCACGGCGGCGCCCGGGATCGTGACGATCTCGGCTCGGGTGTTGGCGCTCACGCTCGCCGACTGCAGCTGGTTGAACAGGAGGGCGACGCCGCCGAAGACATCGCCCTCGCGGAAGTACTGCAGGACGCGCTCGTCCGGGCCGAACCGCCGGGCCACCCGCAGGAACCCGGTACGAACCAGGTGCAGATCGCCGGGCTGATCCCCCTCCCGGAACACGGTCGCGCCCGGACGCAGCACCCGGAACTCGGCCTTCGACAACAGGTGCTCGACGGCTTCCTCGGGCAGCGCGGCCAGCAACGGAGAGGTTCGGGCGTGCGTCCAGATCGCCCGCCGCTGGTAGAGGTCCTCCATCGTCTTCTTGAACGACGGCGCCTCGCGCATGAGCCGGTAGACCGTCGTCTTCGGCAACTCGAGGACGGTCGCCGCCAGTACGCAGGAGATCGTGTAGGTCTCCTCCTGGTTGCCCATCACCGCCAGCTCGCCGTGGAACGAGCCGGGTCCGAGCAGCAGGATCCGCGTCCGATCGCTGGTGGTGGAGGAGGCGGTCTGCTCCACGCTGCCGTCGATCACGACGAACAGACGCTCGTGGTACTCGCCTTCGCGGACGAGCGTCTCCCGCGGCTCGAGGTGCCGAAGCGTGGCCGACTGCAACATCCTGCGGAGCACCGAGGGGTCGACGCCCTCGAACAACGGAAGCTCCGCCACGAACCTCGACAGCGCGTCGAGCGTCCAGCCCGAGCCGGCGATGTTCGGGCCGACCTGCAGCGGCATCTCGCGGTCGGCGGCGACCTCCTCGACCTTCAGCTTGTTGTACAGCACGATGTCTGCCCGGTGCAGGTCGGCCGGACACACGGGGACGCATTGCTGGCACTGCGTGCACGCCTGCACGAACCCGATGACATCCGCCGAGACGATCTGGTCGTCGAGCACCGCGTGGTTCAGCTGCGCGATCGTGACCTGGCGGGCTTCGGGCAGCGGGCACGCGAGCAGGCAGTCGTTGCAGCCGATGCAGGCCATGATCTCCCGCTCGACCTCGGTCCGAAGCGCGTCGAAGAAGTCGACCGCGGCCATCAGCGCACCCGCTCGAACAGCAAGGTGATCTCGCCGAACCGGACCTCGGCGCCCGGATCGATCGGGATCTCGCGGTTGGGCTCGATGCGCTCGCCGTCGACCGTGGTTCCGTTCGTGCTGCCGAGATCCGCGATGGTCCATGCGACCCCGTGCGGCGTGAGCCGCGCGTGCTGCCAGCTCACCGTGGACTCGGTCAGCGCGACGTCGGCATCCGGGCTGCGGCCGATCGAGACGGCGGGCGGCGTCAGCGTGAAGGCGAGGCCGACCAGTGGTCCCGATCGGACGACGAGCCGGAACTCCGCCGGTCCGGAGGTCGGGGTGCTCGGCACCGGCTCCGGAGGTGGTGTCGAGGGCGCCGGTGCGGGCGGCGGCGGGGTGGCCGCGGGCCCGGGTGGCGCATCAGCGGGAAGCGCCGCCGGACTCGGCGAGGCGGAAGGGGCCGGACCGGATACTGCTCGACCGGTCGAGCCGAACGTCAGGTCCGTCTCCCCGACGTGGATGACGTCACCGTCGGCGAGCAGATGCGGGATCGAGACGAGGGTCCCGTTCACGTACGTCCCGTTGCGGCTCCCGAGGTCCCGAACGTACAGGGACCCGTCGTGCTCAGCGATCTGCGCATGCGTCCCCGAGACCGCCGGATCGGCCACCGAGACGTCGGCCGCCGGATCTCGACCGATCCCGATCACGGTCCCGATCAGCTCGAACCGCCGGCCAGCGCCCTCCAGCACGCCCAGCATCCGGGGGGCCGGCGGCGGGGGCACCTCGAGCGCGTCCGGCGTGACGAACAGACCCGACACCGCCGGTCCGACCGCTTCCGCGGGCGCGGCCGGGGCCGCCGGCTCCGGAGGAGTCGCCGGTTCGCGGACGGCCTGACGGAAGGTCACGATCGAGTCGCCGAGCCTGATGACGTCTCCGTCGGCGAGCGTCGCCGGGGCCATCACCTGCGCGTCGCCCAGGAACGTTCCGTTCCGACTGCCCGCGTCGGCGATGACGTAGCCCTCGCCGATCAACCGAACCTCCGCGTGCCGGCCCGACACGAGCGGGTCCGAGATGACCAGATCCGAGTCGGCGGCCCGTCCCAGCACGGCGACCTCGGCGAGCTCCAGGGTCGGACCGCCGGCGACCGAGAGCGTGGCTCGCGGACCGGGGCCGGAGCCGGCCGGCGACGCGGGCTCGAGCACGCCGACGACGGCCGGCGCCGCCCGCGGGGGTTCGGGGAGCAGGGCCGGGGCCGACACGGGGGCGCCGCTCGGGATCGGCATCGCCCGCGAGAGGGGGGAGGCGAGGTCCGGCATACGGAACAGGCGCGAGTACGTCGGCACGGCCCCGCCAAGCGCGATCTCTCGAGACGCCCTCCGCTCCTCCCCCAGCTCGGCCCCCCGCTGGGCGGCCATCCAGGCCGGCAGGTCGAAGCCGGGATCCAGGAGCTGGTCGGCGACGTCCGTCACCTCGCTCGCGTCCTCGATCAACCTTCTCAGGCGGAGCCCGTGGCGGCGGACCTGTTCGGACCTGTGACCGAGCAGGATCGCGCCCACGAGCTTCCCGTCCTCGATCAGGAGCTTGCGGTAGGCGATGGTGCCCTTGCCCTTCGGGAGGTCGGACACGACGCGTTCCCCGTTGGACTCGATGGTCCGGCCGATGCCTGCGAAGTCCAGGTCGTAGAGCCGGGTCGCGTTGTAGTGGACGCCGACCGCGTACGAGGCGCTGCCGCCTCCCATGTTCGAGCCCGCGACGCGGCCCTGGAGCCGGGCCGGCTCCCACAGGCCCATCCCGCGGCGAGCGCCGAGCAGCGGGTCGAAGACCTCGGCGACGTCCCCCGCCGCATACACGTCGGGCACGTTCGTCCGCATCGACGCATCCACCGGGATGCCCCTGTCGACCTCGATGCCGGATCCCTGGAGGAACGCGGTGTTCATCCGGATGCCGATGGCCGCGCACACCAGCTGACACTCGATCGTCTGTCCGCTGTTCTTCAGCTGGACGGCGCGCACCCGACCGCGCTTGTCGCCGAGGACCTCGCCGACCTCCTCGTCCATCCGGAGGTCACAGTTGAACGCCCGCAGCCGCGAGGCCACCAGATCGGAACCCGTCGTATCGAGAACACCCCCCATGAACTCTCGTCCGCGCAGGATGTAGCTCACGTCGGCTCCTCGGGCCCGGAGCCCCTGCGCCCACTCGAGTGCGAGCGGGCCCCCGCCGATGACGACGGCGCGTTTGACCCGACCGGAGCGCAGGTCCTCCATGAACGCCCGCGCGTCCTGCAGCGTGCGCATCGTCATGACACCCGATAGCTCGGCGCCGGCGAAGGGCGGCGGGTTCGGGCTCGAGCCGGCCGCGATGCACAGGCGGTCGAACAGCACGGGAGCGCCGCCGCTCGTCAGAACGACCCGGTGGTTGGCGGCGTCGACCTCGGCGACCCGGGCCAGGATCCGCTGGATCCGGTTCCGGGCGTAGAAGTCCGGAGGCACGGCGAACAGCTGGTCCTCGCGGAGCTCGCCGATCAGGTAGTTCGTCAGCGCGGCTCGGTAGTACGCCGCGTTCGGATCGTCCGAGAAGATCGTGATACGGCCCTGTGGGTCGCGTTTGCGGATGTACTGAGCCGCGGTGGTTCCCGCAGCGCCGTCGCCGATGACGACGTACTCGGTCACCCGGTCTGCCCCCCTCGGGCCGCGGAGGAACGAGTCTCACTCGGCGCGCAGCCCGAGGCAAGTCGCCGCTCAGGCCTTCAGAGGATTCTTCCCCTCCATCCTCGGCCACGTCGCCCCCAGCTCACGCGTCGGCGAGAGCGGCCTGCGCCTCCGCGATCATCGCTTCCGCGCTTCCTCGCTCGGCCCCGAACGGCGCCTCCCGCAGGTACCGCTCGAACGCCGCGAGCGCCTCTTGCGGCCGGTCGAGCCCGCGCAACAGGATGACCCCTCGGAAGAACAACGCCTCGGGATAGCCGGGATCGGTCGCGAGCGCCCGGTCCACGGAGACCAGGGCCTGCCGGGGACGTTCGGCCAGGTACAGGATGATGCCGACGTGTGCGTGCGCCTCGGCGTCGTCCGGGTCGAGTTCGAGCGCGACCGCGTACTCCGCGAGCGATTCCTCGATCCTGCCCGCGTCGAGGTATCGATGCGCCAGATCGAGCCGGGCCGCCAGGTCGTCCTGCTGGTCCTCGACGCGCTGCTCGAAGAACCCGAACGGATCGTCCGCGGAGGTCGCGGGTGCCGCCGCCGGGGCAGGTGCCGTGTCACGTGCCAGCGTGGCGACCACGACCGCGATCACTGTTCCGCCGATGAGCGCCGCGACCGCCCACATGGGGACCCGCCGTGGGCCTGAGCTCGCAACGGTCGGCTCGCGCGCGTCTGGATGCGAGCCCACCTCGTTCCCGACATCGACGACCGTTGACGGTGCGGACGTGGCCCGCTGGCCTCGTCGATCGATCGCTCGAAGGACACGCGCCATGCGCCCCTCCGTCTCCTCGCGGAGCCGCGCATACTCGCCTTGCTCCAGCGCGTTCGTGTCGTGCGCCTCCTCGAGATCCGCGAGAGAACGGAGCAACGCCAGCCTGCGATCCTCGAGCGGGTCGGTGGCCGGCTCGAGCGGTGCCGGATCGTCGCGGAGGAAACCCGAGACGACCCCGGCGGCGGCCAGGGTCGCGAGGCCCGCGACGGCGAACGAAGCCATGACGGGATTCATCCCGGCTCCTCGAGACCTCGGAGCTCGCGCTCGATGCGCGAACGCTCGCTCGAGGTCGCCGACCCGCCGTCCGATGCGACGCGGTGGCGGACGAGCGAGGCCCAGATCGCGGTCCCGGCCAGGACACCGATCACAGGAACGAGCCAGGGCAGCAGGTTCAACCCCCGCCGCGTCGGGGCGAGCAGGATCCATTCGCCGTACCGTTGGACGAAGAAAGCGCGAACCTGCTCCGGGGCGCGACCCGCTCGGAGCTGCGTCTCGATCTCGTCGAGCATCTCGCCGGCAAGGCGCGACGGCGAATCGGCAACCGACAGGTTCTGGCAGACGGGACACCGGAGCCCCGAGGCGATCTCGTGGGCACGATCGTCGATGGTCGTCGGCCGCTCGCTCTCGCCGGACGCGAACAATGCCGCGAGGCCGACAACCGCGAACGCTACGCCGAGCAGCAGCAGCGACCCTCGGCGGCCGCTCACGCCTGCTCCACCGACCGCAGCGCGCTCTCGATCTCCTCGGTGAGCCACGCATAGTCGATGGCGCCGACCTGCTTCGCCGAGATCGTTCCATCGGGTGCGATCACGAAGGTCTCTGGGATGCCGTACACGCCGAAGGCGATGGCCGCTCTCGCCCCTGGGTCGGTGACGAGCGGCCAGTCACCCCCGAGCTCGTTGCGGAAGGCGAGCGCTCCCTCGACCGTGTCCTCGAACAGCACACCGACGAGGACGACGCCGCGCTCGCGGTACCGACCCCATGCGGCGGCGAGGGCCGCGTGCTCCTCGCGGCAGGGCACGCACCACGACGCCCAGAAGTTGACGACGACGACCTGCCCCCGGAGATCCTCCAGGTCGACGGTCCCTTCGGCGTCGAACCTCGGGAGGGAGAAGGCGGGCGCCGGATCCCCCTCGAGCTCACTCGGCAACTCACGCGGGTCCTCACCCAGCCCCGATGCGAGCAGCAGCGCGAAGAGCAGGAGCGGCGCGAGCACGACGGCGACCGACCGCCAGCGAGGACGGTTGTTGCGACCGTCCGGCACCATGACGGGCTCCTCGAGGTCCGTGCTCATGCGCGCACGTGCTCGCGACGTTCGGCGATCTCGAGCGCTGCGGGTGCGGTCCGGGACCGGGAGCCCACGGGCCAGCCCGCCACGATCCCTCCGAGCGCCATCACCGCCCCGCCGACCCAGAGGAGGCCGATCCCCGGGTTGACGAAGAAGCGGAAGGACGCGCCACCGTCCTCGTCGACCGAGACGAGGGAGGCGTACAGATCGACCATCCCGTTGAACGGCGTACCGGTTCGGATCGACGGCGTCCCGATCGGCTGGGACGAGGCGGGATACAGGTTCAGCGACGGGTGCAGCCGAACGACCTCTTCGCCGGCCCGGAACACGGTCAGGTCGGCGACGACGACGCGGCGGTGAGGCTCCTCCCGGGCGGAGACGCCGTCGAGGCGGAGCTCGTAGCCCTCGACGCGCGCGAGCTCACCCTGCGCGAGCGTCACTTCGGCCGAACGATCCGAGATCGTGGCCCACGACACGCCGACGACCGCGACGATCAAACCGAGGTGGACGACGAGCCCACCGTACAGCCGGTGATTGCGCGAGACGGCACCGGCGATCGCGCGACCGACACCGAGTCCGTGCGCTCGCCGCTGTGCCTGGACCCCCCGAGCCATCTCTGCGATCGCTGCGGCCGCCACGAACGCCGCCAGACCGAAGATCACCACGCCGCCCGTTCCCCCGCCGGTCGCGCCCACGGCCAGACCGGTGATCGCAGCCGCCCACGCGGGGACCAGGAGCCGGCGGATCACCGCCGAGGCCGACGCGGCTCGCCAGGGCAGCAGCGGTCCGATCCCCATCAGGAACAGCAGCAGCATCGCCACCGGCGCGGCATTGTGGTTGAAGAACGGCGCACCGACGGAGACCTTCTCCCCGGTGACCGCTTCGGCGAGCAGGGGGTAGATCGTGCCCACGAGTACGGTGAAGGTCAACACGAGCAGCAGGATGTTGTTGCCGAGGAAGACGCTCTCGCGCGACAGCGGCGTGTCGAACGTGGCCTCGCCCCGCAGCGCGTCTCGCCGCCATGCGATCAGTCCGAACCCACCCAGCAGGACCAGGGTGAGGAACGCGAGGTACAGCGGCCCCACGATCGACTGAGCGAACGTATGGACCGAGGACAGGATGCTCCCGCGCGTGAGGAACGTGCCCAGGACCGTGAGCGCGAACGTCCCGACGATCAGCGACAGGTTCCAGACCTTCAGCATCCCGCGCCGCTCCTGGACCATCACCGAGTGCAGGAACGCCGTCCCCGTGAGCCACGGGAGCAGGGCCACGTTCTCCACCGGATCCCACGCCCAGTACCCACCCCACCCGAGCACGCTGTACGACCACAGCGCACCGATCAACAGCCCGATCGTCAGGCAGACCCAGGCGAAGATCGTCCACCGCCGCGTCACGCGCACCCACGCATCGCTCACCCGCCCGGTGGCGAGCGCGGCGATCGCGAACGCGAACGGCACGGTGAAGCCGATGAACCCGAGGTATAGGAAGGGCGGGTGCACGGCCATGAGCGGGTGGTTCTGCAGCAGCGGGAGGGGGCCGCGACCATCGATCGCCCGTTCGGCGAGGGTCTCGAACGGTGTCGTGGGTCCCAGGACGAGCAGCAGGTAGAACGCGGACACGCCGAACATCACCGCCAAGGCCCACGGGAACGTCTCGGGACGCCGGTTGCGGAAGGAGAAAGCGACCGCGGAAAGGTAGCCGCCCAGCACCAGGTTCCAAAGCAGGAGCGAGCCCTCGTCGGCCGACCACAGCGCCAGCACCTTGAAGAAGGTGGGCGTCGCCCTGCTCGAGTTCGTCGCGACGTAGCGCAGTGAGAAGTCGTCGGCGAGAAGCGCGGCGAGCATCGCGAGGTTGGCCACGACAACGAGCCCGAACAGGGAGTAGGCGGCCGTCCGTGCGCTCTCGACGACCCGCGGGCGGCCGGAGCGCACCCCGACGATCGAGGCCGTCGCGCCGTACAGGGCGAGCGCGAGTGCGAGCGCGAGGGCGGTGGTTCCGACGAGCGCAGGCATCACGTCACCTCGACCGGTGAAGGTGTCGCTCCCGGGGACGGTGGCCGGTACTCCTCACCGTGCTTGACCAACATGTTGTCAGAGTGGAACGCGCCGTCGGGTCCGTAGGTCCCCTCGACCACGACCCCCACGCCGGTCTGGAACAACGCCGGCGTCGCGCCCGTGTGGATCACGGTCATCCGCGTGGTCCCATCGGTCACGACGAAGTCAACGCCGCCGCTCGCGTCGTGCACCGATCCCGGCAGGACCTGGCCGCCCAGACGCAGCCGCTCGCCCGGGGGCGGTTGCTGCTCCAGGAGCTCGGTCGGGGTTACGTAGTAGACGAGGCTCCCCGACAGCGCCTGGGTTCCCACCCAGGCGAGGCTCCCGGCGATCAGCACGAGGAGGACGACGAGGCGGATGCGCACGACGAAAGCCTACGGGGCCCTCTCTCGTTCCGTCGAGGCAGTTCGGGGCCGTATGCCGCGCCTACAACGTCAGCTCGCCACGCCCGATCAGGTGTACACCCCCGCCGACCCGTACACGCCACGCGTCGCCCTCGCGCAGGGCCTCGACCTGGAGCTCGCTGGGGCGGCCGACCTGCTCGCCCTGGCGGACCATGACCGTGCCCGGCATCCCGGCCAGGCCGTGCTCGGCGAGGTACGCGCCGAGGGGTCCGACCGCCCCGCCGGTTGCCGGGTCCTCACCGATCCCGTGGCCCGCCTCTAACATCCGGGCGGTCACGCCCTCGTCCGTCATGGCGAACAGATAGAGCTCCTCTCCTTCAGTTCCAGAAACGGCCTCGCCGACGATGCTCGTGTCGCTCACGGCTCGTCGCTGGGTCTCCAGGTCGCGGATCGGGACGATCGTCGACGGGAGGCCGGTCGAGACGGTGCAGATCGGAAGGTCCGGGCGCAGATCCTCCAGCGTGAGCCCGATCGCCCTCGCGATGAGCTCGCGGTCGGCGAATTCGGGGCCGAACACGGCGGGCAGCTGCCGCATCCTCGCCCAGTTCGCATCCACGTCCACCTCGACGGGGACCTCGCCTGCCGGGACGGTCTGGACCGCGGGCGAGGTCACTCGCCCCTCGCTGACCATCACGAACGCCGTCCCGAGCGTGGGGTGGCCGGCGAACGGGAGCTCCTTGTCCGGCGTGAAGATCCGCATCGCATATCGGTCGTCTCCCGCCTGGGTCACGAACGTCGTCTCGGAGAACCCGATCTCCTTGGCGATCGCCTGCATGAGTCCCTCGTCGATCTCGACCGGCTCCGGCACGACGCAGAGCTGATTGCCCGCGAGCGGCCGCGGGGTGAACACGTCGACGATGCGGAACGGGATCGCCACGGTCGGCACTGTATCCACTCGTTGCTACCGTTGGTCGATGGAGGAGCGGACCTACCGAGACGGCGCGCGGGCGATTGCTCCCATCGGGATCGCGGCGTTCGGGTTCGGCCTCTCGTTCGGGGTCCTGGCGCGAACCGCCGGGTTCGGCTGGCTCGCCCCGATCGTGATGTCGGCCACGACCTTCGCCGGCTCCGCGCAGTTCGCCGCAGCCTCGATCCTTGGCGACGGAGGAACGGTGGCCGCCGCCGTCACGGCGGCGCTCCTGCTCAACGCTCGGTATGGTCCAATCGGCGTCACGGTCGCACCCTGGCTGCACGGACCGTGGTGGTCGAGGTTCGTCCACGCCCAACTGGTGGTGGACGAATCATGGGCGATCGCCTCACAGGGCGGCGGACGGTATGACCGCCGGATGCTGATCGGATCGGGACTGCTGCTGTACGCGTGCTGGGTCGGGGGGACCGCGGTCGGCTCGATCGGCGGGGAGGCCCTAGGAGATCCTGCGACCCTCGGGCTCGATGCAGCGTTCCCGGCGTTGTTCCTCGCCCTGCTCGTCCCGATGGTCCGGAGCCGGCGCCCGCTCGTCGCCGCGTTGCTCGGCGCGGCGATCGCCCTCATGCTGACGTCGTTCGTCCCTGCGGGCGTGCCGATCATCGCGGCCGGCGCCGTGTGCCTGCTCGGACTTCGCCGATGAGCTCGGTTTGGCTGGTGGTGGGACTCGTCGGGGCGGGCACGTTCGCGATCAAGGCCGCCGGCCCCGTGCTCCTCGGTGGCCGACCGCTGCCGACCCGGCTGACGCGCGTGATCGAACTGCTCGGGCCGGCGGTCTTGGGAGCGCTGGTCGCCGTGCAGACCTTCGGGGATGGCCAAGCGCTCCTGGTGGACGAGCGGGTCATCGGCGTTGCTGCGGCCGGTATCGCATTGTGGAGGAAGGCGCCCTTGCTGCTCGTCCTCATCATCGCGGCCGCCGCGACCGCGCTCGCTCGCGCGATCGTCTAGCAGCGTGGAGCGGCGGACGGGAATCGAACCCGCGTCATCGCCTTGGAAGGGCGAGGCTCTGCCGTTGAGCTACCGCCGCGCGCACGAACCCACCCTTCCGGGCGGTTCTGCGACGGTGACAGTTTGCACACACGACGTCGCACTTGGCCACCTCATCCAGGATCGCGTTCCAACCTCGGTCGCGAAGTCCCGTCGCGATGGTGAAGACCTTGTCACTTCGGTGGTCGAACTCGAGCACGAGCGGATCGGCTTCACCGCAATCGACGCACGGGCGCGTGCGGAAAAACTCGATCAGGTACTCCGCCCGCTCTACCGCCAGCCTCCGTTTGCGCCCATCGCGAGGTCGATGTAGCGCTGCCGGTTAGCGGCATAGTGCTCCTGCTTGTACGCGGCCCGACACGATCGACAGTAGTTGTCGAGCTGCCCCTTGGCCCGCCGACGCCATGCGAAGTTCGCGACCCGTTTGAACTGTTCGCAACGTCCGCACCGCCGCATGAACAGCAACATATCAGGAAGTCGAACGTATGTTCGCTCCCACTCTCTCATTCGAGCCTTGACGAGCATCCTCAGCGAAGGCTCAGGCCCTCTCGACCTGCCTCTTCGGATTTAGCCCCGTGCATGCCAAATACGCCCGCCCGCCTCGAGTGAAACTCGAGTGTCACTGGGGGCTGCTAGGTTCGGCCGCGACCAGACCAGATGGGCAGGATGGTGCGGGCCCCCTTACGCACACTCGAAGAACGCCCATGGCGAGCTTCATCTGCTCGTCGACCATCTCTCGGCTGTCGGACAGCTCGCCTGCGACCACGCGGCCGCTCTCGGGGCCCCGGAGGGCCGGATCCAACTTGCCTACATCGTGCCAAAGACCCAGGAACCGGGCAGCCCTGTGAGCGCGCGAACCCCCATCGCTCGGATCACGAGAGAGGACTCCGCGCGTCGCAGCCGCAGACTTGGAATGATGAATTCCTGGGCCGCAAAGAGAGGAACCTCGCGGATACCCCTGGGGTGAGACGCCAGGGAAATGGAACAATTCCCCAGGCTGGCGGGGTTGCGCCCGGGTCTCGACCCGGGCGAGGGTTGAAACCTACCTCCAGTGGTCGGATGGTAGGAACCTGGATCGCGTTGCGCCCGGGTCTCGATGGGCAGGCGAGAGCTTTCCGTGGCCTCCGGCGGCCGACTCGCTCTAACGTGATCAGCCCTCGGGGTTGATGTTCTGGTTGCTCCGGAAGACGTTCTGCGGGTCGTACATCCGTTTCAGCTCGACCAGCCGCTGGTAATGCTCCCCGCCGTAGGCCGCCTTGACCCTCTCCTGCCCCTCGTCGCTCAGGTAGTTCACGTAGACGGACTCGGTCGAGTACGGCTGCATCGCATCCCAGAACGACCTCGCCCACTCGACGTGGGCCTCCTGTTCGCGCTCGTCTGCCCAGATCGCTGCGATGACCAGGTCCCACTCGGCGTCACGGTGACCGAACGCGGTGGCCTCGTCGGGGACGCGGGCGACCGCCCCGCCGAACCGTTCGAGGAAGACCATGGGCCTCGGCGACGGAGCCTCCTTCACGAACGCGATCATCGTATCGATCGCCTCGTCGCTGAGCGTGGCCACGTTGCTCGACTTCCAATAGTGGTTCAGACCGGAGGGGAAGTCGGCATCGAACGCCTGTTGCACCTCGCGGTAGCTCATCGGCTGGATCAGATCCTCCACCGGGCTCCCGAACTCACGCACCGGTGCGATTGCCTCCTCGCCCTGCTCGGGCGGGCCGCAGTAACAGACGAAGACGAAGGAGGCCCACTCCCCATCGGGGAGCGCCTGGATGGCGAAGAGAGCCGCGACGTCGTCCGGGGCCGACCGCGAGTAGTCGCGGTAGAAGTCGCACACTCCCCGCGCGGCGTCGAAGGGGTGCGCCACGGGTCCCGCCAGCACCTGCTCCACCGGGTGGAGCCGGTACTCGAAGGACGAGACGATGCCGAAGTTCCCTCCGCCGCCTCGCAGCCCCCAGAACAGGTCGGGGTTCACGGTCTCGCTCGCGGTGAGCAAGCGGCCGTCGGCGGTCACGACGTCGGCCGAAAGCAGGTTGTCGCACGCGAGGCCATGCTTCCGCTGGAGATACCCGATGCCGCCGCCCAGGGTGAGCCCGGCGATCCCGGTGCTCGAGATCTCCCCACCGGTCGTGGCCAGCCCGAACGCCTGCGTCTCGCGGTCGAACTCGCCCCAGGTGAGGCC
>Ga0187893_10006215_pt1 | contig 20632 bp, 18 predicted proteins | sample MA1701074metaG_FD_139574 | JGI IMG/M metagenome (GOLD analysis project Ga0187893, IMG submission 139574) | White microbial mat communities from a basaltic lava cave in the Kipuka Kanohina Cave System on the Island of Hawaii, USA - MA170107-4 metaG ...
CACTGACCGCGAACGGCCGGCGCGCCGCGTCAACCGAGGCCGCGCGTCTCGACGCGCTGGTTCGCACAGCCCGGAAGCGCCGTCTCTTCCCTCAAGGCGTGCGATGACGATCTACCGGCGGCTCTAATCTCGCGCGGCGTCGAGCTTCCGCATTTCGGGCCGAACTGATGCCCCTGTTCCGCGCTTATTCACTGCGCAGTGCGACGAGCGGGCTCACGCGAGTGGCGCGCAACGCTGGCAAGAAGCACGCGACGGCGCCGACCGCGCTCAAGGCGACGCACACCGCGATTAGAGTCCAGGGATCATTCGGGCTGACGCCAAACAGGAAACGCCGCAGTACCAAACCCATCATCAACGAGCCACCCAGGCCGATGGCGATCCCAATGGCGATCATCATGGCGCCCTGCCGCATCACCATTCGAAGAATTTCGGGCCCATCGGCGCCAAGCGCCCGCCGCAATCCAAACTCCTTGGTGCGTTGGACTGCCAGGATGCTCATGACTCCGTAGACACCTGTCGCGGCCAGCGTTACGGCAAGCACGGCGAAAGCGACAAACAAGGTCAGCATGAACCGCCGCGCGTTGAGCGTGCTGGCCACGAGATCTTGCAGCGAAGCGGTTCGATACACCGGCACACCCGGCAACAGCGCACGGATCTCCGACTGAAGCGCGGGCAGCGCGAGCGCTGGGTCAGAGGAGGTTCGCACCACAAACACCACCGCGCCAGTCGGCGCTTGCGCAAGAGACACGTACACGGCCGGTGGAGCTGGAAGATCCAGCGCGGTCTGGCTGATATCACCGACGACGCCGACAATTTCAGCGGCAACTGGAGTCCCCTGAGCCGTGAATCGAAGGCGCTGGCCGATCGGGGACCGATCGCCCCAGTGACGCTGCGCAAACGCCCGCGATACGAGAGCGGCCTGTACCCTGTCGGCGTTGTCATGCTCGGACAGCATCCGACCATCGAGCAGTGGAATCCGCATGCTCGGGAAATAGCCTGGAGTCGCGACCGTCACCATAGCGCCGGGCTCGTCGCCACTGGCTGGTGTCGGACGTCCCTCGATGACGATGGCGCCGGAGCCGCCGCCCGTCGTATTCAGAAACGGAATCACCGATGCCGCCCCAACGTCGCGAACACCAGGCACGCGACGCATGCGCTCGATCGCCTGTTGGATCAGCGTGACACGTTGCGCTGGAGTGCCCTCACTTGCTCGCAGGAACACCTGGAGAGCGGCGACGCCCTCGGCCGAGAATCCCGGACTGGTCTCCAAGAGTTGCGAGAAGCTGCGCAACAGCAGTCCGCCGCCCGACAGCAGGGTGAGGGCCAATGCCAGTTGGGCGACGACAAAGACTGCCCGCCCTCGCTGTCGCGGCGCGACTCTGGCGTCCTCGCTGGCGTGGCCGGTCAGTGAAGCGGAGGATCGCAACCCGCTAACCTTCAGCGCCGGAACCACACCCACTAGCAAAGCCACGATACACGTCAACGCGGCTGAGAACAGGAGAACTCTCCCATTCAAGCTGACCGCGGCTAGCGCGGGAATGTCGGCTGGTGCCAGTGAGACGATGATCCGCCCCGTTCCGTACGCGACGAACCATCCGAGGAGACAGCCAAGGACGGCAATCGTCATCGTCTCAGCAAGCAGCTGGCGCACTAGCCTGTTGCCATCGGCGCCAATTGCGTTTCGCACCGCGATCTCTCGCGCGCGTGCCGAAGCCCGAGCCAACTGAAGGTTAGTAGTGTTAGCGATCGCGATCAGGAGGAGCAAAGCGACGGCGCCTGTGAGCAGACCGATCGAGGGACGCAAGTCGCCAGCGAGGTGGTCGCGAAGCGTCACAACTTGAATCACTCGGCCGCTATTCGTGCGGGGATACTGCTGGGCGAGACGTTGCGCGATGCCATCGAACTCCGACTGCGCCTGTTGGATCGTCACCCCAGGCTTCAGTCTCCCGATCGCGTTGTAGTAGCGGGCACCGCGGATGCGCTGCTCGATCTCGCCCCAGACCTTTGGTGTCCAAATACCGCGCTCGCTAAAGGTAGAAAGCAGCCGGGGCGCGAAAGTTGGCGGCATCACGCCCACAACACTGTGTGGTTGGCCATTCAGACGAATGACGCGACCGACGATCTCGCGGTTGGCGCCGAAGCGCTCGGTCCAGGTTCCGTGACTGAGTACGGCGACTTGGTTGCGTCCGGGGGCGTATTCGTCGGTTGTGAAGGTCCGGCCATACAACGCGTCCACGCCATAGGCTTCGAAGAACCCGCCGCTGACGAGCGAGCCCGGGATCATTTGAGGCTCATCTCCGCTCGTATAGGTGTAGCCAAAGGGTTCAGCAGCCGTCAGGAACTCAAGCGACTGAACCTGCGCCTTCCAGTCGAGAAAGTTGGCTGGCGAGACGCCATCGATGGCGGCCGGATTTACCGTTGGTGCCTCGAACAGCAACACTATCCGCTCCGGATCACGATACGGCAGCTGCCGGACGAGCAACGCATCAACAACGCTGAAGATGCCGGTCGTCGCTCCGATGCCGAGCGCCAGCACCGTGACCGTCAACATCGCGAAACCTGGATTGCGGCGAAGCAGACGCGCGCCGTACCGCATGTCGTGAACCAGGTCGGCATCGCGCGTGAACTGGCGGCGCAGCCAAGCAGCGTCGTGAAACGATCCGAGGACGCGTCGAAACATCTCGAACTCCTGTTGTCGCGTAAGGCCGTTGCGGGCAGCGAGTCGCGTCCGGCGGTTACCAAGCTCGGCCTGCCATTCATGCAGCCATGTGGCCCGGTCGATTCGTGGAACCAGTCGCGCGATGAGACGAAGCGCGGCAAGCGAGAGACGATGAATCACGCGGGTTTCCATCGGCGCTGCATCCGCGCGCCGAGCGCGGTCATGGCGCGGAATCTGGCACGGGCCTCGCCAAGTTGTGCGACCCCTGCAGGGGTCAACTCGTAATAGCGGCGAGTCGGGCGCTGCTCTCGGCGAGCCTCACTCTCCCGCTCCCACCGCGCGCGCACGAGGCCCTTCTCCTCAATGCGGCGAAGAATCGGATAGACCGTGCCGCTGGGTAGATCCGTGGCGTCCATGATGTCCCACCCATGGTGGCGACCGGCGTCGAGCGCCTCGAGAACGAGCGCGGTCTGATAGGTCATATGAGCCGGATTCTACCTATGTAGAATCCGATATTCAACTCTCGTCTTGCGCTGACTTCGCCTTACTGTCCGGCGGCCGTCCGCAGCACTACCAACCAAACTAAGGTTTGTCCGTCCAAGTGGGATGACGCATGCGCAGCGCCACCGCCGGTCTTTGTTCGGACTGACCCTGACGTTAGTGTTGAGTATCTCGACGTCAGGGCTCGCGAACGCTCAACAGTTGGTGGAACTCCCTAAGGTTCCCGGAACTCTGGTCGACGTCGGAAGTCGGCGGCTGCATCTTCACTGCATGGGTAGCGGCAGTCCCACTGTCGTTATCGAAAATGGCGGCGGCGCCTTCTCGGTCGACTGGGAGTTAGTCCAGCCTGCAGTCTCGCGCGTGACCAGAGTCTGCACGTACGATCGTGCGGGATACGCGTGGAGCGATCCCGGTCCTGTAAGAGACTTGCCAGATCAAGTTGCCTCAGACTTCGCTCTTCTTCTTGAGTCCGGCGGCGTGCCTCCTCCCTATGTCTTGGTCGGGCAATCGATCGGCGGCATCATGGTTCGCGACTACCAGCGGCGGAGACCAGAAAGGGTGGCCGGAATCGTCTTGGTCGATCCAACGCATGACGAAGGTCTGGCTTACATCATCGATGGTAAGCCCAAAACTATCTCGCTCACGACAAGGCAGGAACTGCGGCAGTTCATGCAAACACTGATGGAAAGACCAGCACCACCGCTCATAATTCCGGAGAAGGTGTCCCAGCCCTACGACCGCCTACCGGCCGATCTGCAGAGGGTGAGGCTGTGGGCTGAGCAACGCTACGCCTTGGACACTGACAGAAGTCAGACTCCTTACATCGGAGAAGGACAGCGCCAGCAGTTCACGGCGCTTCGCCGACAACGCCTGGAGCAGCCCCAACCACTCGGAGACTTGCCCCTGGTCGTGATCACGAACGGGGTCAACAAGCAAAAAGCTCAAGTGCGGACGCTATCCACATCCGGCCAACTCGTGGTCGCCGAGAAAAGTTGCCATGAGGTCCATGTGTGCAGCCCTGAGATTGTCATCGAGGGGATTCGTACAGTCGTTAGCGCAAGCCGCAACCCTCGATAGTCCGTTCGACAATTTGCTGCGATCGCCGGGAATTGCCGGTTGACGTGCGGGGGCCGAAGTGACACGGTTTCTGTTCATCCGCGTCCTCCACATTGCGGTCCTGCCATGTCGCGACGACTTCAATGCACTATGCGCGATTGGGTGTTGGACCCTGACGGTGGCCCTTCGAGGCTGTCGCAATCCTTCGCGCCTTGCCTTTGGCGGCCGGCTTGGCCCACGTTAACGCGAACATCGGCTTCCAACTGCTCCTGCCGAGCCTTGACCCAAGGGGAATAGTGCCGCTCTGTGACCCGCACGGAACTGTGTCCAAGCAGGATCGACACATGAGACAACTCGACCAAATCGCAAACGTATCTCGGAATCGGTGCGCATGACCGCCGGCTCATTGACTACCGATCTCATAACCTTCGTCATTTCTGATAGACCGTGGCGCGGGGTAGATCCGTGGCATCCATGATGTCCCACCCATGGTGGCGACCGGCGTCGAGCGCCTCGAGAACGAGCGCGGTCTGAGCCGGATTCTACTTATGTAGAATCCGATATTCAACTTCGACCGCGATCGGCATTCTTGAGCAGGCGCATCGCAGCCACCAGCGCAGTCTTCGAGCGCATCAACTCTGCCCCCCAATCAGTTAACCTTCGGGGGTCCGATTACGTATCTGCCGGGCCGTGGTCTTGACAAAGATCGGCGTGGCGGTATGCTAAGCATCGTCAGTAAGAAATCTACATATGGCCCGATACGATGCGATGCAAGGAGCACTCCCGCTGCTCGCGCTCAAGATCCTGGCGCGCAGGGGACCGCTGCACGGTTACAGCATCACCGCGCAGATTGAGGCGATGTCGGACAATGTGCTGCGGGTGGAACAGGGCTCGCTCTACCCGGCCTTGCATCGGATGGAAGAGGCTGGGTGGGTTAAGGCCCGCTGGGTCGTTACCGAGTACAACCGCCGAGCGCGTATGTACGAGTTGACCGCGCTCGGTCGCAAGCAGCTCGAGGCCGAACAGGCTCGGTGGCACGCAGTGACGAATGCGGTCGGGCACGTGCTGAAGCACGCATAGGTGGAATGATGTCCTGGGTCTCACGGCTTGTGAACACATTCCGCGCGTCGCGCGTCGATCGAGATCTGGATGAGGAGCTGCGCTTTCATGTCGAAGAACGGGCGCGTGATCTCATGAGGCGAGGGCTCGATCGTGACACGGCGACAGCACAAGCCATTCGCGAGCTCGGGGCGCCGTTGCGGCACCGCGAAGACAGCAGGGACATCAGACTGATGCCGTGGCTGGAGAGTATCTCTCAGGACATTCGCTACGGCTCACGCGCCCTCCGCAAGAGCCCGGGCTTCACCGCCGTCTCGGCCATCACGCTCGCGCTGGGCGTCGGCGCCAACACGGCCATCTTCTCCGTCGTCAATGCGGTGATGCTGAGGCCCTTGCCCTATGTGGAGGCCGATCGGCTCGTCCGAGTGTGGGAAAGCAATCACAGATTCGACAGGCCGAGGTCGTCGGTCTCCATCCCGAACTTCCTTGACTGGCGAGCGCAGGTGCGCGCCTTCGAGTCCCTCGCGGCCGTCTCCAACGCCGGCGGGAGCTTTGCGGCGACGTTCAGTGAGGGCGCCGAATTGGTGCGCGGGGCCACGGTCACAGCCGAGTTCCTGCCCGTCCTTGGCGTGACGCCGGCACTCGGCCGCAATTTCCTGGCGGACGAAGATCGATTCGGCGGCGATGTACGGGTCACGATTCTCACCGAGGGCTTCTGGAAGCGGCGCTTCGCCTCCGATCCATCCATTCTCGGGCGTCGGATTCCTCTCAACGGCCGCAACTACTTAGTGGTCGGTGTCCTCCCCGGGTCGTTTAGTTGGGGTTCCGGCATCGACCTGCTGGTGCCGCTCGCCCCCGATCCTTCCAGCTCGCGCGGGGACCATAGGCTGACGGTGATCGGCCGCCTCAGGGATGGCGTGACCATCGATCAAGCGCAGACCGAGTTGGCCGGCATCGCGGCGACGCTGGCCGTGCAATACCCGGCCTCCAACGAGGACTGGTCTGTGCAGACCGCGTCGTTCTACAACTGGCTGGTCCCGGAGGCGGCACGTGACTCCCTCGTGATCCTCCTGGGTGCCGTCGGCCTCGTCCTGCTCATCGCCTGCGCGAATGTTGCGAATCTCCTGCTGGCCCGGGCCGCGGCGCGACAGAAGGAGCTGTCGATGAAGGTGGCACTTGGCGCGGCGCGCTGGCGCATTATCCAGCAGGTGTTGACGGAGTCGTTCCTGCTCTCGCTTGTCGCCTGTGCGGCCGGAATCGCGGGAGGCGCCGCGGCCATGCGGCTTCTGGTCACGTATGGGCCTGCGAACGTCCCGCGGCTCAACGAGGCCTCGTTCGATCTCACCGTGACCCTCTTTGCGCTCACGGTCTCGGTGACCACGGCGTTCGTGTTTGGCATCGTTCCGGCCATCCAGGTGTCGCGGACGGGCCCAGCCGCGACTCTGCAGGACGCGACCCGGGGGGCCATCTCCGGCACGGGCCGGCAGCGCCTGCGTGCAACGCTGACCGTGGTCGAAGTCGCGTTGTCGGTCGCGCTGTTGATCGGAGCAGGATTACTGCTTCGCAGCTTCTGGAGTTTGCAGCAAGTTGACGCAGGCTTCAGTGTGACGCCGTTGATGACGATGCGCGTGGCGTTGCCGAGCGTGACGTATCCGAACGCTCGAGTAAGAGGGGCGTTTTACGAAAGACTGCTCACTGAGATTGGGACACTCCCCGGCGTTGTATCGGCGGCGGCCTCGAGTAGTGTTCCGTTGGCGGGCGGCAACACCGTGACCGAGGTTCAACTGCCAGGTGAGAAAGGGCGCGCGGATCGACAGCCGTCCGCTGACTGGCGTGTGATCAGCCCGGCCTATTTCGCGACTATGAGTATCCCCTTGCGGGGCAGAGATTTCTCTTTGCAGGATCGCGAGAACTCCGTCTACACGACCATCATCAGCGAGACGATGGCGCGGCAGTATTGGCCCAATCAGGACCCGATCGGGCAGACAGTTATCTTGAGCAGCCTTGGCAACCGCGAGCGTACGATCATCGGCGTCGCGGGTGATGTGCGCCACTTTGGACTCGATACGGAGCCGCGACCGATGGTCTACTACTCGACCGTCGAAGTTGGTGGATTGGCCTCGAGCGTCGTCTGGCGCAGCGCTGTGGATCCGGCGTCGCATGTCGCCGCGGTGCGCGACATCGTCCATCGTCTCGATCCTACAGTGCCGCTCTACGACATCCAGTCGCTCACTGATTTGCTGTCGGTCTCTCCGGCGCCGCGCAGGTTCAACATGTACCTGCTCGCTGTCTTTGCGGGTGTTGCGCTTCTGCTCGCGGCCATCGGTCTCTTCGGCGTGACGGCCTACATTGTCTCCCAGCGCACGCGGGAGATCGGCGTGCGACTCGCACTCGGCGCCGATCGGCACGCGATTTTCCGGTTGATCCTCGGACGCGGCGTCGCGCTGGCGGTTACCGGCGCAGTGATTGGCGTCGCCGCGGCATTCTGGCTGGCGCGAGGGATGCAGAGTGTGCTCTTTTCGGTTTCCGCGGCAGACCCAGGCACTTTCGTGGCTGTCCCGGCGCTGCTAGTCCTCGTGGCGCTCGTCGCCTGCTACGTCCCCGCGCGACGCGCCATGCGAGTGGATCCGGTCACCGCGTTGCGTGCGGAGTGATCTCTCCAGTGGACGGCTGTCGGGCGCGCAGTCGTGATCCCGGACGGAAGGGACGCTGGATGCTGACGGTGGTGGGCTGCATCTAGTCGGCGACTAGTGTAGGGTTGGTGCTTCTCAGTGCCGGTGCGCTCGTCGCCGTGATGACTATGATCGCCACAATGATTCCCGCGATCCGCGGCAGTCGCGTGGATCCGTTGCGCGCGTTGCGCTCGGAGTGATTCACCGATCATCTTCGGGGAACACCCATTGGCACGATGCGTTGCTCGTTGCCCTCGACGGCGCCACCGACGTGGCAGACGCCGCCGAAGAACCGCACGCCTTTGATCTCTTTGAAGACAGTCGAACATCCCGCGAGATCGTGCGTCAGATACTTCGGTTCCTGCGGCAGCACTTGACGGCCGAAGAGCTGGGAACTTGGGAACGCCTTGGGTAATCGATACTCAGGGTCATGGGACTCGAAGATCCCCGCCGCGACAAGAGCGAATTCTCAGGGCTGAAAATCTCGATTCGATCCCAAGTATCGGGGCCGTCTCGTAGCCAAGTCCCGATGGCTGCGGGTATTGACTACCCAACGCAGCCCATCACTCACTTTGGTCGATGAAATATTCGGCGAGTTTTCAGCAGGGCAAAGCGGCATGGTCTGTGAAGACCAAAGCGCCGACTTACAAGATGGGGAAGAAACGTGGCGGCGTTAAACAACCGCAGCGAAGTTTGACGTCCCTGAAGCGCTCACGTCGACGACGCATGATCAACATTGTCGATTGGCGCAGAACTGTCCGACCGGCAATCCTACGGAAGGCAACGACTGCGACGATGCGACTCGATTGGTCTCCAGCCCTCTTCGCGACATTGCTGGAGGAGCTGGGTGAAAACGATCGCCTCGAGTCGTTGCTCGGCCCGATCCCGAAAGATCTAAACGTTGTCGCCTATCCTCAAGCCATAGCGCTTGCTCTGATTCTGCGTCACAGCTGGCAGCCTCATCACTTGCGTCGGATCCTCGAATCGCTTGAGTTAATCGATTGCAGCAACATCGGACCAAGCCTTCGGCGCGGGAGCCGCGCGTCCTGATTGCGATAACCACACCGGGGAACAGACTTGGCAGGGAGCGCGTATACTGGTAGCAGACCCCTCAACAATTCAGGGGTAAGGCAAACATGCTACTCGGGCTTCTTCCCGGCACCCTCGATGTGCTCGTCTTGAAAGCGTTGGCGAACGGCGCCAACCACGGCTATGGCGTCGCGCGCTGGATTCACGAAACCACGGATGAGGCACTCGTGATCGAAGACGGCGCCCTCTATACCGCGCTGCATCGGCTCGAGAAAAATGGGCTGCTGCGCGCCGAATGGGGCGCTTCAGACGCCATCCGCCGCGCGAAGTACTACAGTTTGACCCCAAAGGGACAACGCGTCCTCCGCGACCAGACCGAGGCGTGGTGGCGCAGCAGCGAAGCGCTGTTCAAAGTGCTCGGCCGCAAACCTCGCAAAGCTTCGTCATGACATGGCCATTCAGACGCGGCCGGCTGCCCCGGAGCGTTGAACACGACATCGACGAAGAACTGTCGTTTCACCTCTTGACAACCATCGACGAGCTCAAGGCCGGTGGCATGAGCGACGCCGCGGCGCGTGATGCCGCGGCGCGCCGATTTGGCTCTCTCCAAATCCATCGCCGCAACCTGGTGCGACTGGAGCGCCAGGCCGAGGCACGCATTCGACGAAGGGCCGTCATGGACATCATCAAGACCAGCTTTAGATCCGCCATCCGAGGGACGCGCCGCGAGCCGGCATTTACCGTCGGAGTCATCGTCCTTCTCACGCTGGGGCTAGGTGTCAATGCGATTACGTTTGGGCTGGTCGATCGGCTCATATTGAGCGGGCCCGCGGGCGTCGACGAACCCAATCGCGTCCAGCGAGTGGTCGTGCATCATCGCGACAGCAGTGGCACCGAGATTCCTGACTTCGGCTATTCCTACCAGGACTATCGCGATCTGCTCGCCGCCAAGGGTATGGCCGCGGTGGCTGGCGAAAGCAGTGCGCCGCAACTCCTCGGCAGCGGCAGTGCCGCCGAGCTCATTCGCGCGAAGCTCGTCACCGCCAGTTACTTTCCGCTGCTTGGCGCGCAGCCGCTCATCGGCCGCTTCTTTACCGCCGACGAGAGCGAGCGCGCAGGTGACCGTGTCGTCGTCCTCGGCTACGCCTTGTGGCGCCGGCGTTTTGGAGGCGAGGCCGAAGCAATCGGCCAAGTGGTCAAGATCGGCGTCAATAGCTACACGGTGATCGGTGTCGCTCCGCGGCACTTTACGGGATCATCGGTCACGCGCGCGGACGTGTTTCTGCCGCTCGAAGCCGCCGCCGACGAGATGGTCTCCGGCGACTGGCGAACCAGCCGCAACTTCGGCTGGATGAGCTCACTCGTCAGGCTTGGTCCTGGCACGTCTCGTGAATCGGCTGCCGCCGAAGCCACGGCGCTGCACCGAGCTGCCCATATCGAGGAGGCGGCCGACCAGTCCGAGGGCCGCATCGAACTTGCTCCGCTCAACGCGGTCAGCGGCATTACGTCCCCGGGCTACGTCAGCGTCGCCGGCCTGTCCGCAATCGTGGCGCTGCTGGTGCTGGTGATCGCCAGCGCGAATGTAGCCAACCTTTTTCTGGCCCGCGCCATTCGGCGCAGCAGCGAAATGGCCGTCAAGCTGGCGCTTGGCGTCGGCCGCACCCGCATGATCGCCGAGCAGGCAGTGGAGGGCGCGATGCTCGCTGTGGCCGGCGCGGCGGTCGCCACCGTGATTGCGGTGCAAGGCGGTCCCGTGATCCAGCGGTGGCTGTTTCCAAATGTCGACTGGCTGGACACCACCATCGAGGGCCGGACGGTGCTCTTCGTCATGGCCTGCGCGTTGCTCGGAGGTGGAATCGCGGCGAGTGTGCCGGTGTGGATCGCGGGCCGCGGCGATCTCCGCTGGCTCAAGGGCGCCGGTCAACGAGTGATTGTGCGTCGAACACACCTGCAAGCAACCCTGCTCGTCGTGCAAGGAGCGTTGTCAGTGCTGCTCCTCGTCGGCTCGGGTCTCTTCGTCCGCAGTCTGGCCGAGCTGCGCGGCCTGGACCTTGGCCTAGACATCAATCGCGTGCTCGTGGTCGGCTGGGCGCCCGGCGACGTACCGTTGCGAGCCGATCTGGCGCAGACGCTGCGCGACCGACTGGCGCGTCTACCAGGAATCGAACGAACGTCGCAAGTATCCGGGACCATCCCGTTCGTCTCGAGTTGGGCGACGACGCTCGCGATCCCGGACCAAAGCGATCGACCGGAAGTCAGAGCCGGTCGCTACGTGCAGGCGGCGACGCCTGAGTACTTCGAAACAGTTGGCACCGCAATCGTCGAGGGCCGACGGTTCACGACTGCAGACGTTCTCGGCGCTCCGCGTGTCGCCATCGTGAACCAGGCGATGGTCAAGACCTTCTGGCCTGGAGAGACCGCAGTTGGCAAATGTCTGCAGATCGGTCCCGACCCGGCGCCACCATGTTCGACGATCGTCGGCGTCGTCGAAGACACTCCGCGCAACAATATTCTCGAGGGCGGCTCGCTGCTCTATTACCTGCCGCTCGCGCAAGCTCCACCCGTCGTGATGGCCGGCGCGTCACGGATTGTCGTGCGCGCCACCGACGATGATCCTCGTTCGATTGCCGCAGTGACGGAATCAATCAGACGCGAAGCCCTGGCATTGGAACCAAGCCTCCGCTACGTGGGTGTGCAGTCGCTTGCTGGGCAGCTGGCGCCGCAACTGCTCGCGTGGGAACTCGGCGCGACGCTATTCAGCGTCTTCGGAGTCTTGGCGCTGATCGTGTCGGCCGTCGGTCTGTACAGTGTGATCGCGTTTGATGTGGAGGGCCGCCGGCGTGAGATCGGCTTGCGTTCGGCGCTCGGGGCTCCCGCGGCGTCGATTATTCGGCTGGTGATGCTCGGCAATGTCCGCCTCGCCGCCACCGGCGTAATGGTCGGGCTTGTCGCCGCGTGGCTCGCGGCGCCACAAATGCAGGCGCTGCTCTACGGCACGTCCGCCCACGATTCGGGGGTCTTCATTGCCGCGGCCTCGGCCCTGCTGGCCGCAGCGATGATCGCAGGTGTCGCACCTGCGTTACGCGCCGCACGAATTGATCCGACTGAGACACTTCGAGACGAATAACTCATTGCCTGCCTTTTCAGGTAAAAGACGGCGAGGACGGCGGGAGCGCAGCGGCGAGTGATTCCGCTTCCAACGCGTCAGGCTGACTCAAAAGGCACAGAACCAAACGTCGCATGCAATCGTAAATCTGCGGTCAGGTATAACGATTCGCCCAGGGTGTCTGCTGATTCAAGTGCCCTTCGGATCCGCTCAAGACCCCGCTCGTATTCCTCATCCGATAGAAGAGCGAGCTGGGACGTGACGTTCTTGTCGAGGCGTCCCTCTTCAAGTGCCGCCCGCGCCGACAGCCGAACAGGCAAGTGCTGCACCTCGGACGTGCGCACATTCAAGTACTCAAGTCCGTGCATCCATTCGCGTATTTGGCGCGACGCTGGATAGCGAAGCTTATCGATTGCCAGCACACTCTCGAAGTACTCGTAGATGTACCAGCGATCGGCACCGCTGTGAGGATCCAAGCCGACGGTCATCATCTGGCCACCTGGCGCCAGCACCCGGTGTGCTTCTCTAAGAAATCCCAACTTGTCCCCAAAGTGATGAAGGGCGTTGATACAGAAGACACGATCGAACGTACGATCGCCCCAAGGGAGTTGCTCGGCACTACCCTGCGCGAGCGCTGCGTCGGGTGCTGTCGTGCGGGCAAAGGCCAGCATGTTTCGAGATGGGTCCACGCCGCAGACGCGAATCGCTTCTTCATTCAGCAGCCGCAACCAATGACCCGTGCCGCATCCGACTTCGAGAACTCGCCCAGTAGATTCCGTACCCACGAAGGTCCTTAGGGCACTCTCCACACCTGAGTAGTCATTCTCGCGGTATCGCCGGTCGAACGCTGCGGCGATCGAGTCGTAGTTCACTTTAAACGTCATTACAGCGCCCGAAGAATACTCCTTGTAAGTCGCCAGGCTCGTCGCCTTCATCTGGATGTTCAGCGCAATGCATCCCCAACTCATACTCCGGCTAAGATGCGTCGGCCGCCTCGGCTCATGACATGCTAGCGATCGTGCGTTCGCCAAGTCCACTGCGCAAATCTCATATCCTCGCCGCTATCGTCGTCGCGATTGCCTCGGCACATGCTCAACATGTAGCACCGGCGCGCGAGCCGGCGTCGAAGGCTACGGCCATCCTTACGTGGCCTGACGCGAAGCGCCTGGAGTACATCGCCGCGCTGGACTCGTTATTTCTGACGCGCGCCGTTAAGGCGGGCCGACATCCACACGCGCTCGACCGCGGTCGGCCTCTTATGGCGTTCGAGAACGGCGGCCGGCGGGCGGACGACTTCCGTCGGTTCCTGACTACTCGGCGAGTCCACGGCGTCTTGGTGCTGCAGGACGGCAAGGTTCGTCTCGAGCGCTACATCCCTCCGCACAGCGCCGCGACGCGCTGGAACTCGTTTTCGATCGCCAAATCGATAACCTCCACGCTGCTCGGCGCAGCAATAAAGGACGGCGACATCCAGAGTCTCGACCACCAGGTCACGCGCTACGTTCCGCAACTCCGCGGCAGTGCGTATGACGTCGTCACCGTGCGGCAGCTCTTGACGATGACGTCAGGCGTGAAGTGGAACGAGGACTACACGGACGTTCATTCGGACGTCGCGCGGATGTACGCCCAGCCTCCAGAACTGGGTCTCGACATGACCGTGAGCTACGTGCGGAAACTGCCTCGCGAGGCGCCGCCCGGGACGAAGTGGGTGTACAAGACGTCGGAGACTAACCTCGTCGGGGTTTTGGTCGCGGAGGCAACGGGCAAGCAACTTGCTGATTACCTGTCGGAAAAGATCTGGCGCGCTTACGGCATGGAACGCGACGCCGAGTGGATGATTGATGACATCGGCCACGAACAGGGCGGCTGCTGCCTCGCCATGACGCTGCGCGACCAAGGCCGCTTCGGTCAGTTCATCCTTGACGGCGCTCGCGTCGATGGTCATCCAATTGTTCCCGACAATTGGCTCGCTGACGCGACCAGCAGCCAATTTCGGACTGGCGCAGGCACAGGTTACGGCTATGGGTGGTGGACAGGCGACGATGGCACGTTTGAGGCGCGCGGGATTTATGGACAGACCATACACCTCGACCGCGCGCGCCGTCTCGTCATCGTGATAAACAGCGCGACCGAGCAGCCCACAGACCGTGCGTCGGGTGACGCACGACAGGGACTTGTCGCCGCGATTCGGGCGGAGTTGGACGCTGAGAAATAGTAGGCGCGCGTAAGGTATCGCAGCGTAGCTCGCAGCGGTCGAGCGCGAGCGGGCGCGTGGGATTCGACTAGCGTCACCAAGGTCGCCGGGTAGACACCAATCGCCGAGGGCGTCGATTTGGGTTCCCTTCGACGCTTTTACCCTTGCGCTTCGACAAGAGTCGTAGCACACTCTTGTCGAAGTAGAAGGGGTGCATCGGTGGCCGACCGTCGACTCGACCTTCCGCAAGGGACGCTTGATCTGCTGATACTCAAGAGCCTGGCGCTGGAGCCACGGCATGGGTGGGCGATCTCGGAGCGCCTTCGTCAGGTCTCCAGTGACGCGTTGACGATTCGGCAGGGGTCTCTCTACCCGGCCCTCCACCGCCTCGAACGTCGAGGGTGGATCAAGGCGCACTGGGGCACCTCCGACAACAACCGCCGCGCGAAGTACTACGAACTCACTACACGTGGCCGCAAGCAGCTGGAGTCTGAGATTTCCGCTTGGCGGGACCTGAGCGCCGCGATCGCCCACGTGCTGGACGGTGTGTAGCGGGAGGACGAGATGTTGACCGATTGGACTTCCCGTCTGCGGTCCCTGCTGCGGCGGGCGGCTGTAGAGAGAGAACTGGACGACGAGCTACGGTTTCACTTCGAGCAGCTCGTCGAATCGCACCTGCGCCGCGGGCTTTCGCCAGACGACGCCGTCCGGCACGCGCGAATCGACCTCGGGGGTCTCGATCAGATCAAGGAAGAACACCGCGATGCCCGCGGGATCACAGTCATCGACAATCTCAGTCGTGATCTAAGGCATGCCGGCCGACAGCTCCGACGCGCGCCAGGCCCCGCCGCGGTGATGGTGCTCACTCTCGCGGTCGCCATCGGCGCGACGGCGATCGTCTACAACACTATCGATGTCGTGTGGCGCATGGTGCCAGTCGCGACCGAGCGTGTCGTGTTGGTCGCATCGACGGATCCGCGGCCCAGCCAGGCTCAGTCGGGGATGTCCGGCGGGCTGGCACTCACCGGTACCTCGGTGCCCGATCTTGTCGACTGGACAGCGCAAGCTACGACGGTCGAGGAGTTTGGCGCGTTCAGGTACGGCAGCGCGACCCTCACAGGTCTGGACGCGCCGGTCAGAGCATCGGTGGTTTACGCGACTACGAACCTGCTGTCGATGTGGGGCCTCGATGTCGCCCGTGGCCGCGGGTTCGCTGCTGGCGAAGGGCGCACTGGTGCCGCACCCGTCGCGCTGCTGACCCCTAAATTCTGGCAGCGACAGTTCTCGTCGAGTCCCGATGTGCTGGGGCAAAGTGTCCTGCTGAATGGTGTACCCCACACGATCGTCGGCGTCTTGTCTACGAAGGCCGACACCAGGCTGTTCGGCCGTAGCGACGTCATGGTGCCGCAGGTGCTCGATGCCGCGGGCACTGCCCGCGATGAACGGCGATTGTATGTGACCGCTCGACTGAAGGAGGGCGTGACACGGGAAATGGCCGCGGCGGAGCTGGACGCGATTGCTAAACAATTGCGAACACAGTATCCCCACACGAATGCCCGCACGAGTGTTGTCGTCCGCCCGCTTATCGAACTCACCGGCGGCGAGACGCCATTCGTCCTGTTTCTCCTTGCGCTGATCGCCGTCCTGATTCTCGCGATGGCCTGCGCGAATACGTCGAACGTGATCCTGGCGCAAGCCGCCTCGCGGCAGCACGAGCGCTCGCTGCGTGCCGCGCTCGGCGCTAGCCGCTTCGATCACGTGCGGTTGTTCATGATCGAGAGCGTCGTCGTGTCGGCGGCGGCCGGCGCCGTGGGATTGCTGCTCGCCTCGTGGGGCATTGACGGGATTAGATGGCTGGCCGGACCGGACTTCGGCGAGTCGAGCGTCAACGGCACGCTCGTGCTTGTCGTGACCGCCACATCGTTCGTCGTCCCGTTCGCGTTTGCCCTACTCCCAGCATTGAGGTCGTCCCGACCGGATCCGATACATCTGAACGAAAGCTCCCGCCTCGTGAGCACCGGGTCCGGTCAGCGGGCGCGGAGCCTACTCGTCGGTGTGCAGGTTGCACTCGCGATGGTCGTGACGATTCAGGTTGTACTGGTCGGCAGAACCGCCTGGAACCTCCGCACGGCCGAGTACGGGTTCGACCCGGCGCGAGTCATGACGTTCCGCATGGACCTTCCGGAGGAGAGGTTTCCCGACCCAACGCAAGTTACGCAGTTCTACACGGACCTCCTGGCGCGCATCGAAGCGATCCCCGGAGTGATCTCCACCGCAGCCATCAATCGACTTCCTATTGGGGATCGCGAGCTGAGCGCGCGCGTGACCATCGAGGGTCTACCACCAGTTGCGGACGATGAGCGCCCGTTCGCCGCGGTGGCAACGGTGACCCGCGAGTATTTTCGAACGCTGAGGGTGCCGCTGCTCCGTGGCCGCGGCCTCAGCGAGGCAGACTTCGGACGTGGTCCGGCAGTCGCGCTGGTCAGCGAAGAGGCCGCGCGGCGTCTCTGGATGGGGGCCGATCCGCTGGGCAGCCACATCACGCTGGCCGGCGCGCCACTTCCCACCACGCCAGTTCTAGTCGTCGGCATCGTCGCCAACGCGCGCAGCTCGAATCTGGATCCTCGCGTGATGCCGTACGTCTACGTTCCGTCGTCGTGGTACGCCGAGCGGGCCATGGCGGTCCTCGTCCGCACGGACAACGCCGATCCAGTCCAAGTGGCACCGGCGATCCGCGCTCAAGCGGCCCAGCTCAATCCGAACGAGCCGATCTTCGCCGTGTCGTCGATGGAGCAGGTGCTGTTCGAGGATCGGTCCGGAATGTACACCATCGCCGGGTTGCTGGCCGGGATCGCCTTCATCGCCTTGTGTCTTACCGCGACGGGCATCTACGGCGTACTCTCGTACTCGGTTGCCCAGCGCACGCGGGAGATCGGTGTCCGAATGGCGCTGGGCGCCCGTCCTCGAGTGATCCTGCAAATGGTCGTCCGGCAAGGAGCAGCGCCGATTCTAGCCGGCGGGATGGTCGGTCTGCTGGTCGCGCTCGGGTTAGCGTACCTGATGACGACGTCAACCAGCTTCGTGGACGCGCGCGATCCGCGCGGCTACGCGGTCGTCATTGTCTCAATGGTGCTGATCGCGTTCACAGCAAGCTATGTTCCTGCGCGGCGCGCGACGAAGGTCGATCCGATCGTGACGTTAAGATGAGGAAGCGCTAGCTTGGCTATTTCAACTTGCGCACCGTCATTGTCGATCCGGTTTCGACCCAATCCCCGTTATAGCGAATCAGCAACGTCCCGAACGGCTGCCCCTTCGAGTCCGTTCCGTCAACCCGGAACCCGATGTCATTACCCGACACCGTAGGTTGCGCGGGCCGACGGGTTTGGGCGACCGCGAAGGTAGCCATCGAAACAAGCACCAGCGACAAAACCCACAGCAAGAGAAGTCTCTTCATCACTGCCTCCTCATGTTTCGACGGCCCAGGGCTGCCTTCAGACTTGCTGCGGCCTATTTCGTAGCGCCAGCAAGGGTCATGATCTGCTCCGTGGGCACTTGCGCGAGTTCGGCCGCCGTCCGCCCCGACGACGCCATCGCTCGTTCGACCCAGTGAGCGCCCACCCTCATTCCGATCCAACGTCGCCCGTCTGGATGCACGTAAATCCAGTCGCGTACACTGGCATCCGGCGGCACCTCGAGCAGTTCGCCCGCCCACTCTTGCACGTCAACCGGATACGCGCCCCAAGGAGTGCTGACGCCGGCGACGTCTCTCTCGAAGATGGTGGCGCTGCCTTCGGAAGACCGCCCGATCGAGAATGCTTTGTGGCACTTCAAGGGTTGATCGAACCAAATGATGGAATTCGTGAAACAGGGGCGCGCGCAGCCATGCGCGTGCGACGCCCTCGGCCCCGCCCTCGCGGGTGTGGTCCACGGCCCACATGATCGATGCCGGAGGCATTGCCGTCCCTGTTTCACCGGTCTCGGCTATGACGTCGGTGCCGGGGCGGACGGTGAGTTCGATGTGTGCCGGCAATGAGGGCAGCAACCTCCTCGCCTCACGGGTCGCATCGACCGCGATTCTGGTGATCGCACGCCGTTCCGTCCAGGAGAACGTGTGAGTATCGGATCGCAGGAATCTAATCGAGGGCTCGGTCTCCGCGCAGCCCGTCAGCCCCGCGGCCACTGCTACGAATACCGCGGATCGCAAAAGGCCAAACTTGAGCAGGTCCATCATCTCGCTGGCAACCGTCGACTGTAAGGCGGTTGTTAGGCCGCCGCCATAGCGCCCTTCTCGGCTACCACGACCAATCGGTCCGTTGCTCCGATCGCAATGCCAGAGTCGTATGCTCCGAAGCATGAGGCCTTTCCGAATCCGTGGCGCGCGAGCATGGCGGTGAGTTCTTGCGTCTCCCAGCAACGCATCACGAAGTGATAATCGCTAATCCGCTCCACACCCTCTTTGACGAGCTCGTGCCGTTCAGAGATGAGCAGCTGTCGATTCTCGGGATCCAGCACAGTGATGCTGGTGAAGGTCAACTCGCCCCGGTCGGTCGAGACGCGTTTTCTGAAGAGCGGCTCCCGAGTCTTCCGTTTCAGAGAGGCGGCCCATTCCCGGACGTCCAGGATCAACACGCCATTGGATTGCAGGGACTGCGCAAAAGCCGTGAACACCGCGTCACGATCGGCGTCGTCGATGATGTCGTTGAGGACGCCACGGCACAGAATCGCCGCATACCGCGAGGACGGCAGTTGGGAAATGTCGCCCACGCCGAACGAAACCGAGGCGATCGAGTCTCCGATCGCGCCCGTGGCGACGTCGATGAGCTCAGGCGAGAGGTCCACGCCACGGACGATGTAGCCACGCCGCGCGAGTTCGATCGCGTATCGACCGGTCCCACAGCCCGCATCCAGGATCTCCCTGCCCGGCAGGACGCCGCGGTCGATTAGCCACGCGACAATCGCGGCACACTCTTTACGAACAGGTCGATCGATGATGAGGTCGAACGCCCATGCGTATTCGGCGTAAAACGGGCGACGCAGGACCTCGTTCATTAGGATGTTGGTGTTCGTCGGGCTAACGACACCGAATCAGCCGCGCGCCGGAAGGCGACACGCGGCGCGGCGGCTGGATTCAGAGGTTAGCCAGCCGATTCGCCCGAACTCGTGGTGGCCGATTGTGCGGGTGCTGGCGCGGCCGCCGGCGCTGCAGATGCAGGGGCCGCTTGCCCTGGGGGCGAGAAATTCAACGGCTTTGCCGTGGCCGGTTCTGGATTTGAGCCAGTCCGCTTGACCTGACTCTCAGACACGCGAGTGAGGTTCTTCAGATCGGCCGGTCTGTCGACGCCGCGAATCTCACGATTTGACTGCTCGTCACTCATGGTCTATTCCCCTTCCCGCTGCGTGAATCTCTATTGTGAGATCGTCTTTGGCCCGACACAAGTAAATGTGGTCACAGTCGTAGCGCTTTTGGCCATCAGAGTTGCTAAACACCGACACCTGCGTCAGGAGTAACTCTCTGTCCTCACCTGATTCGGACCAATGAGACACTGCACCGAAATACTGAAGGTCCGTTTTGTGATCCCGCACAACGATCCATTCACTCGACCACGGCTCACGTGATGCGTTGTGAAAGAAGTGCCAGACGTCTTCGTCGCCAGCCCGATTCGTCGCCCCGATCCGCTGGCCCGCTCTATTAACAATGTTGAATCTGTAGCCGTAGGCCAGTAGATACGCGAGGGCGAAGCCCACGATGCTTGCTCCCGCGACATCACTCGCACGTGGTGACATGTCTGCGGGCGAAGCGAGAATTAGCTCGGCCGCACTATTCTCGAGACCGAGAGCGTTGGCGAGGCGCGCAGAGTACGCGTAGAGAACGTAAGCTCCTATTGCGTACAGGAAGATGAGAATCCCCACTTCGACTCCGCCGCGGCCGACGCGGCCGATGAGCTTCGATAGCGTGAAGTAGCAGACGACCCCAGGCGCGCCGACGAAGATCAAACCAAGAGTGGCTGCGTTTAGGTCCATATCGCTGGCTCGGTAGTGGGTCAGTTTGCGAAATCACGCTTTCTTGAGTGCGTGAACGTCGTCGCCCAGTCTCTCGATAACCGAATCCACGCGTGAGCGTCCGCCTCAGGCATTTGGGCTAGAGCCAGTTTCTTCAGCAGGTCTGCCTGAGACACCATCACGCCGGGATGAAGCCCAACGTTGGCCAAAATGGCAACCTTCGTCTCGTTGACCATCGACACCGTGAACCACTCGCCCTTTTCGCTCTTGATACAAAGAACGCCAAAGCCGTTTGCCGTAGCGGCCTCACGCCAAGAGGGCAACGATTTCCTCGATACTCCAGACATGGTCGGATA
>Ga0187893_10006216_pt1 | contig 20628 bp, 13 predicted proteins | sample MA1701074metaG_FD_139574 | JGI IMG/M metagenome (GOLD analysis project Ga0187893, IMG submission 139574) | White microbial mat communities from a basaltic lava cave in the Kipuka Kanohina Cave System on the Island of Hawaii, USA - MA170107-4 metaG ...
AGCGACCCACCGACGCACGATCGCGGCCCAGCTCGTCGCGCGAGTTGAGCAGGACGATTTCGCGAGGCCCCTGTCATCTCTCGTTCATCTTCAACTGACTATCCTCCCGCCCATGTTCTTGTGGCGTGAATTCCGATTTCTGGCCAGCGTTCTCGTACTCATCGCAGCGCTCTCCCCCGCAGCAGGTGGGCAACAGACGCGTACGGAACAGCTCGAGCAGCGGCGCGCTGAGCGGGCTCGCGAGGTGAAGCCGGAGCGGCGCACGAAGCTCGAGAAAACGCTTCTCTACCTCGACGAGCATCGATTGCTGCATCGAATAGTCGCACCGGAAGCCGGTTTCTACCCGCAGATAGGCAGTGTTACGACAGGTGGCGGGTTTGCGCTCGGCGGCGGGTACAGGAAGCCTTTTGCGAACGACAACCTGCTCTTCAATACGAACGCCGCCTTCACGCTGAAAGGTTACCGGAGCGGCCGCATCGAGTTATCGATGCCACGGCTGTTCAGGCACACGGTCGAGCTCAAGGGTCGGGTTCGCTATCGGTACTTTCCACAAGAGGATTTCTACGGCATCGGCCCCGATTCTCAAAAGGCCGACCGTACGGACTATCTCATTAAGGAAACCGAGTACGCGCTGCAAATCATGTGGCGGCCCAAACACTGGTTGTTGCTCGCGTCGCAAAACGCGTTTCTCAATCCGCGCATCGGCAGCGGCACGGACAGCCGGTTTCCCACAACCGAGGCGCTCTTCAGCGAGGCAACCGCTCCGGGGCTGACCGAACAGACAAACTTTCTAGAGAATGGCGGCGTCTTCGAGGTCGATTACCGCGACTCGCGAGGCAATCCACGAAGTGGCGGCCGGTACATCGCCTACGTCTCCCGCTTCGACGATCGGGATAACCGCGGCTTCGAGTTCACGCGCGTGACCGGCGCGGTTGAACAGTACCTGCCTATCTTCGACAAGAAGCGGGTGTTCGCCTTCCGCGTGGCCGCCAATCATCTCGAGGCCGAGGACGGATCGCGCGTGCCCTTCTACTACAGGTATCCCTTTGGCGGGACGGACACCATCCGCGGCTTCAACGATCTGCGGTTTCGCGACACGAACGCCTGGGTCTTCAACGCCGAGTATCGCTGGGAAGCGTTCTCGGGTCTGGACATGGCACTGTTCTACGACCTCGGGGACGTCGCGCCGCGCTTCGGGGATCTGTCGATCCGCGACGCGAAGGACTCATACGGCCTGGGATTCCGCTTCGGCACCAATCAAGCGGTCTTTCTGCGGGCCGAGATTGCCTTTGGCAGCGGCGAAGGCACGCGGTACTACGTCGCGTTCAGCGGCCCGCTGAGAATCGAGCGGTTCCTCCGATGACTCGGTGCCGCCACGGTTTGCTCGGGCTCAGTGCGCTGCTGGCCGTCGCGGTCGGCCTGACGGGCCCCGCCAGGGCCGTCACGGTCCACTTCTTCTCCGATGATCCAATCGCCGTCGATCCTGAGAATCAGGACGCGGCAGGCGTCGCGCCGCGCGACCTGAGCCAGGAGTACGACCTCATCGAGAACTCGTTCCAGAGTCCAGGCGATCATCGCGACGTGCGCGCGCTGAACGTGAACACGATCGATGAAGTGCCCAATTCGAGCTGGTACACGGACCGCCTCGGCAGCGCGTCGGCAATGTCGGTCGACGAGATCGTCAATGGCGCATTTCGGCATCCCGGCCCGGCTGATGGAACCTGGACGATTGTGGCAGGCAAGAGCGAAGGAATCTCTCCCGGCATGGCCGCGCGCGACGCTACCGGCACTCTCTATTTCGTGAAGTTCGATCCGCCGTCGAATCCAGAGATGGCGACGGGCGCTGAAGCCGTGTCCACCCGCTTCATTCATGCGTTCGGGTACAACACACCCGAAAACCACATCGCCCACTTACGACGCGAGAATCTCGTGATCGGCGATGGCGCGAGGGTGAGGGATGAGTACGGGCGCCGCCGGTTGATGACGACCAGCGATCTTGACGTGCTGCTCGCCAAGGCCGCCCGCGGTAGCGACGGACGGTACCGCATGGTCGCGAGTCGGGGCCTCGACGGCACCGATCTGGGGCCGTTCAAGTATTACGGCACGCGCCTCGATGATCCGAATGACATTTTCCCGCACGAACATCGCCGGGAGCTCCGCGGGCTGCGGATCTTCTGCGCGTGGCTGAACCATGACGACTCCCGGGCGATCAACACCCGCGACTTCCTCGTGGAGGATCACGGCCGGCGCCTCGTCCGTCACCACCTGCTCGACTTTGGATCGACGCTCGGCAGCGGCAGCACGCAGGCGCAGGGCGCGCGCGCCGGGAACGAGTACATCTGGGAAGGACGGCCGACGCTCCTGACGATCTTGACCTTCGGTTTCTATGTCCGGCCATGGATCAAGGTGAAGTATCCGGACTTGCCGTCCATCGGCCGCTTCGAGGGGACGTTCTTCGAGCCGGACAAGTGGAAGCCGGAATACCCCAACACGGCGTTCGAGAACGCGCGGCCTGACGATCAATTCTGGGCCGCGCGCCGCGTGATGTCGCTGACCGACGAGGCCATTCGTGCGGTGGTCAAAACGGGCCAGTATTCGGACCCGGAGGCCGAATCCTATCTGGCGCAGACGCTCATCACCCGTCGCGACAAGATCGGGCAGCTCTGGCTCAACGCCGTGCTACCGCTGGTGGATTGCGAACTCGCTGCCAGCGGCGTTCTCACGTGCCGCAACCTCGCGGTGGAGAAGGAGGTGGCTCAACCCCCGGATGAGTATCAGATTCAGTGGTACCGCTTCGACAATCACGTCGACAACGCGCAACCGGTCGGACCGAAAGAGGTGTCGACGGCCCCAGTGTTCAAAGCGCCTCTGACCCTCCAGGACCCAAGCGAGTTCGTCATGGCCGAGATCCGGGGTGCACACAAGCAGCATGCCGGCTGGGCCACGCCAATGAAGGTGTACTTCCGACGGAGCTCTGAGGGGTGGCGGCCCGTGGGCACTGATCGCATGTGACTTGCCGGTGGCGACGTTCGGCTACTCGCCGGGCCTTGTTCTGAACCTGCCAACCCGCAGCAGCCTCGCGGACACGATCGCCAGCGGTGCGCCCGCGAGGCTCAGAAGCACACCCATACTCATTTCCGCGCGTAGCTGACCCGGCGGCAGGAGCGCGCCGCAAAAGAACAGCCCGACGCTGAATCCCATCGCCGCGATGAGTCCACCGACGATCAGCTCTCGCCACCCGACCCGGTGCGGAAGGTGCAAGCCACCGAGGAGGGCCAGGCCCGCGCCGACGAGAAGACCGAGGGGCTTGCCGACGATGACAGCAATCGGTAGTCCCAAAGTCCCCTCTTCGAGGGCGCCCAGCGGCACGCCGGCGTTGACGAGTCCGAAAAAGAATAGCGCCACCTGGGCCGGATAGCGCCACCAAATCTCGAACTGGCTCAACGTGTCTCTCGCGTCGGGAAGCGCGTCAACGAAAAACCCCGGATCGCGCGCCGCGTGAGGAAGGAACGGCATGATAGGTACGAGCGCGAGCGCGGGATGCAGGCCGCTCCGGAAGAGACCAAACCACGAGACGCTGCCTGCACCGAGCAGATATGGCCAGAAGCTGCGCACGCGCCACCGCCGAAGGCCGGCGGCGATACCGAGCGCTCCCGCCAGGATCAGCGCACCACTGGCGAGGTGCACCTCTCTCATTGGATTGAAAAACGCGAGCGTCAGGAACCCAAGGGCGTCGGACGCGATCCCGAGAAGGAGCAGGAACGGGATCATGGGATGCGGCCAGAAGATGAGCCTCGCGACGAAACAGCTCAGCGCGAGATCTGTCGCCAGGGAGACCGGCCAGCCGAAAGACAGTATCGGTTCGTCGAGCACGTCAACAAGGCGAACAAAAATGAACGCAGGCACGGCGGTCGCGCCGATCGACGCGACCACCGGCAGCATGGCGCGCCTCCACGGATGGAGCACGCCGCCCGGTGCCGTCGCTTCGACCACCTCCTTGGTCATCAGCGCAAAGAACAGCATCATGGCCACGTCGTTGACGGCAAACGAGGTCGCAAAGCTGAAGCGGTAGTAGCTCTCGGGCGCCGTGTTGACCCACACCAGAGCGATCAGGGCGCCGAGCGGCAACAGGAGCAGGTGCTCGACGGCGAAGCGCGACAGCCGCGGGACGGTCGTTCGCACGCGCTGCCGTAACCGCCGCCGTCTGGATGTCGAACCGGCGCCGTGGTCGGCCGCGTGCCGTCCGGACTCGTTTGTCATGCGGTGCCTCGTGGCGCCTCGTTCAGCGGCCTGCGCCCACGGCGCGGATCACGCCTGAATCCACGGTCTTGCCAGCACGTGAGATAGCCTGAAAGTGCAGCTCAGTTCCCGAGATTTCCAGCAGCATGAAGCTCTGGTCCTGGTCGAAGTACGCGTCGGTCTGGTCCGTGGGTCTCAAGTTGCCCTTTCTCAGCTGTCCCGCCGAACCTGACACGAAATAGAAGATACCCTTCTGCGGCTTCAGCCGCTCGTAGACGTGGTCATGGCCGGAGAGCACGACATTCACGCCATGTTTGACAAAAATCGGCTCTAGCAGTACGCGCAAGTCGACCGAGGAGCCGTGCCGGCTGGCGTTCGAGTACAGCGGATGATGGAAGTAACAGATCTTCCAATCCTCCCGCGCGTTCTGCAGCGACGTTTCGATCCACGCCACCTGCCTGGGGTCCATCCGCGTGCTGTCCAAAGCAAAAAAGCGGACGTTCTTGCGGGCGAACGTGTAGTAGCGCTCGCCGTTCATGTTGAACGGCTTGTAAAAGACGTTCTCAGGCCGGTCGTGGTTGCCGAGTGACGCCTGGAATGTCACACCCGCCGAGAGGAGAGGCGCGTACGGCTGCTCGAATTTCTTCACGAAGTCGGCCGGTTGCTGACTTCCGTACATGTTATCGCCAAGCATGATGACGAGATCGAACGGGAACTCCCCGCGAGCGTTGATCATCTGTTGGGCAATCTCGTACTGCGGCCCATCACCAGTGCCGTTGTCGCCGATGGCGGCAAACTTCAGCGAGTCCGGTCTGTTGGGAAGTGTGAGTGACGGTTGTCCGAAAGCCGCAGCGGAGGCAACGACGCCGGCGACAAATGCGACACGTCGAATTCGGCGCCCTGCGATGGCCAACAATCGACAAGCGTAAGGGCTGACAAATGACACGAAGATGACAGGAGACGATGAAGTCGTCACCGTGCGTTCACTTGCGAAGGCGCACGATCGGCCGTCGTGGTCCATCAAGCGCTGGTCTGGGATCGGTCAGCTCAGTTCAACCGACAAACAACATTCAGCAAGTTCGCGCTCGTCACGGTGAGCAGCGCCGTGTCTCTGCTGCTGCTCTGCCTCCTCACCGCTTCGTTCGCGCCTCTGTTCGACCCGGATGAGGGCTACTATCCGGCGACGGCGGCCGAGAGTGTGGCATCGGGGTCGGCCTGGGATCCTCGGCTCAATGGGGAACCGCGCTGGGATAAGCCGATCCTCCCATATGCGCTGATTGAAGGCGCCTTCAGTCTATTCGGCCGGCGGGTCGCAGCCGCGCGCATTCCAAGCGCCCTTCAAGGTACGGCGCTCGTGCTGGTCGTCGGATTCCTCGTGTGGCGCCTGGCGGGCCCTCGCGCTGGCGCGTTGAGCGCCGTCATTGTCAGCACCACTGCCGGGGTCCAGATCTTCTCACGCGTGGCGCATCCCGAGATTGGCGTCGTGCTCAGCGTCGTGACAACGGAACTCCTTGTATGCCTTTGGCTGGTCCGGCCCGTCGATGCAGCCGGCTGGCATCTCGCCGTCGCTGCGGGCGTTTCCGTGGGATATGGCGTTCTCGCGAAAGGGCCGGTCGCCATCGCGCTCCCTCTCCTCATGCTGGGCCTTGCCGCGCCTTTCATCCACGTGTCAGCCCTTAGATCAGCATCGCGGCTCAGGGATGCCGGCATGGCAGCCGCGATCACAGTTCTCGTAGCGGCGCCGTGGTACGTGGCGATGACGCTCAGACACGGCTACTCGTTTCTGCATACCGCGCTCTGGAAGCACAATGTGATGCGCTACACGACCACGGCGTACGGCCATCGCCGCAGCGTTCTGTTCTTCATCATCCCAACAGTAATTGCCTTGCTCCCATGGATCGCGTTCCTGCCACAGGCGTTTCGGCTCGTGTTCCGCCGCGATGCGACACCAAAGCAAGCGCTTCGAACGTGTATGGGCGCCAGCGCTGTCAGCGCCTTTGTCTTCTACTCCTTCTCATCGTCGCAACTGCCCAACTACGCGCTCGTGTTCATTCCTCCACTGGCGGTACTGATTGCGCTCTGGTTCGATGAGCAGTTCGATGCCGCGCCGGTGGCCCGCCGCGCTTCACGCGTCTCGACGACCGCGCTGCTTGCGGTCGGCGCAACGGTCCTGATTGCCGGGCCGCTTGTCGTCGGCCACCGTTTGAGGGCTCGCGACGTACTGGGCGGTGTCCCATCGCAAACCGCGGATGTCGTCGAGCTGCTTTCGCCAGTCACGCTTCCCAGTGGCCTCCTCGTGGCGATTGCCAGTGTCGTTGTGATGACCATTTCTTCTCTTCGCGTCCGCGTCGGATCGCTGGCCGCGATGGGGGCGATCATTCCCGTGTTGGTTCTTGCCGGCGCTCGACCCATGTTGCGTGCGGTGTATCCGTGGGAGGCTTTCGGTCGAGTCATCGCGTCGATACCTGGCCCGGTGTGGCTCGTCGGATATCGCGCCCCATCGCTGACGTTCTATGCCGGGCGCCGAGTCCAGTCCGTGCCCAACGCCGAGTCCTTGCGGCCCGCACTCGAGCGCGGGGCCGGCGGGTGGCTGCTCCTGGACCGCGACACATGGTCGGGAACGTCGGGTTCCGAGATCGTTCGGGGCCTCACCACCAGAGTCTGCGCCACTGGTGGCCGGATGGTACTCGTGCGCGTCGAACACCAGTGTTGCATCCAGCCGTCGTGTGGCACCCAGGCTGAGCCTTGATGTGCGGGGCGCGTCTAGACCGACGGAAGATCCGATGGGTCAGGGCTTCGACCGCGGCCGCTTCGTCTTCCACGAGGATGATCTGCCCGTCGCGCGGCCTTGCAAGCCCGAAGCGAAGCATTCCTTCGCGCGGGACTCGAGTTGTCATCGTCTGTTCATCTGCCCTGACGGATCATCGGGACCGGGCCGTTTCACCAGTCGCCGCTCGGGGGTGGAGCTGGTTCACCCTTGCACATACTGTGGCCGACCCCTTGCGAAGCATGAAGTACGCTCGGGGGATGAACGGATCATGACAGGCAGCAGTCGGGGCGATATCGACGTTCAGGCGTAGGGGGTTACCGTTGTGGCGCGGCGGGAAGCGCGATGAGGATCCTGCTCGTTGAAGATGAGCCCCGGGCGGCGCAAATGCTCGCCAAAGGGCTGCGGGAGCAGGCGTATGCCGTGGACGTCGTCGGGGACGGCGAGCGAGCCGTCTATCAGGCTGCGATCACCGACTACGACGCCATTATCCTGGACGTGCTCCTGCCTCTGCGGGACGGGCTCGCGGTTTGCCGTGAGATCCGGAGAGAAGGGTCGGTCGTTCCGATCCTGATGCTGACGGCACGGGACGCCGTCGAAGCGCGGATCGCGGGGCTGGATAGTGGAGCGGACGACTACCTCACGAAGCCGTTTGACTTAGGGGAGCTGGTTGCGCGGCTGCGCGCCGTCATCCGGCGCGGCCGTCGTCCGCTCACGCCGGCTCTCCTCAAGGTCGGTGCGCTGGAGTTGGACACACGTGCACGGCGGGCGGCCCGCCGGGGCAAGCCATTGGTCTTGACGGCGCGGGAGTACGCGCTCCTCGAGCACCTGGTTCTGCATGCCGGCGAAGTCGTTGGGCGTGCTGCCATCGCTGAACACGTGTGGGATGCGCCCTATGAAGAGATGTCCAATGTCATCGATGTGTGCGTGCAGCGGTTGCGCCGGAAGATCGACGATCCCGGCCGGCCGTCGTTGATTGTCACGCGTCGGGGCGAAGGGTATATGTTGTCGGCCGACCTCACGTCATCCCCTTCCACATGACCTGGTCGATTCGCGCCCGGTTGACCGCTTGGTACACCCTTGTCGTGGTGGCGGTTCTCGTCGCCGGCGCGACGGCCGTTGTCGTCGTCCAGGATCGTCTCGAGCTCGATCGGCTGGATGGCGAGCTCCGGCGGCTGATGCTGACGCTCGAAGGCGTGATGCGGACCGAGTTTGGCGAAGGGTTGGACCTGCAGGGAGCCGTAGACGAGGCGAGCGTCGAAGTTGTGGCTCCCGATCGCACGCTGGTAGTGGCACGAGCAGATGGTGCCGTGCTGGCGACGTGGGGCCAGCCTCTACCCGCAGCCTGGCGCCCTGGCTCGGACGCCTCGACGTTGGAAAGCCTCGTCATCGGATCTTCGCGCTTTCGCGTGTTCAGCCGACCGGTGACGTACGCCGGGCACCACTACATTGCGGTGGTGATGGCGCCACTCGAGGCGCTTGAGGCCGAGCGCGCTGAATTGCTGATCGCCCTGGCGACTGGTGTGCTCGTTGCCCTTATCGTCGCTGCGGCCGGTGGCTGGCTGGTTGGTCGTCAAACGCTCCGACCGTTGGTGGACATGGCGACGCAGGCGACGTCGATTTCAGAACGGGATCCCTCGACGCGTCTGCATGCGCCAAGCAACACGGACGAGCTCGGCAAGTTTGCCGCGGCCTTCAATGCATCGCTCAATCGGCTTGGGAAGGCGCTTCATGGGCAGCGGCAATTCATGGCCGACGCGTCGCACGAATTGCGGACACCGGTATCGGTGGTGCGCACGACCGCACAGGTGACACTCGCGCGCGCAGGCCGAACCGAAGACGAGTACCGGGAGGCCTTCGCTATCGTCGCGGAGCAATCTGCGCGCCTCGCGCGTCTGGTCGATGCCATGTTCCTCCTGTCTCGTGCCGAGGCGCAGGGCATCCCGCTGATACGCGAGCCGCTGTACCTGGACGATCTCGTCGCCGACTGCGCGCGAGCGCTTCGTGTATTCGCGGACGAACGCGGTCTTACGGTGCACACGAATGGAGACGGGGAGGTGGCGTTCTCTGGCGACAACGTGTTGCTCCGACAGATGGTGGGAAACGTCCTCGACAACGCGATTCGACATGCGAGGCCCGGCGGCACGGTTGACGTGTCCGTACGACGCACAGCCTCGGGTATCACCATCAGGATTACCGACGACGGTGCGGGCATTCCCGCTGGCGATCAGGAACGAATCTTCCAGCGGTTTGTGCGGCTGGATTCTCGCGCAGACGGCGCCGGGCTCGGACTGCCGATCGCCCGCTGGATCGCGGAGGCCCATGGCGGACGCCTCGTGGTCGAGAGCAGTAACCCCGACGGCACGTCCTTCGCGGTCACGCTACCCGCCGCCTGACATGTGTCATCAGGTCGAATGCTCCAAGCGTGCGACTGACCTCCATGACGTGAGCGCGGCCCGGTGATGTAAGCTCCACCCGTCACCGCCGCCGGGCGTAACGATCTCGATCATCCGTGTGATTGAGTACGATGTCGATGTTTACACATCTGTCTTCGGTGTCGTGTCGTTGGTATCGGCGCCGAATCGCCCTGATTCCGGCCGCCGCCATTCTGGTCATGTCCTGTGGCTGTGCGACGACCGGCCACGTTCCGGATCGCGGTTCTGTCGATACGGCGCTTCGAGCGCGCAGCGGGCATGGAATCCGTGTCGAGGGAGCTGACCCGATGCCGCCGGATGTGACGACGGAGGATGGACTCACGGCAGAGGAAGCCGTGGCGATCGCCCTGTGGAACAGCCCCTCGTTCCAGGCGACGCTCGCCGATCTCGGCATCGCTCGGGCGGATCTCGTCGAGGCCGGACTGCTCCGCAACCCCGTGTTCTCGCTTCTCTTCCCGTGGGGGCCCAAACAGCTCGAGTGGACGCTGCAGTTCCCGTTGGATTTCATCTGGCAGCGTCCGCGACGGGTCGCCGCCGCTCGCCTCAACGCACAGGCCGTCGGCGAGCGACTCGTCTGGGACGCGCTAACGCTCGTCGCCCAGACCCGGACGGCGCATGCGGACGCGGTCGTCGCCGATCGTCGGCTTCAGCTGACGATCGAGAATGCCGATCTGGCGCAACGACTCGCTGACATTACCGAGGCCCGCTTGCGCGCGGGAGACATCAGCGAGCTCGAGGCACGGGCGGCGCGCAGTGACGCGGCCCGCGTGCAGGTCGTCCGTCGCGCCGTCGAACACGACCGGAACCTCGCCCGCCTGACGCTGGCCGGTCTACTGGGCCTCGACACTCCGGTCGACCGGCTTCGTCCGATCCAGGGGCCGGCGAGCGACGCGTCCGCGTGCGGCGCCGAGGCGGGGCTGCTGGAGGACGCCCTCGCGTCACGCCCCGACGTGCGCGCGGCCGAGATTGGCATCGAGGCGGCGGCCGAACGGGCGCGCTGGGAGCGCTCACGAGTCCTGACCCTCATCGGCATTCTCGACGGAAACCAAAAGGGCGACGAGGGCCCCGAAGCAGGACCGGGTGTCACTCTGGATGTGCCGATCTTGTTCCGCAACCAGGGCGCGATCGGCCGCGCGGATGTGGAGGTCGAGCGGGCGAGTCGGCAATACGCGGCCGTCAGGTCCCAGGTCCAGACCGATGTGCGGTCTGCCTTGATCAGGGTCCAGCAGGCCGAGCAAGCCATCCGCGCCTGGCGAGATGAGATCGTGCCGTCGCTCGAAGTCGAGCAACGTCAGGCCGAGAGCGCCTATCGAGGTGGCGAGATCCCACTCATCGCGCCGCTCGACGTCAGCCGCCGGCTCGTCGACGGCCGCACTCGGATGCTCGATGCCGAGATGGATCTCCAAAGGGCCACGATCGCCCTCGAACGAAGTCTTGGCCGTTCGTGCCCCCAGCGCTGAGACGTCATGAACCGTTTCTGTTCCGTAGTCATCGTTATGCTCCCGATCGTCGGATGCTCAGGTGCGGGATCCGAGGAACCGGCCCACGGGCCTCCAGCCACCGTCGAACACCCGCGGGCTGAGGCCGAGATCTCCACGATTCGGCTGACCCCAGACGCCGTCAAGCGGCTCGGGGTCCAGAGCGTGGCTGTGAAGACCGATGTGGCCGCCGCGACGCGGACGCTCGGCGGCGAGGTTGTCGTGCCCGAGGGACGGGGCGTGGTCGTGACCGCACCGGTCGCGGGAACCCTGTCCGGCGCGCAGGGGCTCCGCGCCGGCGCGCGCGTGCGCCGCGGGGATCGACTGATGACGATTGCGCCGCTCGTATCCGCGGAGCGCGACCAGCGGATCGAGGCGCAGCGTGCGGTGACGTCCGCGGAAGCAGAGGAACTGGCTGCCCGTCAGCGGCTCCAGCGGCTCGAGCAATTGCTGAAAGATGGTGCGGCCAGCGTGCGCGGTGTGGAGGAGGCGCGCGCGCAGCATCAGGTTCTGCTCGCCGCGCTCACGGCGGCGCGCGAACGGCTCGCCGCCGTCTCGCGGAATCCGGTCGGTGAGCAGGGCGAACTGACCGTATCCGCACCATTCGACGGCGTTGTCCAGAGCATTTCGGCCGTTCCAGGGCAGACCGTCGCGGCATCCGCCCCACTCCTCGAGATCGCTCAGGTGGACACGCTCTGGATCCGTGTGCCCGTGTATTCGGGTGACGCCGACGCCATCGATCAGGCGGAACCGGCGCTTGTCACGAAGCTTGGCGCGACCGACACCCCCAAGCCCGCACGTCGCGTGACCGGGCCGCTTCAGGGCGATCCACTGGCCGCGTCCGTGAATCTGTACTATTCGCTGTCCGGGGCTGGAGCGGCGCTCCGGCCTGGCGAGCGCGTTCTCGTCGAGCTTCCGCTCAGAACCACGGAGAAGGGACTCGTCGTGCCCGAGGCGGCCGTGCTGTACGACATGCACGGTGCCACGTGGGTGTACGAGGACCTGGGCCGCAACGCCTACACAAGGCGCCGCGTCGAGATCGCGCGCCATGTCGGAGACCGCGCGGTCGTACGCCGCGGCATCGGCGAGGGCGCCAAGGTCGTCACTGCGGGCGCCGCGGAGCTCTTTGGCACCGAGTTCGGGGCGGGACACTGACGCCATGCGGTGGCTCGTCGCGATCTCACTCCGCAACCGGATCGTGGTCGTCGCATTGGGCGTCTTGCTCGTCGTGAGTGCGGCGAGGACGCTTCGCACGACGCCACTCGACGTCTTTCCCGAATTCGCTCCGCCGCTCGTCGAAGTGCAGACCGAAGCTCCCGGCCTCTCGACCAACGAAGTCGAATCACTGGTCTCGGTCCCGCTGGAAGCTGCGCTCAACGGTGTCCCGGGCCTGGATACCATCCGTTCGAAATCGGTGCTCGGCTTGTCATCCGTCGTCCTGATTCTTGATCCTTCGACCGACGTGATGGCGGCACGACAGATGGTGCAGGAACGGTTGTCGCGAGTCGCGGCGCAGCTGCCGGGGGTCGCCCGGCCACCCGTCATGCTGTCTCCGCTGTCGTCGCTCAGCCGGGTCATGAAGATCGGGATGACCTCGGAGACGCTGTCGCAAGTCGAGTTGAGCACGCTCGCCAAGTGGACCGTCCGGCCGCGCCTGATGGCCATTCCGGGCGTGGCCAATGTGGCCATCTGGGGGCAGCGCGATCGCCAGCTGCAGGTGCTCATCGACCCCGAGCGGCTCCGAGCGCACGGCGTGACGGTCGATCAAGTCGTCCAGGCAACGGGGGAAGGCGTCTCCCTCCAGGCCGGCGGCTTCCTCGACACGCCGAACCAGCGGCTCGCGATTACCCACGCCGCGGCGGTCGCTTCCGTCCGTGATCTCGAATCGATGGTCGTCTCGTCTCGGAACGGTGCGGTACTGCGAGTGCGCGACGTAGCGACCGTCGTCGAGGGCTTTCCGGCGCCGATCGGGGATGCCGTCATCAACAGCGGCCCCGGCCTGATGCTGATCGTCGAGAAGCAACTCGGCGCGAACACGCTCACCGTGACGCGGGGTGTAGAAGACGCGCTCGACGACATGAAGCCGGCGCTCGCCGGAATCGCGGTCGATCCGACCATCTTCCGGCCGGCGACGTTCATCGAGATGTCGCTGCGGAACCTAAGCCGGGCACTGCTCGTCGGCTGCATCCTGGTGATCCTGGTCCTCATGGTGTTTCTGGCGGACTGGCGGACTGCCCTGATCAGCAGCATCGCCATTCCGCTCTCGCTGCTCGCGGCAGGTCTGCTGCTCCACTACCGGGGCGGCACGCTCGACACGATGGTGCTGGCGGGGCTGGTGATTGCGCTCGGCGAGGTCGTCGACGACGCGATCATCGATGTCGAGAACATCGTACGTCGGCTGCGCCTCAATCGAATGGCGGAGCCCCCGCAGTCGGCGATCAAGGTCGTGCTTGACGCCTCCATGGAAGTCCGAAGCGCGGTGCTCTACGGCAGTCTCATTGTCGTGGTCGTGTTCATGCCGGTATTCATGCTCGACGGCCTGGCCGGCGCGTTCTTTCGACCGCTTGCGCTCTCGTACGTCCTCGCCATTCTGGCCTCGTTGCTCGTCGCGTTGACGATCACTCCGGCCCTCGCACTGCTCCTGTTGCCGAATCACCTCGATCGCCACGAATCGCGTCTCGTGGGCGGACTCAAAACGCGCTATCGGCGATCGTTACCGTCGTTCGTCGACCGACCGAAGACCGCGCTGGGATCGCTTGCGGTGATGCTCGTGTTGACGGCGGTCACCGTGCCGTTTCTGGGCGAGGAGTTTCTGCCAAGCTTTCGCGAGTATGACTTCCTGATGCACTGGGTCGAGAAGCCAGGCACGTCGATCGAGGCGACGCAACGCATCACGGAGCGTGCCAGTCGCGAGCTCATGGCCGTCCCAGGCGTGCGGAACTTCGGCGCACACATCGGACGTGCGGAAGTCGCCGACGAGGTCGTCGGTCCGAACTTCACCGAGTTGTGGGTGAGCCTGGATCCGTCGGTGGACTATGAAGCCACCGTCGCGACGATCCAGTCGATCGTTGATGGCTATCCTGGTCTCTATCGGGATCTGCTCACTTACTTGCGCGAGCGCATCAAAGAGGTGCTCACGGGCGCAAGCGCGACCATCGTGGTCCGTTTGTACGGGCCGGATCTGCAGGGGCTGCAGGCGCAGGCCCAGACCGTGCGGAATGCGATCACGAAGGTTCAAGGCGTCGCCGACCTCACGGTGCAGGCCCAGGTCCTGGTCCCGAAGATCGAGGTCCGATTCGACCCGGATCGCGCGGCGGCATTCGGCCTGACGCCCGGCGAAGTGCGGCGCGTCGCGGCGACCGTGGTGCAAGGCACCAAGGTCGGAGAATTCTACGAGAACCAGCGGCTGTTCGACGTCGTCGTCTGGGGCACTCCTGAGGTGCGCCGCAATCTCGACGCGATTCGTGCGCTCCAGGTGCCCGTTGCGAATGGCGGCATGGTGCCGCTCGGCAGCGTGTCGAGCGTCGATGTGACGCCGACACCCAATGAAATCACCCGCGAGAACGGATCGCGGCGCATAGACGTCACGTCAAACGTACGCGGACGGGACCTCGGAGCCGTGGCGCGTGACATCCAGTCGCAGCTCGCCGCGATGTCGTTCCCCCACGGGTATTACGCCGAGGTGCTCGGAGAGTACGCCGAGCGCGAAGCTTCATCGAGCCGTCTGACGTTGCTGGGAATCATCGCGGTGGCGGCGATCTTCCTGATTCTGCTCGCCGACTTTGGCTCGCCGCGGGTCGCGACGCTCATTTTCGTGACGTTGCCGTTCGCGCTCGTGGGAGCGATCATCGCGACGTTACTGACCGGCGGTGTGCTCTCGCTGGGCTCGCTCGTGGGGCTGGTCACGGTGATCGGCATCTCCGCCAGGAACGGCATCATGCTGATCAGCCACTACCGGCACCTGGAACTGCACGAAGGTATGGCCTTCGGGAGAGACCTGATCTTGCGCGGATCCGAGGAACGCCTCACGCCAATTCTGATGACGGCGCTGGCCACCGGCTTGGCGCTCGTGCCGATCGTCCTCGGCGGGACGCGCGCCGGATACGAAATCGAACACCCACTCGCGGTGGTCATCCTCGGCGGGCTCTGCACGTCGACCCTGCTGAACCTCTTCATCGTGCCGGCGCTGTATCTGAAATACGGCCGCCCCGCGTTGACGACAGCCGAGGAGACAGTGTGATGTGTCTCCCCGACCCAATCGCGGCCCCGATCGCCGGGCTAGTGATGAATGGGAGGAGTCGGAGATCGTTCTGTTCGAGCCGCCGGATTGATGAGCATCCGGTTCGCCGACTCGAATGACTTCGCCAGGGGAAGCTCCAACTCCGGCATCGGACGCCCGGCGAACAGCCGCCGGCACGGGATGGCCATCAGCCGCGCCCATTGTGCGGATCGATTCACCCGCGCGCTGTCGGTCGCAATGCCGGTGTTCGCGTACATCTGGCGATAGATCTTCGAGATGAGCACGAATGCGAGCCGGGCTTTGAGCGACGTGACCGCGCCCCGCGACCGTTTCCAGATGCTCGGCATCGAGTAGAACCGGTCCCACACGTCCTGCGTGCGGCGGCGGATCTCGTCGGCGCTCATCACCGGATGGTCCATGTAGACCTTCGGGCGGTTGGCCTGAGGGATGAGCCAGTGGCGCGACACGGGAATGCCGTTGATGCGCGGCGGCTCCTCACCGAGCGACTTCTCCCAGGCGGCGAAATCCACCGTCCCGGGGAACGGCGTCAGCATGACGAACTGCGCGAACGTCACTTCGGCACGCTCCGCCACCGACAGCGATGCGTCGAACGTTTCCGCGCGGTCGCTGGGCAGGCCAAAAATGAAGGACCCCAGCACGTGGATGCCGTGCCGGCGAAACTCGCGCAGCCGCTCGACGAGCGACTCGCCTGTTTCGTTGAAGTTCTTGTGCACGTCCTTCAGGCCCTGGGGCGTGACCGCTTCGACGCCGACCAGCGCCCCTTTGATGTGCGCCCGTCGCATCGCCTCGAGAAACTCCGCGTCTTCGGCCGCCTCCATCGTGATCTGCGTATAGAAGACGGTGTCGTTGGGAAGCCCAGCGAGCCCCTCCATCAGCGCGAAGCGCTCGGCGCGGATCGACTTGAGCCGTTCCAGCTGACTTGGATCCTGCCGGCGCGCCGCCATCCGGAGGTCCTCCAGGGTAACTGGATAGAAGTTGTCATCCGCGAGCGCGATGAACCGGAATCCGCGGCGTCGCAGCTCGACGACTTCTTCCAGCACGCGCTCGACGTGGCCCTGCCGTGGCCGCTGTCCGTCCGTTCTCCAGACGGAGCAGAACGAACAGTGCTTCGGACACCCGCGAACGGTCTGCACCGAAGCCCACATGTACCGTCCGGGAGGCAGCAGATCCCAGCGGCCGGGCAGAAAGCCCTCACCCTCGGTCTTTCCGCCGTCATACCGCGAACGCGGGGTGTTTGAGGCGCAGTCGCGAAGCACTACCTGCCAGACCTGTTCGCCATCGCCGGTGACGACGGCGTGCGCGGCGCCGAGCCCGAGGGTCTCGTCCGGATAGAGCGTCGCGTGAATACCACCAAACACGACGTACGCGCCCGCGGCACGCGCGGCGGTCCCGATTTCGTACCCGCGCAGCGCATTGCCGGTGTGGATCCCGATGCCCACCACATCGCCTGGCTTGATGGCGGCGATGTCGAACGGCTCCAACGTTTCGTCGACCAATCTCGGCTCGCCATACTCCCGGGGCGTCGCCGAGGCCAGTACGTAGAGCCACCGGGGCGTAATCACTCCGATGCCGAACGAGACGTGGCTGGGATTAATCAGGTAAACGGTCATCGCTGCGGCACCGCGGCCGCGGGCGCGATGAGCGGCGTCAGGCCCCGGTGGGCGTGGTCAGGTGAAAATCCGGACATCGGGTTCCTCCGGCCCAAAAGCCGTGATGAAAAAACCGGCGATAGTGCGGGGATGCTCACGACAGCCGGGCTCTACTGTACACGCTTCCGTGCGCGCGCGTTGCGACGGATTGAACCGTACCGATCCGGAGTGATGACTGCGGACGACGCCGGAAAGAGTTTGGTCGGGGCGAGTGGATTTGAACCACCGACCCCTCGGTCCCGAACCGAGTGCTCTACCAGGCTGAGCCACGCCCCGACACACGATCGCGGCCAGGAACGGCCGCCTTCGATTGGCAGAACCCGATTATCTTAACCCAACCAGCTGCGAGGGCGGTAATGGGCGGGCACGCGTCAGCGTGCGAGTTGCGGGTCGTCCTCGAGCGCAACGGCCGGCGCCGGACGCGAATCGCGGTCGGACGACACCAGCGCTGGCGTCCTGGCGGGAGCCTGCACGCCGCTGCCGTTACACGTGAGGCAGCGCACGCGGCTGGATGACTCGTCACCCACCACGAAACCTGCGCCCTGGCATTCCGGACACGTCGTCACGGGTTCGAGCATGGACCCATCCGCCACGCCAGACAAATAGAATCTGCTGATGGAAATCAGCGAATTCGCAGATGGTCTCACCCTGGCCCGGAGGGCGGATCACGGCAGGCGCAGGATTTCCTTCACGCGCGTGCGAAGGAGTTCTGCGGTCGCCGGATCGCGAAACGTCGCGTTTGCGTGTCCCGGCACGACGATCGTGAAAAGCCGGCCTTCCAGCCGCGGGAATCGCGCGACGACGTCCCGCGTCCACGCGGCCTGGACCTCCGGCGTGGGCCACACCCGGCCGCGCGAATAGATGAGGAACTGCGTGCGCGGATTGCTCGCGGCCAGGTACGCCAGAAACCCCAGCAGGCGGTTCTGCGCGACCTCGAACAGATGGTCCTCGATCGCCCGGTCTCCATTCGATGGCCGAATGTCCAACAGGCAGGAGAGGTGGCTGACGACGAGGTCCGGATTCTGCTGACGGACCTGCTCTTCGCGGTGCCAGATCGCGCTTGTGTTCTCTTTATGCGTCAGCACGCGCAGCTCCCGCAGGGCGTCGCTCACATCGTCGGCGTTCGTGCCGCCCGCCGCGAGCGTGCGGGAGTCATAGACGCGGCCCGGCAATGGGGAATCCATGAGCACGATCACGGGCGTCGGATTCGGGGGTGGAGCAGCACCGCCCTGGTCCGACCGGAAGGACCACAGCCCGAGGCCGAGCGCGACGACCAGTGTGGCCCACACGGCATGGACACGCCAACGCGATCCCGCAACGGTCGTCCCTTCGGCGCTCCCGTCCGAGATGGCCTTCAACGTGAGCCCGACATCGTGAGCGCTCTGCCACCGGTCGGCCGGGTCCTTGGCGAGGCAGCTCGCCACGAGCCGTTCGAGCGCCGGTGGCGTCAGCGGCTGTCGGGTCGTCACCGGCGGCGGCTCGTGGCCGAGGATCGCCGCAATCAGATCCGCCTGGGAATCGCCCGCGAACGCCCGGGCGCCGGTGAGCATCTCGTAGAGGATCGTGCCGAAAGCGAACAGATCCGTGCGCGCGTCCGCGTCGTGACCCCGTACTTGTTCCGGCGCCATATAGGGCAGCGTGCCGATCAGCAATCCGTCCCTGGTGAGCGACTCGTCCACCGCCCCTTCGACCTGGGGCGAGCCGCTGGCGGACGAGGGCGCGCGCAGGCGCGCCAGGCCGAAGTCGAGCAGCTTGGCGCCGGACTTCGTGAGCATGATGTTGGCCGGCTTCAGGTCGCGGTGCACGATGCCCTGTGCGTGCGCTCCCGCGAGCGCGCCGGCGATCTCGGCGGCGTATTTCAGCGCCTGCTGAACCGGCAACGGGCCGCGGGCGAGGCGGGTCGCGAGCGTCTCACCGTCCAGCAGCTCCATCACCAGAAACGGCACTTCCCCGCCATCGGTGGTCGCCGAACCCACGTCGTGCAGCGTGCAGATGTTCGGGTGCGCGAGCTTCGATATCACGCGCGCTTCGCGCTCGAAGCGCTCGCGGCCGCGCGGGTCGCTGACCAGATCGGGCGACAGAATCTTGATGGCAACCGTCCGATCGAGCCGCGTATCACGTGCCCGGTTCACCTCGCCCATCCCGCCCGTCCCGATGAGGCCCACGATCTCGAACGCGCCAAGCCTGGCGCCGCGCTTGAGCCGTGGTGTCTCGAGGCTTGCGGAACTCTTTTCCAGGAATCGATCGGCTTCGACATGGGCCGCGAGCAGCGATTCGACCTCCTTGCGAACGCCCGAGTCGTCGCCGGCCTGCTCGTGCACGAAGGCGGCGCGTTGATCCAGCGGCCGGTCGAGCGCGCGGTGAAAGATCGCGCGGACTTTTTCCCAGTTCGATGGCGTCGTCATTCCGCCCGGCCTCGCAATTCCCGGTACAGCCAGGCCCGGGCGAGCGCCCAGTCGTTCTTCACCGTTGCTGGTGAAACGGAGAGGACGGTCGCGGTCTCCGCGATAGTGAGTCCGCCGAAGAACCTGAGCTCGACGAGCTGGCTCTGACGCTCGTCGACGTGCGAGAGGCGGTCGAGGGCGCCATCGAGGGCAAGCAGATCCACATCGCGCGGCTCGGCTGCGACGTCGACGTCGCCGAGCGGCACGCGAGCGGCCGCGCCGCGCTTGGCCGCCTGGTGCGCGCGCGCGTGATCGACCAGGATCCGGCGCATGATGTGCGCCGCGATCGCGAAGAAGTGGACGCGGTTCTCCCAGTGGACCTTGCGCTGGTCGACCAGCTTGAGGTACGCCTCATGAACGAGGGCCGTCGGCGAGAGCGAATGATCGAGGCGTTCCCGTCGAAGATGGGCACGGGCGAGCCGGCGGAGCTCGCTGTACACGGCGTCAATCAGGCGACCGCGCGCTGCTTCCTCACCGTTGCTCCAGGCGACGAGCAGTCCGGTGACGTCGGGCGGTGAGGCCGCGCGATTCATTGCCACGGCACGGCAGGAGACCGATAGAAGTTCACGCCGAGCGCGGTCCAGCGGGGCCCCTGCGCGCCCAGCCGCCGCCTGAACTCTCCCCACGCACGGCTGTCGGCGGGCGACCACCCCACCTCGGCGATCATGGCGAGCCGCGGAAACGCCATGAACTCGACGTCCCTGATATCCGCCAGCGTCTCCGACCAGAGCGGCGCCTCCACGCCGACGATCGCCGATTCCGGCACGTCACGCGAGACACGCGCGGGATCCCAGGTGTACGCATCGTCGACGTCGATGAACGCCGCCCAGCTGAGGCCGAGCACCGTCTCGGGATGGTACTTCATGTCGAGGTACGCCTTGTTCGCCGGCGACATGATGATCTTTGCGCCTTGCGTCACGGCAGGCGCCAGCGATCCGTCCGGCCGCCAATGCTGGACGATCGAATTCGGCGCCAGGCGTATCGGGGCGATCTCGTCCCAACCGATCATCTGTTTCCCGCGAGCCTTCACGATCGCTTGTACGCGCTCGATGAACTTCACGTACTGGGCCGGGGTCAGCGTCTTGACCTCGTCGCCGCCGATGTGAAAGTAGGGGCCGGGCGTCACCGCCGCGATGTCGCGGACGACTTCGTCGATGAACTTGTAGGTGATCTCCTTGTCGACGCAGAACGCGCTGAAGCCGACCTCGATGCCCGTGTAGAGCGCGGGCGCGACGCCGTTGCAATTCAGCTCGGCGTACGAGGCGAGCGCCGCGTTCGTGTGTCCCGGCATGTCGATTTCCGGGACGATGACGATGAAGCGCTGCTGCGCGTATGTCACGAGATCGGAGTACTGC
>Ga0187893_10006217_pt1 | contig 20627 bp, 19 predicted proteins | sample MA1701074metaG_FD_139574 | JGI IMG/M metagenome (GOLD analysis project Ga0187893, IMG submission 139574) | White microbial mat communities from a basaltic lava cave in the Kipuka Kanohina Cave System on the Island of Hawaii, USA - MA170107-4 metaG ...
ACAAAGGCAAGGAGATGAAATGAAAACGCGTTTCGCGCTTTTGATTGCAGTATGGATCGCGATCATAAGCCCGGCCATTGTGCATGCCCGACATCATCCAGCGCATGGGTCTACGGATGGCCAGGCAGCCCTCTGGATCATTGTTGGAATCATTGCACTGATCGGCATTGTCGCCTGGTTGGCGAGAAAACGGAAATAAGTAAACTCACGGGATTTAAATGAAGAAAAACGAAGCGCTGGATCAAGGCGGTGGAAGGAATTCGAAACTATCTGCTCCGCTTCCTGTTCCTTTTTACTACGGTTGGGTGGTTGTTGTCTTGAGTTTTCTAACGACTCTGGTCGGCGCCGGTATCCGCTCGGCTTCGACGGTTCTGATCCACCCTTTGGAAATAGAGTTTGGATGGAGTCGGGCAGCGATCGCTTCTGCCATTAGCTTAAATCTGTTGCTCGTCGGTGTGGCGGCACCGATCAGTGGCTGGTTGCTTGACCGCTATGGGCCGCGGCGCGTCATGATTGGGAGTCTAACTCTTTTGTTCCTCGGTGTCGGCGCGACGACGGTCATGAAGGAATTCTGGCAGCTCGTCCTTCTGTGGGGAGTTGTAGTTGGGTTGGGCGCCGGCGGCACCGGTTCTGTACTGGCGGCGACGGTAGCGCATCGGTGGTTTGTCGCGCGCCGCGGTTTGGCCTTGGGGATTCTCAATAGCGCTGCCTCCACGGGCCAGCTAATCTTTTTGCCGCTTTTGATGGCTATATTCGTCGCTGCTGGCTGGCGCATTGGCTCATTGATGATGATGTTTGTCGCTTTAGGCTTGTTACCCCTGGTTGCCCTCTGGATGCGCGATGATCCAGGCGCTATGGGTCTTAAACCCTATGGCCTGGTCTGGGACACTGCTCCGCTTGCGAATCAGACTTCCCCTTCAGATGTAACGAGCGCTTTACCGCTGGCTAGCGTGTTTAAATCATCCACTTTCTGGCTACTCGCCGGAAGCTTCTTCGTCTGCGGCGGGACCTCTGCGGGGCTCATTGGCACGCACCTTATTCCACATTCGATCGATATCGGCTTTCCTGAGGTCGCGGCTGCAGCGGCAGTCGGCGTAATGGGGGGATTAAACTTCGTTGGCACTCTTTTTTCAGGATGGTTGGTTGATCGGGCCGACGCCCGAAAGCTTCTGTCGCTCGTCTATGCATTGCGAGGTGTGTCGCTCTTCGTTTTGCCGTTTGTCACCGATTTCTCGGGACTTATGATATTTGCCGTAATTTACGGCCTGGATTGGTTTGCCACGGTGCCGCCGACGATCGCCCTAGCCGGTGAAACCTTTGGCAAAGAGTCCGTTGGCAGCGTCTTTGGATGGATCTTTCTGTCCCATCAGATTGGCGCAGCGGCGACGGCGGCGGCCAGCGGAGCAGTCCGTGTCTGGTTGGGAGACTATCAGCTTACCTTCCTGATGGGCGGCGTCATGGCCCTGATTGCGGCCGCCCTAGTCCTCGGGATCCGTTCGCCGCAACGGGAAGTTTCACTAAACCCCATTCCTAGCGACGCGGTAAACGTCTAAGATAGTTTTTTTACTTTAAAAAACTGTAGACCTTTCCCAGCTCCGGATTCAGAAATGTGACTGGAAGCCCGAGCTTCTTGATTTCAGCCTCCATCGCTAGAGGGCTAGCCGCTCCTTCCGGTGGCTTTACACGATGATGATGGGGGAGCGCCGTCTTCAGGTTCGGGTTTTCGGTGAGCAGAAGCCGGACCATCTCTGCAGCGTCCCTGGGGTCGCGATTGCTTGAAAGTATGATTATAGCAATATCTGGTTTGTAGAGCCTGCCGTAAAGGGCAAGGTCCGAGTGCAAAACGGTGCTTCCAGTGTGATAAACCGTCAGTGCGTTCTGAAAAGTATCTTACACCCTCTTTTCAGTGATTCCATTAGAATATCAAATTCCCATCTTGGCAGGAATGGGCTCGATTATTTCACTTCGTAGCTGTAACCGGGAGCCAGCGGGTATCATCGCTAAGTTCTCACTTCAACTGGATTTGAATGTAGACTTATATACTTCGCTGCACTCAACTGTGTCCCTCGTAAAGGGGGCTCTCATAAGAGATTCTATCTGCCGACCACCTTGCCCGGTGGATCTTTGGTATCTTTATCCCGTTTGATATTGTCGACCAATATTCTACTCTGAGAAAGTAGCAATGCTGCCTGGGTACGATTTTTTACGTTTAGCTTGCCGAAGACATGGTTTAAGTGGATCTTTACGGTCTGTACGCTAATAAAAAGGCTCTTGCTGATTTCTTGGTTGCTCAGGCCGTTCATTACCAGCGCGAGGACCTCAAGTTCTCTTTTGGATAGCACTCTGGCGATCTCATTTTTTAATTCCTCAACGTCGTCGGCTCGCGTTTGGCGAGCGAACTGCGCAAAAGTCTCTGCACAATTGAGCTGTCTGTCCACCCAAATTTCGCCTCTATGAATCTTTCGAATGGCTTCGATTAAGGTTGAGGGAAGTATGCACTTGAGAACACAACCGCGGGCTCCCGCTTTGGCAGTCTCTAAGATACTCTCTAGGTCGGGAAAGTGGCTGAAGATAAGAACTTTGGTGGGCAGGTTTTTCTGCTTCAGCTTCAAAAGGGTCGGCACAGCTTTCCGCTTAGGGATCTCAAGATCGAGCAGTAAAACATCGGGCCTGGTTCGCTCCACAATATCAGCTACCTCAACATCGTCCGCCGCATCCCCGACCACGAGTAGATCGCTCTGCGCGGCAAGAACCCGCTTCAGCCCTTCACGAAAGAGGGTGGTAGCATCAGCAATTGCCACATTGATGGGGGCCATTTGTTTACCTTGCGGTCTAAATTCCTGCCGGTGGCCTTTGCTTCGGCAGGAGTCGACAAGAACCTTCACCCCGCCTTCCAGAAGAAACGGCAGGAAACAATTCGAAGCAGATCCTTCGGACGACAAGATTAGAAACAAACTACTTAGGGGGAAAGTTTTAAAGGCGGTAGACCTTTTCGAACCGAAAGAGGTCTTGTTGAGAAAATGGCTCCCGGAAAGGATGATCTTTGAACCAAGCGACTGAAACAATATTTTTTATTTTTTCATGAATACTTGGCGGTACCTTGCTCAAGTTCCAGCTGCCAGACCAGATTGGCGTAGCGGCCTGAATGTTGGAATTCAGGAAGGCATCGGGGCAGTGAATCCGTGGGGCGTTATGCTCTGCACCAAAGTCGAGGTGATTGGCCGCCTGAGCACATTCACCATTGGCTGCTAGCGCCACCAAAGAAATGACGAGCAGAAGCGAAGAAATAACTTTAGCGCACTTTTTTTTCACTTTTGTCGTCTTTCAGTGGCTGTTTGAGAGAATCTATTCTTAGGTCTAGAACTCTAAGTCATCGAACTGCACATCACAATTAATCTTAAGTTAGTTTTTTAACACTGCCGTTCTACTAAAAGGCGCCAAATATAGAACCTTAGGCGGAGGTTGGAGTGGAACTTTCTGATGGCAATCTTCAAAGGCATAGGCAGGTAGTAGTACTCGTCCTCCTCTTTCGCTCCGCACGCCTTGAATTCTCCTTGCCTCGATACTTTCCAGCTCTTGTTGGCGGCGGTCAGAAATGGGAAGAAGCATCGAAATGCTACCCGTGACCGCTCGCGTCTCGCTCTCCCAAAGCTCTTTTCTGGTTCTTTTGAGCTTCTATGATCCTTAAACCTTTCTGTCCCACCACCTCGAAACCATTGACAGCCATACTTCATAGTCGGCGCCTCGTCCTTCTCTGGAGACCGTGCGTCTAGCCTCTCATCCCTCAAACACTCGGTTCAATTGGCCGAACAGGCAAGCAGCCATCAACTTGTCGCGAGCCATCTCTACCTCCTGCGCCGGGGCTCGCCAGTCAGGATTATTCTCGCGCGCTAGCTCCAGGGTGGTCGAAACGTCAATGGCAGGCTGACCGAGAACCTCACTGGCACCTAGACATAAGCCTGCAACACTCATGGCGGCCGAAAATAGGGCGAGCTTCGTTGCAAATTAAACCTCCGGGGCGTCGCGAAACTATCGCGATTCCTGCGTCAAAGAGGATTGGAAACTAAAAAGGGTAAAAAGAAACAGGCCTAGGCCCTGGGAGGACGCAGGATATCAGTGGAAGAAATTCGAAGAGGTGGAAACGTTAGTATTAGAGTAAAAAGTGCGAAGGAAAACTGATAGCTAAATCCCTCGGTAGCCAGAACAAATGGGTCGTGAACGTGATGGCTTACATTCCGGTCCTTGTGATCCGCTAATGGCAGCGGCTTGTTCACGGGAAAAGCATCGTTGTGCTCTCCCACTGTATGGAGGTTCTGCGAACCTGGCCCAAAGGCGGAACCCAGCGCAAAACTTCCGTGAAGCGAGTAAAAAAATCCCACAACCACTAACCAGACTATGAACTTTTCGAACTTCACCGGTCTTTTGTATATTATGTGTAGAATGAAGTCAAACCCAGGCTCTGTGGGTTCGGCCTATTGGGCTCCTGCACCATAAACCCTCACTTGGTAGACATCACCCAAGCGGTTTAAAGCATCAAAACCCGTGGCGACCACGAAAATTTGGCAAAGCAGGATGAATATACCGCAGAAGAAATGCAGCCAAAGGTGAACGAGCATAAAAAACTACTTGCTCATTACGAGGCGAGGAAAAGTCTTTACGGGCCGTTGTCAAATACCGGGTAAAAAGGTTAGGCGGCGTCCCTGTCCCGTTGGATTTCCTTTCCGTCTTGGTATTGCGTCCCATCAACCACATTGGTTACCAACTCTGGTGCATCAAGTGTTCAAAAACTCAATTCCGCTACCCTCATCGTCTTCCAAATCAAGTAGGTGGCATTAACCTGGGACAAACGCGCCCCCCCCCTCGCGTTATTGTCGTCGATAAATTTCATGGTCGGATACAATTACCCCTCACTCGATCCTTACTTTCTCGCGGTGACCCACAAACACCGCACACCTTAAGTTTTTCGGAACGACAGGAATCCCAAAAGCGCCGATCTGGGCGAATTTAGAACTAAGATTCTATGTTCTGGCGCTTTTGCAGGATCGTAGAGACCGAAAAGCTAACTTAAGGATAATTGTGACGGACAGACAGGTTAGTTTAAAAAACATAACGCATCATCCAACAAGTTGCACTATCTAGGAGGCAAAAATGACGTGGCGAGGGGCATTTCTTATGGCGAGTGGTTTCGTCTTCCTTGCAATCCTTATAACTGTTAGGCCTGCGTGGGCGCAGAGCGAAGACATCGAGGCGCAGATCAAAGCGTTAGAGGCCGAGGTTCAAAAGATCGAGCCCCTCAAGGAACAAATCGAGCGGCTCAGGTATCAGCAGTTGGAAATGAAGAAAGAGGCCACCGCTGCGGCCGCCGCTATGCCGGATTTCAGATATCGTCCGGGTCGGGGATTGACGATTGCCGCTGCAGATAAGAGCTGGTCGTTCAACACTTCATACCGGGTTCACATGTACATCTATAATATTCTTGGCGGTAAAACCAATTTCAATGATAATGGAACGCAGCGCAACACTGGCGTGACGGCCGGGGAGATATTTCCTCGCCGCAATCGAATGTACTTCAATTATTGCTGGCAGGATTGCTTCTACGCATTTGAATTTTCATTCGATGGCGAGGAATCTCCGCGCACCGCTCAAGTTCGTGACAATGAATTCATAGTCAACTTCAACCAGTTGAATCCCTGGTTGCCTTATTTCTCCATAGGCCTTAGAAGGGGCCCTGGCCGGACTCACATAGGCCGCAGTGGCGACAACGATGGCAAGATGGAGCATAGCCTGATACTCGATGGCTTTGCCTGGAGTGGCACCGGGTCGCATGCGGGCATGGGCCTTGGATGGGACGGGGTTGATATCGGTCCGGGTGAATATGATCTGTTCCTAAACTTCGCGACGAGCCGGCAGGGGACGCACCAAGAGTTCGTCAACGATGACCGCAAGGGTTTCTTGATGTACATCGGTGGCAAACCTTTTTCCAAAATGAAGAACAAATGGATATCGGGCTTGGAGCTGGGGTTAGGTTATCAGGGTCAATCCCATGAAAGGCCAGACAATTTAGCTGCTGGAGAGGGCGAACAAATTCGAGTGCGAAACGCTGAGCGGCGCGGCAGGCAGGTTCTTTTTCAGCCTGCCGTTGCCGCGGGGGTTGTTAGCGACCAAAATTTCGGGTCGGGCTACAACCAGGTGTTCATCCCTGGAATGAAATGGGTACTAGGGCCTTACATGTTTCGCGCGGTTTATGTGACGACTCGTTACGCGAACGAGCGATCCACAGGAGGTAATGGGTTATGGGGTCGGGGTTTTACCCTGGACAATCAGATATTTCTCTGGAGCCCGAAGGGATTCATGACCGGGAGCACAAATATGCCAAATTCGCTAATGCTCTCCTTTGGCTTTGAGCGCGCAGACATGGATTGCGGTCGCAATTGCGACGCATCCCCGTCTACCGGTTCATTTCACAGTCAAACGGTATTGAACCGCGAAACCGCCCTATGGTATTGGCTCCGGCCGGGCTTGGGCGTCGGCATGTGGTGGCATTACTGGACCACGAGCAATACGCCTTATAGAACGCAAGTGGCTAACGGTTGTAAGGATAGCCGAACGGAAGCCTTGGCAGGTAAGGGGGTTTCGAGATCCTGCGATTGGCATTCTTTAAACACAGGCTTACGCTACCGCTGGTAATACCGGCTAATCTGGAATCGCAAAAAGCGGCGCGAGACTTCAATAGAAAATGAAATCTCGAAAAGGTTTTTGGGTCAATCTTACTTTTAGCCGTTCTAGCTTTAGAGGGCTGTCCGCAACCGCCTAGTCAACAGATAGCTGGAGCTCCGTTATCACAACAACAACAGGAAAAAGCAGAGCGAGAAAAAGATTAGACGGCTGATCATCGCCTTGCAGTGCTGGGCGGAAAGTTCTATGGGCTTCGCTAGGCTATAATTAGACAAACAGAAGAAACTAACTGACCGATTTCACTTTCGGGACCGACCCTTTTTCGACGGCGGGGATCACTCAACTGGGGCGGTGCGAACCAAGGCATTTCGATCCCAAAACTCGAAGCCTCTCTAATATCCCTCAGAAACGCGGCCAAACAACGTGACGCTCTCCAAGGCGATTTCGTCGTCGAGTCTCAGCTGCGTGAAGCCCGGCGCGATCCAGGTAATCTCGTCATTTTACTTCACCGCCAACTCGCGCTTGAGGATCTGAGGGTGTTGCGATAGCGCCGATCCCGGTAATAGGCGCGAAAGAAAATCTAGCACTAAGGTTGTACATATGGCCGCTTTTGAGCCATCGCAAAGGCGAAAAACTAACTTAAGCATAATTGCAACCACTGACTCTGTAAGGTTAACAAAGTATGGACTCTTAAGAAAGAAAAAGCTCGCTCGCTATTGAGACGGCAATCAGAAGAAAGGAAAACAAATATGGAGTCCATAGTGAAGTTAGCCGTTGCTGATCCCACTACTCTCTTTCGGGAAGGTCTCAAGCGGCTCCTGCTTGATACTAAGAATTTCGTTGTTGTGGGAGAAGCAACCAATGATGTTGAAACAATGGATGTGGTCGAAGAAGCTAAACCGGATGTCTTACTACTTGATCTGAATATCCCAAAACAAGAAGCATTACCGATCCTATTGGCCATCAAGGAGCAAAAATTACCCACTAAAGTTTTGATACTCAGTCTTCTTCACGACGAATCACAGATCCTGAAGAGCGCGACGATTGGAGCTCACGGCTACATACTCAAGTCCACATCTTTCGCGGCGCTCGTCGAGGCTATTGGAGAGGTTGCTCGGGGAGCGATTTGGGCGGACAGGCATGCGGGCTTCGCAGACCTCTTTGCCCGGCTCGCCCGTCGAGGGAACACCGGCATTGAAATCACAGGAGAGAGAAACCCTTTCGAGGTGCTGTCAAAAAGAGAACTGCAGATACTTAATCTTATAGCAAGAGGCGCGACCAACGAAGAGATTGCCACGAGTCTATCCATTACCCCACTAACCGTGAAAACTCATGTCACCCATATCTTCAGTAAACTCAACGTCAGTAATCGCACGCAAGCTGCGCTTCTCCTGATGCGGGCTCGGTTGCGTAATGGCCAAGATTATGCCGGAGACTTACTTCGCGGCGTGTAAATCGCCGATTGTCTTCTCGGGCACAAAAGTAGACGTCAATGTATCGATGAGCTGACGACTTTTGTGGGATTGCGGATTCCCTAACGAGGCAACAGTATGAGACTTTCAAACCGTTACCGTTTTTTAGCCTTTGGCATTTTGCTATCGCCGATTTACTTTTTATTTCTCTTCGGCTGCAGCCGCCCCATTTTTGCCATTGGTATCGGCACCGATGGAAAGTATTTGGAGGCAAGAGAGGAAATAACTCGCCGGCGTGGAGGGAACATCGATAGGGCGATTGTCAATCTTGAAGGTGTCGTACGAGAGGACCCTACGTACAGGGAGAGTCTCATGCTTTTGGGGCGGGCCTATTACATGAAGGGGAGGTATCGAGATGCATTCCAAATTCTCCAAAGATCTCTGGCAGTGAATCCTGAAGACGAGATCGCATGGCTGGTGCTCGGTACCACTCAACTACGGCTCGGAGACGACGAAAAAGGACTAAAGGCGATTCAAGGAGGCCTTACCCACTTGAGTAAAGCCTCTCGCGAAGGTTATCGGGGCTATACCTATTGGGATCGGGCTGGCAAAGTCAGAGTGGAGCTCCGCCGGGCTATAATAGTAGCTCTCAAAGGGACAGAAGCAAAGGAAAATTTAGTCGCGACTGTAGAAAATGTACTCAGGGCAGTCGATGAGGAGGAGTGGTACCAGCAACTGGAGGGGACTAAGGAGAGACAGCTTCTGGGGAATTAACAAATTATCCACGCCGCAAATGAAATCGTGCCCCAAGAGAAGCATAGAACCACAACACTCACATGTGACCACTCTTCAAGGATGATTTTCGCCCACGCAACTACCATCTGCCAATAGTGCCACCTTAACGAGCTTTTTTTGTCCCTTTGCGAGCCCTGATTTGTTCGTGTGCTGACGCGGAAGCGGCGAACAACTTGAATATTCAGAACGACACTAAAAATAAACAAGTCCATCTCGCCCAATTAGAACCAAGGTTCTATGTTTTGCTTCCGTCGGAAAGCTGCAAAGCGCAAATAACTAACTTAAGGCCAGTTGTGACAAATCCTGCCAGCAGGTAAAAAAGGGTCATATTTTTGAAAGAAGAAATAGGGGCTATCCAAATTTGAAAAGGAGACAACAGATGAAAAAACAGTCGAATATCGTTCGCGCCTCTTTATTTCCCTTGAGCGCCTTGTTGTTGTTTTTTGCCGCTGCATCGATTTCAGCAGGTGAGGTGGAGGAACGGATCAAAGCATTAGAAGCAGTGCAGAGGGTCAATGCGGAGGAGCTGGAGCGGCTAAAGAGCGAGCAGTTGGAGTTAAAGAAAGAAGCTACCGCAGCAGCTGCGGCGCTGCCGGAATTCGTCTACAGGCCCGGTCGCGGTCTGACTATTACCGCGGCGGACGGCAGCTGGGGGCTCGGCTTTGACCATGAATTTAACATGGACATGACTTGGCTGGAGGGCCAGGATGCAAGGCGCAATGGTGACTTCGAACTTTTCGGTCGCAGAAATCGGCCGAGTATTTACTTCTATCGCGACAGAGGATTTTATGAATTTACTTTTCGTCTCGACTGTGACTCGGGCGATTGCGCCAATGTGCAGAGATCGGCGCTGTATATGCACTTTGAGAATTTGAACCGCTGGTTTCCAACGGTGCAGTTTGGTATCGATACTCCTTCCACGGGGAATAGCTACGACAGGGGCTCATCCTCCACAGCGCCGACCCTGGAGCACTCGCTGCTGCGGCGCGACGCGGGATGGGGAGGCGGCGGAGTTGGTGCTCATACGGGCATTAGCTTTATATGGCAGAACCTGCCCACCGGAGTCAGCCCCGGAACCTGGGCATTTCATTATTATTGGGCGATCAATTCCTTGGCGCGGGCCGACGGCCTCACCGACCAGAGCAGCAAGATGGATCACGCCGTCTATTTCGATCTCAAGCCATTTGAGCAGAGCAAGAACAAGTGGATCAACGGGTTTGCTTTCAACATAGGCGCGGCGTTTACGAATATTGATGAGCGAAACACAACTAATGCCAGCCGTCGCCTGCGACTTCGAAACGGGTTCGGGCCAAATAACGTTACGATGTTCGACACCGGCACGGATATGGGTCCTGGTTTGAATGTCCACGTTACGCCTGGCATTCGGTACCGGATTGGCCCGTACACTTTGTTAGCATCAGGTTATTTTTTCCGCCAGAATGCAGAGCGGAATGCCTTGAGGGTGGCGGGCGGAGAGGTAGGTCGGATTGAAGGTAATAATTTCAAACTTGTCAACGAGCTATTTCTCTGGAGCCCCAAGGGCTTTTTGACTGGTTCCGTCGCCACTCCCAACTCCGTGCTAGTGGCTGCGTCATTTGAGCGGAACGATGTTACCTGTGGACGGCCGAATTGCGACGAGACCAACGGGGCACCCCAGCACTTCGGAAGGAACAGCGTCTTGGTACGTGAGTTCGACTTGGTATATTACCTGAGACCGGGCATCAACATGGCCCTTGCGTTCCGGTGGTATGACGCTGCGAATATGCCAACGAGTCAACAGGTCGCTGTCGGCTGTAGCAGGAATAATGCGCTCCGCGCCGGCAAGAGCTGCGACTGGGTCGATTCCGTCCTCAGGTTTCGGTATTATTTTTAAGCCCGCTCAAGTTAGTCTCTAAGCCAAAAAGGGGGGAACTTTTGAGTTCCCCTCTTTTTTCATACGGAGGAAGGAAGACCTGCTCTCTTTCTCCCGTTCTCGGTCTCGTTTCTCATCTTTCCAGGCCCGGTCGATCTCCAGCTCCATCTCTCTCCCGATCCACTCCACGCTGGCGATCACTGCCGTCCAGTTGACATCACGCCCCTTGAACATTGCCATATTTTTTCGGGCTTCTGAACGGATTTGTTTCGCCGGGTCCCAATAGTAACCCGTTGGATGATAAAATTCGATAAAGTCAAGCCAGTCTGCCAGCCCTATAAGTCCGGCCTCGATCTCTTTAACTCCCCCCTGCTGGTCTCCGTCCCGTGCCAGTACCAGCCCGAGATAGATTTTTGCCAGATTGTCTTCAGCGTACAGGGAGCGGGCCCGTTCCAACGCTTTGCGGGCCTCGGCTAGATTTCCCGCTGCATAATTAGACCGCCCGACGTAAGTCCACACCCCTTCTCGAAGGATCGTGAAGTCGGTGATGTAATTTGGCTCGAGCGCAGCGGCGCGTTGGAAATAGGGCAACGCCGCTTTAGGGTCTCCATACATGAGCTCCATTCTGCCCTTGGCGATCTCCCCGCCGATCTGAAAGGCGGTACAGCCGGAGACAAGAATTGCGAATTGTAAAATGCAAAATGGAAAATTTAAAATCTTGTATTTTTGCTTCATCGCTCTCTCCTCCTGAGAGCCAGCCTATGCGTCCTTTTTAAGAAAAATCAATAGCCCAAAAGTAGGAGTGACGTATTCATCTTTTACCATTCTTTCTGGAAGTAGGGCTCAAGGTGTCTTTAGTCCATAAGCACAGTTATGAAACTTACAAGGATTACCACTCGTTTCAAGTTATAGAACGAACAGACTAGCGCTAACCGCCTCAAGGGCAATGGAAGTGTTAAAAAACTAACTTAAGGACAGTTGTGGCTTGCACTCCGCTGATTTAATAGTAATGAAGACACGCTCCAAAAAACCACTAGGACAGTTATGAAATTTCAAAGGTTACCAGTCGTTTACGGTCTTTTGTTTTTTTTCATTCAGGCGACAGTGACAAGCGCATATGCTTGTTATGTTGAGAACTCACAATACTTCGCGGAAACCTCCGAGGTCATCAACGGGCAAGAATCAGAAGCACCGTCAGAGAGAGTATTTTTACAGTGCCTTAGAGATATAAAAACTTATCAGAGCGCCAGGGCTCATAAGCCAAGTGAGAGGCAGTTTTCCTTAAGAGAAGTACAAGATTGGCTAGGGGCAAGCTATTTCACCGCGATGGACGCGTCTTTGACCGGTGTTCCTGCATCTCTACATCTCACCTCGTTGCTGTTTCCGCATCAATCGATCCCAATTTATAAGCTTAATAAAACTTATCGCATTTAATCTTTTTCTTCCTCTTTGCCTGAGAGCGTCGAATTCTGACCGATCTTTAGAGGAGGAGAAAATGAAGACCATAAAATTATTTCTGTTAGTTGTAGCAATGTTTCTTGGCTTCGGTACAGCTCCGATCTGGGCCAAGGACGGTGTTCTTTTTCGGATCAGCGCAGAAGCCGGAGCCTATTGTCACCTAAAGTTTCCGGCGATTCGGGAAGACACTCTATCCTGGAATTCACCGGTTCTTAAGGATGCCACGGATGGCGATATCATCGATTTCTACGGCCCTTGTGACTACGACCCTCACGGGAAAGATGCAATCCAAGCCCAGAAACGAAGTCAAAGCCAAAGAATTGGCCGGGACAATGATTAAGCATCCCGGGGAAGCGCCAGGGAGAGGGGTGCTCAACCCTCTCCCTGGTAGTCGGTCTGGCCACAGCTGAGGGAAGTAGAGGCCTGCGGAGAGTCTCATGTTCTTCAAATCTGACAGGTCTGTTTAGCGTCAGCATCTTTTTCTCTCGGACATTCTGTGGATAGCTTCGGTCGTACTTTTTGTAACTCATCAGCAGCTGCGTCACAACGTTTTTGACAAGTAAGAGGTTAGTCTATGGCTATAACGCGTTGGATCAAAATCTTTTTTGTTTACCAGGGAGCCTGCTTCCTGGCGCTGACTTCGGCCCTCGGGGCGGAGCCCGTGCGACTGACTTTGGAGCAGGCAGTACGGATCGCCGTGGAGCGCAATCTTGAGCTGAAAGCTAGAAGGGAAGAGTTGGGCATAGCCGAGGGCAAGATCATGCGAGCCAACCTCTTTCTCCAACACAACCCGGAATTGGAGGCTGACGTGGCGAACCGCCACCTCAAAAAACCTGAAGAAGGGTTCAACAAGAATCTTTTCCAGGGAGGGGTATCCTTCTCTCAAGAGTTTGAGATTGGTGGTCAACCCCAATATCGGCGCGAGGCCGCCCAGAGAAATCTACAGAAGGTAAAATATGAGGTCGGCGATTTTTCGAGAGCCCTGCGGTTCCGCATCACTGAGCTGTTTTTAAAGCTCTTGAACGGGAAGGCAAAAATCAACCAGGCCGAACAAATTGTGAATCTTAAAAACCGCTTGTATGAGGCCTCCAAAGCCCGTTTGGCGGCGGGCGATATCCCTGAAATTCAGCTCGCCATCGCAGAGTTTGAGCTTAACCGAGCCAAGAGCGAACTCATCTCTTTGCAGCGGGAACAAGAAGAGCTTCTCGCTCGTTTGAGAACGGATCTTGTCCTCGAAAAGGACGACAGCATCGAGCCTATGGGGGATTTAACTCGCATGCCTCTTGGGGCTTCCCTGGAGGAGCTTTTAAAAAGTGCACTGGCAAAGAGGCCGGACTTGGCTGCTTTAGATCAGGATAAAAAGGTTGCAGATGCTGAAGATCTACTAACCCGGGCTGAAAGAATACCGAACATTAAATTCGGTGTGTTTTACGAGAAAGACGACAAGGACAACATTGTCGGTGGAAAACTTTCTATTGCGCTGCCCTTTTTTGATCGCAAACAGGGAGAGCGCCGTGAGGCCCTGGCTCGCAAAAGCATCGCAAACCTAAATTACATCGATAGGCGGCAGGCCTTGGAAAAACAAGTCCGCGCGGCCTTTACAAGGTTCAAGCTCGCGGACCAAGATCTTTCTTATTACCCTGAAGGGGCGATGAAAAAATTTGACGAGAGCCTGGAGCTTTATCAAAAGGCATATCAGGAGGGAGCGGTAGATTTACCAGACGCGATTCTGTTTCAAAACCAGGTTATCGAGGCACGCCTCAAATTCATTGATACGCTCACTGTCTACAATCTTTCTCTGGCAGAGCTAAAGTTCCAAGTCGGGATCGAATAGGAGGAGCAATGCCCAATAAGAAACTTATGCTTGTGATTGTTCTAGTTCTTCTTGCTGTTTCTTCCTTCTGGCTGGGGAGAATAACAGGACCGGGAAGCAAGGGTGATGAAAGGTCATCACCTCATGGGTTACCCCCAACTGCAGTGAAATCTACCCCTGAAGAGGCTTCCCACGAGCACTCCGAGGGGAAAGGGGACGACCACGCCGCCGGGAAAGACAAGCCTAAAGGCATGCGGCTCAGTCCTGAAGAGAAAAACAATATCGGCTTGAAAACGGTCGTTGCGGATCTACGGCCAATAGACCTGGTTATTCGGGTAGCAGGGGTCGTCAAACCACATCCCGATAGAGAAGCTCAGGTCAGCAGCCGTGTTTCGGGAAAAATAGCTGGTCTTTTCGCCAACACGGGCAATTCCGTCGGGAAAGGTCAACGATTAGCGGAGGTGCAAAGTGCGGAGATCCAGAAGCTTCAGGTGGACCTGATCCAGGCCGAAAATAAGCTCACTTTGGCAAAGGCTGAGCTGGATCGGATTCAAAGACTGGTGGAAAGTAAAATCGCAGCGCAAAAAGAGCTGATTGCGGCTCAGAACCAGCATCAAGCCATTCTCAATGAGATCGAAGGGCTGACACAGCAACTCATTCTCTTGGGCCTTCCTAAAGATGCGGTGAGTAAGGCTCGCGCAGAGAAGACCATCTCCACCTTTGCGATTCAATCTCCTTTGAGCGGTGTTGTAGCTGAACGGAGCGTCGTTCTGGGGGAGGCGGTGGAACCGAATAAGGTGATCTTCAAGATTCTTGATCCTTCGGTAGTGTTTGTCGAGGGTAATGCCTTTGAGGACGCATTACCTCAACTGAGAACTGGACAAGCGGTTCGGATACGCCTCGCTTCCTATTCGGGAGAAGTCTTTACCGGTAAGATATCGCGCTTCAGTCCTATCATCGATCCTCAAAAGCGCACGATTCTTCTCTGGGCGGAAGTCCCGAATAAAGGGGGAAAGCTTAAACCCAATCTCTCCGCCGATATGGATATTGTCGTAGGAGGAGGACAAGAGGTGCTCGCCATTCCTGTAGAGGTGCTCATCACCACTGAAGGGGAGAGCTTTGTCTTTGTTGAGGATAAGGGTTCGTATCGCCGTGCCAACGTGATCCTCGGAGCGCGAGATGACCGCTATGTGGAAGTGAAAAAGGGACTGCTCCCCGGCGACCACGTCGTAAGTGATGGAAAGCAACAAATCTATACCAAGTCCCTAATAGCGCGGCAAGGCGGTGCGGCCCTGGGCGGGCATGGGCACTGAAGGGGATTGGAGTAATGAGGTGTTGGAGTATCGGGGTTGGACCCGTTGGTTCAAAACTCCATTGCTCGCTATGCAGCTGATCGCTGACAGCTAAGGAGTTTCTAATGTTTGACTGGATTACCAAATGGTCCCTTCGCAACCGTTTACTCACTGTGGCAGCGTTTGTCATGGTTCTCATAGTGGGCGTCTTTGCGGTTTGGCAGATAACACTGGATGTTCTGCCGGAATTCGCCCCGCCGCAGGTGGTGATTCAGACTGAGGCACCGGGTCTTTCGCCCGAGGACGTGGAAACGCTGATTACCTTTCGTATCGAGGCGGTAGTGAATGGCACCCCTGGAGTGGACGTAGTCCGTTCCAAGTCGTCGGCGGGACTATCCACTGTCATTGTGGTCTTCGATTGGAGAACCAACATCTACATCGCCCGTCAATTGATCAACGAACGTCTTCAAGAAGCGCGGGAGCAGTTTCCTCCGGGAACCGGGACACCAGTCATGCTTCCCATTACTTCGGCGGTGAGCTGGCTGGTTAAGTTTGCCCTTCAGAGCGAGAAGGTCTCCGTTCTCGATCTCAGAACGCTTTGCGACTGGGACATACGCAACCGTATCTTGTCCATCTCCGGCGTAGCCTCTATGGTTTGCATGGGGCCAGGGCCGAAACAGTATCAAGTCCTCCTCTCGTCACCCAAGCTACTCCAGTACAACGTTACTGTTAAGGAGGTGGTAGAGGCGCTCCGGGAGACCAACAAAAATGTGCCCGGGGGTTTTGCCGTCGTTCCTGGACAGGAATATGTGGTTACGGGGGTAGGAAGAGTTGCTTCCCTTGAAGATCTTAGAAAAACTGTGGTTGCCGATAGGGAAGGAGTTCCTATCCCGTTGGAACGAGTGGCTGAGGTCCGCTTCGGCCCGGAGTTTCCGAGGGGCGACAGCGCCTACATGGGCAAGCCGGCGATTATTGGCACGGTTTCCAAGCTCTTCGGTGCTGATACTCTCACTGTCACCCGAAAGGTGGAACAGGCGCTGGAAGAAATTCAGAAGACCTTGCCGCAAGGTGTCCAAATGCACCCTCAAGTCTTCCGGCAGGCCAACTTCATCGAATCTTCGATTCAGAATCTCCGGCGCGCTTTGCTTGAGGGAGCTGTGGTGGTCACTATTGTAGTTGTCTTCTTTCTTTTCAATGTCCGGGCCTCCCTCATAACCCTAACTGCGATGCCCTTAAGTCTGATCCTGGGCATTCTTATTCTGAAGGCGTTCGGCGTAGGGATTAATTCCATGACTCTAGGGGGACTAGCGGTTGCGATAGGTGCCGTGGTGGATGACGCCATTATCTATGTGGAGAATATTTTTCGCCGGTTGCGGGAAAACCGGCAAAAAGAACAGCCACTGCCACCCCTGCAGGTGGTGTTTCAGGCGTCGCGGGAGATTCGGGATTCGGTAGTCTATGCGACTTGGATTATTCTAGTTGTTTTTGGCCCTATTTTTCTCCTCACCGGGGTGGAGGGAAGGATATTCACACCACTGGGACTTGCTTTTACTGCCTCACTGTTTGCTTCTCTTATTGTCGCCGTGACTCTAACGCCAGTGCTCTGCTCTCTGTTCCTGGTCAAGGCAAGAGGCACAGGCAGGGAGGGAGCTGAGCAGGAGAGTTTCACCGTTCGTTTTCTCAAGGCTAACTATGAACGTTTGCTTCGACCTGCCTTGAACCATCCAGGATTAGTTATTGTTGCTTCTGTAATCCTGCTAGCCGTCAGCATAGCCACGTTCCCTTTTCTTGGTCGTTCCTTCCTACCGGAGTTCCATGAGGGAAATTTTATCTTAGCGGTTACAAGTCTTCCTGGTACTTCGCTTCCAGAGTCGATGCGCCTTGGCTACCGGATTACTGAGATGGTTAGGAAGTACCCGGAGGTTGTCTCTATTTCCCAACGGGTCGGGCGTGCGGAATTGGATGAGGACGCCATGCCGCCGAATTTCATCGAGTTCGATATATTGCTGCGCTACGGGAAGCGCGATCCGGAAGAGCTGATCCACGCCATCAGGGAGGATCTGGAGAAGATCCCAGGAGTAGCAACGAATCTGGGACAGTTCATCGCCCACCGTCTGGATGAAGTCCTTTCCGGCATTCGTGCTCAAATCGCAATTAAGATTTATGGCCTGGACCTCGACCGGCTTTTGGAAAAGGGTCAGCAGGTGGAGCAAATCATGGGGGGGATTCAGGGAGTTACCGATCTTCAGTTAGAACAGCAGATCCGGGTTCCTGAAGTCCGCATCAAGGTAAATCGCGAACGCGCCGCACGCCTCGGACTCAATGCTGGAGATGTATTAGAAACTGCACAGATTGCATTCAATGGCGAACACATTTCCCAGGTAATTGAGGGGCAGAAAAGTTTTGATCTTTTTCTCTGGTTTGATGAAGGCTCACGCCGGGGTACCCAAGCCATGCGGGGTGTCCTGGTCGATGGACATAACGGTGTCAAGGTCCCTCTTAGTCAGGTGGCTGAGGTAGCGATCGAGAACCGCCCTTATTTTATTAACCGTGAGAGGGTCCAAAGGCGGATTGCGGTCCAGGCCAACGTGGCTGGTCGTGATCTCGGGAGCGTCATTTCTGAGGCTCAGGAGAAAATTGCCAAACAAGTGAATCTTCCCCCAGGCTATTTCGTCGAGTACGGCGGGCAATTTGAAAGTCAGCAAGAAGCCACACGGGTACTCTTGACCTATGGTGGGATTGCACTCGTGGCTATCTTTGTCCTGCTCTATAAGGCCTTCAATTCAACTCGAGCCTCGCTCCTGGTGATGGCTAACCTTCCCCTCGCCCTTATCGGGGGCGTCGCGGCTATCTTCCTTAGCGGAAAGATCATCAGCGTACCCTCGCTCATCGGTTTCATCGGCGTCTTTGGGATTGCCGCCAGAAACGGCATTATCCTGGTAAGCCGCTATCGGCAGCTTCGGGCTGAAGGTCTCTCGCGTGAGGCGGTGATGGTGGAAGGTTCCAAAGAGAGGCTTGCTCCCGTGCTTATGACCGCCGCCGCCGCAGCCTTGGGCCTACTGCCGCTCCTGTTCGGTGACATTGCCGGTAAAGAACTCGAACGTCCCATGGCTCACGTCATTCTAGGAGGACTCGTCACTTCTACTTTTCTTAACATGATTGTTGTTCCGGTCCTCTACCTAAAATACGGATGGGAACGAGAAGAGGTCTTCGTCCGGCAACTAGCCATCGAGCGCGGCGAGGTCCTGGGCGCGACCGAAGAATAAATCTGATTGGAGGCAAACATGAAAATGATATGGGCCATAGTGCGGTCTGATTAAGGTTGAGGCCATCGCCCGGCAAATCAAAAGTCTCGGTATCAGCTCTATCCAGTTCGCGGTTACGGGGAGCAGTGGTCTCTCCATGAACCGCTGATCCATGGGGGGGGCACCACAAACTGGAGGCAGTTGTTGAGGCGGATCAGGTGGAAGATGTTGTGAAAGAAATTGCCGAGCATGCTTCGACGGGTCGAGAGGGAGACGGAATCCTGGCGGTTTTTGACCTTCATGATGTAGTGCTCTTGAGAACTCCAAAGGAACATACATGAGCCAATGGAACGGAATTTCGAAGAGTAGAATTTCAAAAAAACCTAAAAGGAGGAGAACGGTCATGACGAATGTAATATTTATTTTTGCGTTTACCGTTGCAACGCTGGGCTTAACGCTTGAAACATATGCAGCCGAAGTCCTGCTGGGTCCCGACCTCAAGATTCCATCCTATTATAAACCAGGTAGCGGGCAATGTTCAGCGGGTAGAGGCTATAGCTTCAGTGCGGAGGCCCCCGATTATCCGTCAACGTATCCCAAACTGAACCTCAGGGTTTTCAATGGCGAGGTTATTGGGTTTCTGTTTGAAGTTGACGTCAAAGAGGGTTGGAAGCCCTGGTACGACCAGCCGGAGGGAAAGCCGACGGCCCATGGTCATGGCCCCGCCCATTACACGCAGACCATTTACATCAAAAAGGGACCGACGGCAGAGGAGTGTAACGCCTCGACGGGACCTTACGGCAAAAAGTAGTATCCAACTCAAAAAGGGAGGTTTAACGCCTATGCCTTTCAAGATCGTAAACTTTTTGTTTCTGTCGTTTGTGGTTGCGTTTTCTAGTGCAGTTTATTCCGGCGCGGCTATCAAGGAACATGGTCATAAAACTCTTCATGGCGGCGTCATTCAGGAGACCGAGGGGTTGCACGCAGAGTTCCTACTGGACAAGAGCGGCGAGCCAAAACTTTATCTGTATGACAAAACCATGAAGCCTCTGGAAAAAACAGATTTACAGGCTAGGTTAGCTATAAAGGGTCGCGATGGAGCCCAAGAAAGCCGGGACCTGAAGGCCTTCAAAGATCCTAAAGAGGGTATCGTGTATAAAGGAGAGCCGATCAAAGGCTTCAAAGACTGGAACTCGGCAGCGGTAAGCATCAAGGTGAAGGATCGTTGGGTGCATTTCCAATTTTCTCACCATTGAAGCTATAACCGGTGCCATCAGCAATGTTTCGGTTGGGTAAAGTTGACTTCCATTTCTCCGCAATCGTGTTGAGTTCCTGTGTTGACTTAGTGGGCAACAACAGGTAGCTTTTTTCTTGTGTTAAGGCATCGGCTGCTAATCATATCTCTTGTTTCCCTTTTTTCTTTGGGGGGACTTCTAAATGCTTTTGCGTATTGCCCCTTAGATATAGATATTACAACCGAAGGTAGCGGTCAGATCCCGGTTTCTATTTCCTGTCTGGACAATCGGGACGCTGCGATGCTTGTGCCAGTTAACCGGGGCGATCGAAGGGGCCAATTTTCGCAGTTAGAAAAGCAATTCACAAGTATTGATCACGACACCTTGTTGCGACGGGAGACTTTTCAACTTACCCCTCTGTTGTCACCGGCCTCCCCTTTAGTCTCTTTTCGAGTTCCTATTTATCAACTTAATAAAGCCTACCGCATTTAGCTCCTCTTCTTAAATTTCTGCTGCCTAGGTATTTCGCTCAATTCGGCCAGTGATTTCGTTCCATTGCGGCCCCCTGTTTCGCTGATTGCGGCCGGGGCCATCGGAGCGAAGCGACGCTGGAGTTTTTTCATAACCTAAGGGTTGACTCAGTTGCAAGTCTGTTTTTTATTTCTTGGTTTTTCTGATCGACTCTCCTTTCAGTTCAATCTTGTAGCCGTGGTGCAGTAAACGGTCACAGATGGCGTCGGCGATAGTCGGCTCGCCGATGATATGATGCCATTCTTTGGTCGGGCACTGGCTGGTGATCACGGTGGGATTTTTTTGATGGCGATCCTCGATGATTTCGAGTAGGTCTTTG
>Ga0187893_10006218_pt1 | contig 20624 bp, 20 predicted proteins | sample MA1701074metaG_FD_139574 | JGI IMG/M metagenome (GOLD analysis project Ga0187893, IMG submission 139574) | White microbial mat communities from a basaltic lava cave in the Kipuka Kanohina Cave System on the Island of Hawaii, USA - MA170107-4 metaG ...
CTTAAAATTTGAGCCGAGCCGCCGCGCAAAAGCTTCAACATTAGGGTGGAGCGATTCTCCGTGCCGTACACACCAGTACACGCCGTTGGGGAAATCAAGCCGGCCCTCCTTACTCTGTCCGAAAAGCCCTTCCATTATGGAAGGTTCTGAGCCTCGGTAACCAATGACGATGACGGGTGACGCGTTAAGTATAGGCCTGACGAGCGCAACCAACCCTTGGTCGAGCGCGTCGGTTTCTCCTGCTGCATTCTTGTCGGAATACTGTTCCGCACGGCCATGTAGCCAAATGATCTGGCATCGGCTATAGACACTGAACTGGTCGTAATCGCCAGGACCGCGATTCACCTCATGAATGTGGCGAATATGAGGCTGTCGCTTTTTTAGAGCATCCAATAGACAGGTGTCGAAGTTTGTCGTGAGAATGGTGCGAATCAAACCTCGCATCACAAGATCAGAAAGAATCTTGTAGCCGGCACTAATGCTATTGCTTGGCCTCATTAGGTCGAGAATCACACGTTTGCGAAATTCCGCAGGAACAAGAAGATGCTGGACAACTAGCGGAAAATTTTCCGCAACCCGGTCATTGCCAGGAATAAACCAGTGGAAATCCTGGAGCCAAGGCTCCCATTCAGATGGTTTCACCCGTTCCGGCGGACGGGCGTTTTTGAGTTCACGTTCTGAATACACGAGACGGGCAATTTGCTTTACAGACTCAGCCGCTGTAGGAACTCCCGACCGGAACGATGCTCCAGCCCCAAGCAACAACAATGGGCATGATTCTTCGGAGGCGCGTAGTCGTGGTGCGAGGACTGATACCGCCTCTTTGCTACCGTTTATGTCAGTCAATTTTCCATTCCCCAAAATCTCTACGATTTTCAGAGCCTATGTGCCTGGAACGATTCGGGTATCTCTAATTGAATTTTAGCGGATGGAGAATAGCAATCGAAGATATTTATGGAGTCCTAACCTTCGCCCAAAGGTCCGCTGCAGGCTTCATCTTCGTTCTATAATCCGCAAGCTCGCCAAGCATTGAATTGCCAGGCTCAAACACTATCGACGAAGGAGTGCCGCTCTAGAACCTTGGTTCAGGTCACTCTCGTCGAAGGTCTGCGCGAGCTGGAATCGCGCGCTGCGCAGAGCTGGCGATCCATTGTTCCACTGGCTTTGAGGAAGCTAGAGGGCCGGGCGCAACTATCTGAGATTAACGCGAGTGTGGCTGCGGATGTGCAGTCCAAATCCCTGGCAATCCGCACTGGCAAGCGAGGGTTCGACAGATGCTGCAGCACTATTTCAAATCGGTTGAGCGCGGCGTGTGGGCAGCGTAGAGACCCCGGCGTGCTCCACACAGGAGTTATTCATGGCTGAGATTTACAAGGTCTACCGCGGCTCTGGACGGGATCGCAACCACTGGGGAGTTGAGGGCATCAACGGCGGCACGTTGTATGAGCCGCAGTTCACGAAAAAAGTTGCAGAACGCATTGTTGAGCTGGAGAACTCACCCAAGCCACCGAAGGACTGGGAAGCTACCTCCAAGATTTTGGAGCGGGAGGGGTTCAAGATCTAGATCGTTTGCGGCTGGATCTGATGGGTTAAAGAACTAGCTGGAGGTGGTCGATTCCACAATCACATTCCTCTCTGGAGGGTTCCATGTCCGAAGGTTGTTTCTCGCGTTCTTGGGAGTGATGGCATTCGTTGGCCCTGTGTTGTCGACTTGTTATGTGTTTTGGGCAATCGGCCAATGGCTTAGTTCTGAGACCTCTTGGTCGAAGGGTATGACTACTCTGCTTACTGTGGCGGTCATTGTTCACGGCTATTCAGCGGTGTTTCTGTATGGCCGCGTCGCGATGATGTCGTTTCTGTTACGCAGCTGGGGAGTTGGCCTTCTAGCGGCAGTAGGCTTCACTCTTTGGTATCGATTTGAAGATTGGAGACTCGATAGAAGTCGTCGGTAGTTAGCCAATTCCATTGCAATGTCTTCAAGCCGGCCTTCGGGCCGGCTTTTGTTTTGAGGAGGAGGTGTTCAATTGCGTAAGCCTAAAAAATACATGCCTACGCCCGCGATTGACGCAGCGATCACGCGGATCTACCAGGAAGAAGCAGACAAGCGCAGGAGGACTCTGCCAACACTACGGGCGTTCGCTCAGAAGATCCGATGGCCTGACTGGGCAGTGAAAAGACGCGGCCTGGAGTTGGGGTTGGCGCGAACCAAAGAATCCCTCTGGTCTGATGCAGAACTGGAAATACTCGAGAACTACACCTGGATGTCTGATGAGCGCATTGCTTTGAAGCTTCGCCGGGCTGGCTTCACGCGCTCAGCGGTCGCGGTTCATTTGAAGCTCAAGCGGATGCGTTACAAGGAATCATCCGACTACTACTCCGCGCAAGGTCTCGCGTCAGCCTTGGGTGTCGATGTTCATCCCGTATTGCGGTGGATCCGGTTTGGCTACCTGAAAGCGAAACGCCGTGGTACGGCCCGGGTGGAAGTTCAGGGCGGGGACACCTGGCTGATTCTGGAGCGCGACGTGAGACGTTTCATCATTGAACATCCTGAGGAGATCGATCTTCGGAAGGTCGATGGCCGATGGTTTTTGTTTGTGATCACCAATGGCCAGGTTGCTGCCTGATCCAGTCTGTCGTCTGGACGGGCGCAGCACGACCGCTTCCCTCGGTCCCTCACGGGAAAGGACCCTCTTGATTATGAGACCGTACTCAATAAGTGACTATCTCTGCCAATATTCCAGCGAGCTTGGCACGCGGATTGTGTCCAGTTATCCACCGCTTCACGCTGCGAAGGATCCATTATCGCCACGGCTGGAAACTCTGCTGCGTCGGCCGTTCCCGGGCCAGGCTCTGTGCGTGATGGGGATCGTCAAGCGCTGGCAGCAGGCACGGGCTGCAGCCGTTTTTGCGGAGATGGGGACCGGCAAGACTTTGATCGCCCTGGCTGCGTTGCACGTTCACGCAGAAAGGAAGCCGTTCAATGCGCTCGCCATTGTTCCGCCTCAGCTGGTCGAGAAATGGTGCCGGGAAGCCATTTTGACGATTCCAGGAGTTCGCGTCTTCGTCATCGACGGATTGCGCTCCGTTGGAGATTCCTCGGCGCCTAACGGCGTCAACGAAGTCAAACTCCACAAAGGGAGGATTGTGCGAGATGGACTCCACACATCACTGGTCGATCTGCGATTGCGTCAGAGCTTCCCGACGGCTCTCGCTCGCTGGAAAGCGACGTGTCCTGGATCGGCTCTGTTCGTGGTTGGCAGGGACAGAGCCAAGCTCGGCTATTTCTGGCGGCCCGCCTTTCAAGTTCCTGCCTCAGGGCAATACGCCGGTATGCCCGTGAACCCAGACACTGGCAGTCCGGTTTCCTGCGGAGAAGGGTTCCTTCTGGAGCCAGACTTCCAGAAAAAGCTGCGCCATTCCGAGAGGATCGCGGCGCACAAGCTGGACGGCGAGGAGAAGACGAGACGAATACTTTACAGTCCGCTCTGGCAGGCCGATGGCCGCAGGATTCGGCGCTTTGCTCCCATCGACTTCATCGGCCGGTATCTGGGTGATGGATTCTTTTCGCACGGGATCTTCGATGAGGTTCATGAAGGCTACACGACCAGCGCGCAGGGGAATGCTTTGGGCACACTGGCGGCCTCAGTGGGTAACATCCTGGTGTTGACGGGCACGGCCAACGATGGGTATGCGGATTCGCTCTTCAATGCTCTTTACCGGCTCGATCCGGCCCGGATGAAGTCACACGGATTGGAATGGGGAGCCTCAGGCCTGAGAGCCTTCACTGAGCTTTACGGGGTCATAGAAAAGGTGACGGTGACGGAGCCGGAGGAGAATTCTTGTTCGAAATCCCGCACTACGACGACCGTGCGGCGCCGTCCCGGGGCCAGCCCGCTGCTGTTCGGACACTTCCTCATGAACCTAGGCTGTTTTCTCAGCCTGGAAGACGTAGCTGAGAGCCTGCCTCCTTTTGAAGAAACGATTGTGGGAGTCTCTATGGACTCAGAACTGGAGGATGCCTACGTCCAGCTTGAAGCAGATGTGAAACGGACGTTGCGAGAGAATCGCGGCAACCGGTCGGTGATGAGCACCATGCTGAACTCTTTGCTGCTCTATCCCGATCATCCTTACCAATTGGGAGAGCTGTGGGGATTCGACATCAATCCGGTGACCCGCGCCAGGGAGGAGTTCCTGATCGCCCGGACGCGCGACCTCGATCCCGAAATACTTCAGGCCAAGGAACGCAAGCTGGTTGAGCTTGTGAAGGAAGAGCTTCAGGAGGGCAGAAGGTGCCAGCTCTTTGCGGTCTACACCGGGAAGCATGATGTGACTGCCAGGCTTGCTTCGATCCTTGCCCGCGAAGGCATTCGCGCTGCCGTGTTGACGGCCCGAACACCTCCAGAAAAGCGAGAAGCCTGGTACGAGCAGCAGTTGCGGCAAGGTGTCGAAGTTTTCATTGCTCATCCGAAGCTCGTGGCAACTGGAATGGATCTACTCTTCGTCCCCAGCTTGGTCTTCTACCAGACTGGATATTCCACTTACACCTTGAGGCAGGCCAGCAGAAGGTCCTGGCGTATTGGCCAGAGGACCGACGTCAAGGTCTATTACCTTCATTACGAGCGGACACTGCAGTCGAAATGCATTGCGCTCATGGGCAGGAAGCTTCTGGCGGCGCTGGCTCTGGAGGGAAAGTTCGGCTCGCAAGGTTTGCAAGGACTGGATGAGGATGGCGATCTGCTGGTTTCGCTGGCGCGAGAGCTGGTTTCAGAAAAGGGCGTAGGCGAATCCGCCGAGCAAGTCTGGCGCAACCTCGCTCAACAGCAGACCAACCTGCTTTCTCAGACTCGAACCGTGATTCCCAAGCCTTCTCCACAGGTTCTCCCAGCATCCGAGGCAGCCGAAAGCACCGCCATGCCGTTGTTCTCCAGTTCCAATCCGGTTCAGCTCAGTCTGTTTGATCTTCTTCTGGACTCCCGCTGAAGAACGGCCCAGGTCGCTCACCAAAACCGATACCTGCAAGGCATCCTGGCGTTTCGTTCACCTGGCTGGCCTCCCACTTCAAGTGAGGCCAGCTTTTTTATTTTGGTCCACTTATCGAGGAGGTAAGGCACATGCCCAAAGAAAAGATCGCATTTCAAACCAACATCCCAGTTGAGGTGCAACTGGCCTACGCGGACGGGAAGAGGGTCACCGGCCAGTATGGTGACTCCTTCATGTACACGCTGCGAGGCGACCGCGTTATGTTCGTTCCGTCATTTGTGCGGGAACGCATTCAGGAGCTGCAGCCCAAAGCGGGCCAGTGGTTCAGCATCTGTAAACGGGAAGTTCAAGCTTCGGAAGGAAAGACCAGGATCGATTGGCAAGTCCTGTTGTGTGGAAACGGCGGCAGTCCGGCCTCTGGCAGCGCGAAGGGAGGTAGTGGGCAAGGGAATAGCGGCCATGCTCCGGCTGTTCAGCCAGCTGGCGCTGGCCAAGCCAATCAGCCCCCGCCGCCGCCGCCCCGCACTGCTACGACTCTGGATCGGGTTGCAGACCTGTTGTCGAGCAGCGGGAGAGCGCCCCAGAATGGCGAATCACCCAACGGAGAAACGGCAAAGCCCAATGGCAGCGGTTATGACGCCATAACTCTCTCCATGAAGAAGGCCTTTCAGGGAGCTCTGGAAGCCACGAAAGCCATCGAGAGCTACGCCGACACCATTGGCTTCCAGGACCGCAACGGCGACCCCTTCCGCTTTTCCCATCTCGACCTCCGCTCCATCGGCCTCAGCATGTTCATCGAAGCCCGAAAGAGAAGTTGGTAGCTGCTTCAACCCGCCCGCCATTTTCATCGATCCGCTGTCCGCCGCTAAACCCTTGCCAATCGGACTGTTTACGTTCTTGGAATTTGTGAATCCGTTTTTTGCCCAAGGAGGAGAACTATGTCTACAGTCCTGCCTGCCGTCGTGTGTGTTTGCCTGGACATCCGCATCTGGTCCGGGCAGAAAAAGCTCTCGCCCTCGGATCTCCAGCTATCCGAGTCGGACTTACCGCCGCAGGAGATTGCTACCCTCGGAAGCAAGAGGTTGTGTGATCCAAAGGCCCTTTCAGTGCTGCATCGCATCGAAAGCCGTGCGCGCGATTGCTGTTCCAGAGCCGGCGTGAAGTTTCTGAATGGCTTCGCTGTCCCGAAATCCAAAGCGCCGGAACTGCTCAGCCAACTGGCTGAACTCCAGAAGGACTTTCAGCAGGAAAAAGAGGGCTTTCTGAGCCTTTACGAGAAGACGGTCCGTGACTGGGCCGCCGCACATCCCGGCTGGGAGCACATTCTTCGCACGGTGGTCCCCCAAGACGTGGTGGAGTCGAAAATCGGTTTTGATTTCCAGGCTTTCACTGTCAGCGAGCCGATCTTTCGGAATGAGGACGCTGAAGAGGGCCCGGATGCCCAGGTGGCCTCGGCTCCAACCATCAACGGATTGCTCAAGGCCACCCACGAACTACCCGCCACTCTTTTTGCAGAGATTTCTCAAGATGCGCGCACGAGCTGGCAGCGCTCCTTTGAAGGTAAGGCCTTTGTTACTCGGAAGGCCCTGAGGCCGTTGAAAACGCTGCTGACCAAACTGGAGCTGATGATGTTCCTGGCACCTCAGGCCATCGAGCCTATCGCCCAGAGGATCCGGCAGCGGCTGGCCTCTTTGCCAAAGAAGGGTCCGATTGCTGGCAACGATTACGCCATCGTGGCCGGGACTGTCTACGCACTGAGTGATGTAGAAAGGTTAAAGACGTATGCCGGACTTCTGCAGAATGGATTGCCACTCGATGAGGCAGCGTTCTTTAGACACCAGAATCCGCAGCCGGTGCTAGAGGCGCCTCTTGCTGAAACAGAGCCGACGACGAACGAACCGGAACAGGAAGAGGAGCCTGAGTTAGCGACTGTGTCTCACACGGCGGGCTGGTTTGGTTGGTAGCGCCCATGCATCGAGCCGCAAGCGAGGCCTCGCAGCTGTCAGCCTTGCTTGGTGGTGCCCGTTGGACACCGGGCACTCAAGCCTGGCGATAGGCATCCAAGAACCACCCGGCAGGTTCTTCGCCCCACGCATTCCGGAGAATGTAGAGGTTCTCGTCATCGGCCCTGACTTTGAAGTAGCTGTTTCCAGGACCATACCACTGGTCCTCAATTTCCAGCACGTGGTAGCATCTTTCCCCCAAAAAGAACCTCACCGGACGCTCGTCCGCTTTGTAGCCCGAATAACACTCCACTCGCACCTTCATTTCTGAGTTCTCCACTCGCCTTCGTTCCAGGAAAGGAACCTACCATGCGCAGAACCACTCTGTTGAATGCCCTTCCCATTGTCGCATCAGCGCTCGGCAGAAAGTTTGGGGTTGAGGTTGAGATCGGCGGCCGTGACGCCTTGACGAACGGGCAGAGAATCATTCTGCCCGCGTTGCCAGTGGATGACCAGAAAGCGGCACTGCTGGTCTATGGGTACCTGGATCACGAGGCTGGACATGTGCGCCTGACCGATTTTACCGATGTTCAGCCAGACCTGACAGCGGCATCACCCTTGAAGCATCAGTTGTGGAACATCTTCGAAGATATCCGCATTGAACACGCCATGGGACAAATGTTTCCCGGTTGTCGGATCAACCTGGAACAGCTCACCCGCCAGCTTGTGGCTGATGGGATCTTCGAAGTTTCCAGCGAGGCGGAACCAGTCAAGGTGCTGCAGTCGTATCTTCTCTACACCCTGCGCTCCAGCGTTCTTGGGCAGCAAGCACTGACGCCAATGGCTCTTATCTGCGAGGACTTGCTGTCTCGACTCTTCTCCCTGGAGTTGCGCGTCAGACTTTCAATGATTCTCGGAAGGGTCCGCGGCCTTCGCTCGACGCGAGATGCTCTGAGGTTGGCCGACGAAGTGATCGATCTGCTGGAGCAAGAGCTACAAGATCCTGAACACACCGGCATGGGTGATCAAGCTCAAGACAGCAGCAGCAACGAAGAAAGAGCACCATGCTCCGGTTCATCAGCAGAATTGGGGCCACCAGATACTGGTAGCGGTCAGGGGGAGAATTCGTCGTCTGGTCGTGAATCCTCTGGCGCCCAGGGTATAGAGAATCAACCGAAAGGATCTCGGGCGGACCAGGAGGAATCACCCAACGACACGCCGCGAAGCGCCTCACCAGAAGAGACGACTGAGAACGACGAACTGGAAGTAAGTAGTAGTGTCAATGGGAACTTTGGCGGCCCGAATCAAGACGCCAACCCTGCTTCTGCTGTTCGGGATGAAATGACCGGTGCAGGCGGGCTGGTCAGTCGCGTCGCGACAGACAAAGGCGCGCTCCGACAGATTCTCACCACCGACCCATCCAAGTTTGCTCCAGACTTCGGTAGTGTGCTGTCCCAGCAGTTGCAGGAAAGTTGTGCAAAAAGCAATGACTACCACTCCAAAAACGTTCGGGTTGCGCTTGTTGAGCCGCCACCGGAGGGAACACCAGCCGAGGGCCAAGCACTGATTACCGAAATCAAGAATCAGATCCGCGCGCTGCTCACCCGGTTGGAGGCCCTGGTACAGGCGTTTCGTCAGGAGCGCTCGCGTCTCTCGCTGTGTGGCAAGCACATCGACACAAGAGAGCTGCATCGTCTGGCGGTATCCGATCTTCAGGTTTTTAGCACCCTTCGGCGCCGTCAGACGGTCAACACAGCGGTTCAGATTGTCCTCGACGCATCGTCTTCCATGAAGGACTCCCGCATTGAAGTAGCTCGACGCAGTGCCCTGGCAGCAGCGCTAGCGTTGCAGTCCATCCCCGGAACGGCAGTCAACTGTGCGGCTTTCGGGAAGAAGCATCACGTGACCATGTTGACTTGCTTTGGCGAACGGGTGGAGCCGACAGCCTCTCGTTATGCCGCAATTGAAGCCGAAGGGAGTACTCCGCTGGCAGAAGCGCTATGGTGGTGCGCGACCGCGCTTCTCTTCCGGCAGGAGGAACGGAAGGTCCTGCTTGTCATCACCGACGGCGAACCGAACGACCGGAACGCCGCCAGGGATGTCATCCAGAGATACTTGAACTCTGGCATTGAGGCGATTGGTCTCGGAATTGAATTGCCGCTGATCGAAGACCTGTTCCCCACCTCGCAGATCATCCACAGCGTCCAACAACTACCCAAAGCCCTGTTCGGGCTCCTCGAACAAGCCTTGACCCGCCACAATGCACGCCGTACTGCGTGAGCCGGGGAAGGCAGCCGGAGGGCGCCGCCGGCTCCAGCGCCATCGGAGTCTGGTAGCGCACGGCCTTTTTGTGTCCGGTCTGCGGCTTTTCCTTTGGTACGGAGCGAACAGTCGCAGACCCCTCGTACTTGTGCAAAGTCAGGGAGGTCCACTCACCAAATGTTTACCCAGAACTTTGAAATCGCGGCCACGTTCAACATTGCGGCTCCGCGCGGGCTCACTGTGAAGGGCTACGCCGAGCGCAGCCCGTTTGTCCCCAAGATCGATCCGGACTACGTCTTCCAAAAGGAAGTTCTGCGGGATGTGCTCTGCTGGCTGGAAGAGCCGCACGGTGACGGGCTTTACCTGTCTGGCCCGACCGGTTGCGGAAAGTCGAGCCTGATTTGCCAGGTGGCCGCCAGGTTGAACATTCCGGTTCAACCGGTCTCCGCACATTCGCGGCTGGAAATCGTGGAACTGGTCGGTCATCTGACTCTCGTCAATGGCACCATGTCGTTTGCCGACGGCCCGATCACGACGGCCATGCGACATGGGCATCTGTTGTTGATTGACGAGTTGGACCTGCTGGAACCAGCCACAGCTGTGGGTTTGAACTCCATCGTTGAAGGACGGCCCTTGCTGATTCCGCAGACTGGCGAGCTGATTGTGCCTCACGAAGACTTTCGCATCGCAGCCACCGGCAACACCGCCGGCGCCGGAGATACCACCGGGCTTTATCAAGGCACATTGCGGCAGAACCTGGCATTCATGGATCGCTTTCGGCTGGTGCAGGTCTCTTATCCCGAGCCAGCCATTGAACAGAGCATTTTGTCCAGAACGGCTTCAGTAATCGACAACGGTATTCGCGAAAAGATGATCGCCGTTGCCAATGAGATTCGCAGGCTGTTCATGGGCGAATCGAACGATGCAGCCGCCATTGAGATCACCATGAGCACCCGGTCGCTGATGCGCTGGGCTCACTTAGCCCTGGCGTTCAAAGGCGCCCCGTTGAGCTACTCCATGGACCGGGCCCTCACTTTTCGCGCCCAACCCGAAACCCGCGAAGCCGTTCTCCAGATCGTTCAAAGACACTTTGGCTCGGCATCGGTTTAACTGACAGGCCGCAGCCTTTGATATCCGCATTCCTGGTAGGCTCCGCTGTCGGGCCCTTTTTGCAAGAGAGACGACGAAGGTCTGAGCCAAGAGGATTGGCCTTCGATCTCCCGGTGCAAAGCGTAAAGCTCTGCCGCAGGTGGAGGCGTGTTGCGTAGTGTGCTTCGTAGCAAGCCGAGCGAAGCGTGGGCAGGAACGGCTACGCCACCAAGCAGGTCCAGTGTTTGCTTGTCCCTTACCTTCGTTTGCCCGCCGTGAGCCGCCCATTTGTCAGGATCACGTTTTCAGAATAGCCTCGAGTCGGGCTTTTTTCCCGGCGACTGCCTTGATTTGGGCTTTTCGGCATCGCTCCCGCGCATGTTCGAATCGCGAGGAGAGCAAAGACCGCCAGAAGAGGATCAAGCGGTGACACTGGCACCGAATGCCAGACGAACATGAGCTGGCCACTTGGTGGGCCCGGCTGGGTCACGAACGCATTCTTCCCGTCCTATCGCGCTTTTTGGCGGTTCAGGCTTCCGGTCGCCCGGATTGAAGGTCGCCAAACGAACCGTTGTCACGGGCGGTGCCATCAACTTTTCTCCAATCCTCCTCGCCTCCGCCCAATGACGGATTGGAGCAGACCAGAAGAGAAAGGAGATTCGACCCATGACTGCATGCGTTAATAAAATCATCCTTGTGGGCTATCTTGGTAAGGACCCCGAGCAACGATTCACCCAAAGCGGCCGGCCTGTCACCAGCTTCACTCTGGCTACAAGCGAGAGGTGGAAGGTTGACGACGGCGAACGAGAGCAGCGCACCGAGTGGTTCAACGTGGTCGTCTGGAACCGGCTGGCCGAAGTCTGCAAGACCTACCTCGGCAAAGGCAGCCGCGTCTATCTAGAGGGTCGGCTGCAGAGCCGCAGCTACGAGGCAGAAAACGGCAAACAGAGAACTCTGGAGGTAGTTGCGAGTGTCGTGAAAATGCTGGACTCGGCCAAGAACGGAAATTCAACGGTGTCCAAAAAGAGTGAAGTGGCCCTGGACAATGATGAGCTACCAGTCTTCGAGGGTGATTCTGCTTGATCACCTTCTTATTGATCTTGAAAGGAGGTGGTTGCATGAGTTGATAGTGAAAAACGCACGATGACACGAAGCCCCTCGACTGCAGGTTGTCGGGGGCTTCGTCAGCCCAATCTCGGCTCGCATTCAAGCCGCCCGACTGGTCTCTTTCCCGGTTGGAGGCTTGGCTGCTCGATGGGTCCTTCATCGACTTAGTGGTGCCGAACAGCGGTTTGCAGCCATTGCGGCCTAGTTGTGATGAGAGTCCCTTCCGATTTTTGAGCGACGCGAAGCCAACCTTAGCGATCCTGCGGGGCTCACTTGGTCGCAGCAGGTTTTGATCCAGAGGGCTGACGAGAATCTATCGAGCCAACAGGTCAGGGCGCAATGGCGTCGGTTCGCTCGCAGACGCCACGACGGAAGGAATCAACTGTGATCAAGAGAATGGCCGGCCGTGCAGACCTGTCATGCAGCCCGGATGGGAGCGGTTCTTTGTGAAGCCCTCGTGATGGGATCTGTGCGTCATCCATGGGTGAGGGAGGCCCGGCCAGAAATCGTGATGTCGTAGAGATGGATACTGAACTCAAAGCTATCTGTGCCAGAATAGGCTAGCCGCACTCGCGGGAAATACCAGCCGAGTCTTCGGCAACGGTGAGTCACTTTGCTACCGACAAGCAATCGCCGAAGGAAATCGGCAAATACGACTTCTAAGTGAGGGTGTCTCTATGGTTACACTAAGTGATGCACGACGAGTAATTTCTGCCGCAGAGAAGAAAGCCGCCGAAATCGGCCAACCCATGAATATCGCGATAGCAGATGGCGGGGGGAACTTGGTGGCTCACATTAGGATGGATGGAGCTTGGTTGGGCAGTATCGATATCTCAATCAAGAAAGCCTACACTTCACGCGCCTTCGATATCTCCACCAAAGATTTGGCCGCTCACTCTCAATCTGGAGGTCAGTTTTTTGGAATTCATGCCTCCAACAACGGCAAAATCATGATTTTTGCCGGTGGCATTCCACTCAAGCGAGATGGCCAAGTGGTAGGATCCATCGGAGTCAGTGGTGGCTCGGGTGAGCAAGACCATGCCGTTGCCGAGGCCGGCGCGGCCGTGTTTTGATGACGGTCCCCTCGTATTGGTCGAGGATCCCAGCGTCACGCTGGATTCTGCGCTTGCGGCCGCGACTGGCGGCGGCAGCGGGGGTTGTGGCGGCTGCTGGATGCGACGACAGGTACCTCTGGAGAGACGCAGCCGAGGTCAGAGCTCCAGTTGCCCGTGCTGACTTTCTCGAAGAGCCAGAGCCTGTACTTCAGCCCGACAGGAACCGCAGCGACGAAACGGCGAAGGTCACCGGTCCCGAAGAATCGGGATTTGCAGCCTCCGAACATGAGGTGGTGGAGGCTTGAGAACTGAGTGGCCTTCATCATAAGGCTTCCATTCCTCTGTCACTCGCGCCCACGCCGTGATCGCCCTCGAAAGGGAAATCGCGTTTGCCACCATTTTCCCTACGCTCCAGCAGGCGAGATTCTCTTTTTCGAGATAGCGTATAAATCCTTAACCGATTCTGCGGGAGGACGCTTTCGCAATTGTAACGGGTGGTTTTTTTCTACCGCGCTCACGACATGAAGCTTCAGTTCCTCGGGATCAAGGGGTTTCGGCAGGAATTCATATGCGCCCCGCTGGATAAAGCCCATCCAGGCCCACAGCATTTCGTCATCAAACTGAGCTACAAAGATAACTTGTGCTTGTGGGGCCTTCACCTGTATTTCAGACAGCAAGCTAAACGCTTGTTCAAAAGGCTTCTCCAGCTTGAGGAGGAACACATCCACCGGGTGGTGTCCGATCGCCGCACGCAATGCTTCCTCGGACGCATATGGGATGAGGACCGATTGATACTCCGTAAGCGCCTCTGCCAGGTTCCTGAGAGTATCGGGATCTTCGGGATCGAAAATGACGATAGATACGGTGTGATTCATCTCGTGCCTCAGAAGATCACGCGAAGGATTGACTTTTCTTGATTTTCGCGATTGTACAAGAACAAGCAAGCAAAAAGAAATCAGGGTGTAGCAGTCACTCTCCTCACTTCCACGATTAGCACGTCAACACCTGCCTTCCGCTCCTCGAGAGCTTCGACATAGGATTGAGTATCTCTTGCATCGAAACTACACATTTCTGTGATGACAAATCAACGTTCGATGAAACTGCGGAAGTTTCTAGCGCCTGTTGAGAGAATCGTCCAACCTTTGTTGGAATACAGTGCATATTTGAACCAAGCATTCCGACAGGGTCCCCGTTTGTAGCACTTGTCTTGAATCTGCAAGAAGTGGAGGTTCATTGATTTCTTCCTCGTGGCGCTAATCCTCTCGGAGCAGTTGGTTGGTTCAAGGGGAGCAGACGTTGCTCGAAGGAAGGAAAGTGGCACCCCCAGTGATCTACCTGGTATTGACAATCCCCTGCGGCTTCTGCCTCTAGCGAAGCAATTGGTGTTCCGTGGATTCCAATGAGGATTCCTCCCCCCAATCTCTCCATTCCATCTGAAAAGGCGCGCGAGCAGGTCTTTTTGGCAATCTGGGAAGCGAGCCTGCGAGTGCCCGAATCTAGAGAATTACGGGATTTGTAGCCAGCCTGCGCACTGATTTTTGTTGGAGGATATCGGAGGTCAACCAGCCTGTATAGGTTCGCCAAAGCAGTTTCCTTCAAGTTTGGACCTCATCGTGCCACACAACTTTCGGGAACGCGGGAGAGAACAAGGAACGAGCAGACCCGGTTTTCAGGGTTCGCTCAATTGAGCGACAAGCCATGATTCGACCGGGGTCGCTTGCAGAATGCCTCCGACGCGATTCGCCGCGCCAACAGGCGGCGTCGCACAACTTTTTACGAAAAGCTCGACTCGCGCAGCCAGGACCATGCGGACCGGAGGCGCCGTGCGTATTGACCGCACCCGGAAACCCAAGCAAGAAGGGACTGTTGTGAGTTAGGTCACTGAGATTGTCTCCGGGAGTTCGGAGACTCATTCTCAAAAGGAGATTGAATCATGACTACTGCCATGACGAAGACTGTCCGAGAAATCGCCGTGGAACAGCCGGGAGCGTCCCGAGTTTTCGAGAACCTCGGCATTGACTATTGTTGTGGCGGTGAGAAGGCTTTGCAGGAAGCTTGTCTTGCGGCCGGTATGCCGACCGAAAGTGTTGTCACTCTTTTGGAGGATGCTCGCAACGGTGCTTCGAGTGCGAGCGAAACCCGTGACTGGAATTCAGCGCCATTGTCTGAGCTGGTGGGATACATCGTCACCAAACATCATGCGTTCACGCGTGAAGAATTGCCGTGGCAGCAGATTGCAACGTTCGCTTCCTGAGCTCCTCAGAAATCAAAGCATCGAAGTTTGTTCTAATGCTCGAAGCGTCGGAGGAAACCTTCCCAACAGGTTTATCAGACCGAAGGTGTTCCAAAGGGCTACATTTACTGCAAGTGTCCCGAATGACGTCTTTGACCGTGAGAGAGTTGTTGCATTTTGGGCAGGTATTTCTCATGAATTAGTTCTCCTTAGCAGATGAGGCTTCTAGATATGTTTCAGGTCATTCTTACTGTAAGCATCTGACTCACCAAAGAAGAATGAGCTTAAAACGAAAGGATGCTCGTAGGCGCTTGTCGCCAAACGCAACCCGACAAATTACTCAGTCAAGTAGTAATTACGACGGGGCGTCCGTCAAAATTTCCGAAAAGCCCCAGTTGAGCTCCCAGGCCTGCCCGCTCGCAGCTGGGCCCAAACCCATCGCTGCCTTCGCTTCTTCTCCACGTTTCCGATCAACTGCAGGGAAGCTGATCACGTCACAACCTAAACAATCCACCTGAAGAAGACATCCCCTCTCTTTTTGAAGCGAAGGAGGCCAGTCTTACCCCTATGCAGCCCAAACCAGCTTAACCAGGTGTTCTCGAGAGTAAAGGGGGAGATTCGAATCCTAACGCGCTTCAATGACAGCAAAGTCTGCATTGAGATCGCAGACAATGGAAAAGGCACACCTCCGCCTTGGCTAGTTGCTGAGCACAGTGGGCGAAAAAGTCGTTGGACAGGTTGTAACGGTAGGTAACGGCGAGGCGGTCTCGCGGTTGCAATCTTTGGCGTGCGTGCCGGCCCTGGTCGCTCGCTAGCCACTCCTGACGGAGCTGGCGCGATCGTCAAGTCGACTTACTGCGGAACGCAAATTTGGACGCTCCGCCGGGAACGATAGCTGCCAGCACAACGGCGTAACCGGAAACTTCAGGGATTGAGCGGCTTCGCTGGGGATGTACATGGAGAAGAAAATCAAGCGCGTTAAGCAGCTGCGATCGCTGAGTCAGGGGGCTTGGCCTTGAGCGCTTGACCTGCTATCTCCATGCAGAGTGAAACCGGCCCAGAAGTAAGGCAAAGCATCTTGCTTGTATTGCCGGATGAGGTCGAGTTTGGCCAGACGCAGGGCGTTACCTTTGTCTTCGCCTTCGGCCAGGTAGGAATAGAAGTTTTTCATCATAACGCCGGTTGATCTATCGTCCGCTTGCCAGAGGCTAGCCACGACGGATCTGGCACCGGTGAGGAGGAAGGAGCGAACCAGGCTGGAAATCCCCTCCTGCCCTTGCAGCCGTCCGATCCCAGTGTCGCATGCGGAAAGTGTGACCAAGTCTGCCGAGAGTCGCAGATCTCGGATCTCGCGATCTTGCAGGAGACCGTCTTCGGGCGAATCGTTGTCGGCAGCCAGAAGCAAAGCGGTTCGCTCTGGAATGTTCGTGTCCGAAAATCCGTGCAAGGCAAAGTGCAGGATTCGGAACTCCGCTAGAGGTTGGGATTTTAAGGCAGCCTCAGTGGCTCCCTTCCCCTCCAGCACGACGGCGTCGTCAGGAAAAAGCTTGCTGATGGTTCGGATTTCAGCAGCGGTTTGGGTGAGATATTCGATCTTCTTGGCCTCAAGCGTGAACAAGCTGCGGGTGGCATATTGCTTGGGCGTCTTTGGCTTTCGATCGGAAGGAATCCCGCCCACGGCAAGCAAGGGTTTCCTGGCTTCACTCGGTGTCGGCTGGGTCCTCAACAAATAGAATGATGTCGCTGAGGGTGCGTAGGTGACGATGTGCGTTTCGACGAGGCTTTGGGACTGTTCGGTGATGAAGGAGTCAAAAGGGAGAAGGTGAAGATTGCCATCGGGCACGATAATGACGCGGGAGTGTGTTGTCCCGACTGATCCCAACAGCATCTTATAGAGTTCGGTCCGTTCCTTGACAGCGGCATTTTTGAACCTGACCTCTTTGAGGTATCGGTCGGCGACGGAGTCAATCTGGGTTCTCGGCGCCAGTCGGAGCAAGTCGATGGCCTCTCTTGTGATGGCCAGGCAGTAAGAGGCCGGTTCACTCAAGACGTATTCGAGGAAGAGTTCATCATTCCTCAGAGCCTGTTGGATCTGCGGCAGAGGGATCGGCTTCCCGCTGATCGCCTTTCGATAGAGGTTGTGTTCAGCGATCACCGGGCCGAACCTTTGCTCCGACGCATTGATTCGCGAGAGCAATTCTGAACGAGCTGCAGGGCTGGTTGATTGCATTAGCTGTCGGTTGAGCGCGGATAACTCGCGGTACACGGGCAGCTTTGCTTCCAGAGCTTCTTCATCTGGCGCAGCGCCAATCTGTGGCCGGTCAGAGATGCTTCTCCCACGCGCCCGCTCCAAGACCTGGAAGGCTTTTTGCGTGTCCTTGAGCTGGTCAGCTAGCAAAGTGAAGTGATTCAGGAACACGTCACTCAGCGCACCAACGAGGGAAGCCTTGGCGTACTCGGTGTTGCTGGAGGCAATCATTCCTTCTGTGATGTCAGTGATCTCATCGTAGACAGCACTCGCTCCGACCAAATCGCCGCGCGAAGTCTTCAGAGTTGCTAACTCCTTCAACCGTTGCGGTAGGTTACAGCTGTCGCCGATCCTCTTCATGGTTTCGATTCCACGAGTGAGGTACCCCTCGGCGGCTTCGAGCTCCCCGCCTCTCTTGAGCAGGATTGCCAACTCGCTCTCCGCCTCTGCCAGGACTCGACCGTAGCCCCCTCGTTCAGCAATCCGTTCTGCCTGGAAAAGACTCTGAACAGCTGCCTTGCTGTCGTTTCCTTTGACTGCGAGCTTGGCCTGAAGTATCAGAAGCTCCGCTTCGGAGATTCGGTAGTTCATCGTTTGAGCCTGCTGCAACGCTTTGTCCACCAACTCCTGTGCTTGCGAGTCTTTGCCCACTTCCAGCAGTGTTCGGGCTCTCCCAATATAGACTGCAAGCGGAAACGGAGAGTCCGGATGGGTTCGGGCAGCAGTCATCGCTTTCTCGGAAAACTTGAGAGCAACCTCATGGCGACCAATCAGGCTGAGGGAATTGGCTGAATGAGCCAAGTAGGTGGCTCCTCCCCACGAGTCCCGGGTCTCCGCGACCTTAAAAAGCGCCTTCCCGACCAGGAGTGTTGCGCGGGTGCTGTCGCCATCGGTGACATAAGCGAGAACACCTAACTCTCCCAAGGCCCGGCCTTCCCACGCTTTGTTTCCGGTTTCCTTCGCCAAGTCCAGCACTCGCTCCCAGGCCTCTCGTGCTGCCCAAAGGTCACACTGATGAGCAATCTCGCCTTTGTAGGCAAGAGTACGAATGTTCAGTTCAGACTCTGTCTCAAGGATGGGGTCTGTAAGCTCGCGATTGATCTGATCGAGAAGCGTGGCACACGAGCCGCTCTGCATCTGCGACCGTGCCAGGCCAATCCTGGCTCTGCGGGCGCCTTTCTTATCGTCCGATCGCGCTACTTCCCGCTCTGCTTGCTCGTAAAGCAACCCTGCCTTGACCCAGTTTCCGCGCCACGCAAGTTGATCAGCGCGCGCCAGCAAATGAGAGCTGTTCTGCGCAAGGATATCTCCCTGGCAGAAGAGTGCTATACAGAGCACCAACCGGAGACGACGAAAAGCCTCGATGCTCAAGATTCGCAAAACCTTCACAAGTCCTCCGATCAGAACGTGAGCCTCAAGCCAAACTGGATTTGTCGCGGATTGAAAGCACTCACCGGTCTCCCAGACTGGGTGAACGCTGTATCCGTCTTCCGCACATTGACCCGGTTGAAGAGGTTGAAAACATCAGTGCTGATGTTCAGTACTACCCCGTTCTTCACGGGAATCTTCCGCGTCAGCCGGAAATCGACCGAGGAAAAGGTGTCGGTCCGATAGACATTGCGGCCCAAGTTGCCGATGGAGCCGACCGGTGGCAATGCCAACCCGACTTCGCCGTCCGGCGAGGGATATGAGCCGAACGTTCCCAGAGGCACCACGTTGGGACGGGCCGTCTCGCCGCTGTTGATGAGGGTGCGATCGTTGCCGGTGAGCAGATTGTAAGGCCGGCCGGATGCGATTTCGATTCGCGGCGACAGCGTCCAATTACCGAAAACTGCCCTGCAGGCGCTGTCACCCGAAGCGGTCCAAGGAGACTCGAAGACTCCATTGACGACAAAGCGGTGGCGTTGGTCGAAACTGGAGTTGGCACGGTCCAGCCGGGTATTCTGATTGTCCTGAGGCTCCTCGAAAGTGGCCAGGTCGGTGGCATCATCAATTGCGTGAGACCAAGTGTAGGAACCCAAGATCTGATATTGCCGTGAGAACCGCTTGTTCAGGGTCAGCGTCAAGGCGTGATAGACCGACGAGCCCGAGGACTCAAACTGCTTCACGCTAAAGAAGGGCACAACCAGATTGCCGGGAGCATGGGGCAGCCCATACTTACTTACAAGTGCATCCATCACGTTCTTAGACAATGTGCTTCGTGAGACCGCACCGGCATAGGTGTAGTTGGGGCCAGTTGCTCGGAATTGGTTGAACAGCAGTTGTCCAAGGCTGGCAAGAGAAGTTGGTGAAGCTCCGCCCAAGTCATCCCACAAACCGCCCAAATTGCCTCCCGCACCCTGATAGATGGGATTGGCGCAGCCGTTGAGGGATACCCCCGGCAAGCTCGGACAGACTGCCAGGGCGCGGGCGTAACTCGTAATGAGGTTGAAATTCCCCTGGTTGATGTTCCTTGGCCGCAGCAGATGAAGACCGTGGATGTAGCTGTAATCAGCCGCGAGCGAGAAACTACTGCCAAGCTGCCGTTCCACTCCAAATGTGACCTGTTGCGTGTAGTCGTAATGAAAATTGTCCGCAACGGGAACGGTTTGCGGTAACAGCGGGCTCAGCGACAACGCTGAGGCTTGGCTGGAAAAGGCAGGTGAAAGTGGATTGAAGCGCTGCGAGCTTGGGTCGTAGCCGAGAGCTGCGTTGGTGATCGAGGGACCGACTGGGGTAATTGAGCGGCCATGGAATAAATCGTCAGCGCCTAACAGCTGCGGAGCCACCAAAAACGGCGACTGAGCGCCGTCCACGACGTCGGACAGGAAATTCAGTCCAGTGGGGGGATGACCATAGAAAAGACCGTAAGACGCTCGGACTACGGTCGTTCCCTTTTTGAAGGGATCCCACGACAGGCCGATTCGTGGAGCCCAGTTATTGCGGTCCCGTGGAACTCCTTGAACCACACCGAGAAGCTGCTCTCCAGCTTCTGAGATGGATGAGGACGCCGGGATGAGCGGCAAAAACTCGATGTCGTAACGCAGACCGTAATTTAGCTGAAGGTTGTTGAGAAGCCTCCAGGACCCTTGGAAGAATCCTCCGAACGTGGAGTTAGTGAACTTTGAAACGGCCCGGTCCTGACCTCCAAACTGCTGGATGAAAGACTCGGGAAAACCCATACCGTAGGCCTGAACCGACGTGAACGCCGGTGCTCCAGTGGCTCTCCAGCTATCGACTAGCGCGGGGCCGACTGCCGAGCGAATCAACGGATAGTCCACCAGGCGAGTTGCAGGGAAGACATAGAGACCGGCCTGATGGAGAGGAAACGTGACGACGGCCGGGATCCGATTGACATCAGCTCCCATTCTCAAAGTGTGCGAACCGTGGATGTGGGACAGCGAATCGGAAAACTGCCAACGTTTTTCCACTCGCCGGACCGGAGCAAAAGGCTCCTGACCAATGGATGCCGCGCCAGGGATTTCGACGGCGACATTCGATCCATTGGTGGTGAGCCCAAGACCCCGACGCGCAAATTGAAAGCGAAGCTCGTTCAATGTCGTGGGAGTGAGGCTGCTCTGCAATTGAGAAACGACCGAGAGATCTCGAGTTGAATCGTTCGTGGTTCTGGAAAAGGCATTCTGAACCTCAAGCTGGTTCTGCCCATTACTGATCTTTCCGGTAACGTCCGAGGGATTGACACCCAGGCGAAGGAAGGCGCTATGCCC
>Ga0187893_10006219_pt1 | contig 20620 bp, 20 predicted proteins | sample MA1701074metaG_FD_139574 | JGI IMG/M metagenome (GOLD analysis project Ga0187893, IMG submission 139574) | White microbial mat communities from a basaltic lava cave in the Kipuka Kanohina Cave System on the Island of Hawaii, USA - MA170107-4 metaG ...
AAATGCGGGCGAGAAACGGCTCGTGGGCGTAGCGGTTCACATCGAGAAGAGCGAAGTGCTCGAGGGCGAGCCGTCCCCGCTCTTCTGGGAGAGGGCCCTGCTGCACGAACCGTCGCAGCGCCTGCGTCACCTCGAGATCGATGAGATGCGGCGCATGAAGCGTTACTTCGGGGGTGCGGACGCGAGCGGCCAACCTCTGTCCGGCTGCGGTATTGAGCAGAAGCTCGACCGCGGCCGAGGCGTCGATCACGACCAACGGCGGTCCCGCTCCTCCCGGATGACTTCGGCCGGAGAAGGCGACACCTTCACCTCGGGCAGCCTCGAAATCCGATCGAGCAGCTCCTCGCGCGGGAGCCGCTCCAGGGACTTCCTCAGCTCCTGGAGGATGTACTCGGACATCGACATTCCCGCGAGCGCCGCCCGGGCCTTGAGCTGGCGGTGGATCTTGTCGGGAACGCGCCGGATCTGGATCATCGTCGACATGTGATCAGGATAGTTTCATCAGGATCGCATGTCAAGGGGAGACCCCCGCTGCAGGGAGTGGATTTCTCCTCAGTTCTTCGCCTACAATGGCGCGCTTTTGTCGCAAGGGGTGCTCCGATTAGTGCTGTCGTTCCCGCCTGAGGCTCGATGACCAATCCCGGACTCATCATCTTCTATTACCTCGCTGCCGCGAGCATCGCGAGCGCAGCCCTCGCCGTGACCCGGCACAAGCCGATTCACAGCCTGCTCTGGGTCCTTTCGCTCTTCCTGCACGTCGCCGGCATCTTCCTGCTCATGGGGGCGGAGTTCCTCGCCGCCGTCCAGGTCATCGTGTACGCGGGCGCGATTCTCATCTTCTATCTCTTCTTCATGATGCTCCTCGATCTCCCGAGGGAGGCGGCGGCGCCACGGTTTTCCGCCCACTGGCCGCTTTCAGTCCTGGCGGGCGCGGTCTTCGCAACCCTCATCTGGCGCGCTCAGGACCTACCGTGGCTTCCACCGCCCGGCGCCCCCAACCCCACGTCGGGGAACCTCTCGAGTGTCGGAAGAGAGCTCTTCACCGACCTCGCCGTGCCCTTCGAGATCGTGTCTCTCGTCCTCCTCGCGGCCATCGTGGGTGCGGTGGTGATGGCCAAAAGAAAGACGGAGCCGTAATGGTTCCCGTTGGCGCCTGTCTCGCTCTGAGCGCGGTCCTCTTCGCCATCGGTCTGTTCGGGTTCCTCTCCCGGCGCAACCTCATCCTGATGCTCGTCTCGGTCGAGATCATGCTCAACGCCGTGAACGTGAGCTTCGCCGCATTCAGCCACCACCTTTCGGAGGCGCGCGGGCAGGTGATGGCCCTCTTCGTGATCGCGGTCGCGGCCGGCGAGGCGGCGATCGGGCTCGGGCTCGTGCTCGCCCTGAGCCGCAACCGCCAGGGAGTCAACGTCGAGGACGTGACTCAGCTGAAGTGGTGATGGACGTGGAACCCGTTTTCTCCATCACTCCCCTTCTGACCATCCTGGTCGCGGCCGTGGCGGCGCTCCTCATCCTTATTACTGGAGAGCGTCGAGCGAACTTGCGCGAGCTGTGGTCGGTCGCAGCCGGGGTTCTCCAGTTCGGCTTCGTTACCTCCATGATGCCGGCGGTCCTCGCGGGACGAGCACCCGGCGCCGTGCTCTTCCGGCTGTTTCCCGGAGTCGAGATCGCGTTCCGCGCGGACGCCTTCGGCCTTCTCTTCGCTCTCGGGGCGTCCCTTCTGTGGGTCGCCGCCTCTTTCTACTCCATCGGCTACATGCGCACGCTCGAAGAGCACGCGCAGACCCGCTACTTCACGTGCTTCGCCCTCGCGCTCACCGCCACCATGGGAGTCGCGTTCTCGGCGAACCTGTTCACGCTCTTCCTGTTCTACGAGGCGCTGACCCTCTCGACCTACCCCCTCGTTGCCCACAAGGAGACGCCGGAAGCCAAGGCGGGCGCGCAGAAGTACGTCATCTATCTCCTCGGAGCGGCCAAGGTGATGCTCATCCCCGCCATCATCCTCACGTACAACGCCGCGGGAACTCTCGACTTCCGTTCGGGAGGAATCATTCCCGATTCGGCGCTCGCCGCACACTCGACGCTCCTCTACCTGGTCTTCGCTCTCTTCCTCTTCGGCTTCGCGAAGAACGCCGTGATGCCGCTCCATGGCTGGCTTCCGGCGGCGATGGTCGCCCCGACGCCGGTGAGCGCGCTCCTCCACGCGGTGGCCGTTGTGAAGACGGGTGTCTTCTCGACTCTCCGGGTCATCCTGTTCATCTTCGGGCCCCTGGCCATGAGGACTCTTGGTGCCGACGAGCTCGCGCTCGCCTTCGCCTCGGTCACGATCCTCGCCGCCTCCCTCCTTGCGCTTCGCCAGGAGAACCTCAAGGCGCGGCTCGCGTTCTCGACCATAAGCCAGCTCTCGTACATCGTCCTCGGAGGAGCGCTTCTGGCGCCCGCGGGCGTCCTCGGCGGGATCGCCCACATCACGAACCACGCGATCTCCAAGATCACGCTCTTCTTCTGCGCGGGCTCGATCTACGCTTCCACGCACAAAACGGAGATCTCGGAGACGGCGGGGCTCGCCAGGAAGATGCCCTGGACCATGGCCGCGTTCACTGTCGCCTCTCTGAGCCTCATCGGGATTCCTCCCTTCTCGGGCTTCGTCTCGAAGTGGTACCTCGCCCTCGGCTCTCTCGAGAGCGGAAACCCGTGGATTCTTCTCGTACTCCTCGCGAGCTCGCTTTTCACCGCCGCCTATCTCGGCCCCATCGTGTACCAGGCGTACTTCGAGAAGCCGCAAGACGACGGGCACGGCCATGAGATCCACGAGGTCCCGTGGATCGTGGTGCCGTTGACTCTGACCGCGGTCGGAAGCCTCATCCTCGGAATCTTTCCGAACTTCGTAATCTCGCTCGCGGGAAGGGTCATGCCATGAGCTGGAAGCGCTGGACCTACGTGGCCCTCGCGGTCGTGGCCCTCGCGGAGATTCTCGTGCCGCGCATTTTTCACGCGGAGCACGGGCATTTCTGGTTCGAGGACCTCCCGGCGTTTGGCTCGGGCTACGGACTCCTCTCGTGCATCGCGATCATCAAAGTCTCGAAGCTCCTGGGGAAGCTGTGGCTGATGCGCCCCGAGGACTACTATGACCGTTAGTTGGGTGCACCCCGGCTTCCTCCTGATTCTGGGGGCGTGGCTCGTGCCTCTCCTCAAGGGTACGGCGAAGCGCGCGCTCCTCGTGGCGCTTCCGGCCGCGGCGCTCCTCGACTGCGTCCTCATGGAGCCCGGGACGTACGGCGTCGTGCGCTTCGTCGGACAGGAGGTCGTGTTCGGCAGGGTGGACGCTCTGAGCCTCCTCTTCTGCTACGTGTTCGCCCTCACGGCGCTCGTCGGCATGATCTACGCGCTCCACGTGGAGGACGACGCCCAGCACATGGCGGCTCTGACCTACGCGGGAGCCGCGCTCGGCGCGACCCTCGCGGGAGACTACCTCTCGCTCTTCCTGTTCTGGGAGCTGATGGCCGTCTCCGCCGCCCTCATCGTGTGGCTGCGGCGGAAACCCGAGGCCGGTGCCGCCGGGTTCCGGTACCTCCTCGTGCACGTCTTCGGCGGTCTCTGCCTCCTCGGTGGAATCGTTCTCCACTGGTCGCAGACGGGCTCTCTCGCCTTCTCGGACATGTCGCCGTACGCGGGGAGCGCCGCGTTCACCTTGATCCTCGTCGCGTTTCTCCTGAACGCCGCCGTTCCTCCCCTCGGGGCCTGGCTTCCGGACGCCTACCCCGAGGCAACGGTCACCGGCGCGGTGTTCCTCACCGCCTTCACGACCAAGTCCGCGGTCTACACGCTCATCCGGGGATTCGCGGGAACGGAGATCCTCATCTGGTGGGGCGCGTTCATGGCGGTCTACGGCGTCGTCTACGCCGTTCTCGAGAACGACGCGAGGAGGCTTCTCGCGTACCACATCGTGAGCCAGGTGGGTTACATGGTGTGCGGGGTCGGGCTCGGAACCGCACTCGCTCTGAACGGAGCTTCCTCCCATGCCTTCGCGCACATCCTCTACAAAGCGGTCCTCTTCATGGGAGCGGGAGCCGTGCTCCAGATGACGGGGCTGCGGAAGCTCTCCGACATGGGCGGGCTGTACAAGACCATGCCCATCACTCTCGGGCTCTACATGGTGGGTGCCTTCGCCATCTCGGCCGTGCCGCTCTTCAGCGGATTCGTGAGCAAGTCGATGGTGATTTCCGCGGCGGGCGATGTCCACCACGCGGGGGCTTTCCTCGTGCTCACGCTTGCTTCCGCGGGAACGTTCCTCCACACCGGGCTCAAGCTTCCCTGGTACATGTTCTTCGGTGAGGACCGCGGCCTCGAGGCAAAAGAGCCTCCGAAGAACATGCTCGTCGCAATGGGCATCGCGTCCGCGGCCTGCGTTCTCATCGGGGTCTTTCCCTCGCTCCTGTACGTGCACCTCCCGTTCCCCGCGGAGTACGTCCCCTACACCGCGCGGCACGTTCTCTCGACCCTCGGCCTTCTGGGATTCACCGCCCTCGGGTTCTTCCTGCTGCTGAAGCAGCTCGACCCCGAGGAAACCGTGAGTCTCGACACCGACTGGTTCTACCGCCGGGCCCTCCCCGCGGTTCTCTCCCTCGCCGGGGGCACGCTCGCGTGGCTCGACGGGATCGTGAGCGGGATCGCCGAAGGCGTCGTTCAGCGGGCGATTGCGACGGGAAAGTGGCTGCGCTCGCTCGACGCCCACGTGGTCGATGCCGCCGCCCCCGGTCTCGGAAAGCTGACTCTCGCCTTCGGCCGGGGCCTTCGGCTCGTCGCCGACGGAAATGCGCAACACTACGGACTTCTCATGGCGGCTTCCGCCCTCGCGGCCCTCGCGATCGTGATCCTCGGATTATGACGACGTACCCCGTTCTCACCGCGACCACGTTTCTCCCCCTGGTGGGTGCGGTCGTCATTCTCTTGACTGGAGACCGCCTCGCGCGGTGGATCGCCCTCGGCACGACCCTCCTCACTCTCGCGGTCTCTCTGCCGCTGTACTTCGGGTTCGACAAGACGTCGGGCGCTCTCCAGTTCGTCGAAGCCGTTCCCTGGATCCCCTCGTGGAACGTCGTCTACGGAATGGGGGTCGACGGGATCAGCCTCCCGTTCATCTTTCTCTCGGTCGTGCTGAGCATCCTCTGCGTGAGCGTGTCCTGGATTGCGATCGAGACCCGGGTCCGGGACTTCTACGCGGCGCTCCTTCTGACCGAGACCGCGATGGTGGGCCTGTTCGCGGCAACGAACCTCTTCCTTTTTTACATCTTCTGGGAGCTCATGATCGTCCCGATGTTCCTCCTCATCGGCGTCTGGGGAGGACCGAGCCGGGTCTACGCATCCGTCAAGTTCCTGCTGTTCACGCTCGCGGGAAGCGTCCTGATGCTCGTCGGGCTCATCGTTCTCCTGTACGCCGGCGGGACCCTCGAATTCCGGGCGCTCGCTGGGCTGAGGCTCTCCGTCTCCGCACAGGCGTGGCTCTTCCTCGCGTTCCTCGCGGCGTTCGCGGTCAAAGTTCCCATGTTCCCCGTCCACACCTGGCTTCCCGACGCCCACACGGAGGCGCCCACCGCGGGAAGCGTGATCCTCGCGGGGATTCTGCTGAAGATGGGAGCGTACGGGTTTCTGCGCATCTCTCTTCCGCTCTTCCCCGACGCGCTCGAGATCTTCCTCGCGCCCATGCTCGCGCTCTCCGTCGCTGCCATCGTCTACGGCGCCTACGTCACTCTCGCGCAGACGGACGTGAAGCGGCTCATCGCCTACTCGAGCGTGAGCCACATGGGCTTCGTGACCCTCGGGATCTTTTCGCTGAACCAGAACGGGATCGAGGGCGCGATTCTCCAGATGGTGAACCACGGGATTCTCACCGGCGCGCTCTTCCTCGCCGTCGGCATAATCTACGAGAGGACCCACACGCGGGAGATCGCGGCCTACGGAGGTCTCTTCAAGGCGGCGCCCATCTATACCACCTTCCTCGCGTTCTTCTGCCTCGCCGCCATCGGGTTTCCCGGTTTGAACGCTTTCGCCTCCGAGTTCCTCATCGTGAGCGGCGCCTTCACCCGATGGTTCGGTCTCGGGATCATGGCCGTCTGGGGTGTCGCTCTCGGAACGACCTACATCGTCTGGCTCTACTACCGGGTTGCGCTCGGGGAGGTGAACCCGGGACTTCGCGGGATGCGGCTCGAGATCAACGCGCGGGAAGTCGCGACGCTTCTTCCCCTGGTGGTGATGGCCATCGTCATCGGCCTCTACCCCGAGTCCGTCCTCGGATTTCTGCGAGCCCCGGTAGCCCAGCTCCTCGAGATCGTCACCACCTCTCCCATCGAGCTTGCGGGGGGCATGTGAGCGACGTGCTTCTCCTCGTCCCGGAGATCGTCCTGGTGGCCGCGGCCCTCGGCCTCCTCCTCGTCGCCCGGCGGCTGGAGCGCGCGCGGGCGGCAGCCACTCTGGTCGTCCTCACGGCGGGTGCCGCCATGGCCGCAGGATTCGCGTGGCCCTCTCCCGAAGCCGGCTTCGGGGGCATTCTCGCTGGAGACGGTTACGCCCGGTTCTTCGACGTCCTCTTCCTCGCGACCCTGGCGACTTCGACACTCCTCTCCATCCGGCACGTCGACTCCGACCGCGTCCGACCCGGGGAGTTCTACGCTCTTCTGCTTCTGGCGGCGACGGGAATGCTCCTCGCCGCCTCGGCCATGGATCTCATCGTGCTGTACCTGTCGCTCGAGCTCATGACGCTCTGCTCGTACGTGCTCGTGGGGATCACGAGAGAGAAGAAGGCCTCGATCGAAGGAGCGGTCAAATACTTCCTTCTCGGCTCCTTCGCCTCGGCCATCCTCCTCTACGGGATCGCTCTCACGTACGGAATCACGGGGGCCACGGGGTTTACGTCCATCGCATCCGGGGCAACCGAGAACACTGGAAATCCTCTCCTCCTTTCCGGTGTGGTCCTCGTCGTCCTCGGGCTCGCGTTCAAGATCGCGGCCGTTCCCTTTCACGCTTGGGCTCCCGACGCCTACCAGGGGGCCTCCGCTCCCGTCGCCGCATTTCTGGCGTCGGGCTCGAAGGCAGCGGGCCTCGCGGCGCTCGTTCGCGTGTGCATGGTGGGATTCGCGCCCGAGCATGGGCTCTGGTCGAACGTCCTCATCGCGCTCGCGGCGATGTCGATCCTCCTGGGCAGTCTGGTCGCTCTCTCCCAGACGAACATGAAACGCCTTCTGGCCTACTCTTCGATCTCGCACGCGGGCTACGCGCTTCTCGGGCTCATCGCCGGGACCCCCGACGGCGCCTCCGCGACGATGATGTACTCGTTCGTCTACGCTTTCATGACTCTCGGCGCCTTCGGTATCGTCATCGCCCTCGATCGGCGCGGCGAGAATCTTTCGGACTATCATGGTCTCGCAAGAACCAATCCCGGGGCGGCAGCGCTCATGTTCCTTTTCCTCCTGTCCCTGACCGGAATCCCGCCGACCGCCGGCTTCGCCGCGAAGTTCGCCGTGATCTTGAGCGTCGTGGGCCAGGGCCACGTCGGGCTCGCGGTCCTCGCCGTTTTGTGCAGCGTCATATCCGCGTTCTTTTATCTGCGGATTGCGGTGTACATGTACATGACGGACCCGGAAGGCGAGGCGCCGGGGAGGTTTCCGTCGACGGTATCGGCCGCGCTCCTCGTGGCCGCGCTCGTGACTATAATCGGGGGGGTCCTTCCCGACACGCTCGCCGCGTGGACGGTGCCCCCGTAGAGAATCATGGCCGAGTATCTTGGGATCCTCGTGTTTTTCGCGCTCGCGGGGACGGTCGCGGGCGGGTTCGTCGTCCTTTCCTCGATCTTCGGCCCGAAGAAACCCTCGAAGGTGAAATCGGAGCCGTTCGAGACCGGGATGCCGACGTTCGGCATCCAGACCGGCCACCTGACGATCAAGTTCTACTTGACGGCGATCCTGTTCATACTGTTCGACGTGGAGCTCGTGTTCCTTTACCCGTGGGCCGTCGTGTTTCGAGAGCTGGGCGCCTGGGGCCTCACGGGGATGTCGATCTTTCTCGGGATCCTGATGGTGGGATTCTTCTACGCCTGGGACAACGGCGCCCTCGATTGGAAATGAGCCATGTCTTCTGAAGCGGGATTCTTTACCACCAAGCTCGAAGAGGCCATCGGATGGGCGCGGAAGTACTCGATCTTCCAGTACCCGTTCGTGACCGCGTGCTGCGGAATGGAGTACATGGCGACGGCGTGCTCGCACTACGACGTCGACCGCTTCGGAGCCGGGCTCCCCCGGTTCTCTCCGCGCCAGGCGGACGTTCTCTTCGTGGTCGGCACCATCAGCCACAAGATGGCGCCCGTCCTGAAGCGCCTGTACGACCAGATGGCGGAGCCGAAGTGGGTGGTCGCGTTCGGGGTCTGCACCTGCACCGGCGGCTTCTACGACAACTACGCGACGGTCATGGGCATCGACACGATTCTCCCCGTCGACGTTTACATCCCCGGATGCCCACCGCGCCCGGAGTCCGTCCTCGACGGTCTGATCAAGCTCCAGGACAGGATCCAGAAGCAGCACGAGACGGGCGACCGCCCGGCTCCGGAGCCCCGGCCGGAGTTCCCGGTATGAATGCAGAGTCCCTGATTCAGGCCGTTCGCGAACGCTTTCCACAGGCGGTCGAGTCGTCGTACGCGTACCGCAGGGACGCGACGATCGTGGTTCGGAGGGAGTCACTCCTTCCCCTGGCGAAGGCCCTCAAGGAGGATCCCGCGTTCCAGATGAGCTTCCTCATCGATTTGACCGCGGTCGACTACTCCGCCTTCGGGAAGAAACCGGCGACGGCTTTTTTCGCGTCCTCGGGAGTGGGCGTGCGGCCCTCGATGGGAATCGAGGCCGAGGAGCCGTGGCCGGGACCGCCGTCCGCGCGCTTCGCCGTCGTCTACCACTTCCTCTCTCTCCCGTTGAAGCAGCGCCTGCGCGTCGAGGTCCTCGTATCGGAAGAAAGCCCGGAAGTCGATTCCCTCACTCCCCTCTGGGGGGCAGCCAACTGGCTCGAGCGCGAGGTGTGGGACATGTTCGGGATCCGGTTCCAGGGACATCCGGACCTGAAGCGCATCTTGATGTACGAGGAGTTCGAGGGGCATCCCCTGCGGAAGGACTACCCCGTCAAGAAGCGGCAGCCTCTGATTGGGCCGGTCAACTGAGCATGACGGAAGCGCGGACCAACAATCTCGAGACCCGGGAGATGCTCCTCAACGTGGGGCCCGCTCACCCCGCGATGCACGGCATCATCCGCATCGTGACCAAGCTCGACGGCGAGCAGATCGTCGACTGCGAAGTCGAGATCGGCTACCTCCACCGCGGGTTCGAGAAGATGTCGGAGACCGTCGACTACAACGGGGTCATGCCGTATACCGACCGGCTCAACTACGTGTCACCCCTCATCAACAACATGGGCTACTGCATGGCGGTCGAGAAGTCTCTCGGCATCACCGTTCCCGACCGCTGCCACTACATCCGGGTCATCATGTCGGAGATCTCCCGGATCACGGACCACCTCACCTGCATCGGCGCGGGCGCCATGGAGCTCGGGGCGTTCACCGTCTTCCTGTACATGATCAAGGCCCGCGAGTTCCTGTGGGAGCTCATCGAGATGGTGACGGGGGCGCGGCTCACCATCTCCTACGGCCGGGTGGGGGGCGTCAAAGCCGATCTCCCCGAGGGCTTCGAGGAGAAGTGCCGGAACGCGCTCGAGGAGACGCGGAAGGTCCTCGGCGAGTGCGATGGGCTCCTGACCCGGAACCGCATCTTCGTCGATCGCATGTCGGGAACGGGAAAGATCTCCGCCGAGGACGCCGTCTCCTACGGCATCACCGGCCCGTTTCTGCGCGGCTGCGGAGTCGACTACGACGTGCGGAAGGACTTCCCGTACGCCGTCTACGATCGTCTGGACTTCGACGTTCCCGTGGGCACCCGGGGGGACAACCTCGATCGGTATCTCGTCCGGATGGAGGAGATGCGCCAATCGATCCGGATGATCGAGCAGGCATTGAGAGACATTCCCCCTGGTCCGTTCCAGGCACACCCGGAGACGGGCCGGGCGATTCCCGCGGCGGAGATGGTGGATCTGGCGAAGATGGGAAACATCGTCCAGATCGAGGGAGCGCGCGCGGTGGCGGATCCCACTCTAGACGGCGCTTCCGAGCGGGAGCATCCGAGCATCGCCGCCGACGAAAAGCGGGTCTTCCTTCCTCCCAAGGAGGACACCTACGGGAACATCGAAGGGTTGATGAATCACTTCAAGCTCGTCATGTACGGCCACGGAGTGCGTCCTCCGAAAGGCGAGGCGTACTTCCCCGTCGAGGGTGCCAACGGCGAGCTTGGTTTCTACGTCGTGAACGATGGGGGGAACCTTCCGTACCGGGTCCGCGTCCGTTCCCCTTGCTTCGCCATCCTGTCGGCGCTCCCGAAGCTTCTCATCGGGGGCATGATGGCGGACGTGGTCCCGACGTTCGGATCGGTCAACATGATTGGGGGCGAGCTCGACCGGTGAACTTCTCGGAACTCGAACCAAGAGCGAAGGAAATCATTCAGCGCTACGACCACCGGCGGGCCGCGACCCTGCCTCTTCTATGGCTCGTCCAGGAGAGCTACGGCTGGATCTCGCCGGAGGCCGAGCGCTGGGTCGGTAGTCTCGTGGGAACGACGGTCTCCCACGTGCGCGAGGTCGTCTCGTTCTACTCGATGTACCGGACGACGCCCGCGGGCAAGCGAGAGATCCGCGTCTGCACCAGCCTTCCCTGCCTTCTGCGGGGAGCGAACGAAGCGCTCCATGAGATCGAGGAGCGTCTTTCGATCCGCCCCGGCGAGACGACACCCGACGGGGAGCTGACTCTCACGGAAGTCGAGTGCCTCTGCGCTTGCGAGATCGCTCCGATGGCGCAGCTCGACGAGCAGTTCGTGGGACCTCTGGACCAGGGCACCATCGACACTCTGGTCCGGTGCCAGACCCGGGAACCCGAGCCCTACATCGCGACGGACGGGCCCATCCTCTCGACGAGGTTCAAGGATCCCGAGGGGACCTGGTTCGACGCGTACGTGAAGGACGGCGGCTACGTGGCCGCCAAGAAGGCGCTCTCCATGACGCCCGCCGCCATCATCGAGGAAGTCGGAAAGGCGAACCTCCGCGGCCTCGGAGGGGCGGGATTTCCGGCGGCGCGCAAGTGGTCGTTCATTCCCAAGGACAGTCCCAAGCCGAAGTACCTCGTGGTCAACGCGGACGAGGGCGAGCCGGGGACGTTCAAGGACCGCTATATTCTGGAGCGCGACCCGCACGCGCTTCTCGACGGCATGATCGTCGCCGCCCGCGCCATTGGAAGCCAGAAGGCCTACGTCTACATCCGGGGCGAGTACTTCCGCTCGGCGAGGCGCCTGGGCCGGGCCATCGAGGAGGCGTACGCGAAAAGCTGGCTCGGGAAGAACATCCAGGGAAGCGGCTTCGACCTGGACGTGGTCATTCATCGCGGCGCCGGAGCCTACATCTGCGGCGAGGAGACGGCCCTTCTGAGCTCGCTCGAGGGAGGAAAGGGATTCCCCAAGCTCAAGCCGCCCTTTCCCGCGATCTCGGGACTCTTCCAGTGCCCGACGATCGTGAATAACGTCGAAACCCTCGCCTGCCTTCCCTATATCCTCCGAAACGGACCGGAGAGCTTCGCATCCATCGGGACTCCGAAGCAGGGAGGGACGAGGCTCTTCTCCGTGAGCGGGCACGTGAACCGGCCGGGCCTCTACGAAGCCTCGGTCGGGGTTACGCTCCGGGAGCTCATCGAGAAGCACGCGCAAGGCGTGCGCGGCGGCAGAAAGCTCAAGGCGGTCATCCCCGGCGGAATCTCGGCGAAGATCCTCACCGCGGAAGAAATCGACGTCCGCATGGACTTCGACTCTCTGATCGCGGCGGGCTCGATGGCCGGCTCCGCCGGGGTCATCGTGATGGACGACACCACCTGCATTCTCGACGCGCTCGAGTCCGCGTCGAAGTTCTTCGCCCACGAGTCCTGCGGCCAGTGCTCCCCCTGCCGGGAGGGGACCGGGTGGATTCACCGCATCCTGACGCGCGTGACCGACGCCCGCGGACGGCTCCAGGACCTCGACAATCTGCTTGCCATCGCCTCGGACATGGAGGGAAAGACGATCTGCGTTTTCGCGGACGCGGCCGCGTGGCCCGTCCAGTCCTACATAACCAAGTTCCGGGCGGAATTCGAGGAGCACATCCGAACCGGAAAATGTGCGGGGAAGAGCGAGGCGGCAGCATGCCGAAGCTGAAGATCGACGGCCGCGAGGTCGAAAGCCCCGAGGGGTCGACGGTAATCCAGGCCGCGGAGAAGCTCGAGATCTACATCCCGCGCTACTGCTACCACCCTGGGCTCTCCATCGCCGGCAACTGCCGCATCTGCCTCGTCGACGTGGAGAAGAACCCGAAGCTCCAGATCGCCTGCAACACACCCGTGACCGAGGGAATGGTCGTTCACACCAAGAACGAGAATGCGGAGGACGGAAGGCGCGCGGTCCTCGAGTTCCTTCTCGCGAACCACCCGCTCGACTGCCCCGTCTGCGACCAGTCGGGAGAGTGCGACCTCCAGAACTTCTACATGAACTTCGGGCTCTACGACCCGAGGTTCCGGGAGCAGAAAGTCAAGAAGAAGAAGGCGGTCGCCCTGGGGCCCCACGTGATGCTCGACCAGGAGCGCTGCATCCTGTGCTCGCGCTGCGTGCGCTTCACGGACGAGATCTCGAAAACGGGCGAGCTCGGGATCTTCAACCGCGGTGACCGCGCCGAGCTCGCGATCTATCCGGGCCTCGTTCTCGACAACCCGTATTCGGGGAACGTCATCGACATCTGCCCGGTGGGGGCGCTCACCGAGCGGGAGTTCCGATTCAAGGCCCGGGTCTGGTACCTCTCGAGCGCACCCTCGGTCTGTAACGGCTGCTCGACCGGATGCAACATCGACGTCCACTTCGTTCTCGACCGGCCTCATCTCAACGAGGGCGCCCGTATCCTGCGCCTGAAGCCCCGCACCAACCCCGACGTGAACGAGTGGTGGATGTGCGACGAGGGGCGCTTCGGATTTCCCTGGATCGATCGAGAGCGCCTGGTGAAAGTCCGCCACCAGGGCGAGGACTCGACGTGGGAGAAGGCCCTCTCCGCCATCGGCGGCGAACTCACGAATCTCAAGTTCGGCGTTCTCGCGTCCTCGCAGCTTACGACCGAGGAGCTCTTCCTCATCCGGGAGATCTTCCAGAAAAAGCTGAACGCCCGGGTGGTCGCGCCCGCGCTAAAGCCTCAAGGCAAGAGCGACGGTTTCCTCCTGGATGCCGACCGGAATCCCAACGCTCAGGGAGCGAAGCTCCTACGCCTCGGCGGAGACGCGGCGAGTCTCGTGACCGACGCACTCGAAGGGCGTATCGACGCGCTCTGGGTTTTCGGGCACGACCTCACGAAGCTCGCCGACGACAAGAAGCTCCGCGAGCTCTCGCAGAAGCTCAGCCTTTTCGTCTTCTCGGGCACGAACGAGAATCCGACCGCGGCCTTCGCGCACTGGGTCCTCCCCACGGCCGCGTACGTCGAGAAAGATGGGACCTTCGTGAACAGGAAGGGCAGGGTGCAGAGGATCGGCCTCGCGTTTCCGCCTCTTCCGGACTCGCGGGAAGACTGGAGCGTCCTTCTCGAGCTCGCCCGGCGGATGAACAGCCCCCTTCCGTGGCGGAAGCCGCAGGAGGTCTTTCTCGCATTTGCGGCCGCGGAAAAAGCCTTCGCCGGCCTCAGCTATGAGTCCATCGGACCTTCCGGTGCTCCGGTGAAGTCGTCATGATGGAAGACCTGGTCATCAAGCTCGTCCTCGCCTTCATCATGTTCTTCGGGGTCATGAACCTCGCGGGGCTCCATACGTGGATCGAGCGCAAGCAGTCGGCGGTGATGCAGGACCGCATCGGGGCGAACCGCGCCGACATCTTCGGGTTCACGGTCCTCGGCCTGTTCCATCCCATCGCGGACGCGGTGAAGATGTTCACCAAGGAGGACCTCGTCCCCGAAGGCGCGGACCGCGTCCTCCACACCATCGCCCCGTTCTTCTCCGTCTTCTTCGCCCTCGCCGCCTTCGCGGGGATCCCGTTCGGGGACCAGGTGACGTGGGGCGGCCGGGCCATCGATCTCCAGGTGGCGAAGATCGATGCCGCCCTCCTCTACATCTTCGCGATGCTCTCGCTCGGGGTCTACGGAGTGATCCTCGCGGGCTTCGCCTCGCGCAACAACTACGCCCTTCTCGGCGGCCTACGGGCGACGGCGCAGATGATCTCCTACGAGATCGCGCTCGGAATCGCCATCATCGGCGTCATCCTGGTGTACGGGACCCTCGACCTGCAGGAGCTCGTGCGCGGCCAGGGAACGTACCTCGCGGGCGGGTGGATTCCCTTCTGGGGGATCGTGGCTCAGCCCGTCGCGTTCTTCGTGTTCCTGGCGGCCGCGCTCGCGGAGACCAAGAGGGCGCCCTTCGACCTTCCCGAAGGGGAATCAGAGATCATCGGCTACTTCGTCGAGTACAGCGGGATGAAGTTCGGCATGTTCTTCCTCGCCGACTTTCTCGAGACGATCCTCGTCGCCTGCCTCACGACCACGCTCTTCTTCGGAGGCTGGCAGGTCCCCTACCTCCTTCCTGATGGGTTCCACTTCCCCTGGGGGACGATCCTCGCCGTCTCCCCGTGGACGTACGCGCTCCTGGGAGTCGCGAGCTTCGCTTTCAAAGTGCTCGTCTTCTGCTGGCTCTTCATGCAGATCCGCTGGACGCTCCCGCGGTTTCGCTACGACCAGTTGATGCGGCTCGGCTGGCTCGGGCTCTTCCCCATCTCCGTCGTCAACGTGCTGGTAACGGCTCTGGTTCTGACGTTCTTCTAGAGAGGACCCGAATGGCTGCCCAGGTCAAGGTGGTGCAAAGACGGGAGCTGACGTTCTGGGAGAAGCTCTACATCCCTCAGATCGTAGAAGGCCTCTGGATCACGAGCGCACATTTCTTCCGGAACATGTTCCTGCACACGGCACACAGCGTCGGGCTCCTGAAGCACATCCCGGCCGCCGTCACCTTCCAGTACCCGGAGATCCTGCGGCCGCTCGCGATGCGGTTCCGGGGCCGCCACCGCCTCACCGTGCGCGAGGAGGGAACGCCGCGCTGCGTCGGCTGCATGCTCTGCGAGACGGTGTGCCCGGCGAAGTGCATCACCATCGTTTCCGGCGAGCACCCCGACCCGAACGTCGAGAAGTACCCCGTGCGCTTCGACATCGACCTCGGGGTCTGCGTCTACTGCGGCTACTGCGTCGAGGTCTGTCCGGAGGACGCCATCCGCATGGATACCGGCATCGTCGACATCGCCGCCTACTCCCGGGGCGAGATGCAGCTCGACATCCACGAGCTCATGAACCCCAAGCTCAGAAAGCCCCTGACCGAATCGAGTTGCGACCTCAAGTTCCCCCACCAGTGCCGCCTGCACGGCGGGAAGGTGGAGGGGAGCTGGGAAGAAGTGTACGGCGAGAAGGTGAGCGCGTCGTAAGCGCGGAACCTTCGAGCCGGCGATAGCCGCGGAGAAAACTCCGTGTCGCTCCAACTTGATTCGCCCACAACGAGGTCGTCCTTGGACCAGGATGTCGCTCCGCGACGTCCATCATCTAAGCTCGATTCTCTCGAGGAGACTCGCGAGCCCGGCGTAGTTGCCATGAACGGCGCCCCCACGGCAATCGTGCTCACGTTCCCGTTTGAATATGTATTAGCATATAATAATAACAGAGAATATGTTATCACACATTGCATCCACGCGACTCGGGAGCTTGCCGGAAACCATGCGTCGCGAGCTCAAGGCGGCCAGAAAGAAGCGTGGCTGGACCCAGTCAGAGCTGGGACGGCGCGCCGGGCTTCCGCAGGCGCACGTCTCCGGAATCGAGACAGGCAAGATCGTTCCGCGCTTCGACACGCTTCTCGACTTCGTGCGCGTGCTGGGACTCGATCTGGTTCTCGTCAAGCGCGAGCTCGTCCCTGTCGTGACCGCGCTCGTTCGCGAAACCCCTAACTTTCCCGAACACGGCGAAGACGAATTGTCGCTCTACGCCGAACGAGACCATGACGCCTGAATCCCACCGCGCCCTTTCCGTGCTGCTGGGAGGAAGGCGCATCGGAGTCATCAACCGCCTCGCCGGCGAACGGAACTTGTTCTCCTTCGAGCAAAAGTACGTCGACGATCCCAACCGCCCAACGCTCAGCCTGTCGTTCAAAAGGCGCGACGGCGGAATCGTGCTCTCGAGCCGCCCAACTAGCACCCGCGTTCCTCCCTTCTTCGCGAATCTTCTGCCGGAAGGCCACCTCCGAACGTATCTCGCGGAGCGAGCGGGCGTAAACCCCAAGCGGGAGTTCTTTCTTCTCGCCGCCCTCGGCGCCGACCTGCCCGGTGGAGTCACGGTGACTCCATTCGGCGAAGAGGCGGTCACGACACATCCCGAGGACCCCAAAGACAAGCGCAGGGAACCAGTGCTCCGGTTTTCGCTCGCCGGGGTCCAGCTCAAGTTCTCCGCGATCGCGGAGGCGACCGGGGGGCTCACGATACCCGCTGACGGTATGGGGGGATCCTGGATCGTGAAGCTTCCCTCTTCTCGCTTCCCCGTGGTTCCCGAGAACGAGTACGCGATGCTGCAGCTCGCGCGTGCTGTCGGTATCCATGTCCCTCGCATCCGTCTCGTCGAGCCCTCCCAAATCCACGGTCTTCCCGACGAAGTCGGGAAGCTCGCGGGACGCGCCCTCGCCATCGAGCGCTTCGACCGGGGTCCGGACGGAAGGCGCATCCACATGGAGGACTTCGCCCAGGTCTTCGGGCTCTGGCCAGACGAAAAATACAAGCACCGAAGTTACGCCAACATCGCGGCCGTGCTCTGGGCCGAGGCCGGCGATGAAAGCACCTTCGAGTTCGTGAGACGCGTTGCCTTCTCGACGCTCATCGGAAACGCCGACATGCACCTCAAGAACTGGTCTCTCCTCTACCCCGACGGGAGGACTCCGGTTCTTTCGCCCGCCTACGATTTCGTGGCTACGCTCCCCTATCTACCGGACGACAAGCACGCGCTGAGCTTCGGGGGGAGCAAGAGTCTTGACGACATTTCGATGGAACGAGTTCGGAGATTCGCGGACAAGGCTCTCCTTCCGGTCAATCCGGTCGCGGAGATCGTCCACAAGACGGCAGCACTCACCGTCGAGGCCTGGAAGACGTTACCGGAGAAGAACGTGCTTCCAAGGACGTTGCGCTTGGCGATCGGTGCGCAGATTGAAAGAGTCGCGGCGGCGACCGGTTAACCTACGCATCAAACCGGCCTTCGTGATCCAGAAGTAACCGGCCTGCCGAATCGAGGATGCCAGAACCGTTGAAGATCACTCCATCACCGATCTTCGCCACGTCCAGAACAAGGTCGAAGTGTCCCTCGCTCTCATCGAACGCCGGATCCGCAACGACGCCGATGGCGAGGACGCAGGAGGCAATAGCATCCAGCACGACTTTCCGGCGATTGGCGGCTTCCGTTTTGACGTTCCAGAAAAGATTGTGGAGACCAAGCGTCATGTTTGAGAACTCGTCGCCGGGACGCTCTCGTTCCAAGCTGTTGAACGTAAACGTGCTCTTCTTTCCCTTCAGGATCAGCTTCTGCCACCGGCCCGATTCGCCGCCCGCACCAGCCTGAGGTTCGCGACGTTGGCGCAGGCGATCCCTCCGGACGGGATTGGGATTATCGCATGCTGTCGGTGAAGATCTTACTTGAGGAACCGTTTTGCGTCGCGCTCCATTCGACCGATCAGCTCGTCCAGGATGATGAGGGGGCGGCGGTCCAATTCGTCGTCGAACGCCGCCAAAAGCGCGTAGAGCCGATAGCTCTGGAGTGAGTATTCCACCCTGGACTTTGCGGCAAGCCACCAGAAGACGGTGAGATCGCGCCAGACCTTGGATCCGAATTCGGCGTTCTCGACGGACTTCCCCCGTTCGCATTTCGTTGCCGAGTGGAGGTACAGGGTGACGGCCATCTGCACTTCCGGCTCTTCGTGGAAGACTCCGGTATCCTTCCGCAGACGATCTTCGAATGCGACGAGAACGTCTTCGTAGCGACCCAGATGATTCAAACGGAGCAGAGCGCGGCAGATTTCTTCTTCGTCGGTGTCGGGATTCCACGAGCTCGATGACGCTTTCTCACCCTGCCGAACACGCAGTCCCGCTTCGAACAGGCGCTTCGCGCGGGACGACTCGCGCCCCTCCAGCAGAATCGCGCCCGCAGCCGCCGCGTCGAGCAGGTTTTCGAGGACGCCGAGCTTTGCTTCATCCAATTCCTGTGGAATCGACGGGCTTCGCTCGAACGCCTGTTCGATCGCCTTTCCCACTAGCGAACGATGATCGGCTAGCTCGAACTCCGGGTCGAGCAGAGAGAGGCCCATGACTCCATCGACATAGTTTTTCACGGACACGGAGAACATCCAGAAATCCGCTTCGTCGAGCAACGAATCGCTTCCACTCTCAGATTCGAGACGCAGTCGAAATCGGGCGATGATCTGCGGAATGCTCTGGCCGATTTCTTTGGCCGCCCGTGCGAGCTGGTCCGAGATCGCCCCCACTACTTGAGCTCCTTGAGGATTTCTTTCAGCCTTTCTTCGGTCAATCCGTGCAAGCGGTCGAACTCGCGGCCGGCGAGATAACCTCCCAGGTAGTCGCCACCGATACCTCCCAACACCGCGCCGCCGGCGATGCACCACGGACCGCAGAGGGCACCCACCCCGCCGCCGACCCAGGCTAGCACCTCGCTGGTTCCCTCCTCTCCCGCGATCACCGCCAGCTCGCGCTTCAAGGAGTAGTTCGCGAAGTGAGGCTGGGCTTGGAGAAGGGCCATCATCGTCAGGTAATCATCATCGTCCTGTACCGCCGCTTCGACCCGCTGGGTCGCGAGAATCCCGGAAACCGCCAGTCCGGCGGCAGGGAGCGCTTTTCCGGCTTGCTGGAGGTACTTCTTCGCGCCTCGCACCCCGCCAAGGGACTCTTCCAGACCCTTGATGTTCAGCTGCTCGTCGCTGAAGTCGGCGACTCGCACCCCCTTTGCTGCGAGACGAACGCTGATCTGCTTTGCCACGTTCGCAACCCCTTCCGGAGTCGAGGTAGAGATGATCCAGCTTGCCAGCTTGGGGTCGACCTCCAGACGTTTGAGCTCCTTCGTCATCTGCTCGTACGTTCCCGCCGGAAGTTTCCCCGCCAAACGAAGCTTCTCGACGTTCTCGCTCGCGACCTCGATGGACTTCGCCTGGCCTTTGGTCAGGTTGTCGGCCTTGCTGACCGTCTCTTTGCCGGTCTGAATCTTGTTGTCGAAGAACATGAATTTGCCGTTTTCTGGGTCGTAGGCAATGACGTCGGCGTTGTGCTGACCGGGCAACGACGCTGGCCCTTTCACGATGGTGTATCCCGCGCGGGTCAGCGCCCTTTCGAGAACGAGCTCCCCTGCCTCTCCCAACTTCGTCAGGTTCCCAGCCTTCAGATATCGCTCCGTAGCGGCGGCAATGAGATGCGCGAACTGTTCCTCCGTCGTCATTCCGGACGGATCAACGAACCGGGTCGGGTTCGCGTAGGCGTAGAGGTACTTGTGGAGGCTCGGGGGATTGTTGAAGTCCCCGGGGGCAGCATCCTCGCTCAAGAAACGCCCGATCTCCGGGTCGTAGAAGCGAGCCTTGAAGTAGTAAAGATCCGTTTCGTCGCGTTCATGGCCGGTAAAACCAAACGGGTTGCTACTCGCCCCGATGCCGCCGCGGCTCGCACCCCAGGCGTCGTACTTGTAGCTGGCCTGGAGGGCGCCGTCGGGTCGCATGAGGTCGCTCACGCTCCCAAGGCCGTCGAAGAGGTAGAACTGACGTCCCTCGACGGCATGGCTCCGAGACAGGAGTCGGTCGGGACCGTAGTCGTACTTGGCCAGGGTATTGCCCACCCCATCCGTCTGGAGGAGGACGCTGTCGTCATCGTAGACGTACCGCAACGCCGAGACGCCCGGAATCTCCTTCCCGACCCGGAGTCCCTGGTAGTCGTAGAAATACCTTCCCAGTATGGAAACGCCCTGGGTCACGGCGCGGAGGTGGTCGCGGATGTCGTAGCGAAGCTCCGTCGCGATCCCGCCCTTGGTCTTTCGGATTTGGTTCCCGTTCGCGTCGTAATCGTAGGCGATGCTGTCGGCGGGCGAGAGAACGTCGTCGATCGCAGTGAGCTGGTTTCTCTCGTCGTAGTCGAAGGTTCGATCGGCGACCACCACCGCCGTTGCGTCCGTGGTCTGCTCGGTTAGCCGGTTTGCTACGGGGTCGTAGGTGTAGGTCGTCGTCCTGTCCGGGTAGGCGACTTCCACGAGCCGATCGAGCGCGTCGAAAGCGTAGGTGGTCGTCTCCACGACCGCGCCACGAGTTTCGATCTGGCGGGTACGATTCCCGTTCTCGTCGTACTCGTGCTCGAACCGGGAGACGAGACCGCCGCTCTGCAAGTTCTCGATGACCCCGAGGCGGTTCGCGAGGTCATAGGTGTGTCTCGCGACC
>Ga0187893_10006220_pt1 | contig 20619 bp, 23 predicted proteins | sample MA1701074metaG_FD_139574 | JGI IMG/M metagenome (GOLD analysis project Ga0187893, IMG submission 139574) | White microbial mat communities from a basaltic lava cave in the Kipuka Kanohina Cave System on the Island of Hawaii, USA - MA170107-4 metaG ...
CAGCGCCGTATGTCCGCCGCCTGGAGTTCGGCTGGTCGAGGCAGGCGCCGCAGGGGTTCATCCGTCGGGCGGTGATGGCGGCCCAACACATCCTCAACGAAGTCGCCGCCCACGTGCTCAAGCTGAGACCGGCCTGATGTATGAGTCAAGACACCGACCTCACGTCGGCGCTCGAGGCGCGGCTCTTCGCCATCAGCGGGATGCCGGACGCCAATCATCGCGCATTGGAGAATACCGCGTTCGAGGCCGAAGCCGGCGAGCCCTGGGTCAGAGTCACGCACAAGTTCGGGATCGAACAACTCATGACGCTGCCCGCGAAGGGCGGGCGCCTCTGGAAGTACGGCTTCACGCAGGTCGATGCGTTCTATCCGCTGCTCACCGGCGGTGCCGCGCTGTCCACGCTGATGGATGCGATCCGCGCCGCCTTCCCGCCCGAGTTGTCGCTGTCCGTCGGCGGGCTCGTGCTCACGGTGCGGTGGAGCCAGCGGTTTGGCGGGGAGCGGGACGAAGGGTGGTGGAGAGATCATTGCGACGTCTACTGGGTGTTTCGGGCGGCCAGCCCGCTCACGTAAGGGAGGGTCATCATGGGTAGCGCCGCTGGAACCTTCGTCAATTACGCCAAGAGCTCCGTTGCGCTTGGCGGCACATTCGGAACGGCGATCGCAAGCCCCGCGTTCAAGCGAGCCAGAATCACGAGCGATGGTCTCAAGGGAAACTATAAAGTCGAGAAGAGCCGCGAACTCGTCAATTCGTTCCGGACCAAGAACTTCCGCCGGCTGGGGCTTGATGCCGGCGGCGCGCTTGGCTCCGAGTTCATCTTCGGCAATCTGGATGACTGGCTCGAGTCGCTGCTCTACTCCACCTGGCAACGGACGGCGCAACGGTACAATGCCACCGCCGATACGCAAATCACGGACGTCGCGGCGGGCACGGGGGTGTTCACCATTCTTGCTGCGTCCGCCGGAGATGAGAACCGGGTGGGCACCTTCGCGGTGGGGCATCTCGTCCGGACCACCGCATTCACCAACGCTGGGAACAACGCCCTCAAGCGGGTCACCGCGGCCTCTGCGACCAGTTTCACCGTCGCAACGGCGGGCCTCGTCAATGAGGCTGCCCCGCCGCTCGGCGCCCGGGCCAAGGCGGTCGGGATCGAAGCACCCGCCAATGGGAACATCTCGGTCACCACCTCCGGTCTCGGTGCGGGAGAAGTCGCCATCATCAACGCCTCGGGGATCGACTTTGCGGCCTTGGGTATCGTGGCCGGAATGTGGTTCAAGGCGAGCGTATTCCCTACTGCAGCCGACAACGGGTGGTACCGGGCCCTCAATGTCACCGCCACGAGGATCGGGTGTGATCGGGCTCCCGTTGGTGTCGCCACGGACGCGGCGGCATCCGTCCAGGTACGGCTCTGGCTCCCGGACTACATCCGGGATGGCACGAGCGCGATCGTGTGGTTCGACTTCGAGCGGCAACTGCCGCAGCTTGCCACACCGGAGTACCACTACTTCATCAGTATGATGGCCAAGAGCTGGTCGCTCGGTCTCACGCCCCAGGGCATCGTGACCTGCAGCGTGGGATTCATCGGGTCCAAGAAGAGTACCGGGACCGCGCGGGTCGCGTCTCCGACCGACGTCACGGCGGATGCCCTTGGTGCCATCCCCCGCGTCGGGGAAATGTTCGACGCCTCCAACAACGTGGCGCGCGTGGCCCTCAACGGCACGCCCCTGGTCGATGTCGTCACCGACTGCTCGTGGCAGATCGACAACAATGCGTCCGGTCTTCCGGCCGTGGGGAACCTCGGTGCGGGACGGCTCCAGCGACCGGCATGGAATCCGGTGCTGACCTTGCGGAGTTACTACGACTCCCGCTCCCTCTTGGCCAACATCGAAGCCGACACGGTGTTCGGCGTCGAGAGCATTCTCACCGATCCGCTTGGGACCCGCGCCTTCATCATGGACTACCCAAGCGCCAAGACGCTCTCGGGTGACCTCAACGACATCGTGGCGGACGGAGAGCTCGACCTGCCGCTGAGTATCGGCGGCATCGAGAACACGACCTTCGGATGCCAAGTCCAGTACATGCGCTTTGAAGAGTATGCCTAACGGAGGCCCCATGACGGAAGCGGAACGCGCCACACTGCTCAAGGCGAAAGCGTGGACCATCGGGCAGCGCAACGACGGCCAGTACGGCGTCCGGGACAGCAGCGGGAATCAGGTCGGTGTTGGGCCCGATCCCGATGCCGCCATCACCGCAGCGGTGGACTACGGCACGCCGGCACGGCTGGCCACGGTTGTCGGTGACGAGGACGAGGAGTAGCAACACGCCGTAAAAGACCCACAGGTCCGGCGGCGCACGATCGCTGCGCCGATCCGAGGCAGTGCTCATATCCTGTGCCCCAAGGGTGATGCCAGTGTTCCCGCACTGGGCGATCCATCACCGGAGGGGCATTTGAGTGAGGAGACCATGGCAGGACTGTACGCCCACTACGAAGCGGACCTCGTCGCCGACGTCCTTATGGCGGAGGGCTTCACGGTCCGCATCCGCTCGGTGCATCACCCGAAGATGCGGGCGCTGACCCAGCACCAGCTCCGCAAGTACCGGAGCTACCTGAACAGCACGGCGCCCATCCCCCACGCGATCGAGGAGCAGATGGAGATCGAGCGCGCGGAGTGCGCGATCGAAGGCTGGTCTGGTGAAGGGGCCGTCGACCGTGAAGGGCAACCGATGCCCTTCACCCCGGAGAACGTCCGCCAGGTGCTCGGGGATCCGAAGATGGTGCACTTCCGAAAGGATGTGCTCCTTGCCAGTACCTCGATCACCGCGTTCCAGCGGCAGGAGCTCGCCGAGTTGGGAAAAGCCTCGTCGCTGTCCTCCGGGCCGACCTCCAGCGGCCCAACCGCTGGGACACCGCCCGCGGCCTGATCGACCAGGGGCTCGACGTGCCGGAGGAGATGGTCCTCGAAGTCCCGCCAGCCGGGGAGGGATTTTGGGAAGTGTTTCAGGCGTTGCAGGGCGAGCGGACCTACTCGGGCGGCATGGTGCCGATCCCGAATGGGCTGCGGCTGGACGCCATTCGAGCGGAAGCCCGAGCCCGTGACCTGATTGAGAGTGAAGCGGTGTTCCTGGTGCAGATGCTGGACAGCACCTGGCTCGCCCATCAGCTGCAGCGGGTGAGGAAACAGGTCGCCACGAAAAACGCGCACGCACAGGGACAGGAGAGCGAATGATCCCAACTGGTGTAGGGCTGCAGGTGTCTCCCGGCGAGAGCGCCGCATGACAGGCCCGCCCCTGAAGGTGGTGGTTGGGATCGACACCAGCTCGATCCCCGGTGACGTCCAGATCCACACCAGGGGTATCGAGCAAGTCAAAGCAAACCTCGGTGGGCTGGCCTCAGCCTATCGCTCGACGAGTCCGGCGGTTCAGCAGCTCCGCGAGGCCATGATTGCCCAGGGATCCTCCCTGCGCGACACCGACGCGGGACTCCGGAAACTCGGGTTTACATCTGCCGAGATGGGCCAATCCCTGCAGCGAGCTGGCGGAGTCACTCAGGCGGTACAACCCGGCTTCAACAAACTCCAGAACGCGACCCAGATGTTGGCGCTCTCGCTCGCCGGGATTCCGGGGCCGGCGGGTCGGGTAGTGAGCAGTCTCGGTATGATGGCCGCTGGCTCGGGCTGGACGGTCGCGCTGGTGGCGGGCGTGTCCGTGATCGTCGCGGCCATCACCGCGATTGGCAAAGAGGCCCGCGACGCCAAACGACACGTCGACGATCTCACGACGTCACTCTCGGAGGCCTATCGCAAGCGGACAGGAATCGCTGACGAGCAGGCCGCGCTCGAGCTGGAACGCCGCCTCAACATGCTCAAACTCCTCCGCTCTCAGCTTGGAGAGGAACTGGCTCGGGAGGGCAGGATCAAGATCGGGGACGAATGGCTCTCCGTCGTTGCGGCAATGACAAAAACGGCGGAGGCTCTTAAGGAGATCGCCGCGCGTGCGGCCGACGCCAGGGAAGCCATTATCCGAACAGCCGAAGATGCACGCCTGAGTGCTCAAAGCATCCGCGCCGCTCTGAGTGATTCTCCAGAAACGCGTGCTGCCGCAGTGTTGGCGCAACAGCGGGTCGATCGCCAGCGGGCGTATGATGACGCCAAGAAGATCGTTGGTGCAGACGCCGAAGGGTTACGTATCGCCAAGGAGACGGCGGACGCCCTCGCTAACCAAGTGGCGAAGAAGAAAGAGCTGGAAGTGGTGGAGTCGAAGACATTCGAATTGCAAAAGCTGCGTGCTGAGCAGTCTGGCAATTGGGGCGCTGCAGAGACAGCCATCTTAAAGCTCGAAGAGATGGCGCGTGACCGCGCCATCAGACAGATGACTTGGCTAAGCACCGAACAGGCTAAGCAATACCGTCTATTGCTCGAACAGATCGACGCGCTCGGCGCTCAGGCCAGGCTCAACGAGCGAATTGGGAAACAGAGTGCCTTGGAGTCGTTGGCGACCGACCGCCGCACTGCTCTAGCCGAGGCCCAGGCCAGGCTCAATACGTCCCTGCTCCGGGGCGCCGATGCCCTCACCGCCCTGCAGCGCCTCCAGCAAACCGAAGCAGCCGCGGTCGCGCAGGCCGAGGCCCAATGGGCGATCTATCGGCAGACGCTCGGGCAGCTGCCCCAGGCCTACGTCGGAGTCCGGGAGGCGGCAGCGAAGTATCACGACACCATGGCGCAGAAGTGGTTGCAGGACGCGCGACAGTACCAGCGGGCGCTCTCGGACATTAACCTCGCGCTCGAACAGCAGGCCGACCTCTTTGCCGAGGGACCGGTCACGTTGCTCGGCGATCAAGTGTTCCCCACGTCTGAGCAATGGGAGCGCAAGAATGCCGCCGAGATCGCGCGCCAGAAAGCTGCTGAGGTGGACGCTTTAGAGAGGATGCGGCAGCTGACGGAGCAGGCCGCTCAGCAGATACAGGACACACTGCTCGGCGGATTCCAGGATCTCTTCTCGGCAGCCCTATCGGATGGCGCGGATTTCTTCCGGGCACTTGAAGGGTTTGCTGCCCAGAGCGCGAACGCGATTCGCCAGAAGCTCATCTTCCAAGCCGGCTCGTTCAACAAGGCCGGCGAGTGGGTTGCTCCGTCCTTTGGCGCGCAGCTCGGCATCAGCGCTGGTGTCTCCGTTCTCACGGCTGGGATCACGTCGTTCCTGGACGACATGTTCAACGGGGCGGCGCGCGCCCGTGAGGCCGCCGAGCAGATGCGGCAAGCGCAGGAGCAATGGGCGCAGATCCTCTCCGACTTCACCAATATCTGGAATCCCCGGGGTCCGCTCGGTGATGCGCTGGAGCAGTTGAGGCGTCAGTACGAGAGAGGGAAGCTCGCTGTCCCTGGCCGCTCCCCAGCCGAGCAGCAGTACTTGATTGAGAAGTACGCCGATCGTGAGCTCACTGGCGGCGTAGCCGATCACCTGATTCGTGAAGCCCGCCAATACCGGGAAGAGCAGCGGAAGCTCACCGAGGAGTACGAAAAAGCCGTCGCGGCGACCAAGGCACGGATCGAAGCCGAGCAAGCCGAGGAAGCCGCCCGCAAGGAAGCCGAGGAAGCCCGGCGCGCCGCTGGCTTTCGGTTGACCGACCTCTCACTCCGGGAGCAGGAGCTGGACCTCGCCGGCGACCGACCGGGGGCCTTGCGCGCGGCTCGCGATCGTCAACTGGAGGAAGCCCACCAGCAACTCGCGGCAGGGGGGTTGACGCGAGAATTATTTGCTCGTACTGCGGCGCTGATCGAAGGGCGACTCGCGAAGGCGCTCCAGGACTTGGCCGACCAGGCGGAGGCAGCCGCGGAAGCCGTCTTCGCGTACAACCGCCGCGCCCAGGACGACCTTGCCCTGGAGATCCTGCAACACCAAGCCACTATCTCCGGTCGTACCGAGGACCTGCGGCTGGCCGAAGACGTTCAGTTGCAATTGGAAGCTCGGCGGCGGGTAGAACAGGCAGTCCGCGAGGGCGCGACCGAGGCAACACTAGCCCTCCTGGAGCAGGCCAATGCCATGCGGCAGCAAGCCGTCGAGGCCGAGCGCTCCCGCCGCGCTGCGGAAGCGGCCGCGCGGGCGCAAGAGGAGTACGCCCGGGCGCAGGAGGCGTCGGCGCGGTTCCTGGAAGACCTCACGGTCAGGGAGTTGCGAGCGCGCGGCATCGAGGCCGGGGCAGACGAGGCGAGCCGACTCTATCAGCAGCAGGAGGAGATGCGCCGGGCGATTGCCCGCGGTGCGTCGTCTGCAGAGATCGCCGAACTGCTCCGCGTGCAGGCCCTGGAACGGCACCGGGCCGACGAGCAGCGCCGCCTGGCTCAGCAGACGGCGTTTGACCAAACCTTCCCCGCGACGAGCGCGGCCACGATCGCGGCGAGCGCGAGCGGCATCAGTCTCGCGGTGGGGGTGTCCGAGACCACCGCAGGGCGACTGGCGGGGATTGGCATCAGCCAACTGGCCGTGCATCGAGAGCATGTGGCCATTGCGCGGGAGATGGTCGCGCTCCTCCGACAGATCGCGGCGTCCGTGGGCAACAACCGCATCGCGCCGACCGACCTTGACGAGGTGTTCGGGCAGCTCGACGCCTCGGGTGAGCGGGTGGCTGGCAACGCCCCGAGCTATCCATGACCACCACGGGCTACGTTGACGCCTACAGTTTCGAGGCGGACTTCGGCCTCTACCTCGCCGATCAGGATGGCCAACTCGACGGGGCGGCACCTGTCCCGCAGGAAGTCGAAATCCCGCAGGCCCGCGGGGCCATCCTTGTGGGCCCCGACCGGGTTGGGGTTCGTGAGTTCCTGCTGGACGGCGTTCTGGATGGTGCGAGTCGCGCCGCCGTCCGCACGAATCTCCGGAAGCTCCAAGCCCTGCTCCTCGACGGAAACAGCCACACCGTCCGGCTCGCGGATTGGGACACGGTGCAGATCGCTGCCCGGTGCGTTCGGTTCGATGTCGATCCGGACCCACCGAAACAGATCAGTATCCCGGTCAACGTCAGGCTCCACTTCCGAGCGTCCAACCCCTTCTGGCAGGACACGTCCACCCAGGACTACGGATTCGATGCAACGCCGACCGGGATGCCCCAGGGCACAGCACCCGCAGAGCCGCTCCTTCTCTCCCCGGGATCCCTGACCACACCGGTGCTCACCGGATACGACTACCTGAGCACGGTGCTCTGGACCTGCACCCTTGCGACCCTCGGTGTCAATGATCGCTACCGCATCAATACTGCGCCCGGGGTGATGTCGATCGAGAAGTCGACGGACAGTGGGTCGACGTGGGCGGCGGCGGATAACGCGATCACCGCCGGTCGCTTCCCGATGGTCCTCCCCGCCAACGGAACCGCCTATCAGAGCGGGCTGTGGCCGCTCCTCAAGGCGTCCGTCGGCACGTGGACCGCACGCTATGCCCGGCAATGGAGATAGGAGGCTGAGCCATGGCCTCCGACCAATTCCAGTATCTCGAGGTCTGGGATCGGCTCCAGGCTGCTGGCGGGGTGTGTAAGGGTCGGTTCCTGCCAGCCAGCACGGATCGACGCCGGAGCGTGAACGGCGACGATGCCTATCAGGTGCGCCTGCCCAAGACCAATCGCTGTGTGCCCTTCATCGAGCAGGGGGCGGCGATCCGGGAAATCCTGTCGGTGGACGGCGCGACCTGGCGCGAGTGGCCGGTCGCGGAAAGTCCGCACAGCGGATCGGGCAACGACCTCCTGGTTGTGGTGGACTGCATTTCCCCGCTGCTCACCCTGGTCAACTACCCCATTGAAACGTCCGACGGGGATGGGTTTGTCTACCAGGAAACCGCCGCCGTGCAGATCACCATTGCGACCATCCTGGCAACCTGGGTGCGGGCGCGGACCCCGTCCTGGATTGTGAATGGCACGCTCGACCCCACCGGGCTCTTGGAGGTGCCGTTTAGCCGTGACACGGCGCTGTCTGGCCTCCGACGCATTGAGGAAATCACCGACAAGGAAGCCTCACTCACCCCGATCGGCACCACGCAGTACGGGATCCACCTGACGACGATCGGTGGGTCCGCTGCTCCACTCTACCTCCGTGCCGGGAAGCAGCTCCAGCAGTTCCGCAAGAAGGGGGTGCCGGGGATGGTGAACCGGTTCGACCCGATCCGCGGGAAAGACGGGGACGATCCGGGCACCAGTCCCATTGCCTTCGCCTACTGGGAGGTCGATGGGGCTCCGAGCGGGAGCAAGGTCAAGCTGAAGGCGATCCATGGCGGCGATGGGCCGATCGGCTTTGACGATCAGCTCAACCATGCCAACCTGCCCGGCGGGGCGAACAGCCTCTACCTGGAGAAAGAGGACGGAACCTTCACCCAGATCACCGACAGCGAGGTCGCGACGCAGGAACTCACGGTCGCCTCCATCACGGGGATCAGTGCAGGGCATTGGGTCCGGATCGTTGCGTCCAGCACCGGCCGACATCTCACGTTTCTCGATCATCCGAGCTCGATCGCGGCCTACGGCGTGGTGGCAGGGGAGTACGAATCTGCCTTCGATGATACGGTGCAAATCGCGAAGAACGGATTGCAGGAGAACTGGGCCACCCCGTCGAGCGTGCCGGATGGATGGTCCGGGGTGGGCAGCCGGACCACCGCAGCGAACGAATGGGCGACCGCAGGCCAGGCGCTCAAGATGACGGGGAGTCGATCGAACGGGACGCAGCTCGCGGCACCTCCAGCCCGCCCCTGGAGGATTCAGAATCGCCGCTCCTTCTTCTCCGCCACCGCGATCATCCGCGTGCTGGCTGCTTTCAGTCAGCCGGATAGCCAGCTCATCCTGCGGCTCAAGGCGGGGAGCACCGTGCTGGGCCAGATCGGCTACGGCACGGCGCGCTACAACGACATGGTGCAGCTCAAGATGGCCGGCGTGGATCTCACGGCGTACATCGGCCAGACGCCGAGCCTCACGGCGGAGCTGGTGCTGGGCGCTCCCACGAGTGGCAGCGAGAACGTGCAACTCATCGTGGACTCCATCTGCTTTGGACCATCGCTCACCGCGCGCGCCCCCTGCGAAGGAAGCAACGGCGCCAGGGTCTGGCAGGAGGTGAACCGGCGCCTCGAGGAAACTGCTCCGCTCGCGGTGGCCTACGAAATGGGCGCGGCCGATCTCGATGCGCTCGGCGTGTCAGGGCAGGTGCCAGTAGTGCTCGGGCAAACGGTACACACCTACCCAGACGAACCCAATCTGCCGACTGTGGTCATCGCCCGCTTACTGCAAATCAGCGACAGGAGCGAAGACAAATCCGACGCGCGGTACGTGATCGGGACCCTGCCACCACGCGCCTCCCGGAAGCGGGCTGCCCCTGCCGACTTGGTGATTCCGTTCATTGAACCCCTGGACGTGCAATGGGCGAAGGAAGACACCCGCAACGCGGCGCTATTCCTGGCGATCAAGACCCCGCTGGAGGATGATGCGACCACCGTCACAATCAATCTCGACGTGCGCGATACCCGCGGGGCCACGCCAACGATTACGGCGACCGCGATCGGTGGGGCCTCAGTGATCAGCGGATCCGGTACCGGGCCCTGGGTCATCGGCAAGCCAGCGGCAGGGGCAGATGCCGGTCGGGCCATCTTCACGGCGAAGTACCCCGGCCGCAATGACGCGACCGACGCAGTGGATATCCCCGCTCAGGTGGGCATCCCGCTCACGTTGCAGGCCCTCTTGCAGTCGACCACGGCCTCCCAGATGGTCGTGCGCGTCTTTGGAGCCGATGGGGTGGGAGGTGCAACGGTCACCCTGACCTACTCTGCCCCTGGGCTCACGGTCAGCCCAGCGAGCGGGCAGACGTTCACCTCGGTTGCGAGCCCGACGGCGACGCCCGGGGTCGGTGAGTATGTCGACCTCACCATCACGCGGCCCGCTGAGAACACGGGCACCCGGCGGGTCCAGTGTCGGGCGACGGCCTCCGGCCATGACGCCGGTGCGGTCAGTATCGAGGTGCCGGATCAGTCGGTGGCGGGGATCCTCGGGAAACTCGAGGTCGTCAGTACCAGCGGGACGCAGACCGTCGTGCGTATGAGTACCGCTATTGTCGGTGGACCTGCCACCACGGCTATCTCCCTCCAGTACGAGAACAACGGCCTGACCGTCTCCCCGGCGTCGGGATCGCAGCAGGTGAGCTCGATGACCAACATCTACGACACGCCGGTCGGGGGGCAGTACGCCGACTTCACTATCACGCGGGGAGCGGCGGGGACAGGGACGAAGCTGGTCACCTTCTACGGCATCAAGAGCGGATACTGGAACGACCAGGTCTCGGTCGACGTGCCGGATCAGGGGCAGGCGCTCCTGGTGGCCAAGGCCACCCGCCAAAGCAGCACCGTCGGCTCCATCACGGTGCGGGTGAGTACGGCAGACGGCGTGGGCGGGGCAACTGCAACGATTACCTATGACGCGGGAGGGCTGACCGTCAGCCCGGCGAGCGGGCAGACCCAGACGACGATGGCTGACATCGCCTCGACGCCGGGCGCGAGTGAGTACGATGACTTTGAAATCACGAAACCGACGTTCGGGAACCCGCCCTCGCGCGTAGCGTTCCTCGCGACGGTTGGCAGCATGAAGTTCCCGTTCGCGGTCGACGTCGAGGCACAGGAGCGGGACACGATCGCGCTGTCGGTCAAACTCAAGCTCCAGACCATCAATGCCACCACAGTTGTCGTGCGCGTTGAGCCTGTGGACCCGTTCCCGCCCGGTGGGGCAAGCGTTACGCTGAGCTACACGTCCACGACCAGCGCCAGCCCATCGAGTCCACAGACCGTCACGCCGGACACCGTGTTCAACGACACGAACTACGTCGATTTCACGGTGGACCGGCCGACGGCGGGTGCGAGTGCTGCTCGCTTCACGGTGATCGCGGCCGATACAACCAATAGTCGTATTCCCGCCACGGACTCGATCGACGTCCCACCGCAGGAGCCCCCGTCGCTCGTGGTGACCGGTGAGCGGGTGAGTACCACGCAGTGGAAGTTCACGTGGACGTCGACTGGAACGGTGGAGGTCAAGAAGAATAACGAAGCCAGTTGGCAAACCCCGGCGACGTATTTCAGTAGTGGGACTGCTTTCAATCGGGGTGACACCGATGATGAGTACACATTCAAATGCTCCAATGGCGGCCAGGAAATCAGTTGGTCTGGGAAGGTGCTGGCGAAAGAGGGCGGGGCGCTCGGTGTCACGGCTCCCCACTACAATTCGGGCAGCAGCGTCGATATCAAGTGGACCCATGCAAACTTCCCGAGCGGCACGGTCTACAATGTCTCCTGGAAGCGATTCAACTCGTCCGGCACCTTCCAGAATGTTGCTGGTGAATCGCTGGGGGTGTCCGGGAGTCCGCTCAATGTCAACCCGACTGCGTCGAGCACCGATCGCTTTGAAGTGACCGTCAGTGCGGTCTTTAACGGTCGGACCTTAAATGCAATCACCTTCTACCGGCAACTCACCACGTAAAGGACCTACGACTATGCGTGCCGAGCTACTCAAGGTTGTGGAGGACATCACGGCTCTTCGCAAGCGGATTCAGACGTTGGCGCTCGAGGCACAAAGCGCAGCCGAGCAGTACGGCGTGACCTCGTCTGCCCCGGACACGACCGACGAGGAGAAGGCTGCGTTCCATCAGCAGCAGCACTACGAGGCGGTTGAGCGCACGCTGGTCGCCGCTGCGGCGAAGGCCAAAGAGACGATGGAAACAGCCCGGTCAGCCATCCAACACGTGGATAACGCGTTGCGCGTCGCGGCGGTGCCTCGCGGAGACGGGTGAGGGAAGAGGCAGGGCCAGCCGTTGGACGTTTGGGCGGGACTTCCCTAGTTTTGTAGGACAACCGCAGGAGATGAGGCCGGAGGTAGGCCCGGGCCCCCTTTCATGGGGCACCGGGCCTTTTCGCATTTTCAGCGGCGCGTGAGCGCCAGGAGTAGAGCGTTATGCCGATTGCCGCGACTGATCTCAAGCTCTACGGCACCGCCAACCACGCCGAGAACGACACCGCGACCCAGGGTGGGGCCATCTCCACCGTCAAGAAACTCGAGTTCACCCAGATCGCGGCGAACGACGATCTCGAGGCCCTCTCAGACAACGCCGGCGACACGATGAACCTGACCATCACCGCCCGCAGTACTGCGGGGGCCATCGTCTCGGAGACCAAGGCGTTGACCGGGACCACGGCCGCGATCTTCTCCACGATCGGGGTGGTGGAGCGGTTTCTCAAGGCCGTCCTGGCGAGTGCGGCCACCGGGACGATCACGATTCGGCGCTCGGTGGGGGGAGCGACGGTTGCCACACTGGCCCCCGGGCAGACCGAAGCTCGGCTGGTGTTCTACGACGCCGCCTCGGAGTCCGGCTCCACCACGCGGTACGAGAAGGGCTTCTTCAAGAACGAACACGGCTCCCTGACGCTGAACAGCGCGGCGATCAAGTTGACTGCCGATCCCTCCGCAGTCATTCGCGTGGGCTCCGCTCCGTCGAAGGGCGACACGGCCACCGCCACCAACCGGAAGACAGCTCCCGCGTCCGTGACCTTTGTGGACGATGGGGTCTCGCAGGCCATCCCGACCGGCGCACTCGCTGCTGGTGAGACGATCGGGGTCTGGTTCGAGCTCGCCCTCGCCGCCGATGCCGCGGCCGCGAAGAGCTCGCTCACCGTGGAGTTGAGCGGCACGACTATCTGAGAGGAGTAGGCCCCAATGCGTGACATCCAGGAGATCGCTACGGCGATCGACGCCGAACAGCCCGTCACCCGCGCCGAGGCCGACGCGGTCGTTCGGGCCATCGGACGCACGTGCACCGGCCCGTTCAAGAGTATGAGCGAACGCACCTTCCGCGAGTTTCTGAAGCGCGTGGGGGAGGATACTGCGTTCACCAAGGAGGAGCGGGAGTCGGCCATCGCGATCGCCCAGCGTGCGGCGACGGCCCAGGCTGATGCGGCCGGCATCGTCGCAGCGTTCCGCACCCAGGGCCACGTCCAGGGGGCGACCCTCGCGAACTCCATGTTCCGCGCGGGCTGCGGGCAGGATCTCAATGAGGTGATCCTCGCGGGCCCGCTGGACGGTGACGAGCACTTGGTTCCCTGCCCCGGGTGCGGTCGAGAGGTGAGCTACCGAGCGCCGTTCATTCGGACGGCCTAGGTCTCATGCTGAACCGGGGGTACTTCGAGCCGATCTACATGCCATTCGGGATCCGGGTGGCGGCGATCGTGTTTGCGCTCCTGATCGCGAGCCCCGTGCTCATCCACATGTGGGCCCACGCGGCCCTGATGCTGCGTGGGGTCGCCACCGATAACCTGACGAGTGACTGGCCGCAGTTCTTCCAGCTCGTCCTCGCGGCCGGCGTGGCGTTCCCCGACCCGGTGGTCCGGATGATCCGGGCCTACCGGGGACGGAAGACGGGGGAGACGGGGGAGCGGGAGACTCCGCAATGACGCCAGCGATTGCGAGCCCCGGGTTCCTGGAGAAGGTCCAAGAGGTCTCTCTCGAGGGCCGGCGGCTGATTCAGTCCTTCGAGGGGTGCCGCCTCGCTGCGTACCAGGACCAGGCTGGAGTCTGGACGATAGGGTACGGCACTACCCGCTACCCGGACGGGCGACGGGTGCAGCCAGGCGAGACCTGCACGCCCGAGGACGCGGACCGGTTCTTCGCCCACGATCTTCGGCGGTTCGAGGTCGCGGTCGACGCCCTCACGACTGACGCGCTGACGCAGCGGCAGTTCGATGGCCTCGTCTCCTGCTGCTACAACATCGGCGAAGGCGGGTATCGAGGCTCGACGCTCAGGAAGCGGGTGAACGCCAACCCCGGCGATCCCCTGATCCGCGGGGCCTTCATGCTGTGGCACTCGGCGGGCGGGAAGCCGAACAAGGGCCTTTGGCGCCGACGCCACAAGGAAGCCGATTGGTACTTCGGCGTCCAGACTACGATCCCTCCCTTTCCGGGTTAGGAGGCTGACCGATGCGAGCCTTTCTTGCGCGACACCGAGTCCTGATCGGACTCCTGCTCACCGCTGGTGTGGTCTCCCTGCCGCCGCTCTTGTTCGGACAGGAGGATGGAGGCCGGTTGACGGGAGGCCAGATCTTGGATCGCCTCGAGAACCCGCTCATCGTGCTTCTGCCTCCGGCCCTCTATAGCCTCGCCGCCCGTACCACTGACTGGGTCGCAGGATGGAGCGATGGGGCCCGCCGGGCAGTGATCTGGGGGACGCAAGTCCTCGTTGCGGTGGCGCTGTTTGTCGTGCGGGGCACGCTGGACGAGGAAAACGTCATGACGGTGCTGACCAGCGGGACCGGGATCCTGACCGGTCTCACGGTCCCCGCAGCGCAGGCAGGCGTGGCGAAGATGGCAACCACGGGGATGCCCTGATGCCCTGGTGGGGGTGGGTGCTGCTCGCTCCGGTCGCTGCTCTTGCGGCGTTTACGGCCTTTTTCGCGGTCGTCGGAGCGACTTCCATCCCCTCAGTGGGTTGGCACGTCGGATTCAACGGCGTGGTGCGGCCGGTGCGCATTCACTATCGCCACTGGCTCCCGCGGCTGCTGCAGGTCTGGGGTATTGCGATGTATCCCCACGTCTACCTGAAAGGCGAGCTCTGGCCGAAGGGGAAACCGTGGGACGGAAAGACACCAACCGCGCAGGCCTGGCAAGTCGGCCATGAGTTGTGGCATTGCTGGCAGGCGATCGAGTGGGGCTGGCTTCGGTATCGCGCCACAGCACTGTGGCAAATCGTGCGCTACTGGCGGCACAACAGCCGGCCGATGGAACAGGAGGCGAATGCACGGCAAGCGGCGATCACGCTCGGGACTGATCCGATTGTGGAGGCACCGCGGCTTGCAGCCTTCGACAACGCGGGAATGCCGTGACCTTCTTGCAGAGGTGCCACTACCAGCGTCTCGTGGTGAGCGCCGCGACGGTGCTCATCGCGGCGTGTGTGGCGGTGGTGGCCGCGTCCGCCGCGCAGCTGCCGGTGCCGGGTGAGGTGGTTTCGCCCCCGGTGGGGTGGGCCGTGCTCTTGGCCGCGGTTGGGGTCGGAGCGAACGCCGTTATCCGCGCCGTGAAGGAACTGCGCGGGAAGAACGGTAGTGACGTCGGCGGGGTTGTCGTCGGCGTGCTCCAGCGCGTCGAGGCAAGCATGACGCGCCAGGAAACCAACCTGGCTAAGCTCGGTGCGGTGCTCGACCAGCTGTTGACGGCGACAAGTTCCTTGAGGGAAAGCGTCAACGAGACGAAGACGTCGCTGCTGGAGCACCGCGGAGCTGCGGTCAAGATGGTAGAATCGATCGAGAAGTCGATTGCGCAGAGCCAGACAGTCCTGGAGCTGACCTTGCGAAACATCCCCGACGAGACTGCGAGTGCAGTGGGCAACCGCCTGCGGGGCGTTTCTTAGTCACCGCTGGGGAGACGGCTGACCAGGTCGCGAGCGGGCCGACTCGGTCGGTGAAGTTGGGGACCCGCCTAACAAGGAGGAGGAAGCGATGAAAGTACGAGCGAAGGTCAGCGTGGGTTCCATCGAGCGATACCGTAACTACCGAGCCGAGCCGGGGACTACGGGAGACGTGAGGGTGACCTTTGCGTTCGCCTACCGGGACGATCCGCAGCACGAGAACAAGCAGTTCTGGGAAGCGACCCCGATGGGGAGCCTCCAACTCCAACTTTCAGGTAAGGCCGGGGTGGGAGCCATCGCGTTTTTCCAGCGGATGTTCGACGAGAACCGAGAGATGTACCTCGATTTCGAGGAGGCACCACAGTGACCTACCGGGAATGCCCGGACGGAAGTTTGGAAATCCGTGCCAGCATCGGGTCAGCGTACTGGCACGGGTACTTGGACGAAGGCCATAACTGGAGGAAGGCATGAAAGTCACCATGAAGTTCACTCAGTTCGCCCTCGTCGCGGCATTACTGGCTCTCACCGGCCCGCTCGCCGCGCAGACCCCGGCGCAGGACAGCGCCACGGTCCGAGTCAAAGGTGACTCGCTCCGGCGTCTCTGCCCGAGCGGAGCGAGCACGGCTCGGTGTCACCGACTGGCGTGGGAGCAGCTGATCGCCCTGGGCCGGCTGCACGGGCTGGTGGCCGTGCCGGTGCCGCCTCCTCCACCACCGCCACCGGTACCGCCGCCACCACCCCCGGTGCCGCCCCCCGCGCCACCGCCTCCGCCCCCACCGCCAGCGCCGGTGCCTCCACCTCCGCCTCCTCCGGACCAGACACTACCCAACCAGCCGGCGGGGTTCTTGCTGATTCAAGATTATCGGTTCGATGTGCATCCCCAGGCGCTGGTGGGCCCGGGGACCTGGGGCTCGACCTACCGAGATCGGCCGGACGCGGAATACCGGCTGACCGCGACCGGGTTCTCCGGTGCCGCGCCCCACGGGGGAACGGTGGGCGATATGTGGATGTACAATGCATTCTCGGGAGAAGGGGTGGAGCCCGATGCGTTGGGCATCGAACTCACTGCTGCACACAAGCTCTACGCAAAGCTCTATATCGCCTTCTGGATTCAGTTCTCGGCGAACTGGCAAGGGCATGGCTCGGGCTTCGACAAGATCTTCCACCTGTGGACCCCGCCGGGTAGCGATCCGCGCAACCGGGTGTTCTTCTCCGCGGTCAACTTCTCTGGCTCCAATACCGGGAATGACGCCACGACGATCTGGCCGAGTTCCTTCTGTGTGAACCTGCAGACGCCGTGGGGCGCGAGGAACTTGTACGACCAGTCCCGCCACCCCGACTTTCCGAAACCGCCCGGCATGATGGGGCTTCGGCGCGGTGTGTGGCATCGAATCGAAGTGCTGCTGGAGCAGAACACCGGCGACAACTTCGACGGGAAGGTCCGGGCGTGGGTGGACGGCGTGCTCACCCAGGATTATTCCGATGTGCGCTTCACGCTGGCCGGTGAGGCGAAAGGTTGGCACTACTTGGAGTGGGCTCCCACCTGGGGCGGGTACTCCCCGATCAACGTCAACCGCTCGGGCGGGATGCACATGTTCATGGACCGGATCTACATGAGCGGGCGGAACTAGTGAGTTGGAGTAAAGTAGGGGAGACGGGCTTCGCGACAGGAGTAGGTGATACTCACGTTGTGTCCTTACCTGGGTCACCTGTTGCTGGTGATTTTGTCTTAGTTGTACTTGCCTGTGATGCAACAGCGGACCCATCGGATGCCACTACGGTCATTACATCGGGTTATACCCAACTACTGAGAACTGGCAGTAACGCGCCAACAAACTATGTCGGTTACAAGGTTCTCAGTGGTACACCTGACACTGAGGTTGAGGTGCGTGAGCATGTGGACACCCTCTCCTGTGGCCTGATTCAAATTTGGCGAGGTGTGGATACGGCCTCGCCTCTGGATGTGACCCCTCCAGCGGCGGCAACGGGAACGACTGGAACACCAAACCCACCTTCGATTACTCCAGCAACCGCTAACGCCCTAGTGGTCGCTATCGGCCTCTTGGATGACGATGACGTAGCGGGAAGCGTGACTGCGCCGAGCGGATACGGCGATCTCATCGCCGCTGACACTGGTCAGGGGAGCGTTGACGGCTCAACAGTCATGGTCGCCTCAAAGGTGCTCGCAACACCAGCCGCCGAGGACCCTGCTGCGTTTGGTGGTGGTAACGATGCGTGGATTGGTTTTACTATCGCTTTGCGTCTGGCGGTTGGAAGTTTGCTGCTTAGGCACCGCGCGATGGACCACATGCTGGTTCGTTAGCGAGTAACCCGCGAAAGGAGAGGACCGATGGCGACTTGCCCTGCTTGCGCTCAGCCAGTGCCGGAACCCCGGTACTGTACAGAGTGCAGTGGGCTTATACGGCGGCGCAACACGCCGCTTGGCCCTCGTGACTGCTGTACGAAGTGGTGCACGCTCGGGCAACAGGAGCAGGCACGCTGTATCGAAGCGTCAAAGGACGCTAAGGGACGACCGGCGGCAGCCACCGCCAGGGAGGTGTGAATATGGGTCGCCACTATAGCTTGCCCCTCGTATCCACGGCGGTCACGGCCGCGGTTGATTTGGCTGAGATCGTGACCGCGGCGACGCACATCTGTATCATCCATTCGATCTACCTCCACCAGTCGACCGAGGCTGGCGATGCTCAGGAGGAACAGCTTCGGCTGGCCTTTAAGACCGGTCAGACAACGTCCGGTTCTGGGGGAAACACCGGCGTGACCCCGGTGCCCCGCCTGCTCGGTGACGCCGCGCACGGCATGACGGTGGAGACGTTTAACACCACCAAGGCCTCGGCCGGGACCATCGTGACCCACGGTGCGTGGCCGTGGAATCTCCGACAAGCGTTCGAGAAGATCTTCACACCGGAGACTAAGATTTTTATTCCGCCCTCGACGCGGGCGACCCTTGAGTTGGTCGCTGCACCGGCCGATTCGGTGACCTTTGAGGGGGAGATCTTGCTTGAGGTGATCGGGTGAGTAGCGGCGTCTTCCGACGGTACTGGCACCACTATTATCTGCGCCGCCCGACGTTCACGTTTGGGGCGGCGGCGACGTCGGTGTCGCAGTCGTTCGGCCTGATCCTCGCCTGGAGCCAGGGAATCCGTACCTCGAACACCTTGCCGCTGGAGGTCCTGGGTGGCGTCCGCTCTGGTGCCACTGGGTCCATGGAGTGGCTCCAGAGCGTCCGGGCCTCTGGCAGCGTTCCCGTGGAGTGGAACCTCGGGTTGCGCTCCTCGCCGGCGCTCCTCCTTGAATGGCTTGCCACCATCGCAAGCGGCAGAACCCTGCCGTTGGAACGGCTCCTCGGGGTCGCCACAGGGCGCATGGTGGTGATGGAGTGGCTTCGCGGGATCGCGGCCCAAGCCGGTCTCCCGTTGGAGTCCTTGCTCACCATCCGGCTCGGTCCGACCCCACCGCTGGAGTGGCAGGCGGGCGTTCGCACTCCCGCAACGGTTCCCTGGGAAAATCGCGGCCCTGTCACGGTGAGCGTCCAAGCCACGCTGCCGATCGAGTGGCTCCACACGATCGCCCAGAGTGCCAGCGCGCCAACGGACATGCTCCAGGGGGTCCGTGGCGCTCGCACGGTCATCGTCGAGCTCCTCCGTGGGATCGCCTCAGCCGGAGTTGTCCCGGCGGAATGGGCGCAGGCGATTCGGCAGGGACGGACCGCACCATTCGAATCAGTCGCCAGTCGCACGTCCGGAGCAACGGCTCCGTTTGAGAACCTGCGCGGGGTTCAGGGAGGTGTCACGGTACCCGCCGAGTGGATCCGGGGCATCCGTGCGAGCGCGGGTCTCCCCGCCGAGTGGATCGCGGCGGTGGCCAGCGGTCGCAGTCTCGCGTGCGAATGGGTGAGACGCATTGCTGCGAGTGGCGCGATTCCCGACGAATGGGGACTCGGGCTCCGGGCGGGCCGGGCCGTACCGGTGGAATCCCTGCTCACGCTCCGATCGGGCCCGGTACTGAGGGTGGAATGGCTCGGCTCGGTGCGGAGCGGCCTCCCGCTGCCGTTCGAAGTCGGCCAGGGGCTCCGGTCGGGTCGGACCATCCCGCTCGAGCTGCTGGGTCGCCTCGCCGCAGGGCTCACGGCCCGGGTGGAGTGGCTGCAGGGAATCCGCACCAGCACGGGCGTGCCATTCGAATTAGTGCTCAGCCTCCGGGTTGCAGGGTCCGTGTCCTTCGAGCAGCTCCTCGGTCTCGCGCGCTTGGGGCTCATCCCGATGGAGTGGGTTGGCGGGGCGAGTGTCACGCACCGGGCCACGACGGTGGAGTTGGCCCTGTCAGTCACCCTGGCCGCCCTGGCCGACCCCGCTACGATCGCGGCGCTTACCGCCTCGCGGACCACGCTGGAGGAGATTGAGTAAATGGCCCTCACCACATTCACGATCAAGCAGGGGGACCGGCTCCCCGCGCTCGCGGCAACCCTGAAGTTCGCGGACGGCACGATCAAGGATCTGACGGGGCACACGGTGAAATTCCTAATGCGCTCAGCGAAGACCGGAACGGTGAAGGTCAATGGCAACGCCTCCGTCGTCCTCGCCTCGGCGGGCACCGTCCGCTACGACTGGGCGGGCAGCGATACGGATACGGTGGGCCATTATCAGGGCGAGTTCGAGACCACGGAAACGGCGACCGGCAAGAAGACGACGTTCCCGAACAGCGGGTATCTCACGATTCGGGTGGGTGATGACATCGCATGAGCAGACCCGAGCGGTGTAATGGCTCGCTGGCTCGCCCTCGCTCGCCTCCCGGACCGCCCCACCAAGGCGGACGCCCAGGAGATCGCCGCCCTGTTACACGGCAATAGCCTCATTGCCGTTATCTCCGTCGCCGATTGGGAGCTCAGTGAGGAGGAGAGGAAAATCAGGGAAGCCCACAAACGCCGGCGCGACGATGATGACGGCGCGTAGCACCTTCTGGGTAGCAGCTGATCATGTGGAGCGCGGTCGTGCGTAGGGGCACCTGGATCCTCGGAGGCCTCGCCGTCCTGGCAATCGCAGTCCTCGCCGTGCTCTGGGCCCTGGCGGAGAAACGGGCCCGCTCGAGCGGGATCCGGGCGGACTCCCTCGAGGCAGTAGCCGACACCCAACGCAGCGTCGCCGGCGTCCAGGTCCGGCGCATCGTGCAGCTCGAGGGCGAGCTCTCCCGGGCCACCGTCGAGGAA
>Ga0187893_10006221_pt1 | contig 20617 bp, 14 predicted proteins | sample MA1701074metaG_FD_139574 | JGI IMG/M metagenome (GOLD analysis project Ga0187893, IMG submission 139574) | White microbial mat communities from a basaltic lava cave in the Kipuka Kanohina Cave System on the Island of Hawaii, USA - MA170107-4 metaG ...
GCCGACGAGATCCTGCTGGTCCGTGGAGCCTTGTTTCTCGAAAAGTACCGCGCCGATGAGGCGCGCCAGACTTTCGGCCTGGTATTGAAGCACAATCCTTGGCATTCCGATGCGTTGGTCGGCCTCGCAAGATCCGAGCTCGACGTGCTCGACCTGACGTCGGCACACCGAGCAGCCACGATGGCCTTGCAGACCAACCCTCGCCATCCCGACGCGCACGCGGTGCTGGCCCGCATTGCGCTCGTAGAAGGACGACGGGAGCATGCCCACGAACAGGCCGAAACGCTGGCGTTGGCGGTCAACTCCAACCACATCGACGCGTTGGCGGTCATGGCAGCACTCGCTGTGGTGCGAAAACAGCCCGCGGGATATGCAAAGTGGCGCGATCGAGCGCTTGCCATCGATGGCACCGGGGCTCGCTTCGCCACCGAGCTTGCCGACATGCTCGCATTTCTCCACCTCTACGAAGACGTGGACAAGGTGCTCGGCGAAGCGAACCGCCGTGCACCCGAAGATCCCTACCTGCAAAGCGCAATGGGACTCAATTTGCTTCGCCTCGGGCACGAAACCGCAGGGCGTGCCGCGCTCGAGCACGCGTGGAAACGTGATTCGTTCAACGAGCGTACCAAACGAACGCTCGATCTTTTCGAGCAACGCATCGACAAAGACTACGTCGACGTGTCGAGCGCCGCACTCTCGCTTCGCCTACCAAAGCAAGACCAAGAGCTCGTCGCGCCACTCTTGCGTGCGGCGATCGAACGGGCACGGAGCAAACTGGATGCACGCTATGGTGTACCCGCCGGCGCGCTGCGCTTCGAAGTATTTGCCGACCCGCACGATTTTTCGGTGCGCACCGTCGGCGTGCCCAGCCTCGGGGCTGTCGGCGTGTGTTTCGGGCAGCTCGTTACGCTCATCGGTCCCTATCGGGGACATCACAACGTGGATCAAGTGATCTGGCACGAGCTCTCCCACGTATACGCGATCAAGCTCAGTCAAAACCGCGTGCCCAGATGGTTCACCGAAGGTCTCAGCGAATGGGAATCCGAGCTGGCCGATCCATCTTGGGCACGCGAAAGCGCCGATTTGTTGCAACGCGCACGCAAGTCCGGAAAGCTGCACAAACTTTCGCAGCTGGAACTTGCATTTCTGCGCGCCGAAAATCCGATGATGATGGAGGTGGCCTACGCGACGGCCGCGTACGCCATGCGCTACCTCGGACGCACGTATGGCCTGCCGAAGCTGGTCGAGATCCTGAAAGGTTACGCCGACGGTTCGACCACCGAGCTGTTGTTTCGTCGATACATCGACAAGGACATGGCAACGGTAGAACGTGAGTTCGAAACCTGGCTCACGGCCGAGCTCGACGCCAAGCGCACGGGTTGGTTACCGAGCGAGCGCCGAAAAGGCAAACGGCCCGATGACAAAGTAGCACCCGACCCTCGCGATGCGCGCTTGCGTACCGCCATCGCCTTGATTCGCAAAAAGCACCTCGACGAGGCCAGCCGAGAGCTGGAACGACTGATTCGAGCCGGCGGTGATGGATACGCCACACGCATGATGCTGGGAAAAATTTTGAGCGATGGTCCCAATGCCCATGCCGCGAAGGCTCACTTCCAAAAGGCACGTACGTTCCACGCCGAAGCCATCGAACCACTCGTTGCGCTTGGGCAGCTCGCACGCAAACGCGGCGACGTCATGGGCGAGAAGCACTACCTACGGGAAGCTATGGCCATTGATGCCATGTCGTTCGATCCGGCAGCGCGCTTGCTCATGCTCGCGGTTACCACCAATGACGCGTCTGCATTCGCGCTCGCGAGCGCACGCGCGCGCGCGATCGCACCGCTCCATCCCATCACGATTGCCGGCGATGCGCTGGCCCTCCACCGCAAGGGCGATCGCAACATGGCTTCTGCGCGCTTCAAACGCGCCCTCGACGGTCTCGCGCAAGGTCCTCCCGACACACTGGTCGTGATGGCCATCGTGGCCCGAGAAACCGGTGACCCGGCACTGGCGAAACAGCTGGCGGAAAAAGCGTTGCACAGCAAAGCACTGCCGAAAACCGCCAGAGACGCGATGTTGAGCATCCGCGCAGGACAGTGAACCTTCTCCACGCGGGAGGACCGGGCCTGGCCCTCCTTATCGAGTAGTCTTCGCGCGATGCTGTTCGCCACTGCGGCGCCGGGAACCGAGGACATATTGGCGGACGAGCTTCGCACGTTGGGGTTCGGCAATGTCGTCGAGCGATCGTCGGGCGTATCGTTCGCGCCTTCGAGCGAACACGACCGCGGCGATCGAGTGCTCGCAGGCATGCGTGCATGCCTACACTCGAGGACGGCCTTGCGTGTGTTGCTCGCGCTGATGGATGTTCGCGTGCGCAACCCCGATGAGCTGTACGCGCGGGTCATGGATGTCGGCTGGGAAGATTGGCTCGATGTCGATCATACATTCGCGATCGCGGCGACGACGAGCGCCGCAGCACCATTTGGGCATGCCCCGTTTCTTGGACAGCGCGTGAAAGACGGCGTGGTCGACCGCTTGCGTGCACGCCTGGGGCGGCGACCAGACGTCGAGCGGCGTGACCCCGACGTACCTCTGTATGTGCATGCCGAGCCAGCGCAGTCACCGAGCCATCACCCGGGTGCAGGCCTGCTCACCCGGGTCGTCGCCGGGCTGGATTTCGCGGGCACCAGCTTGCATGCGCGCGGCTATCGGGCTCGAGGCGGCGGTCCTGCTCCATTGCGCGAGACCCTCGCGGCCGCCATGTTGGCGTTGACCGAGTGGTCGCGAGACGGCGAAATCACACGACCGCTCGGCGACCCCATGTGTGGTGCCGGAACGCTGGCGATCGAGGCCGCATTGGTCGCGTGCAGGATCGCTCCCGGGCGAGCATGCCCGCGCCGCCGCTTCGCATTCGAACGTTGGCCTGGATTTCGCGCGACGTGGTCGAGCGCTTGGCAAACGCTATGTGAGCAGGCGGACGCACAGGTGCTACCGCGAGCCCCAGTGGACATTTTCGCGTCGGACCGCGACGCCGCTGCGATTTCGCTGGCACGACGCAACGCTCACGCTGCACATGCCAGCGTGGCGGCGTCGCTGCGATTCGCGATCGCGGATGTTCGCTCACTCACGCCACTGCGTCCGCCGGGTGTCATCGTCTCCAACCCGCCCTATGGACAACGCTTGGGCCAGCCCGACGCCGGGCTGTTCGGCTTCTATCGAGAGCTCGGAGTCAAGCTGCGCGAGCTCGATGGTCACACGGCGTATTTGCTATGTGGCTCCAACGAGATTCAAAAGCAACTTCGCCTCGCGCCTACGTGGACCCGAAAGCTCCACAACGGCCCGCTCGAAGCTCTGCTGTGCCGCTTCGATTTGGGCCGCGGCTCGGTTCCGCCGCCGAAACGTCGCCCTGCACGAGCACACGCCGAGTGAGCTGCTCGCGAGGTCACGCACCTGCCCGCGCCCAACGGTCCGTGGGGCCAAAAACCGTAACAGATCGGCGGTGTTGGAAACGTCATGGCACGGCAAGGACATGGTCTTCGCCGGCCATCGACACGTCCCCAGCGTAGCAAGCCCGCACAAGGGCGTGAGCACGAGGTCCCGAAATGGGGCTCGCTTGGGTGTTTTGCGCTTGGGTTGCCTATGTTAACATTGGCGACCATGGCAGAGGATTGGTCGTTCGAACATCGGGGGCCGGTGTGGTTCCTGGACGAACCGGTCCGCATTGTCGAAGAGGAATCCGCCTATTCGATCTCGACGTGGCGCAACCTGATGGTGAGTTGTTGGTTCGGACAGCCCACCATGAGACCGCTCCAGATCATCGAAGCCACGGCACAGAAGCTGCTCGAGCACCAACCCGAAGGTATCCTGGTCTTGGGAGTAATGAAATTCGGAGTGCCAGTGGCAGGATCGGAAGAACGACAACTCGCCGCGTCGAGCTTGATGCGTCTCGGCAAGCATGTCATTGCCGTGGCATCGGTGATCGAGGGAAATGGGTTCTGGGCGGCGGCCATACGCAGCACGATGTCGCTCATTGGGCTCACCGCGCGCTCGTCCGTGAAGATCTTCGGAACGGTACCGGAGGCGTCCGAGTTTCTTTCGCCCAAGCTCAGCGCTCCCCGCACGGGATCGGGAGCGATCGCCGACCTCGTCACCACGCTCCGAAAGCGACACCAGCAAAAATTTGGGTAGCGACGTCAAGTCACGGGCCGTTTGAGCCGCTAGGGCGGCCGCTTGCGGAACGTGCAGGATTCCCGCAAATGTCCGTTGTGGCCGCCGCAGGGTGCGCAGATGACCTGAATCTTTCCGGCGCCGTCGTGCTGCGGTATCCGTGACGCGTGATGAGCACGTTTGGACGTCGCCGTCTCACTGCGCGTCGCGCAGCGACGCATTTCTGCTGGACTGCCTTGGTTGGGATGTTGTCGTGTGCATGGACCGAAGATGCCAACCTGTGGTCGAGTGCTGCCAGGGCGAAGCTCCGCCGAGATTCCAGTGAAACGGACGAAACCACGCGCAATGAACCCGCGCCGAGCTTACCCGTACCACCCCCAGCGGACCCCACACCGATCGAGCCCACGGGACAGCTGCCGGACGATCCCACCAAGCCACCACCAGGCTACGGGCAGATCCGTCCTCCGTTGTCTTTGCCCGACGTCTCGACACTCACCCATCACGCGCTTGCGGGGTACGAGGTGGTTGCAATCTATGGCCGGCCCGATCTCTCGTCCGAAAAACTCGGATACTTGCGCCTCGGCGCACGGCTCCGCGTCGGTCCGAAGATCGATGGCCAAGGGTGCCCCACTGGCTTTCATGCGATCGCACAAGGCGGGTTCGCGTGCACCAACAAAGGTTTGGTCGTCGATCCCGAGCGACCACCGTACATGAAACAAGTGCCTCCACCTCCGAGGCTCGAGACCCCGCTTCCTTACGACTACGCCTACGTGAGCAAGTGGAATGCTCCCATGTGGTGGCGCATCCCGACCGAGCAAGAGTTGGTCGAGATGAACCGACAGCGGGCCATGCGTGAAGCCCAACGGCTTGCCGCCGAAAAGATCGCCAAAGGCGAAGTCGAGCTCACCGGACCATCGCTTCCTGGACCCATTCGCGTGCCCACGCTCGCGCTTCCAGGCCTGCACGAAGCTGAGCCTGATGCCGCGGGGCCTGATGACAAAGTGGAGCCGGTCACGCCGGCGCGGATCGACGGCAAGCCGAAAACCGAGTCGAGCACGCTGCCGAGCGCGGCATCGGACACCCGAATCGGTGTCGAGCAGGCGGAGCCGATCATCAAGCTGCCACTCAATCCCGAGCGACCTTGGCTCGAGCGGGGCTTTTTCATCAGCTTGGGCGAAGTGGTTCGTGAGAGTGGTCGTTCGTACTGGAATACGGCTCGTGGCGCATACGTCTGGCAGGGCGACACGATTCGCCACCAGGCGAAGGACTTCATCGGAGTCGTGCTCGGCGAAAACGTGCAATACCCATTCGGTTGGGTCGCGACCAAGGAGGCTAAATTATTCGAGCCCACGCCAAACGGTCGACTTCGTATGGTGAAGGTGGTCGAGCGCAGAACCTTTCTCGACCTGAACGACGAAGTGGTCGTGAACGGAAAGACCTACATGAGCACCTCCGACGGGTTGCTCGTCGAGGACAACCGCGTTGTGGTTCCCGACTTGCAGGACCTTCCCGACGGTCTCGACACGTGGGATCGGTGGATCGACGTGAGTCTCGAAAAGCAGCTTCTCATGGCCTACGAAGGCACCCGACCCGTGTACGCAACGCTGATATCCACCGGAAAAAAAGGAACCGAAGAGGACCCGTTCGAAACTCCTGCCGGCCGCTATCGCATCTACAGCAAGCAGGTATCGAGCAACATGGACGGAAACACGGCATCGGACGGCAACTACTCGATTCAAGACGTACCATGGACCATGTTCTTCGAAGGCAGTTACGCGTTGCACGGCGCGTTCTGGCATCGCGGCTTCGGAAGCGTTCGCAGCCATGGCTGCGTCAATTTGGGGCCATCTGACGCGCGTTGGCTGTTTTTCTGGACCACGCCATTTCTTCCCGACGGATGGCACGGTGTCCATGCCACCGAGGAAAGCCCGGGCACGACGGTGATCGTGCGGCTCTGACAGCCATGATACGCATGGATACCGGCTCGCAGCGGGCTCGCGAGCGTCGGCTCGAGCTGGCCGTGTTCGTCACGCTGTTTGCGTTTTTCCTGCTCACCGGCAGTCGCGAGCGGCCGTGGGGTGATGCCCAGGTGATGTGGGAGGTGGCGGAGAGTATCGTTGCACGAGGTCGCATCGACATCGCTTACGAGTGGCCTCCGATGAGCCATCGCGGCGCCGACGGCAACGTCTACTCGCAATATGCATTGCTCCCCTCGCTGGTACAAATTCCAGGGGCGGTGTTGCTGCAATATTTGGGTGCACGCTCAGACGATGCACGAACGTTTTGGTGGCCAATGTGTGCCCACATTGCCCCTGGAACGCTCGCTGCAAGCGGTTGTGTGGTTTTTTTTCGGGTGGTCAGGCAGCTACGTTGCTCTCGCGGTGTCGCCAGTATCGCTACCCTGGTGCTCGCGCTCGCCACCGGCGTGTGGGTCTATGCGCGATACGCCTATTCGGAGGCCTTGCAGCTCATGTGCTTCGTGGGGTTCGCCCACACGGTGTTGACAGCGTGGGGTGCTCCTTCCCGCAGAAACGCGCTCGCATTCGGTGCTTGGTCCGGTGCTTTGATCAATGCCAAGCTCGTGTACGCGTTATCCATCCCGGTCGCATGTTTGGCACTGTTCCTGGCGCATCGAAGGATCCGTGCAGGCAGCATACGATTCGCGCTGTGGTCGCTCGTGGGCACGATACCTTTCGTGCTGGCGTTGCTGGCATACAACCATGCACGTTGGGGCCATCCGTTCACCACCGGGTATGACGATACTATCCTGCTTTATCGCGAAACGCCGTGGTCGGGTGCGTGGGGCTTGGCGTTTTCGCCGGGAAAGAGCGTGTTTCTCTATAGCCCTCCGGTCGTCATGGCCTGCATCGGATGGGGATTACTGCTGCGCTCGCGGGATCCCGCACTTGCATGGGTCGCCGCCATCACAGCGTTGCCGATGCTTTCCTATGTGCGCCACCTTTCATGGAGTGGAGGATGGTGCTGGGGTCCTCGCTATTGGACATTTGCACTTCCGATAATCATGCTCGGATTTGCCGCCACGCTGCAGCATGTGCGAGATCGCGTCGAGCGTCGCGCTCGCGTGCTCTGGAAGGTCGGGCTGTCTACGTTCGCCGTGCTCGGGGTGTGGGTACAGCTACTCGGCAATGCCTTTTATTGGGATCATTGGATTCGCATAGGCAAGGATGCACGCACGGATTGGCTGGGTGAGCCCGATCGGCGCGGCGCAGCCATTCCCGAACGCGGCCGCGGCCACTGCGACAGCTGTTTCGAGGACCTGCATGCGTTGCTTTGGCTGCCGCCGTTTCAACCGATCGTCGGCCATGCGTGGTTGGTTCGCCATGTTGCGTTCGAACATGCCTGGGAACAGGCCGAACGCGACGCTCCTTGGCATCGCTACACCACGCTCCAGCTCGATGTCGAACGATCGTACCGGCGCGTGCGTTTCGATTGGTGGGGACTCCTGTGGCTGCGGGACATCCCCAGCAAGCGCACATCGGGGCTTGCTTTGCTGGCCGTGTTCGTGCTGGCCACCATGGGTGGAGCAGTGTACTGGATCCGCAGCACACGAGCTGCCAAGCATGTCCGGGATCGTTCATCATGACCACGCGCGACACCATCGTTCTGGAAAGTCTCCAGGTCCCCTGCATCATCGGGGTGCGTCCAGAAGAACGCACCAACGAGCAGCCACTCGCCGTCGATGTGGAGCTCGGTATCGATCTTCGAGAGGCGGGTCGGACTGGCCGTATCAGCGATACCTGCGACTACGACAACATTGCCAACGACGTCATCCACTTGCTACGGTTTCGTCGCTATCGCCTGCTCGAAGGGGCGGCACACGAGCTCGCAGGCATGTTACTTGGCGTTCATCAGCATCTCGAGCGCGTATCACTGCGGCTTCGCAAGCCTCTCGCCTTGACAGGACGGGCACGCGCTGCCTCGGTAGCCATCGCTCGCACACAGCAAGATTTTCCTCGGCGATTCGAGTCGGCCAGTTTCGGACAGGTCGAGGTGCTGCTCGAAACACGTGAGGCCGGGCTCTACCTCCTGCACGTCGATCCCGGCGGATGCATTCCTGCGCATCACCACAAAGTGATGCGTGAGCTCGAATGGTTGATCGCGGGCGAGCTCGAGCGCAACGGTCGACCCCTTCGGCAGCGAGATCCCGCAGTGTGGCGGCACGGCGTCGTGCACGATTACGTCAATTGCGGCGATACACGTGCCTCATTGTTTTGTTGTGACGAACCCGCTTTTTTCCCCGAGGATGAGATTGTCATCGAAAGCAAGACGGTCGATCCATGAAGGTACCCACAGAAATGTCGATGGCCGAGCTGGACGTGGGCCAACCTGGCGAGGTGACGCGGGTGGCCGGTGAAGACGCCATTACCATTCGCTTGCTTGAAATGGGGTTCGTGCCCGGCACACGCGTGCGTTTGGTCAAGCGGGCACCGTTTGGCGACCCACTCGAATTTCAGGTGCGTGGCTACCACATCTCGATTCGCGCTGCCGAGGCCGCGCGTGTCGAAATCTCGCTATCCAAATGAACGATCGCATGCGTGTCGCGCTGGCAGGTAATCCGAACGTCGGTAAGACCAGCTTGTTCAATGTACTCACCGGCTCGCGTTACAAAGTCGGCAACTTTGCCGGCGTTACGGTGGAGTCTCGAGAAGGACAGGTGTCGCCCCGCTATGCCCGTGGTCGCGACATCACGCTCGTCGATCTGCCGGGCATCTATAGTCTGACCGCTACATCGGAGGACGAAGCGATCGCGTCGGCAATGCTTTCAGGACGCGAGCGTCAGCAACCCGACGCGGTCTTGCTGGTGCTCGATGCAACCAACCTGGCACGCAATCTCTATCTCGCCTTGCAGACCGTCGAGCTCGGCCTCCCAACGGTGGTCGCCCTGAACATGAGCGATATCGCTAAGCGTTTTGGCATGTCGGTCGATACCGAAGTGCTTGCTCGCGAGCTCGGCGTGAACGTGGTCGAGACCGTGGCGCGCACCGGAGTGGGTGCGCAAGCGCTTGTCGACGCCTTTGGGAACACGCCTGCACGGCTCGGTAACGGCTTCGCGGGCGTTTCTACGTTGGCGCGTGTGCTCACCACGTTCGAGCGAACGATGACGTCGGCTCGTGCACGTTGGCTCGTGCTCACCGCAGCGGCAGCGCGTGCAGACTCGGAATTGCCACACTACGCGCTGTTGTCTCCACCAGAGCGCGCGGCGATCAGCGAAATCGCCGCCCCCGACCTATTCGATGCAGCACGCGAGCTCATCACTGCAAGGTACCACGAGGTCGATCGCCTGCTTGCCGCGATACGGCCACGTGAACCGACTCGCGATGGTGCGCCAACCATGGCGTATTCACGACGCATCGATGGCGTGCTCACGCATCGCGTGTTCGGTTTAGCGATCTTCGTGGTCGTGATGACGGTGATATTTCAGGCGATCTTCACCTGGGCAGAGCCGCTGATGGGAGCAATCGAATCGATCATGGCGTGGTTGGCAGCGCACGTCGCCGAGCTGCTCGGACCCGGTCTGTTGACCGACCTGCTGACCCAAGGCGTGATCCACGGGGCCGGCAACGTGCTCGTGTTCGTGCCCCAGATCGCGCTTTTGTTCCTATTCATCGGTCTACTCGAGGATTGCGGCTACCTGGCGCGTGCAGCATTTCTCATGGACCGTTTGATGGCACGCGTGGGTTTGCACGGCAAAGCGTTCGTGCCGCTTTTGAGTGGCTATGCGTGTGCGGTGCCTGCGATCCTGAGCACGCGAACGATCTCGAGCATGCGTGACCGCATGGTTACGATCCTGATGATCCCGTTCATGAGCTGCTCGGCCCGCTTGCCTGTATATGCGCTGGTGATTGCGGCGTTGTTCGAGCCTAGCGAAGGAGGTGTCGTGCTCACGTCGATGTACGCGCTTTCTACCGTGTCTGCGCTGGCGATGGGATTTGTCTATAAGCGGACCCTGCTGCGTGGACCGACCCCGCCGCTCATGCTCGAGCTCCCGCCGTATCGCCTACCCAAGCTGAGCAATACGCTCGCAAACGTGAGCGATCGAACCATGGATTTCGTGAAGGGTGCCGGCGGGATGATTCTCGCGTGCACCATCGTGTTGTGGGCCTTGCTCAGCTTTCCGCGCCCGACGATCGCCGAGGACTCATCCACTTTGGAGAACCCCCAGGCACGAGCGACGACGATTGAACAGTCATATGGCGGTCGCTTCGCGCGTGCGCTCGAACCGGTGCTGGAGCCGATTGGGCAAGACTGGCGCATGGGCATCGGCCTGGTTGGGAGCTTCGCCGCCCGCGAGGTATTCGTGAGCACGCTCGGTCTCGTCCACGGCATCGAGAACAGTGACGACCAGGCCACGCCACTTCGCGATGCGATCCGCAACGCTCGAGATCCCGAGACAGGCGCTCCTCGATATACCAAGCTCAAGGGCCTCGCGCTCATGGTGTTCTTCGTGTATGCGTGTCAATGCATGTCCACTCTGGCCGTGGTGCAACGTGAGACACGATCGTGGCGCTGGCCGGTGTTTATGTTCGTCAGCATGACTGCCATCGCATACGCGATGGCATTGCTGGTGTACGAGGGCGGGCGATGGCTCGGCTTCGCTTGAGTGGAACCTAGAGACGATCCGATGCGAGGCCGACCTGCTCGATGCCGGCCGCATGGGCTGCCGCGAAGATCCGAATCACTTTCCCGTATTGGACCTTGGCGTCCGCGTCGACGTGTACTTTGCCATCGGCCTGGAGCTTCGGGTTTCGTTCGAGCTGTTGCACCAGTTGAGCGTCGTCGTTGCTGAGTACCTGCTCGCCAAGCTTGGCATTGCCCGCGCGATCTACCGTGATGAGCAGGGTTGCACCCGGGTCGCCCGGTGTCTGAACGACGGCCTGCTTGGGGATCGAGATTGGCTGCTTTTCGTTGGTGGGCCCCGACGACGAGATCATGAAAATGATGATCAAGCACATCAGCACGTCGACCATCGGGGTCACGTTGATCTGGCACAGGGTCTCGTCGTCCGAGCCGCCGGTCTCGATGGCCATTGGCCAACGAGCTTACCAGATTTCTCACTCACGCAGCGCCGCACCCGCGACACATACCGTCTCGGGATGGTTTCCGCGATTGGCGAGGCGTACCACGTTCGATGCTTCGCCCGCCAAAACAACGAACGTGCGTAGCCCATCGAGGACGAACGCGTCACCGTGACCAGGCAACCGGGTACGCAATGAACTCTTTTGCCTACGCTCACGGCGGTCGACGGCCCCGAACAGCGTCTCGTGCTCGGCGACTTTCCAGGTGATGCGAGCTGTGCCTCCGGGTGGGATCGTGAGCTCCAGGCAGCGGTACATGTACGGTTCGCGATAGAGCACACTCATGTTCGGCCGCGTGGATGCCTCGCTGCAACCCGCGAGCACGTCTTTGCCGAGCAGCGGGTCGCAGCCGTGTTCCGGTTGCTGCCGAGCTCGATATGAGCCGTCGACGACGAGGTCGCGTGCAGAGCTGACCGTGATGTCTTGCAACTGGGGGATCGCCTCACTCCAATCGATCCACGTGTGCTCGAGTTGGGCACGCTGACGGCGGAGCGCAATCACGGCGAGCGCCAGTGTGCACGCAAGCACCAACAGCAGCGCCGTACTGCGATTTGGCTTGGCAAGCAACGGGCTCCACGAGATCGATCTCGTGCGCGTGACGGCGACGACGCAAGCGATCCATGTGAGCGCGCTGATCCAAATCAGCGTACGTTCGCTCGCGCTTCGCCAATAGCTCACTACCAACGTACCGGCGGCGGTGACCGGTATCCGCGTGACCTCGAGGGCACGGCGACGCATGCTCTCCAGCTCGAGCTCCACCGGCTCGCCGTTCGACCAGGCCTTCCAGCGCCAGTACGGCGCCTGCATCAACGTGATGGCATCGACGACCGTCAGGTTTTCCACCGTGAGCTCGATATGCTCGCTGTCTCGTTGCTCCACGACGACATGGGCGCCTGGTGTGTGGATCGTCGCGCGCTGGTGCGCCGGTTTTGTGCCCTGCAAGCGAGCGAGGGTGTACACACCATATTTTCCGACCGTTTCGAGGGCGCCCGCCAACCCACGTTCGTGGTCGGGAAGCGCTCGATCGTAGATGACATGGGTGACGCCGAGCCCTCGGAGTGTTTCCACATTGCGGCGTTCGAGCTTGTGCTCGAAGTTCACCGCGGGTATGTGTCCATCCAGCACGAGGGCCCCGCCGGCATCGACGACCGCGATGATGGGATACGTCCCGCCACGCATTCCGATCCGCAAAAATGCGACCCGAAGCCTATGCCCGATTTCGAGTGCGTCGCGTTCGAGCTGGAGTGCGTGAGTAAGCTCGCGCTGGACCTTTCCGTGGGCGGATTCGTCGAGCGTATCGATGGCGCCGACGGGCCTCGCCAACATCCCCCCACCCTCCTCGACGGCAGTCGCGGCCAGTGGCGCGACCAATGAGCACACGAGTATGGATCGCAGCCTGCTGGGGTTGTTTGGCCGTACGTGCATGTTCGCCATCGTGCGTATCAGCAGCACTCCACCCGTGCCCGCGAGCGCGAACCAAAGCGGCTTGATGGCAATCACGAAGCGCGGAAACTGCATGTTCTTGAACGCCGGTAACCAAAGGTCGAGCCCGAGCAACATGATGGAAGCCTGCGAAGCGAGCACGAGCAGGCCGAGCAACATGCCGGCCGCCAGCCAGGAGATGCCTCGACCACGCATGAACACACACACGAGCCCGAGCAGGCCGAGCACACCCGTCCACCCCGGCAGCTCGCGAAACGGCACCCCTCGAATCAAGTTCGCGACCACGGTAGCTAGCGATTCCCACATCACCGGCGACCGATCCATCGTGTCGGCACTGGCGAAGAAACGAATCAACCAGGCCGCTGCCAACGACACACCCAGCACGTGCACGAGCATCCACGTGCGAAACCAGCCAGTCGCGACCCGGGCGCGTAGATCCGTGGCCGGCACGACAATCAACCACGCCGCGGCGGACGTGGCCACCATGACGAGCGCAAACGGATGGGCAAGCAGGCTCGCGCCCACGCACATGGCCGCAGCGGCAACGCTACGGAAACTCGGCTCGAACAATGCACGGCGAACGAGGGGGATCGTCAAGATCCACAGCGACGTCGCCAAGAGTTGCGGCCACACGCCATGGAACATGGTGTAGTTCCACCCACCTTCGCGGGCCGCACCGGGGTCGAACAGCCAAGCGAGCAACGCCAGCACGCCAGCCCAGTCGTGATAAGCCCGATCGTAGTCCGGCAGGAGCTCTCGAGCCACCATGCGCGCGAGCCATACGACGGACAACGCCGTCACGAGCCACACTGCGAGCACGCCCCACGCGTAGCTGACCTGCAGCGGAATCACGCCGAAACTGAGCACGTACGCTGCACCGGTAAGCATGTATCCCAGCACGGGATAGCTTTCTCCGAATGGATACCCGTGGTTCAGACGTGTGCTCCATCCGAGCAGGCGTCCACTGGGAAGCAACTCGTCCACCAGCACCCACGTTTGAAAGTAGTGAATCGCGTGATCGCGGCTGGCTGGTGGACTACCGATCACGAGCTCGCCGAGCAGCAACACCGTGACGACCGCGGCGAATACCCAAGGGCCCCGGCGCACCAACACCTCCAGGTATCCCCAGGACTTCAACCGGTCGAAGTGCACGGAGGCGAGATAAAGCGCCAGCGCGACCGCAAGCCAGCGCGCGATGCCGGGCAGCAACACGGCCGCGATCACAGCTGCAGCCAACCCCAACGTCGGCCACTCGAAGTGCGCACGTGATGGCTCGAGCGTCGGGGACAACGCCTCACTCACCCGCTAACACGCGCTTGATCGTGCCGTAGTCGCTTTCGGACACGCCGCCCATGCGAACGCACCGAATCTTGCGCTCGGGATCCACGAAGAGATGCACCGGAAGCACGGCCGAAGCGTCGAGACCGATGGTCGTCAGCCACGCGCCGAGCAGGTTGGTGTCGCGAATTTGGAGCGAGTCCGGCGTGCCGGGATGAGCTCGTTTGAAGCCGTCGACATCGGATGCGGTGGCGTCGACCGACAGGTACACCATGTCGACGTCGACCTTTTCGTCGCCAAAGCGTTTGGCCCAGCGTGCGAGCATCGGCAGCTCGGCGACACATGGTTTGCACCACGTGGCCCACACGTTCACCCATGTCCACCGCGTAGTGTTCGGGCCCACCCCGTTGGCGAGCTCCGGGTAGACGAACGGCTTCGCTTGCGCTGGGTTTGCACGCACTTCGCAGTATTCCTCGAGCGCGGTCTGCTTGCTCGGATCGGCCTTGACGGCGTTCACGCGGCCCGGCGGAGGCAATGCGGCAGAGCTGGTGCTTCCCGCTTGATCGCCACAACCAAAGCTCATCAGCACGGCGACGGCGAGCGTACTTGGGTTGAATGGATGCACGGGATTCACAGACGGCAATCGATCCATGCCACGAACGCACTGCGGTTCAGTTCTTTTTCACTGCATTCCCCCAAGCCGCTTCGTTGCCATTGACAAAATTCCTGGTCGAGTTGGGCGAATTCTTCTCCCAACCACAGCAAACCGACTTCTTTGTCGAGATCGGGATCGTTGAACGTCTGGCGCAGATGCGACATCACGGCCTGCGCGCGCCCTTGGGACAGCTCGCGGTTGTGTTGCACCGAGCCCTCCGGCGAGGACCGAGCTACCACGAAGAAGTAGCTGGCACCGCGTTGATCCGCAAACATCTTGTTGAGCAAGTTGGTGTCGCCCGGATCCAGCTCGGCCTTGTCTTTGTCGAACTGGATGATTCCAGCCCTCTGCGCGAGCGGTCGGAACAACGCGTTGAAGTCGTCACCGCCCAAGGTCGCGACGTTTTTTGCCTCGACGGGCTGGCAGCCGCGGACCTCGCCGGAGCCGAGCAGGCCACAGCTCGTCAGCACGCGACGCAGGATCTTCTTGAGATCCGCGGAGCAATAGCCTTCTTCCGCGGCCTCGGCCACGGCCACCTGAGGCTCTGCGGCCGCCGTCTGCTCGGCCGTTTCGAGGCGCTCACCTGCCGAGGCGACCCACGAAAACACCAAGATCGAGGGGAACGCCAAGCAGGCGGCCCCCATGGCCAAGCGCGATGCCGTACTTGTCATGGTGATCTACCTTCTTTCCCGAGTGTGCCCGCGGCATGGGCTTGCAGCATGCGATGCAGAGTGTATTCCAAACCGAGATCGGTGTCTTCGTCACACAGCTTGACGCCGTCGAGGTAAAGCTGCGGCGTGAGCACGGGAATGTGGTTGGCCACCGCCCAGCGAAGCGATTTGTTGAGTTTCGATTTCACTTCGGCGGAACCGATGCAGCTTTCGAGCTCGGGAAACTTGGTGGTGACCATGCGGGCTGGCGCCTGAGGGTCTTTCGCGGCCGCCTCGCGAATGGCATCTTGATGGTCGAACGCCCACTTCACCACGTCGTCGATTTTCCCTCCGGCGCATAGCACGGCTTCGCTAATCGTGCATGCGCCTGGATGCAGAGCGCTCGACACCATCCAGTTGCACGTGTCGTCGAGCGGGAATAGCAGCGCCTTGCGGCTGATCTTCTGATCGAGCCCAGAAGCCTCGAGACGGGCTTCGAACGCCTTGCATGCTGGGCACAGGGGATCGAACACCTCGATCGCGGGAATGCCCCGCGTGGCACTGCCAAACGATGCCATGACACCGTAGGGATCCTTGGGTTGTGTCAACGAGCCGCACTTTCCCACGTAACCCGAGTAATTCGGCATCACGGCGATGTATACGAGCACGGGCACGACCACGAACGCAACGCCTTGGAGTACTCCCGCCACGAGCCCACCATTGCCGTCTTGGTGTTCGTGTTGTCCAGCATCGGACGTGAGCATCTCGTCGGCGCTGGCGCTTCGCCACGCCAACAGCGAGAACAGCAGGCATGCAGCGCTCGCCACGTAGATGCCGATGCACAGCTTGCATGCAGCGTCGAGCTTTGCCATGGCGATGTACCCCATCACGATCGAAGCAGCGACGGGTATGACGCTCGCGATCGCGAGAAACCCAGCAGCAGCACGCCGGTCGCGACCTTGGCGGCCGAGCACATCGATGCCGCGATAGAGAAGAAACGCGAACACAGCCATGGCCGGCAACGAGATCGGTAAGCCACCCCAGATGTGTTTGCGCAGCAGCGAGGAGTACGGACTCATCATCGTGACCTGGCAGCCGGAGCTGCTGGCAAGGTCTGGTTCCGCCAAACCAGGTACGAACGAGCAATGGATGCTGTGGACCTGGCGGTCGAGATGTTGCACGAAGTCGAATGTCGAAAAGCTCGCAAAGAACAGCCCGGCCGTGGCGGCCAAGAGATAAAGGACGATGAACGGACGGTCGCGCATGAGCTCTCCCGACGCGCTGTGCCCGCGCGCCGGACAAAGCATATCAATCAATGGAGCTGGAGCGCGAAACCCATGCAAACGTGCTCATCGGGTGAACGACATTGCCGATGAATCATTGGCTGATTCGTTCACGGGCTCCGTTTGCGCCGCTGCGCCCGTTTTCCCGTGGCAGCCACGAGATCGCTCCAGAGCTGCTCGAGTCCCATCGCGTCGCGTACCTTCTGAAGGGTTTGGTACGCGACCTCACGAGCACGGATCGTCCCATCGACCAGAATCTCGTCGACGAACCCTGTTTCGCCCGCCAACTGGGCTCGTCTGGCCCGAAGTGGCACGAGGATCGCTTCCAGGCTGGCAATGAGCTCGTCTTTGATGTCGCCGTCCCGGACCGTCCCACTTCGGTAATCCTCGGCAAGTTTGTCGGCGCGTGCCTTGGGAAGAAACGCATCCACGAACGCGAACAAGGACGTGCCGCCCGGCTCTCCTGGTGTGGCGGCATGCACCCGCTTGGGATCCCCAGGGATCGTTCGGATCTTTCGGGCCACTTCGTCGGTGGGATCGTCCAAGAACACCGCGTTTCCAGCCGAGTTCGACATCTTGGTGAACGCACCACCTTCACCGGTTCCCACGCCGGGAAGTACGGGCACGCGCGAAATCATGGCCTCCGGAATCGGAAACACTTCCCCATAGAGGTGGTTGAAACGCCGTGCGAGCTCGCGTGCGATCTCCACATGGGCCTCGTTGTCTTTGCCCACCGGGACGACTTGTGCGCGTGCCATCAGAATATCGGCGGCCTGCAGCACAGGGTAACCGAGTAGACCAAGCGGCATGGTGTTTTCGTCGAGATGGGCAGAACGTGCCATGTCCTTGAGGCTGGGAATACGCGACAACCGGGACGTCGACACCAGCATCTGCAGCAAGATCGCGAGGTCGTATACGGCCGGCACCCCCGACTGCAGGTACACCGTGGCGCGTTTGGGATCGACACCCACGCTCAGCAGATCGAGCACCACGTTGCGAACGTGTTTCGGTAGTTCACCGATGTACGATTTCTCGGGGCGCGTCGTGAGCGTGTGCAGGTCGGCAACGATGAAGAAACACTCGTGGCTGTCCTGCAACGCGACACGAGCCTGCAAGCTACCAACGAAATGACCGATGTGGAGCGGACCTGTGGGCCGATCTCCGGTGAGCAGTCTTGGTTTTACACCGACAGTGTCCATGGGCGGGATCACGTACCAGTTCATCCGGCCCGCGCCTAGCCATCGCGGGAGCGGCGTCCACAACCTGCCCGTGGTCGTTCGCGACCAGTTCAGGCATAGTCCATATCGTGCCGCGAGCGTACGCCCTTTTGCTCGAACGCATTCATCCGAACGCGGAGCAGGAGCTCGAGCGCGCGGAAATACTGGTCGAAACGCGATCCGGTGGGCTTGGTGAGCAGGAGCTCGTTTCGGCCCTACGGGACGTTCCAGGCGACGAACCAATCCTGCTGGGGATCCGCAGCAAAACGCGCGTCACCGCCACCGTGATCGCGGCCGTGCCGCGGCTGTGCGCAGTTGGGGCGTTTTGCATCGGCACCGACCAGATCGATGCCCGTGCAGCGCGCCGTGCCGGTGTGCCGGTGTTCAATGCTCCGTTTTCCAGCACCCGCAGCGTGGCCGAATTGGTGGTCGGGGAGGTCGTGATGTTGTCTCGCCAGGTGTTCGAGCGCAGCACGGCCGCGCACAAAGGTATCTGGGACAAGGGCACCGCAGGCAGTCGCGAGATTCGCGGCAAGGTGCTCGGCATCGTCGGTTACGGCCACATCGGAACACAGGTGTCGATCTTGGCCGAAGCACTCGGCATGCAGGTGCGCTACTACGACCTCGTCAACAAGCTTCCACTCGGTAATGCGCAGCCGATGGCGAGTCTGCACGAGCTGTTGTCCACGTGCGACTTCGTGAGCCTGCATGTGCCCGACACCCCGCTCACCCGCAACATGATGGGGCACGCGCAGCTGCGAGTGATGAAACACGGAGCGTGTCTGCTAAACGCCAGTCGTGGACACGTCGTCGACATCGATGCGCTACGAGAGGCCGTGCGCGAAGGTTGGCTCGCGGGCGCGGCCATCGATGTGTTCCCAGAAGAACCGCCAAGCCCCACACATCCGTTCGTGTGCGCGCTTCAGGGACTTCCAAACGTGATTCTCACGCCACACGTGGGCGGCAGCACCGAAGAGGCCCAAGCGAACATCGGCATCGAGGTGGCCGTGGCGCTGCATCGCTTTTTGGTGCTCGGGCGAACGCTGGGATGCGTGAACCTGCCGGAGCTCGATGCGCCGATCTCACAGGGCACGGCGTGCCGCATCGTCAATGTGCACGACAACGTTCCCGGGGTGCTGTCGAGCGTCAATCGAACCATTGCCGAGCACGGTGTGAACATCGTTGGCCAGCATCTCGGTACCGTCGATGACGTGGGCTTGTTGTTCGTCGATGTTCCGCTCGATCGCTCGGCACACGAGGTAACACAACTGTGTCGCGCCATCGCTGCACTGCCGACCAACATCCGTACCCGCGTGGCGTGATATCGTTTCGAGAGCTCATGGTTTTGCCCGTCGGCACGGGAACGCTGCTTGCGAGCCATGCGAAGGCACCCACGGAGCTGGTGAGCCAGGTTAGCTGGCTGTGCTTTGCGTTGGTGGTTGCGCTGCTTTGCTGGGCATGGTCGCGCGCAGATTCGCTGCGCCGCACGTTGCTCGCACTCGAGGACCCCCGCGTATTCGCGCTGCTGCGCATCGGCTTCGCGCTCATGACCGTGCAGTGCTTCTGGAACATGTTCCCACACTGGCGCTTTTTGTGGAGCGACGAGGGCTTGTTCGACGCCGAGTATGCGCGAGATCGCTTGGGGCGTGACGCGTTGTCGGGTTGGTCGCCCGAGCATGGATTTTTCGACTGGCGGGCCATGATGCATTTTCCGTGGCACAAGCCATCGTTGCTGTACGCGTGGTCGAGCCCAGCATACGTGCACGCATACATGATCGCGTTTTTTCTGGTGCTGTTTGCCTACGCGGTGGGCTTGGCATCTCGCGTCATGGGGGTGGTCGCTTGGCTGATGATGACCGGCGTCTATGAACGAAATGCGCTCTACTGGGAAGGCACGGACACGGTTTATCGCGTGTTTTGGTTTATCTTGTTATGGTGTCGCACCGGCCACGCCTGGAGCGTAGACAACTGGCTACGTTGCGCTTGGCTGCGCAAACACGGCCGGCTCGCCGTGCCCGGTCAACGTGTCCACGGCGGTAAGCAACCGGTCTACCGTATGGTTCCAAGCTGGCCGAAATACCTCATGATGGCTCAGCTCGCTGCGATCTATATATCGACTGGCACGGTCAAGACAGGTGCGATCTGGAAGCACGGAAATGCACTTTATTACGCGCTCAACATGGATCACTTCTATCGCATCGAGTGGTGGACCCAGCAAGTGAGCGCCGCGCTCGGGACCAACGTATTTCGCGTGATGACGTGGGTGACCCACTGGTGGGAAATGTGTTTTCCCGTGCTCCTCGTCGGTATGATTTTGAAGTTCCAGCTCGAGCAGCGCGAACAAGCCTGGTATCGCGCGCAGGATGCCAGCACGATGCGGCGCTGGTTCGGGCGTGGGGCATTGATGGCCAGTTATTTCGTGCTGTGGCGCATCACCGTGCTCGCGTATCCCTTTTGTCTCGAAATGAAGGACGAGGTGGAGGTCGATCCGGGGCCTGGTCTCGCCATGCTGCATGCGGCATATGGCCTTGCGATTCCGTTGGTGGTCGCGCTGTGGTTCTTGCTCGGCCGGTATCCCATCGTATTGGCACGCGCAGGCATGCGCTTGCGTGGATTCGTGCTACCGCGGGACATTCGCGTGGACCAGCAAGCGTTTCGACGCTGGCTGCTCGGCCGCCGCGTATGGCTCGGTCTCGGTGTGATGTTTCACGGATTTCTGATCCTGTTCATGAACATCGGCATGTTTCCGTTCATCATGTTGATGACATACGTTGCCTACCTTCGCGGTGAAGAGCTGGTGCGAGTGTTGCGATTCCTTGCGCGACCA
>Ga0187893_10006222_pt1 | contig 20617 bp, 22 predicted proteins | sample MA1701074metaG_FD_139574 | JGI IMG/M metagenome (GOLD analysis project Ga0187893, IMG submission 139574) | White microbial mat communities from a basaltic lava cave in the Kipuka Kanohina Cave System on the Island of Hawaii, USA - MA170107-4 metaG ...
CGAGCGAGGTGCCCATGCGCTTCCAGGCATCCCTGAGATCGGTGTCGGCGCCGACCGCGACCTGGCCCTTGCCGTCATAGCCCATGCGGACCGATTTCAGCACCGAGGGCCGGCCGATCGTGCGCACGGCGCGCTCGAGCCCCTCGGCACGCGCGACTTCCATGTAGCGCGTCGTCGGCACGTTGATCGAGACGAGATAATCCTTCTCCTTCAGCCGGTCCTGCGAGATCTCGAGGATGCGCGGCGCGGGGCGGAAGGGCTTGAGCGTCGAAAGATAGTTCGCGGCATCGGCCGCGACGTTCTCGAACTCGATGGTGATGACATCGACCGAATCGGCGAACGCGTCGAGCGCGTTGCGATCCTCGTAGGCCGCAATCGTGGCGACGGCCGCGACCTGGCTCGCCGGCGCGTCGCGCTCGGGGCAATAGATGTGGCAGCGATAACCAAGGCGTGCCGCCGCCATCGCGAGCATCCGGCCGAGCTGGCCGCCGCCGAGGATGCCGATCGTGCCGCCCGGCGCAATCCGCTGGCCCCGTTCGCCCGACATGGGTCAGCCTTCGTCCTTCGGGGTTTCGGCGACGCCGGCGCTGTTCTTGGCGCGCCAGGCATCGAGCGACTTGCGCAGCCTCGCATCCGACAAAGCCAGCACGGCGGTTGCCAGCAGGGCGGCGTTGATCGCGCCGGCCTTGCCGATCGCGAGCGTGCCGACGGGCACGCCGGCCGGCATCTGGACGATCGAGAGCAGGCTGTCCATGCCGGAGAGCGCCTTCGATTCGACCGGCACGCCGAAGACCGGCAGCGAGGTGAGCGACGCGGTCATGCCCGGCAAATGCGCGGCGCCGCCGGCGCCGGCAATGATCGCGCACAGGCCGCGCTCGCGCGCGGTTTCGGCATAGCGATAGAGCCGCTGTGGCGTGCGGTGCGCGGAAACGATGCGTTTCTCGTAGCGCACGCCGAGCGTGTCGAGCGTCTCGGCGGCATGGCGCATCGTGGCCCAGTCGGACTGGCTGCCCATGATGATGCCGATGGCGGGCGCGCCGCCGGATTTCCGGCCCGCGGCCCTCTTGCTGCGCGCCACCCCTTGCTCCTTGTGCCAGAACATCCGGTCCCCCGACCGGGCCGGCAATTATAGAAGCGAGCGCCGCCGAGGCAAGGAAACCGCCGGCATAAGCCGGTCAGGCGATGATGTCGGGCAGCAGCTTGCTCTCCAGCCGCGCGATGCGGTCCTTGAGGATCAGCTTGCGCTTCTTCAGGCGCTGAAGCTGGATCTGGTCGAACGGCGCATTCTCGGCCACGCGCGCGATCACGGCATCGAGGTCGCGGTGTTCGCTGCGGAGTTCCTCGAGCTTGCGGCGGATCTCGTCCTGGTCGTCCATCGTCACGTCTGGCCGGGCCCTCGCGGCGCGATCGACCATGATAGTCCGGCAGGCTGCGGCGTGCCGCAGTTTTCGACGGCAACGGATTCCTTCACATCGGCGGCGCGCCGTGCGATGAACGGGGCTCGGGCCCGCTCCCCCTGGAGGCATGCGCCCCATGAACCCGATCCGGCGTGTCGGCATCCTCACCAGCGGCGGCGATTGCGCGGGCCTCAACGCCGTGCTGCGCGCCGTCGTGCTGCACGGCAGCGGCCACTATCGCTGGGAGATCGTCGGCATCCGCAACGGCATCCAGGGGCTGATGGAACGGCCGGTCGATGCCGAGCTGCTGGATCCCGTCGCGTTCGGCCCCGAGCTGCTGCGCGAGGCCGGCACGGTTCTCGGCACCACCAATCGCGGCAACCCGTTCAGATATCCGCTGCCCAACGGTCGCGTTGCCGACCGCGCCGACGAGGCGATCGAAGGCTACCGGCTGCTCGGGCTCGATGCGCTGATCGCCGTCGGCGGCGACGGTTCGATCGGGCTGCTGCAGAAGCTCGCGGCACGGGGCGGCATCAACCTGGTCGCGATCCCGAAGACCATCGACAACGACGTGATGCAGACCGAGTTCTCGGTCGGGTTCGAGACCGCGATGGCGACCGCGACCCTGGCGCTCGATCATCTGCAGCCGACGGCGGCCAGCCACTCGCGCGTCATGGTGCTCGAGGTGATGGGTCGCGATGCCGGCCACATCGCCGTGACGGCCGGCATTGCCGGCGGTGCGGACGCGATCCTGATTCCCGAGATCCGCTGGCAGATGCCGCGGCTCGCCGCACACATCGCGGCGCTGCGCGAGAAAGGTCGCAATTTCGCGCTGGTCGTCGTCGCCGAAGCCGTGCCGGACGAGGAGGGACATTCGGTGACGGTCGAGCGGCCGGGCCGGGCCGCGGCTTTTGGCGGCATCGGCCATTATCTGGGCGACCGCATCGCCGCGGCGACGGGCGCCGAAACGCGCGTCACGGTTCTCGGTCATGTGCAGCGCGGCGGCGTGCCGGAACCGCGCGACCGGATTCTCGCCTCCGCGTTCGGCGTGCATGCGGTCGACCTGGTGGCGACCGGCACGTTCAACCGCATGGTCGCCTGGCGGAACCGCCGCGTGGTCGATGTTCCGATCGAGGACGTGATAACCAAGCCGCGCCGGGTCGATCCGCAGGGACCGCTCGTTCGCACCGCGCGCGGGCTCGGCATCTCTTTCGGCGATTGAAAGCGGAGCGATCATGGCGAACGGCTTCTGGGACTATTCGCTGAGGGCGTTTCGGACCGAAGGCGTGGCACCGGCGCTGATTGCGCTGCAGGACCGCGCCGGCGCGCATGTGAACCTGATGCTGTTCTGCTGCTGGGCGGCGAGCGAGGGTGTCGCGGTCGATCCCAAGATGCTGCGGGCGGCAAAGCAGAGCGCGGGCGCCTGGCAGCGCGAGATCGTCGAGCCGCTGCGCGCGCTGCGGCGGCGGCTCAAGGGCGGATTCGACGGCTTTCCGCCCGAGGAGGTCGAGGCGCTGCGCAAGCAGATCAACGGGCTCGAAATCGAGGGCGAGAGGATCGAGCAGGGCAGGCTCGCGGCGCTGGCCGCCGGCAAGCCGCGCGCCAGCGCCGATATGCGCCTCGCGGTGGCCGGACTGGCCCGCTATTTCGCGGAACTCGGACGGCGCCCGACCGAGGAGGATGCCAACGATCTGCGGACGGTGGTGACGCGGCTCTTTCCCGGCGCCGACCAGCCGCCGCTCAGCGCCGACGATTTCGCGCCCTGAGCTTCTTGCGGCCCTTCTCCGATGCCGGGCGGGGCTGCGCCGTGCGCTTCGCCGGCACCGTTTCGCCCCAGCGCCGCACGAGCGGGTTCTCGATGCCGAACAGATCGAGGATCCGTCCGACGGAATGGTCGACGATCTGCGCGACGCTCGCCGGCCGCGTATAGAAGGCGGGCACCGGCGGCGCGATGACGGCGCCCATCTCGGAGAGCGCCAGCATCGAACGCAGATGGCCGCTGTGCAGCGGGGTCTCGCGCACCATCAGCACCAGGCGCCGGCGCTCTTTCAGCGTGACATCGGCCGCGCGCGTCAACAGCGTGGAGGTGACGCCGGTCGCGATCTCCGACATCGACCGGATCGAGCAGGGCGCGATCACCATGCCCATGGTCTGGAACGAGCCGCTGGCGATCGCCGCACCGACATCGGTAACGGGGTAAACCGCATCCGCCAGCCGTCGAACCTCCGCGCCACTGGTGTCCGTTTCGTAGGCGAGCGTCATCTCGGCGGATTTCGTGATAACGAGATGGCTCTCGATTCCGGCGTCCCGCAGCGCGACCAGAAGCCGCAGGCCGTAGACCGTTCCCGAGGCCCCGCTGATGCCCACGACGAGTCGCCGGGAGCCCCGGTTTCCATCGGTTTTACGGGCCCGGGCGGATTTCATTTACAAGCCTTTCGAAACGGGTCTAGCATTTTCGCCATAGGGTCCAACTTCCACCGTCAGGAGGCGCCTTATGTCGGATCGGGAGCATATCGAGGCACTACGTTCCAAGCACGCCGAGCTCGAAGCGCTCATCAACGAAGAAGAAAAACGGCCGGCACCCGACGATATCAAGATCCACGAACTCAAACGCGAAAAGCTCCGAATTAAGGACGAACTCGCCCACCATCGCGCCTGAACCACGCGACCCGGGCGACACCGGGCGCGACGACCGACCGACCCCGACGCGCCCGCTCATCCGAGCGCCGCGGCGCGCTCCCTCAGCTTGAATTTCTGAACCTTTCCCGTCGACGTCTTCGGCAGCGGACCGAACACGACGGTCCGCGGAATTTTGTAGCCGGCGAGATGCTCGCGGCAGAAATCCATGATCTCCCGCTCGGTCGCCTGCCGCCCGTCCTTCAGCGTCACGAAGGCGCAAGGGCTCTCGCCCCATTTCTGGTCCGGGCGCGCGACGACGGCCGCTTCCAGCACGGCCGGGTGCCGGTAGAGCGCGCCCTCGACCTCGATGGTCGAGATGTTCTCGCCGCCGGAGATGATGATGTCCTTCGACCGGTCCTTGAGCTCGATATAGCTGTCTTCGCCCCAGACGCCGAGATCGCCCGAGCGGAACCAGCCGCCGGCAAAGGCTTCCTCGGTTGCCTTCGGATTCTTGAGATAGCCTTTCATCACGACGTGGCCGCGGAAGAACACTTCGCCCATCGCCTCGCCGTCGCGCGCCACCGGCGACCCGGTCTTCGGATCGGCGACGATCAGATCCTCGAGCACCGGATAGGGCACGCCCTGGCGCGACTTCATGCGGGCCTGTTCGGACGGCGAAAGCGCATCCCATTCGTCGTGCCATTCGCAGACGACGGCCGGCCCGTAGGTCTCGGTCAGCCCGTAAACATGGGTGATGTGAAAACCCATCGCGCTCATCGCCTCGAGCACCGAAGCCGGCGGCGCCGCCGCCGCCGTCATCAGCTCGATGGTGCGGCCGAAATCGCGCGGCCGGGCGGTGCCTTCCTGGATCAGCATGTTCATGACGATCGGCGCGCCGCAGAGATGCGTGACGCCGTGCCGCCCGATCGCATCGAAGGCGGCGGTGGCGTCGACGCGCCGCAGGCAGATCGAGGTGCCGGCCATCGCGGCGAGCGTCCACGGGAAGCACCAGCCGTTGCAATGGAACATCGGCAGCGTCCAGAGATAGACCGGGTGCATGCCCATGCGCCACACCATCGCATTGCCGAGCGCGTTCAGATAGGCGCCGCGATGGTGATAGACGACGCCCTTGGGATTGCCGGTCGTGCCCGACGTGTAGTTGAGCGAGATGGCATCCCATTCGTCCGCCGGGCCCGAGCGCTCAAAGGCCGGATCGCCCTCGGCGAGCAGCGCCTCGTAGGCGATGTCGCCGATGCGCGCCTTGCCCTCGAAGGACGGGTCCCCGGCGAGAATCACCAGCGGTCGCGCCTTGCCGCGTTTGAGTGCATCCTCCGCCAGCGCGGCGAATTCGGGATCGACGATCAGCGCCCTGGCCTCGCCATGTTCGAGGATGAAGGCGATGGTGGCGGCATCGAGCCGGATATTGTTGGTGTTGAGCACCGCGCCCGCCATCGGCACGCCGAAATGCGCCTCGTACTGTGCCGGCAGGTTCGGGCAGAGCGTCGCGACGGTGGCGCCGCGCGCGATACCGCGCCGTTCGAGCGCCGAGGCGAGCCGCCGGCAGCGCTCGTCGGTCTCCCGCCAGCTCTGCCGCCGCGCGCCGTGCACGATCGCCATGCGGTCGGGGAACACGCGCGCGGCGCGCCCGAGAAAGCCGAGCGGCGTCAGCGGCACGTAATTCGCCGCGTTCCTGTCGAGGCCGGTTTCGTATTGATTGTCGGTCATCGCGGCGGTCGGCTCCGAAGCCCCGTGTCCCTGTCGGCGCCGATGCTAGGGAAGCAAACCGGGCTTGTCATCGGCCGATAGTCCGAAACGATAGTCAAATGAAATTTATGACCTCTTCCTAGTACGTTTCGTCCTTCGTTTTGGTTGATACTTTTTAGCTAGAGCGGCTCCTGTCCCAATATGGGTCGGACATAAACATCCGATTGCGTATGCTTCCAGCAGCGCACGGAAGCGTTCACGACGCCGTCCTACCACCACAAATTTGAACTTGGAACCATTCCGTAGTTTTGTGCCATCTTTCTTGTACTGCTTTTCGACGAACGATGATTTCCCTTGCAAATGGTTTCTCAGTCGCTGCCAAAGTCCATTAGGGTTGCGATATGTTCTTCCAACATGTAGCACGCGCTCCGTCCGACTATGAATAATGTATACGCCATGCTTCTTCGGTACAGGAATCGTTAAGCCAGACTTGGGAAACGGTATTGCACGTGCGTCGATAAGTTCTCTAAAGCGCTGAACAATCGCCTCTCCTTCCCGAATGCCTTTGCTCTTGGCCACTGCGGTACCCCCGAAGCAAGTGGTCGTAAAACAATAACAGCCCTGCGCTGCGTTCGCTTGCATTTTCACGCTAGTTTTAAGCGTTTGCGCCCTTGCCGCGATCCCGGCACACTCGCCCGCCAATGCGCCGGCGGATACCAAGGACTGGCGCGGCGACGGGAGGCGGTGCGAATGGGTGCGACGTTCGATGCGGTCTGGCGGCGCTCGATCGACGATCCGGAAGGGTTTTGGGGCGAGGCGGCGCAGGCGATCGACTGGACCCGCAAGTGGGACCGCGTGCTCGATGCGTCGCGCAAGCCGTTCTATCGCTGGTTTGCCGGCGGCGAGCTGAACACCTGCCATAACTGTCTCGACCGGCATGTCGCAGCCGGCCGCGGCGACCGCACGGCGCTGATCTACGACAGCGCCATGACCGGCGAAAAGCACAATTATACCTATCGCGAACTCATGGATGCGGTCGCGCGCTTTGCCGGCGCGCTGCGCAACGAAGGCGTCGGCAAGGGCGATCGCGTCATCATCTATATGCCGCTGGTGCCGGAGGCCGCGATCGCGATGCTGGCCTGCGCGCGGCTCGGCGCCATCCATTCGGTCGTGTTCGGCGGCTTCGCGGCGGCCGAGCTCGCGACGCGCATCGACGATTGCAATCCGAAGCTGGTCGTATCGGCCTCCTGCGGGCTCGAGCCGGGACGCACCGTCGCCTACAAGCCGCTGCTCGATGCCGCGATCGACCTCGCGAAGCACAAGGTCAAACGCTGCATCGTGCTGCAGCGCCAGCAGCATCCCTGCACGCTGATCGCGGGCCGCGACATCGACTGGCATGATTCCATCGCCAGGGGGCAGCCGGCGGATTGCGTGCCGGTTGCGGCGACCGATCCGCTCTACATTCTCTATACGTCGGGCACGACCGGTCAGCCGAAAGGCGTGGTGCGCGACAATGGCGGGCATGCGGTCGCGCTGCACTGGTCGCTGAAGAACGTCTACGGCATCGAGCCCGACGACGTGTTCTGGGCGGCCTCCGATGTCGGCTGGGTCGTCGGCCATTCCTACATCGTCTACGGGCCGCTGCTCTACGGTTGCACCGGTGTGATGTACGAGGGCAAGCCGGTCGGCACGCCGGATGCCGGTGCGTTCTGGCGCATCATCGCGGAGCACAAGGTCGCAGCCCTGTTCACCGCGCCGACGGCATTCCGCGCCATCAAGCGCGACGATCCGGATGCGAAACTGCTTGCGAATTACGATCTGCGGAATTTCCGCACGCTGTTCCTCGCCGGCGAGCGCTCCGATCCGGCGACGCTCGAATGGGCGGAGAAGAAGCTGAAAGTGCCGGTCATCGATCACTGGTGGCAGACCGAGAGCGGCTGGGCGATGGCGGCGAACTGCGTCGGCATCGAATTGCTGCCGGTGAAGCACGGCTCGCCGACGAAACCGGTCCCGGGTTGGGATGTGCGCGCGCTGTCGGCGGACGGGAGGCAACTGAACGCGGACGAGATCGGCGCCATCGTGGCGCGACTGCCGATGGCGCCGGGCAGCCTGCCGACGCTGTGGAAGGCCGACGAGCGCTTCGTCAAAGCCTATCTCGAGGATTTTCCCGGCTACTACAAGACCGGCGATGCCGGCTATTTCGACGAGGACGGCTATATCTACATCATGGCCCGCACCGACGACATCATCAACGTCGCGGGCCACCGGCTCTCGACCGGCGCGATGGAAGAAGTGCTCGCCGCACATCCCGACGTCGCCGAGTGCGCGGTGATCGGTGTCGCCGACGAACTCAAAGGCCAGGTGCCGCTTGGCCTGCTGGTATTGAAGGCCGGTGCGTCGAAAGGCGAAAGCGACGTCATCAAGGACGTGGTGGCGCTGGTGCGCGATCGCATCGGACCGGTCGCCGCGTTCAAGACCGCGACCGTGGTAAAGCGGCTGCCGAAGACGCGCTCGGGCAAGATACTGCGCGGCACGATGCAGAAGATCGCCGACGGCGAGCCGTGGAAGATGCCGGCGACGATCGACGATCCCGCGATCCTCGACGAGATCGGCGAGGCGATGAAGCGGATCGGCTATGCGGGCGGCGCCGGGACGGCGCGATAGGGCGACGCTGTGATCGTCAGGACCGCCCATTGCGCCTGCGGACAGTTGCGGGTCGACTGTGCCGGCGAACCGCAGAAGGTTTCGGTCTGTTACTGCCTCGACTGCCAGCGACGCACCGGGACCGCCTTCGGCATCGCGGCCTTCTACGCGCGCAGCAATGTCGTCGCCAACGGGCGGACGAAGGCGTTCCGGCGATCGTCGGACAGCGGGTTCGCTGTCACCTTCCATTTCTGTCCGGATTGCGGCTCGACGGTTTTCTGGGAGCCCGCGCGGAAACCGGACGCGATCGCGGTTGCCGTGGGCTCGTTCGCCGATTCCGGATTTCCGGCGCCGAACCAGTCGGTCTGGAACGAGCGGCGCCATGACTGGCTGCCGCCCATCGCCGGGATGCGGTCGGACGCCGACGCCGGTCCGGTCGCAACCGTGTCGCGAAACGGAAAGTCCTAGCTGCCGCCGCTGCCGCTCGAAAGCATTCGCATCGCGCCTGACTCCGACTTTCCCGCGACGTCTGCTGCAGCTTGAACGGGTCGGCCTCCCAGGTAGGCTAGTCCAGCCCTTTCCAGAATTCCTTGCGCCACTCGTCTTCGGTCAGCGTACCGCCGGTCGCCTTGGCCTTCTCGCGATCCTTCTCAGGCAGCGTTTCCTGTAACGAGTCGATGCGTTTCCAGCTGGGCACCGGAGTCTCGACGCCCGGCGTCGGAACGAACTCGGATGTTGCCTCGCGGCGATAGCGGTGAATGTAGCGGCCGCAGTTCGTGAAGATGTTGCGAAGCGCGACGCGCACGACCAGGCAGGCCTCGTGATACTCGGCCAGCAGCGGGTCGTTCTCGGCGATGCTGGCATGTCCGTGCGCGCGCAGGCGTCTCGGTGTCTCAAAATCGATGAACAGCAGTCCGACCGTCGGATTCTGGGCGATGTTGCCGGCCGAATAGAACATGCCGTTCCCGTCATAACAGGGAAAGGCGATGGTCCTTTCGTCGACGATGCGGATGAAACCGGGCGCGCCGCCCTTGTAGGAAACCGTCGGCCAGCCGTTATGGTCGACGGTCGAGAGGAAGAACATGTCGCGCGTCTGGATGAAGCGCTGGTCGGACGCTCTCAGCGCCCGTCGAACGCCGTCCTCGAGCGCGTCCGCCAGGCGACGCGTATCGAACCGGTCCTGAAGATCGCGATGCGGCCGTCCGTAAAGTTCTGACATCGGTATCCTCGGCAATCGCAGGAGCGAGTATCTTACAACCTCATCCTGAGTCCGTCGAAGGATGACGTTGTTCGAGCCTGCGGCCCTCATGGTTCGTCCTTCGACAAGCTCAGGACAAGGCTCACCACGAGGGCTACTCGGATCCAGCGCGTTAGAACGCAAAAACAAAAGAGCCGGCAGTTACCCGCCGGCTCTTGCATCATTCAGAGATCGCAGCGCTTAGCTGCCGCCGCCGCTCGAACTCGGTGTCGAGAACAGCTTCGAAATGTCGATGCCGCCCGGCAGCTGCGAGCGCGAGTGTTGCTCGCGCTCCGGCTCGGGAGGCTGCGCGGGCGCTTCGGCCTTCGGCAGTTCCTTGCCGGCGCGCTCGAGCGCACGGCGCGCGCGCAGCACGGCGGCGTTGAGATCGGTCTGGCTGCAGATGCCGAGCAGCACCGGATCGCGCGGCCGCAGGTTCGAATAATTCCAGTGCGAGCGGTCGCGGATCGCCGCGATCGTCTGCTTGGTCGTGCCGATCAGGCGCGCGACCTGCGAATCCGTCAGCTCCGGGTGATGGCGCAGCAGCCAGGCGATCGCATCGGGCTTGTCCTGGCGTTTGGCGACCGGCGTGTAGCGCGGACCCTTGGTGCGCTTGGCGGGCATGGGAATGTCGGTCTTCGCCATCTTGAGCTTGGCGCGCGGATTTTCCTGGCAGCGGTCGAGCTCTTCCTGGGTGAGCTGGCCGCTCGCGACCGGGTCGAGGCCCTGGATGCCGGTGGCGACTTCGCCATCGGCGATGCCCTGCACCTCGAGCGGATGCAGGCCGCAATAGTCGGCGATCTGCTCGAAGGTCAGCGTGGTGTTGTCGACCAGCCACATGGCGGTCGCCTTGGGCATGAGCGGAACTTTGCTGGTGGCCATGACGGGCGTGTCTCCTCGGTACTCGTCGCGGGGCGCCCGACCTGGCGGGGCCCCATTCTCGTTGGTCGGCCGGCCTGCCCCCGTGGCGGCGGATACCGCGGCCGGGGCCGGGTATCCGTGAGCCCATATGGGATGGGCCGCCCGCCCGGGAAGGACGGGTCCGCAAGCAGGTCTCGAATTTTTCGGGGAGCCCGGACTTGCGGATCGGAAATGATCCTTGGGCCGGGGGCATAGCACGGCCGGCCCCGCGGGGGCCAGCGCGGAATCACAGTATCGTGCATGAAAAACGCGGTCCGGTTGCGCTAGGGTGGCGAGCGAAACCCTTGCGAACATTGGGAATTTCTCTTGAGTCGGCTCAGGCCGCCCTTCCTCAAAGACCTCGCCTGGCGCGAACCGCCGACCGACCGCACCGCCTATCCATTCAGCCTGCCCTGCCTCGCGGACGATGGATTCCGGCGCGTCTTCGAGGCGCCGATTACCGTGCTGGCGGGCGAGAACGGCTCCGGCAAATCGACCCTGCTGGAGGCGATTGCCGACCAACTCGGGCTCGGACACAAGCAGGCAGCCTTGAACCGTCCACCATGTCTATGTGCTAGACACCCGTCGAACCATGAGGGGCGCCCTCATCCTTCGCCCTTCGACAAGCTCGGGGGGCTCAGGATAAGAGTGCGCTACCGCACCGTCAGCACGATCTTCCCGATATGAGCGCTGGTTTCCATCAGCCGGTGCGCGGCGGCGGCCTCGGCCAGCGGGAAGGTCCTGAAGATGACCGGCTTTACCGTGCGCGCCTCGAGCAGCGGCCAGACCCGCGTCCTGAGAGCGGCGGCGATCGCGCCTTTCTGGGCGGGCGTGCGCGGCCGCAGGGTCGAGCCGGTCAGGAGCTGCCGCTTCAGCATGACCGGCAGCAGGTCGATCTCGACCTTCGAACCCTTGAGAAACGCGATCTGCACCAGCCGCCCTTCGAGCGACAGGCATTTCAGGTTGCGCGCGACATAATCGCCGCCAACCATGTCGAGGATCAGGTCGACACCGCGCCCCTCCGTGCGGTCGCTGACGATCTGGACGAAATCTTCCTTGCGATAGTCGATCGCGACATCGGCGCCGAGATCGCGGCAGGCCTTGCACTTCTCGGGCCCGCCGGCGGTTGCGAAAACGCGGGCGCCGAACGCATGTGCAAGCTGGATTGCGGTCGTGCCGATGCCGCTGGTGCCGCCATGGACGAGGAATGTTTCCCGGGGCGCCAGCGCGCCGCGCTCGAACACGTTGGTCCAGACGGTGAAGAAAGCTTCGGGGATCGCCGCCGCCTCAACCATGCCGAGGCCCTTCGGCACCTTGAGACATTGCAGCGCCGGCACCGCGGCATACTCGGCATAGCCGCCGCCCGCCAGCAGCGCGCAGACCGCGTCGCCGACCTGGAAATTCGTCACGCCGTCGCCCAGCGCGGCCACGCGGCCCGCAACTTCGAGACCCGGAATGTCGCTGGCGCCCTTCGGCGGCGGGTAGCCGCCCTGGCGCTGCAGGATGTCGGGACGATTGACGCCGGCCGCGTTCGCTTCGATCAGCAGCTCGCCCGGGGCCGGTCGCGGCGTCGGCCGCTCGGTTGGCGTCAGCACGTCGGGACCGCCCGGTGTCCGGATCTCGATCGCGGTCATGGTCCTGGGCAGCGCGGTCATGCAGGCGGTCCTTGGGCCATCGGACAATGTCGGAAGCAAGCCGTTCGTCTACACTCGGCGTCCGAACCGGACAAGCCATCGCCTGGCCCGATGGCAGGAGCGACGCGCATGGACATCGACGATCTCGAACCGCGGAAGAAACCGGTCGAGAAGCGCAATCTCGAACCGATGTCGATTGACGAGCTGCGCCACTATATCGAGCAGCTCAAAGCCGAGATCGCACGCGTCGAAGCCGACATCGCGCGCAAGCAGAGCCAGTTCTCGGTCGCGGATTCGTTCTTCAGGAAGAAAGACTGACGATCCGGCGAATGGCCGGAAAGGCCGGATTCCGGCGGCCCGTCGCGGTCATCGAGGAATCGCGGGACCGTCATCTCCGGGTCACACCGGCCGGCTACGGTCGCACCCGGGACAAACCTCTCCGACGGGCATCGACGGTGCCGCCGCCGCCTCTCTGAACCCCCTCCGGGCACGGCGGCGGCACTGTCGGGTTCCCCCGCCCGTGGAAGACCTCCCTGTCCCGCCTCTCGCCGCCGGTCCTCCGCCGGCGGTTTTTTTGTGGGCCGGCGGTTTCCCCGGCCGCGCCGCGATCCGCTAGAGTGCGCCGCCCCGAAGGCTGGGACGGTCTGAAGCGGGCGAAGGCGGAAGCGATGGCGGATCCCAAATTCTACAAGCTCGAAACCCAGAGCCTGCATGCCGGGCAGCAGCCGGACCCGACCACCGGCGCGCGGGCGGTGCCGATCTACCAGACGACCTCCTACGTGTTCCGCGACACGGATCACGCGGCGGCCCTGTTCAACCTCGAACGGCCCGGCCACATCTATTCGCGCATTTCGAATCCGACGGTCGCCGTGCTCGAGGAGCGCATCGCTGCGCTCGAGGGCGGGGTCGGCGCGATCTGCACCGCCAGCGGCCACGGCGCCTTGTTCCTCGCGATCGCGACCCTGATGGGGCAGGGCGGGCACATCGTCAGCTCGGCCGCGCTCTATGGCGGCTCGATCAATCTTCTGAAACTCACGCTGCCGCGCTTCGGCATCACCGCGAGCTTCGTGCATCCGCACGACACGGACGGGTTCCGCAAGGCGATCCGGCCGGAGACGCGGCTGCTGTTCGCCGAGACGATCGGCAATCCGGGCCTCGAAATTCTCGATCTCGAGGCGGTCGCGAAGATTGCGCACGGCGCCGGCGTGCCGCTGCTGATCGATTCGACCTTCTCGACACCGGCGCTCAACCGGCCGATAGAGCATGGCGCCGACCTGGTGCTGCATTCGGCGACGAAATGGCTGGGCGGCCACGGGGTCGCGCTTGGCGGCGTGCTGGTCGATGGCGGTACGTTCGACTGGGAAGGCTCGGGCAGGTTCCCGACCCTGACCGAACCCTATGCCGGTTATCACGGCATCGATTTCGCCGAGGAGTTCGGGCCGCAGGCCTTCGTGATGCGCGCGCGGGCGGAGGGGTTGCGCGATTTCGGCTGCGCGATGAGTCCTGCCAATGCGTTCTACATTTTACAGGGCGTCGAAACCCTGCCGCTGCGCATGGACCGCCATGTCGCGAACGCGCAGACCGTGGCCGAGATGCTCGAAAAGAATTCGGCCGTCGCCTGGGTGAACTATCCGGGGCTGGCGAGCCATCCCGACCATGCGCGCGCCATGAAGCTGTTCCCGAAGGGTGCCGGCTCGATCATCAGCTTCGGCGTGAAGGGAGCCGGTGAAGGTGGCGGGCGCGAGGCCGGCAAACGTTTCATCGAACGGTTGCGGCTCGCCTCGCATCTCGCGAATGTCGGCGATGCCAAGACGCTGGTGATCCATCCGGCCTCGACCACGCACCAGCAGCTCGACGCCGATGCGCTCAAGGTCGCGGGACTGTCCGAAGATCTGATCCGGCTCTCGATCGGGCTCGAGCATATCGACGACATCGTGGACGATCTGGCCCAGGCGCTGCGCGCCTCGCAGAAAGGCTGATCCGATGGAGGTCGCGTTCGAGGGCGCGCGGATCTTCGCCGCGACCGGCGGCAAGCCGTTCGACGGCAACCTGCCGACGCTGGTCTTCGTGCATGGCGCGGCGATGGACCATTCGGTCTTCGTGCTGCAGACGCGTTATTTCCGCCATCACGGGTTCGGCGTACTGGCGGTCGACCTGCCAGGCCATGGCCGCTCGGACGGCGCGCCGCTCAAGACGATCGAGGAATGCGGTGCGTGGCTGCTGCGCTGGCTCGCCGCGCTCGGCGTCGAGCGAGCCGCGCTCGCGGGCCATTCGATGGGCTCGCTGATCTGTCTCGAAGCGGCAGCACAAGGGCAAGAGCGCATCACGAAACTGATGCTGCTCGGAACGGCCGAGGCGATGCCGGTCCATCCCGATCTGATGGCGGCCGCCGAGGCGAACGACCATCTCGCCTACGATCTGGTGACGAGCTGGGGCCACGGGCGGCGCGCGCATTTCGGCGGCCATGCCTCGCCGGGCCTGTGGATGCTCGGTGGCGCGACGCGGCTGCTCGAGCGCGCCAATCCTGGTGTGATGGCGAACGACATGGCGGCCTGCGCCGCCTACAGGAACGGGCTCTCCGCCGGTGCGAAGGTTACTTGTCCCACGCTGCTGCTGCTGGGGTCGATCGATGCGATGACGCCGCCCAAGGCTGCGCAGTCGCTGGCGAAAGCGCTGCCGAAGTCGACCCAGGTGGTGCTGCCGAATGTCGGGCACATGATGACCATCGAAGCGCCCGACGCGACCATCGACGCGATGCGAGGGTTTCTGGTGTCACGCTGAATGAGCGCAGAAAGCAGATCGGTCGACATTCTGGAAACCAGCCTTGAGCAGAACGCCTGGCTCTGGGAGATCGTCAAGCAGATCGACGCCTGCAACCTGCCGAACTGCTGGGTAGCCGCAGGCTGCATCGCACAGACGGTATGGAACCTGGCCGCCGACCATGCCGCCGATTTCGGAATCAGAGATGTCGATATCGTCTATTTTGACGCCACGGATCTGTCATTAGAAACGGAAATCGCCCGCGAGCGGCAATTGCGCCGTAGCTTCGCCCAGGTACCTTGTCAAATCGATGTCAAGAATGAAGGCAGAGTACACCTGTGGTATGAGCAGAAATTCGGCTACTCGATCGCGCCATACACTTCAATTGACGATGCTGTTGCCAGCTTTCCCACCACATCGACGGCGGTGGGTGTGCGTTGCAGTAACGGACGATTCGAATGTCTTGCGCCCTTTGGGTTGGACGATTTGCTGTCGCTTCGAGTACGGCCAAACAAGCGGCAGATTACCCAGGCCATCTACGCTGCAAAGGTGGATCGCTGGCGTGCGCTCTGGCCTCATGTCACATATCTGCCGTGGTAGCGCACGGACCGGGTAGCATCGACATGTCACGTCTTCAACCGCGCGGCGATCGTCACCGGTTCTCCTTGAACCATTTCACGATCGCGGGCATGTCGTCCTCGAAACCGCCAGGAATGTAGAAATTGAGAATGCCGACGCGCGCGTCGGAGCGGTTCTCGAAATCGTGCTCAACGCCGGCCGGCGCGCAGACCAGCGAGCCACGCGGCGCTTCGAGCCAGCGGTCGCCGACCCAGAAATGGGCCGTGCCTTCGATCACGTAGAAGATATCGTCGTTGGCCTCGTGGCTGTGCTTGCCGGGGCCGGGCGTCCCGGGTTCGAGCCACCATTCCGAGATCGAATAGCGGCCGGCCGTCTCGTCATTGTCGGCCTTGAAGACCGCGCGCATCTTGCCGAGCGAGTAGGGGCGGCCTTCGTCGACGCGAAGGATGACCGGCTTTCGGCCGGTCCAGCCTGCATCGATCATGTGTTCTCTCCAGACGACGAAACATCCGATTCTAGGCTCGCCGCCGGTGCTGCACCATCCTTCGACCGAGGCGCATACGCCGCCCGAACCCGCGTGACGCGGTTAGCGCTGCGATTTCTGAGCGTAACCCTCCTGATAGACTCCCGTACAGCACAGGGATAAGGTCGCTGCATTGGCACGCAATCAGAACGCCTGAACTTTCATGGTCGAAGAACGTGCTCGGCGACATCTCGCTGCGATACTTGCGGCAGACGTCGTTGGCTACAGTCGGCTGATGGAGTTGGATGAAGCCGGAACGTTCGCACGATTGCGCACATACCGGCTGGAATTGTTCGAGCCACTGATCAAACAGCATCAAGGTCGCATCTTCAAACTGGTGGGAGATGGGCTATTAGTCGAATTCAGCAGCGTCGTGAATGCCGTCGAGTGCGCACTGGATCTTCAAGAAGGATTGGCGCAGCGCAATTCAACCGTAACGGATAAACATCGCATTGAAGTTCGCATCGGAATCAACTTAGGCGATGTTATCGTCGAGGGTGACGACCGGCACGGTGACGGCGTCAACGTCGCGGCACGGCTGCAGACTTTGGCAGCGCCGGGTGGCATCACTATTTCTGGTACCGTCTATGATCATGTGCGGAACAAGGTATCGGTCAAATTCAACGATCTTGGCAGTCAAACAGTCAAGAATATTTCGGAGCCGATAAGACTCTTCAGCGTTGCCCGTCGAGAAGCCGACCAGCAGGTCGGCATTCCAGATGCTGCCATTTCCGATCGACCGTCCATTGCAATCTTGCCCTTCATAAACATGAGCGGAGACCCCGAGCAGGAATACTTTGCCGATGGTATGACTGAGGACATCATCACGGAGCTGTCGCGCTTTCGACAACTTGTGGTGATTGCGCGAAACTCAACGTTTGCCTACAAGGGCAAGCATGTGAAGATTCAGGATGTAGCGCGCGACCTGTCGGTCGCCTTTGTCGTCGAGGGCAGCGTCCGCAAGGCAGGGGGTCGCGTAAGAATCTCGGCCCAGCTCATCGAGGCTAAGTCGAATGCCCATGTCTGGGCGGAACGATACGATCGCGATGTCTCTGATGTTTTTGCCATCCAAGATGAAGTGACTCGCTCTGTCGTCGCACATGTAACGGGACAAATCGAGTCCTTGCGCCTCGACAGTACCCGACGCAAGAATCCACGAAATCTTTCGGCGTACGACTACTACCTGCGCGGTTTGTCGCATTTCAACCGGTTCGGCGGTCATGAAGACATCGCCGAGGCGTGCCGGATGTACGAAAAGGCCATCGAACTTGACCCGAACTATGCCCGCGCGCACGCTGCACTAGCATTCGCACTCTCCGATGTGTATTGGCGCGATGCCTCGCCAGACACACTCGAACGGGCTTGGCAGGCGGCTCTAGTCGCAGTCACACTCGATGATTCGGACGGGCGATGCCACGGGGCCATGGGTTATGTGCTTTGGTGTAAGCGGACATTCGACCAATCGGAGCGTTGTTTCGACACGGCATTGCGTCTGAATCCCAACGACGCCGATATGACGGTCTTGCGCGGCTACTTGATGCTCTACACATCGCGTCCGGATGAGGCGCTTGCGGCTGTCGATTGGGCGTTGCGCCTTAATCCAAATCCAGCGCACTGGTACTGGACACTTCAGGGAATGACGCTGTACTTTCTCGACCGCTGCGCGCAAGCCATCGAATCTTTCAGACATATTACCGGACGACTCTCTTGGGATCACGCCTATCTGGCTGCCAGCCATGCGCATCTGGGTCAGATGGCGGCTGCTCATGAAGCCATAAACGGCGCGCTGAAATGTGATCCCGGTCTTACAATCAGCAAAATTCGAGTCATGGAACCGTTGATGCCGACACTCATCGACAAGTTTTGTGATGACCTTCGAACCGCCGGTCTACCGGAGTAACGCGCGCCAACCGGACGCGCGAGGTCGTTGCCGCATGCCCTTTCCCATGGAAATCGACGAGTTCCTCGATGGCGGGCTTCTGCGGCGCGCCGACATCGTGCTGGTGCGCGGCACCAACCTGTTCAGCAGGGCGATCCGGTTCGCGACCCGCAGCCCGTTCAGCCATGCCGCGCTGATTTTCCTCATTCCGGATTCCCAGAGCGGCTTCGAGCGCACCTTCCTGATCGAGGCGGTGCCAAAGGGCATCAAGATCACCGGCATCGCCGATCTGGTCGGCAGCGGTCCGGTGGGCGATCCGAAAAAGTCGATCGCGGTACTGCGGTTCGAGCGGGACTGGTTCGACGAGAAGATCCAGAAGCTGGTGCGCGGGCGCATGCTCGACTTCGTACGCGCGGGATACGACTGGTCGACGATCTTCGGCATCCTGCGCTCGCTCGTCTGGGGCGCTGCGTTCGGCGCCGAGCAGTTTCGCGCGATCGTCCGCAGCACGCTGGAAAAAGGCTACGAGAGGAAACGCATCGTGCCGGCGAACTTCATCTGCAGCGGGCTGGTGCAGTACGGGTTCCTGCGGACGATCTTCGACCTGTCCGACAAGGATGGCACCGTCATCCCGATCGGCGACGTGGTCGATGCGATCTTCAATCCGCGCCTGACCGGCATCGATCCCGGCGAGATCATTGCCGGATCGCCGGAGGCGCTGGCCGAGCTGCTCGCGACCACGCCCGACCAGATTTCGCGCGCGCCGTCGCTCGCCTGGAAATTCGTCGTCGCGAAAGGGCAGGTCCACTCGGTGGCGAACCGCGACGAAGCCGTCGCGATTCTCGAACGGAGTTGAGATCGATGGCCTTCGATACGGTGATCCGACCGAAGGGCGGCAAAGAAAAAGCCGGGCGTCGCCGCCCGGCCCAGGAATTCGACAGTCGGAGTTTCTTGTTCGAACGATCGGACCGGTCGGTCGCGCCACAGAGCGCACCGAACCTGCCGATCAATGACCGACGAGCCGCCCGTCTCCGGACGGCCCGCCGGCATTCGTGGAACGCTGGTCAGGCGGCCTTCTGGTCGATGACCTTGGCCTTCGAATCGGCGACGCCGATCTTGATCTGCCGCGGCTTCATCGCCTCCGGCACCTCGCGCACCAGGTCGACATGCAGGAGCCCGTTCTCGAGGCTCGCGCCCGCAACCTTGATGTGCTCGGCCAGCTCGAAGCGGCGCTCGAAAGCGCGGCCGGCAATGCCGCGATAGAGGAACTTCGGCTCGTCCTCGCTCTCGTCGCGCTCGACCTTGCCCGAGATCACGAGCGAGTTGTCCTGCGCGACGATCGAGATGTCGTTCTCGCCGAAGCCGGCAACCGCCATGGTGACCCGGTACTTGTCGTCGCCCAGCTTCTCGATGTTGTAGGGCGGGTAGCTCGGCGCATCCGCCATACGCTGGGTCGCTTCAAGCATGTCGCGCATGCGATCGAAGCCGACCGACGTCCGGAAAAGGGGGGTGAGATCGAAACCACGCATGGTCCATATCCTCCTCTTGAGCAACATGGTTATGTGATCCGGCCGGGCTCATTCGTGCGTGGACGCCCGGACCGGGGTTGAATGCCGGGACCCGCAGGGGCATCCCGACGGATGGCGATTTAGGGCCTCGGCGAGGGCTTTCAAGAGGGTCGCGAAACCGGCGGCTGCGGCCGATCCTCGCGGATTTCAGCGGACTGAGGCAGGCGTGCGAGCGCTCAAGGTGCGCTGGCGAATATCGTTCTGCCGCTACCCGCATCGGACGAGTCGCACCGCCGAACGTGCAAGCAATCCGAGTCGCGCGCCGTGACTCTGCTGGAGTCGTGCCGAGTCGTTTTCGCTTGCGTGCGGAATCCGGTTGAGATTCAAAGGGAATCGGCGCGAGTCGGGGTGCGCCGAATCGGGCGGTCCGAAGCCGTCCGGGAAGTTTCGGCGCCGTGACCCGGTCGCTCCGGACCTGTTGGTCGAACGGAGGGGGATCCGATGCCAAGGATCGGGGCCGGGCCCGGTGCGGGGACCGGGGCGGCGCGCGGCAGCGCCGCGCAGGGCCCGGGAAGCGCCGGCGGCAACGAGCCGGCCGGACGCGTTGTCAGCCTCATGCGATTGCGCGAGGAAGCGCTCGACCTGCTGCAGGACGCGCGGGCCTATCTCGGCCAGCGCCAGTGCGCCGCGAACGAGCCGGCACCGGCGGCGCTGCGCCTCGTGGCGGCCTGCGAGACGCTGCGCATGACGGCGCGGCTGACGCAGATCGTCGCGTGGCTCACCGTGCGCCGCGCGGCGCAGGAAGCGGGGCTGGGCGGCGAAACCGAAGCGCCCGAGTTGCGGCTCGGTGCGCGCGACGTCTGCGCGACGGCGACGCCGCCGTCGCTGATGCTGTCGCCGCAGCTCGGCGATCTGCTGGAACGCAGCGCGCGGCTTTACCAGCGCGCGGCGCGGCTCGACGATCTGCTGCAACCGAAGGAACTCGCACAGGCGTAGTGCGGCACCGCACTGACGGTTGCCGTCAGGCAAAACCGCCGCGCGACCGCAGGTCGCTGCTTTATGTTCGGCGGCGGGCAAACACCGGGCGGTGGCTTGGATGCTCGTGCGGGCGCCCCAAATGCAAAACCGCCGCGCGACCGCGGGTCGCTGCTTTATGTTCGGCGGCGGGCAAACACCGGGCGGTGGCTTGGATGCTCGTGCGGGCGCCCCAAATGCAAAACCGCCGCGCGACCGC
>Ga0187893_10006223_pt1 | contig 20617 bp, 22 predicted proteins | sample MA1701074metaG_FD_139574 | JGI IMG/M metagenome (GOLD analysis project Ga0187893, IMG submission 139574) | White microbial mat communities from a basaltic lava cave in the Kipuka Kanohina Cave System on the Island of Hawaii, USA - MA170107-4 metaG ...
CGCCGCTCGCTCTGAAAGACAAGATTATTGCGGGAGTTTCCGGCGGTGAGTTTGGTGGACGCTGCTTCATCGAGGCTTTCGACCCCATCACCGGTAAACGCCTTTGGCGGTTCGATACAGTTCCAGGGCCAGGAGAATTCGGCAATGACACATGGTCAGGCGATAGCTGGAAGCAGGGTGGCGGTGCGATCTGGATGACGGGAACCTATGACCCGGAACTCGACCTTATTTATTACGGGGTTGGCAATCCAAGCCCCGACATGAACGGTGACGTGAGACTGGGCGACAATCTGTTTACCTGCTCCGTTGTGGCGCTGGAGGCGGCCACTGGAAAACGCCGCTGGCATTTCCAGTTTACGCCGCACGACACCCACGACTGGGATGCAAACGAAACGCCCGTGCTCGTAGACAGAATGTATCAGGGCAAGATGCGCAAGCTCTTGCTGCAGGCCAACCGCAACGCCTTTTTCTACGTTCTAGACCGGACTACAGGCGAGTTTCTCCTCGGCAAGCCCTTTGCGCGCCAGACCTGGGCGAAAGGCTTGGACCCGAAGGGACGTCCGATCCTGGTACCAAACTCGGAGCCCAGCGTCGAAGGCCAGCTTCACTTTCCCGGTCTTGGTGGCGCCACGAACTGGCAGGCACCTTCTTACGATCCGGCAACCGGGTGGCTATACATTGCCTTTCGTGAAGCGGGCGACGTCTATTACAAAGAAGAGCAGAAGTACGACCCGGGGAAGCCTTACTGGGGTGGGAAGGTCGTCAGCGCCAAAGAGCGGGAGTGGGGTGGCATCAAAGCCATTAATCCGGAAACCGGAAAAATTGAGTGGGAGTACAAACTCGTCGCGGGCAACATCTCTGCCGGAGTGTTGGCCACCGGGGGTGGCGTGCTATTTGCCGGTAGTCGTGAAGGCAATCTGCTGGCACTGGATTCCCGCAACGGGAAACTGCTTTGGAAATTTCAGGCTGGCTCTGACATCAACTCGTCGCCAATGAGCTACGCGATTGACGGCCAACAGCACATCGCCCTTGCAGCCGGCAAGGTGCTCTACACCTTTGCGTTGCCGGAAGAGACTCCGGCAGCGAAGCCCGCGGTCAGCAGAACCGGTTCAAAGAAGCGGCAGGCTGAATCCATTTCGAAGGCTAAACTGTTGGGAGTTGAGGTCGGTAAGAAGAGCCGGTGATTCGTTGAAGGGGTGCGTCATTCCCGCGAAAGCGGGAATGAATGGTGTGAACAGCAAGCAACTCAGTGCCCGAACCACACGCTCTTGTTTGGCGTTTGATAGTTCACTGCGCGGTGGCAGGTATGCGCTGGGCCGTGAGGTCGATGCAAATGCGAATGGATCGTGGTACGCCGGGTTGTTTCGTAATGAAACCCCGCCTCTCAAGCGTTTGCTTCATTTGGTTTGCATGGTGGTCCTTAGGTCGCGGTGGATCGACGCCGGGTTCTATGATGTCCCTTACCGGTTGCCGAGGATCTCATTTGATGAAGTAGCCGGACACTCTCCACTTCCCATCCTTGTCCATCATCGGCGTGACTGTCTCGATTGCCGATTTCTTGTTCTCCAGCGAGGTATCAAACCCGATAACAACGTACTCTCCGTCGGGAGCACCAGGCAAAGAGGTTTTGTAGGTTATGCTCTTGACCTTTCTTGAGATGAGCTTGCCAAGAGGTTTCCGTACCGCCTGCACTGACTGCTCCCACTGCTCTTGCTTAACCGCACTCTTAAAGTACTCGGCCGCTTCCTTCCAACTCTCCCCGTATTCCCCGTTGTCTACGAGGGAGAGCCACTTTTCGGCAGCAAACACCGCGGCCTTTTCTTTCTCAGATTCGGCCGCATTCCCATCAAGGCTCGCAACCGTCAGCGCGATGACGACCATCCATATGATTCTAGCGACCATCTTCTGGTCTCCTTTCCTGAACCCAAAGAGTGATGCAACACGGATATTATAACGCATATTTTATGACAACAGGTTTAGGGGCGGCGCAGACACGTCTTTGGCCGTCCTCCGATGAGGATTCTACGCGACACATCATCGGGAGGACGACGGTATCTTTTCAATACACAACGCGGCGACTTCCAGGATGCGATATCATTCGCTGACATGGAAGCCGCGCATGGGTGTGCCACGCCGCAGATTCTTCCTCCGGCCATTCACCGATTGAGGTTTAGTTTCCATCCATTGCAGAACCAAGCTACAATGGCGCTTTGTTTGCTCGGCGGGGAGCTGCGTTTGTGATCTGCATTAAGAATCTGGTGGTCGATCCTACAACCTTTCTATCCCCCATGGCGGGGCTGACTGACAGTGTGTTTCGACGACTCATCAAACGTCTGGGCGGTTGCGGCCTGGTGATGACCGAGTTCACGAGTGCGGAGGGATTGACGCGGAACTCCCTGAAGAGCAAGCGGATGCTGTTCTACCACGAAGAGGAGAGGCCGGTGACGGCGCAGCTCTTCGGCGCCGAGCCTTTTCGGTTGGCAGAAGCGACACGGATGGTTGAGGACCTGGGTTTTGACGCCATCGATTTGAATCTGGGCTGCCCAGCCAAGAAAGTCGTCAAAGCTTGTGGCGGGTCGGCTCTGTTGCGAGAAACCAAATTGTTGGAAGAGATTCTCAAAACCATTCGGGCCGCGACAGGTCTGCCGTTTACGATCAAGATTCGAGCAGGGTGGAGTGAGACTGAAATTGTTTCGGTGCAGGTCGGAAAAATGGCCCAAGACATTGGCATCAATGCGATCGCTTTTCACCCCCGGACGAGGATGCAGGGGTTTTCAGGGCACTCCGACTGGAACTTGATTGGCCAGCTGAAAGCCGCTTTAAGCATTCCGGTGATTGGAAACGGGGATATCGTCACACCGGAAGATGCGTTCCGGATGAAGCGGGAAACCGGCTGCGACGGCGTAATGATCGGTCGTGGCGCACTGAGCAATCCCTGGATATTTCGCCAGATCCTCGAACTGGAGAAAGGGCAGGTTCCCGCCCAGCCCGATGTGGCGGCAAAGTACCTGCTGATCAAGAGCTACTTCCAGCTTTTGTTCGAAGAAGAGACTCCGGGCGCTATCGGGAAAATGAAGCAGTTTGCCTCCTGGTTCACTCACGCCATTCCTTACGGAGCCGCGCTGCGCAAGGCGATCTATGAGGCTCAGAGCGAGCGCGAAGTGATGGAACGCATTGAAGAGTTCTTCCATACGGCTTTGGCAGCACCTCAAGAGGATTCCGAACGGAACGTAGCGTAGGGGCTGAGAGTGACGCAAACGATGTGCCTAATAGTGGCTGCCCGAAGAACGTCAAAACCTGAGCCCATGGTCGACTGAGGAGATCTTGAATGTCACAAACAGTCCTTAGGTCCATTACAGAGATTGAGGATCTGTATGGAGCCGGGACCTATCACAAACGCAGATTGGTCATTGTTCGCGGCCAGGGCGCCCGACTCTGGAGTCAGGACGGGAAAGAGTACATTGACTGTATTGGCGGCCAGGGGGCGGCGAATGTTGGCCACCAGAATCCCTATGTCAATAAGGCTCTTCATGAGCAGTCGCAGGCGCTCGTAAATTGTACCGAGCTGTTTTATAACGACCAGCGTGCACAACTGCTGGAGATGCTCGCACGCCTGACGCCACCACGCATTTCGCGGTTCTTTTTCTGCAACTCCGGTGCGGAGTCGGTTGAAGGCGCCTTCAAATTTGCCCGGTTGGCCACCGGCAGGACGGAAATCCTGGCGACGATGCGAGGCTATCATGGCAAGTCCTTGGGAGCTTTGAGTGCGACCTGGAACAAGGAGTATCGAGAACCGTTCGAGCCGCTAGTGCCCGGTTTCTCGCACGTTCCTTTCGACAACCTGGAAAAAGCCTGCCAAGCCATTACCGAGAACACCGCGGCCTTTATCGTTGAACCGGTGCAGGGAGAAAGCGGCGTGCGCCCTGGATCGCGCGAATACTTCCAGGGTGTGGAAGCCCACTGCCGGAAGACTGGCACTCTGCTGATACTGGACGAAGTGCAAACTGGTTTTTGCCGGACCGGAAAGATGTTTGCGTTGGAACATTCTGGCATTGAGCCCGACATCCTTTGCCTGGCGAAATCCCTCGGCGGAGGTGTTCCCATGGGCGCCATCGGAATCAGCGAAGCCGTCTCAGCCAGTCTCTTCAAGCTGGCGCATACGTCTACTTTCGGTGGCAACCCCCTGGCATGTGCGGCTGCGAGTGCCGCCATCCGTTACATGGAGGATTTTCAGTTGGCACAGCGGGCGCAGGATCTGGGGCAGGAGTTCATGACGGAGTTGCGCAAGATCGACTCTCCTAAAATTCGCGAAGTTCGCGGTCTGGGACTCATTGTCGGCGTCGAATTAAAGGAAAAAGCTGGCCCTTACATTCAGCAACTCATGGAACGAGGCATTCTGGTTCTCGGTGCGGGACCCACCGTGATTCGGTATCTACCACCGTTGGTCATTGAACGGGACGATTTGAAGCGCGTGGTTACCGAAACGGCTGCAGTATTGCAATAGGATATTTTACCTAAGGAGTTTTGAACGTCTGAGTTCGGGCAAAGAATATCCAGGGCTGTCAGATGCTTTGCATGTTTCGAACCTCTTTTCTTGGAAAGCTCTGTTGGGTTTTTGGCGTATTTCTGCTTGTCACCAATGCCGAAGAGAAGAAGCCGCCAGCACCGCCTGCCCAGAGCACCTCTAAGCCGAAGGCAAAGAGAGTTTACACCAACGAAGATCTCAAAAGCCTGGAACCCACAACGCGCATAAACCAGTCTCCTGCTGCAAGCCAGGGGCAGAGGGGTCCAAGACGTGGTACCGGTATCGAGAATTATCGTGACACTGGAGGCCATGACCGAGAGTACTGGCGAAAAAGGATGCGACCGCTGAACAGCCAATTGGACACTTTGGATTCGCAGATTGCAGCACAGCAGGCCAAACATGACCGATTGAACGCTGCCAGCGGCGTCAAACTCTCCCGCAGTGGCAAGTTACGCGCCAGTTCCTCAGACACCCGTGCTCAGGTGGCAAAGCGGATTGACGACCTGAGACAGAAACGAGCTGAGGTTCTGAAATCAAAGCAGGATCTGGAAGAGGAAGCTCGAAAAGCCCAGGCCTTGCCGGAATGGCTCAGGTAAAAATGGTAGGTCCCCTTGCAATTGCCCTCGACCTTGGCTTGCATCTCCGCTGGGGGGCTGGCAGGCTGGGCTGAATTGTTGGAGCACATACCCTGCTTTTTTGGGGTCTGCGGCTTTGCTGTTTAGAATTGCAGGCTGGTTCCCTTTGAAACCGGAGACCTGCACAAGACGCAGGTCTCCGGTACAGCGATGCTTGCCAGCCGTATTCCCGATAATCATCCAACCTCCCCTTGAATAATCTCCGCACAACCGAGGTTTCTCTGCTGCAACATCTGGTGGAGATCTACAGTCCGTCTCATGCGGAATCAGAGGTCTCGGGATTCCTCGTCGAAACGATGCGACAGCTGGGGTTCACCGCCCGTCAGGATGCCGTGAACAATGCCATAGGGATCCTGGGCAATGGACCCAGGACAGTCATTCTGCTGGGACACATTGACACCGTTCCCGGAAGGATTCCGGTGGAGATCCGGGATGGAAAACTCTACGGTCGCGGCTCTGTCGATGCCAAGGGGCCCATGGCGTGTTTTATTGCTGCCGCCGCGCGTTTGAAGGACGATATTGCTGACTCCGGAAAAAAAATCGTGGTGATCGGCGCCGTTGAAGAGGAAGCTGCCACCTCTCGCGGCGCACAACAGGCAGTGGCAGATTTTGCTCCGCCTGATTTTTGTATCATCGGCGAACCGAGCCGTTGGAACGCGATCACCCTGGGCTACAAAGGCCGTTTATTGCTGGACTACCAACTTCGGATTCCGTGGAAGCACTCCGCAGGCCGAGGCAAGCTGGTTTGTGAACAGGCCGTGGATTATTGGAATGCCATTCAGGCGTGGTGCCTCCCTTTCAATGAAGGCAAAGGCGTCTTCGAAACGCTCAATCCTTCCATTCGCTCTTTCAATTCGGAGAACGACGGCATTGTGGAGACAGCTCGCATTAAGATGGGCTTCAGGCTGCCGGTTGGCTTCCCTGTCGAGCAGTTTAAGCAGTTTCTGGTAGAAGCCTCACGCGGGGCCCAGCTGCATTTTTCGGGTGGCGAACTGGCGGTGCGCAACGGGAAATCCAATGCGTTGGTGAAAGCTTTTTTGCATGCGATTCGTCAGTACGGTGGTGATCCAAAGTTCAAAGTCAAGACCGGGACGGCTGACATGAATGTAGTAGCCCCTTACTGGCCCTGTCCCATGCTGGCCTACGGCCCGGGAGATTCCTCGCTGGACCATACACCCGAGGAGCACATCGAAATTGACGAGTACGCGCGGGCGATCGACGTGTTAGAATTGGTGCTCCGGCTGCTTTGAGTGCGGATAGACGGGCCTTCTTCATGACGACACAGACTGCAGAATTGGAAACGGTGACAGCAGAGCAGAAGGAAGTGCGTCTGGTCGAGATTCTGCGGGAGTTGCAAAGCGTGGTGGTTGGCTTCAGCGGCGGCGTTGACAGTGCCTATCTCGCCTACATGGCAAACCGCGTGCTTGGCCAGAAGGCTCTTTGTGTCACGGCAATCAGCCCGTCTTATCCGGAGTTTCAAAAGAAAGAAACCGCAACGTTTGTTCAGCAATTTGGCCTCAACCATCTCGAGATTGAGTCAGAGGAACTGGACAACCCGGCATACCGGGAGAATGCACCCAATCGCTGCTACTTCTGCAAAAGCGAGCTGTTCACGAAGCTCGAAGCGCTGGCGGCTGTCAAGAACTATAACGTCGTCGTCGATGGTACCAATCATGACGACTTGGGCGACTACCGGCCCGGTCGCAGCGCTGCCACCGAACACCACGTTCGCAGTCCACTGTTGGAAGCCCAAATGACCAAGCTGAATATCCGCGAGCTATCACGGAAAGCGGGACTGCCAACGTGGGACAAGCCTGCGCTGCCTTGCTTGTCTTCCCGCTTCCCTTACGGAACCTCCATTACGGCGGAAAAGCTTTCGGTGGTCGACAAGGGCGAAGCCTTGCTGAGAGATTTTGGGTTCCGTATCTTTCGAGTGCGCTATCACGAAGAACTGGTGCGCCTAGAGTTCTCTCCCGAAGAGCTGCCGAAGGCGCTCAACGTGACCATGGCAGCTATTTTGGCCGCTCGATTCAAAGCCCTTGGGTTCAAGTACGTGACCATTGACCTTGAAGGCTATCGTTCTGGCTCCCTTAACGAAGTGCTTCCCATTCATCAATAACGCTCCGTTCGAAGTCTGGACGGCCAAGTTCAAGTCGATCGGTTACCCGGGGCCCCCTGGATGAGCGTTCTCGAATCGCCAGCGGGTTGCCTTTCGCACAGGAGACACAGACTTTGTTGGATGCCGCGACCAAGGCTGAATTCGATCAGCAATTCCGAGCCGTTCAGGTGCTTTACTTTGCAATGCTGGCCTCTTTGGCAGGCTATCTCGTGATCGGGTTCGTTTTGGGTTCGGCGCGGACGGCTGTTCCGACAGCATCGTCTGCCCAGTTGGTCCGGACTTTCTATTTTTTGAGCATTGGCTTGATTGCGGCCGCCTATCTTGTGAAGAAGCGGATGGTCAGGCCGTTGCTTCCTGGATTGTCACCCACAGATCTCAAGCAGCGTCTTGTCTCCTTTCGCTCTGGGCATCTGATTACTTATGTCTTGTGCGAGGGCATCGGTCTGCTGGGTCTGCTGGCGCTTTTCCTTGGAGGTTCTCGTTCCCAATTTATCAATTTGATCGTCGTGGCTTTCGCCTTAATGCTCTTGCTGCGTCCGAATCGCATCGACTCTCCATCCTCATGAAAGTCCTGGTCGTTGGCTCTGGTGGCCGAGAACACGCGTTGGTTTGGGCAATCCGCCGATCCAAACGAGATCCGCAGGTCTATTGTGCTCCTGGAAACGGGGGAACGGCCCGAGAGGCCGTCAATGTTCCCATTGCCGTCGATCAGATCAATGACCTGGCGGCTTTCGCGAAACGGGAAGCGATTGACTTGACCGTGGTCGGCCCTGAGCTCCCGCTAACTCTGGGAATCGTGGACCTCTTCGAATCGCTGGGACTGCGCGTGATTGGACCTTCTGCTGCGGCTGCTCGGCTGGAAGGTAGCAAGGTTTTTGCGAAAGCCTTCATGCAACGGCATGGCATTCCAACCGCCGGCTGCCTGCAAACCGATTCTCTGGATGAAGCTCTAAAGGAAGCGCGTAGCGGCCGACTCGGACTCCCACTGGTGATCAAAGCCGATGGCTTGGCCGCAGGCAAGGGAGTCATCATTGCTCGGAGCCTTGACGAAGCGGAAGCTGCGATTCGTCAAATTCTCGAAGCGCGTATTCTAGGAGAGGCGGGCAGCAAGATTCTTCTGGAACAATTTCTTGATGGCGAGGAGGTTTCGTTCCTGGTGTTTTCGGACGGCGTCCACGCGTTGCCCATGGTGCCTTCGCAGGATCACAAGACTGTTTTCGACGACGACCTTGGGCCCAACACCGGCGGCATGGGCGCCTATTCGGCTGATTGGATACTGTCTCCGCCAGCCCACCAAGAGCTGATGGAACGTATTGTTTTTCCAACTCTGGCAGGCATGGCAGCCGAAGGGATGCCGTATCGCGGTATTCTTTATTTTGGGTTGATGCTCACCCGAAATGGCATTCGTGTGCTGGAATACAACGCGAGGATGGGGGACCCCGAAACGCAGCCGGTCTTGCTTCGACTGGAAAGCGATTTTCTTGACGTTTGCGAGGCGCTGCTGGAACAACGACTCGACCAGATGCGGTTGCAATGGGATTCGCAACGCAGCGTGTGTGTTGTGCTGGCTTCGGGCGGATACCCGGGGAAGTACGAAACGGGTTGTGAGATTTCGTGCCTCGACGGCCTTGACAAGCCGGGTGTCAAGGTCTTCCACGCCGGGACCGAATTGCGCAACGGCAGTCTCGTGACGGCTGGCGGAAGAGTCTTGGGAGTTACAGCCAAAGCCGGGACCCTGCAAGTGGCCTTGGATCTGGCCTACGATACTGCAGAAAAGATTCAGTTCCGCGACATCCATTTCCGCCGCGATATTGGTCGCAAAGGACTCTTGAAAGAGCACAGAGTTGCCCGGCCTAGCTCCTAAAAATCAGTCCGTGCTCCTGAGTCCTCCTTTCCAATCACGATGCGATGAAAAAGTTTCTGCTGGCCTCCGGCGCTTTGCTGGTTTTTCTTCTTGCGTACGAATACATGAGCCTGCCGGATGTTTCTCCCTTAGCAAAGGAAAACCCTCGGATTACAGCGTTGATGCGCCAGCGTGAGCAAGAAGCCCGGGCCGCCGGCAAGAAGGCTCGTCGCTATCAGCTCTGGACCGGCTACACTGCGATACCGGTCATACTAAAAAGTGCTGTTCTCGTTAGCGAAGACGACGCGTTCTATCAGCATGAAGGCTATGACTTGGATCAGATCAAGGAATCCTTCGAGCGAAACTGGGAAAAGAAAAGCCTTGTGCGGGGTGGCAGTACCATCACGCAACAGCTGGCCAAAAATCTGTACCTTTCCACTTCTAAGAACCCCCTGCGGAAACTGAGAGAGTTTCTGATCGCGCGGCGGCTGGAAGAAGCGCTCAGCAAGCGTCGGATTCTGGAGATCTATCTGAACGTAATTGAGTGGGGTGACGGCATTTACGGGGCGGAGGCGGCTTCTCACGCTTATTTTGGCAAATCCTCGAAAAATTTGACCACCCGGGAAGCGGTGCTTTTGGCGGCGGTGATTCCCAATCCCCGCCGAATGAATCCGGCACGGCCCAGCCGCCGTGTGGAATCTCGCTTCAATCTTATTCTGTCGCGCATGCATCAATATCGCCACTTGAGTGACGAGGAATTCACGGCAGCACGGAAGAATCCAACTATCTTGGAGGAGCAACCTGCGGTGGAGGAGAGATAGCGGAATCTCAGGGGGAGATATGCGGAATGGTTGAGTTGCTGGTTTCGGATTTGCGCTGCGCAACCCGGAAGGAAACTGGGATGTCAACTGGCTTGCGAGCGCTCTTATTGGGAGTCGCGCTGGCTCATACGACGCTCCCTGCCACGACTCTTTCACTTCAGCGGCTCAGGCCGCCTGAAAAGATCCCGTGTTCACGCGATCATCTGACCTCTTTTTCGGGAAGAGTCCTTGAGTTCAAGCGCAACGACAACAGAACATTTTTGCGCGTGCGGACCGACGAGGACACGTCGGAGGCGTTTACGCTCAAGCATCCAGGGAAGGGATCTGCGGCAGAATGGTTTCTTCTGAAAGGGAAAGCCTTTGAGCCTTCAGATTGGAAACGGATCGAGATTCGAAAGAATAAACTCCACCCGCGAATGCGTGCCACAGTCTGGGTTTGCGACGATGGATCGACACCCGTAGTGGATTGGCAACCTCCCGCGGAGTGATCCACTGCAAGATCTTGTGTCGGGTCGCTCAGTGTTCTCCGGAATAGGCCCACATTTCACCTGTTACTGCCGGTATTGCGCAAAAAGAGAGCTCATTCGGTTCGCCTGTTCCGGTGTGAATTTAAACATACAAGCGTCATCGGTGTAGTCCATGAAATTCTCAATGGGATCCAACCCTGGATTTTTCGGACCGGTGCAGGAATCACGCCCGGCCGGGCATCCATAGGCAGGCGAGCGCTCGGAAGGGGTGTCACTGACGTAGTCGCCATTCTTCGAACAGCCGCTTTGGAAGGTGTGGTACAAGCCCAGCCAGTGGCCTGCTTCGTGTGTTGCGGTGTCTCCGAGATTGTAAGGTGTGGCCGAGCCGCCTGGCAGAGATGAAAAGAGGCACACCACGCCGTCATTCAATGGGTTGTTCGCATAGCTCGAGGGGAAAGTTGCCCAGCCCAGCAGGTTGCTTCCTGGATTGTTGGTGTAAAGATTGAGGGCGTTTGCACCACCCTGGCGCAACGCCGTCTTCATCTCTTTCTCTGCCAGGGTGCCGGGTTCCGCCGTATACCAGGAGGCATTCGTCGAGCGGGTGATTCCAGCAAGTACAAATTGAAACTGTGTCGGAGCGCCTCCGCTGACTCCGTTGAAAGCGTTGTTTAAAACAGTGATTTGTTCGTTGATCATCTGGCTGCTCACATCACCGTTGGAGATGCCGCTGCCTCGATTGATGACGTGGACATATACGTAAATCGTGACCAAACCCTGCGTTATCGGCTTGGTAGGCCCTCCGCCTTTGCCGCCTCCACTGTTGTCGCCGCGATTGCCCCTCAGTTTGGCTTCGATCTCGTCAGCTTCAATGTCGTCCACTTGCCGAGTTGCGCAGCGCGCGCCACTGTCGATAAAGGCCTTCTTGTTGCGCCACGTCTTACCTTTAAAGTGAAATGGCGTGTCGTCCGGTTCGTCACTGTTTCCCTGGGCACGGGTTCTTTGACTAACGATCAAAGTGAGGGTCAGACCAAGCGCAACCAGAACCATCGCGGCATGAAATTTGGACTTCATTGAGCCTCCTCAGAGATAAGACATCGGCTTCGAGCGTCGTCCACGCGCATCGGGCAGTTCCACCGCACCAGCGCTGTTATCGAACTGAAGCTTTTGGTTGGCTGAAGCACATCGGAGATGGTAAGAAGGAAGAGAATGCGTGTCAATCACAAACCCTGTGTCCATAGACAGAGTCGAGATGAGCCATAACTGACCAATAAGCATCTATTTATGGGGATTTCTAAGATCCGTTCCGGTTCTGTGAGCTCCCCTCTATCGCGGGTCGATTGCATGGAGGCATTATGAAGAAATCTCGGAAGGCGCCCCAACCAACATGACTCAGAAAACTCTCGACGCAAAGCTCGCGCGAATTCACGCCGATCCGGTCGGCGCAAGGGATTTCATTCTAGCGGACGCCAAGGATGCGGACATGGGAATGGGGCTGCAGGCGCCCGGGTGGGTCTGGGACGGTGAGCGGGAACGACCGAGGAGCTTGGCGGAGTATCGCGACCAGATGAGAGAAGTCGCCCGCCAGGGAATGGTCGACATCTTGTTGATGTCCGCCAGCAGCCATGATCTTTTAGGTATAGAGGAACACCTGTTCGAAACTTCACCGGTAACAGTGGCCGTCCGCGCCAACGATACGACAGACATCCATTTGGCACGTGGAGGTTGCTATCCTCAAGCACCTTCGATGCCGTTCCGATCCGCCACTATAGAGCAGCTGCAGTGCGGCCGCGTGATCTGCAGTGATGAAGAGCGAAGACGCGGATGCAGCCTTGGGCTGTACTCAGTGACGTTCAACAACCATCCGGAGGCTGATCTTCGAACGCTCGAAGCTTACCGAAGTTTTCGGCTCGAAGCCGAGCAGAAGGGGTTTCGGCATTTTCTCGAGGTGTTCGACCCTAACGTCCCGGGAGCCATGGGTCTTGAACACATCGGTGATTTCGTCAACGATCAAATCGTCCGCTTGCTTGCTGCGGTGCCGCGGTCCGGGCGCCCTTTGTTTCTAAAAATTCCGTATCACGGCCCGAGATTCATGGAAGAACTGGCAGCCTACGATCCGCACCTTGTACCGGGTGTCCTTGGCGGTGCAGCCGGAACAACCCATGATGCTTTTCATCTCCTGGCGGAAGCTCGCAAGCACGGTGCCAGGGCGGCCCTGTTTGGACGAAAGATTAACCGGGCGGAGCATCAGCTCACCTTCATTCAGTTTCTTCGCCGGGTCGCGGACGGAGAGATCGAGCCGAAGGAGGCAGTGGCTGCGTACCATGGCGAGTTGCAGAGACAGAAGATCCGGTCACGTCTGCCCTTGGAGCAAGATTTGGAACTGACGCAGAAAGTCTAGTTCCGTAGTGCTTGCTCCTTGCCTACTGTGATGGAGGTTTGAATGGCAAAAACACCAATTATCTTGGTGGAACCGGACCCTGCGGTTGCGGCTGCTGCAGGAGGCCCGGTGGCAGCGTGGGAGTTCGGCCCGGTGAGGTAGTACCACCCTGAGGCTGGGGTTGCGCTCCCTGCGGTACGTTGACACCTGGTTGAGGCCCGCGTGGGATATACACGAATTCCCACTCATTGTACTTTGAGCGGCCATTGTAGGATTTTAAGGATTCTTTTTCGCTCTTGCTGGCCACTCCAACAATGCCTCCCAGAACAGGATTGAATGCAGACTGACCGGGTCGCGTTTGCGTCGATCCCCGCTGAGTGGTCGCTGTTCCAGTCGGGGTACCGGTGCCTCCCGCGGTGCTGCTTGTCGTCCGCCCACTGCTTGGCGAGCTGCCGCTTGAGCTGGAGCCACCAAAGGCGGACGGACCCAGTGGACTGCTGCCGGTTGGAATGACGCTGAGGCCGGAAATCGACCCATCAGGATTCATCTTCAGCAGCCGCCATTCATCGGAGTTGGTGATGGGATCTTTCCATTTCTTGCGAAGAAACCGGGTGTTGTTGGTGCTGAGTAGCGCATCGATCGTAGTGGGGTAAGTCCCGGGAAACTTGCGCTGCCAGAGCTCGACGGCACGCATGAACTGTTTGCCGCGATAGATCAGTTCCTCCTCGCGTTCGCGTTGCATGGCTTTCTGCCAGTTGACGACGGCCCCGGATAGGGTTACCAGCAGAACACTCGTAAACACCATGACGACAGCGAGCGTGTAGCCTGCTTCCCGCGAAGCGACAGGGTACCGGCGGAAGGAGCGACATGAAGAGGATGAAGAATCGGGACAGGAGGAGGGAAGAGTGCGACCTTGTATGGATCTACTACCACGACAATTCCCCAGTGACCTATGACCTTTAACCTGTAACCTGTTCGCCGTCACCTGTTTCCCCTACTGGAGAGTGATTTGTCGTCGCGTCTTCGAACTCAGCTCCTCAACCTCAGCTGAACTCTCGCCGATGCGAAGAATGCGATAGCGGCTGGCCACCAGGTCGCCTTCGGATGCCAGATAGACTTCATCCCCATCGGCAAAAAAGCCCTGCCGGTTTTGGTGACGCAGGTCTGTTTTGGTGCCAAAGAATTTCAAATTGATAATTACCGTCGGAGGTGGCGGGGAGCGCGATATCTGAGTGGATGGGCTGCCTGGCGTAAGGCCGGCCGAAGCACTGGCCGTACTCGGCTTCGAGTTTCTTGCCGTCAACACTCGTTCCTGCTCGGGTCCAACAGAGAACATGTTCCGAGCATTCAGCGGACTGCCTGGGTCGAAATCTTCCAGCTTCTCAAGGTGGAGTGACGGATCGATATCACGCAACGAGATTTCCTTCCTGAGATTGCTTCGACGAGGGTTCTTCTTTAAGTAGAAATCCTTCAAATCCAGGGCCTGATCCTGCGGAACGTTTGGCGAGGCTGCGGGCAGAGTCCCCTGGGGCTCACCGGAGCCGGCGAACCACTGGTAAAGCGTGAAGGACAGCACCGTAAGCAGACCGGAAAGCACAAGCACCTGCTTCTGTTGTTTCCTGATGTTCATGGCTGCATTGCGAAAAGTGTTGAAAGACTCACGTCGAGTCGCAGGATATCGGTCCCCTCACGCTCTGAAACCAGTGCCATCGAATCCACGATTACCAATTTTGACTCGCTTTCCAGAACGTTTAAGAAATGCCGAATGTCTGAGTAGTTGCCTTCAATCGGAAGCGTGATCGCCAGACGATGCATGCCAAATGCGGGTTCCGGATCGAGGCGGTAGGTCACGCGGTTACGCAGCAATCCAGCTTCAGCGCAAATCTCGTCGAGAGTCTTCAAAAGTTCCGAGGCGCCCTTGTCCGCCGGGAATAAATACTCCGCCGAAAACTGCCGGTACTTATCTCGCGACTCCTTTAGCTTCTTCTCTATATCCTTCAGCGCGCTGAGCGTGTTTACGCGTCTCGCCAGCTGAGACCGCACCTGCTCGATGCGTTCGGTGTCTCCGGCGTCTGCCTCGATCTCTGGTCGAACGAACACAAGGTACAAAGGCAGGTTCAACAGAACCAGGGCCGAAAGTACGATGTAGGCGATCGTTTGATGTTTAGCGTTCATAAGCTGCCGGCACACCTGGGTTCGCTTGGTGTCATGACTGCCCCTTGTATCTCACCTGAACGGCAATCTCGCGTCCTACGAAAGCCGGGTTTTTAGAGATCTCTTCTCGCAGCGGGCTCACTTCATAGAAATTGCCCGACGATTCCAGATTGGAAACGAATTGAACATTGTCGCGGCTCGAGCGGCCATTAGCGACAATCTCGATCATGATATCTTTACCGGCTATTTGCGGCTTGATGGTGACAATCTGTAAGTTCGCGGGTGTCAACCGCTCCAGATCGTTGAGAAGCTCGGTCCAAGAGAATGTCCGCCGGCGAATCAATTGGTTCACATGATCGAGAGTATCCAGGAACTCGGCAGTCTCAGAGGTTTGAAGTCTGGCGAGAACTTTTTCCTGCTCCCGTCCAAGGGCTTGGAACCGGGCGCGGTCTCGGCTGAGCTGCTCATTGACCTCTGCCCGGCGGACACGTGCGGCTTGATACCGCGCGACATTCCAGTACGAGATGGCCAGAAGCAAGAGCAGCAGCCCGCCCGAAATCATGTAGAACTTGCGATGATTGACGAACGGTCTGGAAGCGAGATTGGCATCCACTTTGATCATTCAGAATCTCCCGGCAGCCAGGCCCAGTGACGGCATCAGCGCATTTTTGAAGTTGCGCAACGCCGCGGCGTCAGGCGACTGAAAAAAACGCAGTGGATCAAGATTCGAAACCGGGCTGCGGAATCTCTCTGAAAGAGATGAGAGCATTGCAGCCGGGGGGTCCTGGGCGCAGGCCACATAAATTCTGTCCAGCGGCCGCGAACTGAGCTTATCCTGATAATAAGTAACGCAGGGATGGATTTCGTCAAACAGGTCAGGCAAGCCAGACGCTTGGCTCATTGCCATCGCTGTTGCACCACCTGCTTCCGTGTCGATATCGGTCTGCCGAAAAAACACCACCCGTCCCTCCTGCGCAATGAGAGACGAAACGCCTGAAGGCCGAACGCGCAACAATAGCACGGCTCGTTGCCCCAAATCCGACTCAAGCCTTGAGAGCAACTCAAACGTGGCAAACGATGAAAGGCAAATATAGCCCGCATGAATACCGAGCTTCTGAAAAGCTTCTTCGTACTGCGCCAACACTTCCTGATGCATGCAGACCGTCAATACCAGATGTTTTCCGTTGGCGAGCTTGTGGTCCAGCGAGGCCACGCGGGCTTCATCAATATTGAACGGGACCGTCTTCTTTAGTTTCCAGCGCAGCAGCAACTGCTTCTCGTTTTCATTGCTCGGGAGGGTGTCCAGAGCATGCAGACTCACCTTGGCCGATGCATCGGGCAAGGCAAGAGATATTCTGGCGGTCTTGATCTCGGCCTTGACGAAAGCCGACTTCAATACCGCGACGAAATTGCTCATATCTTCGATGTTGGGGCGCATCAAGGACGGAGACAGTAGCCCCTCTGGCAAGGGTAAGACTGCGAAGCGGTCCACAATCGCAGGATTTCTGGAGTCGAGGCGTACGGTCGCAACGGATCGGCGATTTATCTCGCACGCGACCGGCGGCAACCTGGGCTCGAAAAATTTGCTGATTCTGAACTTTAGTGATTTCTGGATCATCACGAATCTACCGGGATACGAGCCGCTGGGACGAAAAGAGACTCGGCGCTACCCGAGGTTGTCACTCATTGCCCTTCATCACCTTGGCCCGGTTCCATGCCAGTGCCCCTTTTTCCGCTGTGCCTTACTCAATGAATGTCACCTTATTGATCTCTTTAAGAGTCGAAATTCCCTCAAACGCCTTCTGGAGTGCCGATTCACGAAGAAAGGTCATCCCCTCTTCATGGGCGACGCGCTTGATTTCTGAGGCGGGCTTGCGTTCCAGAATCATTTCTCGGATGCGATCCGAAAGGTCCAATAGTTCATGAATCGCCGTGCGTCCCCGAAAGCCGGTGCCGCCGCAGTCTAAACATCCTGCTCCTTCGTAGAACACGAAATCCAGGTAGACATTGGGATCCAGACCTGACTCTTCAAGTAACTGGGCTGGCGCCTGGACGGGGCGCTTGCACTGCTCGCAAATGACGCGCACGAGGCGCTGAGCCAGAATACAATTCAACGCCGAAACAAAGTTGTAGGGCTCGACGCCCATGTTGAGGAAGCGCCCGAGGACGTCAACCACGTTATTGGCATGAACGGTGGTAAACACAAGGTGACCAGTGAGCGCTGACTGGATGGCAATTTGTGCCGTTTCGGAGTCGCGTATCTCCCCCACCATGATTTTGTCCGGATCGTGCCGCAAAATGGACCTTAGCCCACGGGCGAATGTCAGACCCTTCTTCTCATTCACCGGAATCTGTGTAATACCTTTGAGCTGGTACTCCACCGGGTCCTCGATCGTAATGATTTTGTCTTCGGAGCTCTTGATTTCCGAAATGGCAGCGTAAAGTGTCGTGGTCTTTCCGCTGCCCGTTGGCCCGGTGACCAAGACCATGCCATAGGGTTCGTGAATGTAACGGCGGAATTTCTTAATGTCATTCTCGGAGAAACCCACGACATCCAAGCTGAGCTGACTGAATTTTTCGCTCATCGCCTCCTTGTCGAGCACACGCAGCACAGCGTCTTCGCCGTGAATCGAAGGCATGATGGACACTCGAAAGTCGATCAGCCGGCCTTTGTAGCGTACCCGGAAGCGGCCATCCTGCGGGACACGACGTTCCGAGATGTCGAGCTCGGACATGACTTTGATACGCGAAATGATCGTGGAATGATGTTCCTTGGCAATCGGCTGCATGGCCTGCTGCAGCACGCCATCGATGCGGTACTTGATCATCACATCGTTATCTTCCGTTTCGATGTGGATATCACTCGCACGGCGCTCCAACGCGTTGAAGATCGTCGAGTCGACGAGACGGATGATGGGGCTCTCCGTTTCGCTGGTGAGACGTTCGATCGAAATCGTCTCTTCACCCGACTCGTCTTCCTTGATGAGATCCAATGTGAAACCTTCCGTCGCTTCCTCCAGGACGCGCTGGGAAGATTCACTCTTTTTAAGAATGTCGCTGATCTGTGACGGGGTGGCGACCTTGACCACCAGCTTCTTGCCCAGCAAGATGCCCAGCTCATCGGTAAGCAATAGCTCGCTGGGGTCGGCAATCGCGACCATCAGGGAACCGTTGACAGCCTTTAGAGGCACAAAGTTGTAGCGGAACATCAACTCGGCAGGGATGGTACGGAACAGTTCCGGGTCAATGGGTGAATTCTTCAGGTCGACGAACTCGCACCGATAGCGTTCGGCCAACCGTCGCGTCTGCTGCTCCTCTTCCAGAAGATTGATCTTTTGCTCGGGCCTTGAGAGCTTGACGTCGGCAGGATTGATTACTTTTTGATTCATGAGTTCAGCCTACAGATTGCAAGGGACAGGTTAAGGGAATAGTCCCCCTGTAACCTGTCCCCTATAACCTACTTCACCATACTGCTCAGATTGAAAATGGGCAGATAGAGTGCAATCAACACAAACGCCACAATCGTGGCCAGAATCACGAGCAAGACGGGCTCGATGTAGGTAAACACCTGATTCAACCGTGTGTTAACCTCTTCATCGTAAAAATCCGCCACATGCCTTAGCATTTCGCTTAGCGAACCCGTGGACTCCCCCACTTGAACCATCTCAGTTGCGAGTTCTGGAACCACCGGGCTCGCCTCGAAGCTCTTCGAAAGCGACTGACCCTCTCGTATGGACGCGATAGCATTTCTGACAGCCCGAGTAACTAGCTGATTCCCGGTGGAATCCGCCACGATCTCGAGCGAGTTCACCAGCGGAATGCCTCCTGAAAGCAGCGTGGAGAGCGTGCGGCTCAGCTGCGAAAACGCGAACTTGTTCCAAATATCGCCGACGATGGGCAGACGCAGCTTGATGCCATCCATGGCAAGCCCGCCCTTTTTGCTTCGACTCCAAATCCGGAAGCCAACCGCCGCACCCAGTGAGAACAACAGCAACGTCACCAGATGCTCGCGAATGCTGCGCGAAATCGCAATAAGCGTGAGAGTCACCTGCGGCAATTGCGCGTTCAACCCTTCGTAGAACGTCGCGAACTGCGGGACGACGAAGGCCATTAAGTAGGTTACCAGCACGATGAGCAGCACGGTGAGAATAATGGGATAGGTGATAGCCGATTTCACTTTGCCCTTGGTAGCGTCGATGATGCGCTGATACTCGATATAACGGCGAATGACTTCTTCCAGGTTTCCGCTTTTCTCTCCGGCGTACAGAGACGCCGTGTACACCTTGGCAAAGACTCCCTGGGCTTCGAAGGCTTCGGACAGCAGTGCTCCCGACTTGACCCGCGCGCTGATGTCGGTAAGCAGCTGCTGGAAGTAGGGATTTTTCATCCTTTGCGTGAGCAAATCCAGAGACTTTAGGATCGGAAGTCCGGCATGGACCAAGGCGAGAAACTGCTGATTGAAAATGATAAATTCGGCCGATTTGACCTTTTTCCGGAGCGAACGGCCGCCCCAGCCCAACGAAAGCTCTTTTCCTTTTTCGTCAACCGAGTAGACATAACAGCCCTGTTCGGAAAGGCGGTGGCGGAGATCGGCTTCCGAAGCAGAATTGAATGTGCCGCTGACAATCTCTCCGTTGTTGTTGACGTACCGCGCGCGAAACTCGTTCATTCGTTCATAGCCGCCGGTCTTAACAATCTCCAAGATGTCTTACTTCGAAGATGGTGCGAAAGTTGAGACTAAATTGGAGCCGAGCATCATTTATGAAAAGGCGCTCTCGAGTCCCGTTTGCCCTCATCGGCCAGTTTAAACCGTTCCAGAAGTTTCTTTGGCTTGCTCAATCAGTTAGCGAGTTTCGCTGCTCTCGATCACCTCGGTACCTGGGGGAGGTCTGAACTCGAAGATTCCGGATGCCATTCCCAGGTTTTGCTCGATGTCAGTAAAAACGAACTCGCTCATTGTGCCATCGATGTCGAAGACTGTGACGCGTTGCAACTGAAACGTTTGCGGACTAAACTCCATAAGGATTCTGGCAAATTCGTCGATACCTTTCTTCGGATAGGCAAGAATGACGCGATTACCCTGAAAAAAAGGCTTTACGTCAGTAGCCCACTCGACTTTCGAGAAGTCTCGTTTGAAGTTCCCTTTGCCAAGCAGGAACAGGAAAGGGATTCGCTGATCGCGACTTTCTTTGACCTTTGTTTTTTGCAGCTGATTCTCTTGCGGAAGGTAGAAAGACACCGTTTTGCCATTTGACACAAAGAGCTTCTCAACCGGTGTCTTATATTCCCAGCGCATCATTCCGGGACGCTTAAGCAACAGGGTGCCGGTTTCGGTTTTGGCTCCACGCCGCGGGTTTTTGTAGCTCTGGATGAACTGCATTTTGAGATCGCGAACCTGGGAGTATTTCTTCTGCAGCCCGTCAAGGGCCGCTTCGAGATCCTTGGCCATCGGAGATCCTGGCGGCGAAACAGCTCTGGCGTCGCCAGGCACGAAGAACATGAACAGGAAGGCCGAAAGACTCATGTTCTTAAACAAGCTCATTTTCCACTGCCTGGGTGTTTCGATTCCGTTGGATACTGGCATCATCACCATTCTAAGTAGAAAGGACGAAGGGTGTCCACTCGAGAGTGCGGCCGCGCGCCGCGGTCCGAACCCCTGAGTAGCGAAGGGCAGGA
>Ga0187893_10006224_pt1 | contig 20610 bp, 18 predicted proteins | sample MA1701074metaG_FD_139574 | JGI IMG/M metagenome (GOLD analysis project Ga0187893, IMG submission 139574) | White microbial mat communities from a basaltic lava cave in the Kipuka Kanohina Cave System on the Island of Hawaii, USA - MA170107-4 metaG ...
ACGCGCGCGATCGACTGCCTCGTTAACGTGGACCTCGGCGACTCGGCGCCGCCGGACTGGCTCGTGCGCGTGAAGGAGGACACGTTCAAGGGCGGCGACGCGTTCCTGCGCAGCGTGGAGCTGGCGGAGCTCGTCGACGACATGGACGCGAACGGGGTCGCGCGCGCGATCCTGATGACCCGGCTCGGCGCCAAGCCCGACCGAGCGCAGCGCTACGCGGCGGCGCGCCCCGACCGTTTCTCGCTCGGCGTCGGCGGGCTCGACCTGTTGCGGCCGATGCCGACGCTGCGCGAGCTCGCGGCCTTCGTGCGCGAACAGCCCGTCTCGTACGCGGTCGTGGGCCCGAGCTTCTGGGGCGACGCGATGTACGCGCCGAGCGACGCCGTCTACTACCCGCTCTACACGAAGTGCTGCGAGCTCGCCCTGCCGCTGTGCCTGAACACGGGGCTGCCCGGTCCGCCGCTGCCGGGCGAGGTGCAGAACCCGATCCACCTCGACCGCGTGTGCGTGCGCTTCCCGGAGCTGCGCCTGTGCATGATCCACGGCGCGGATCCATGGTGGGACGTGGCGATCCGGCTGATGATCAAGTACCGCAACCTGCGGCTGATGACGTCGGCGTGGTCGCCGAAGCGCTTGCCGCAATCGCTGCTCCACTACCTGTCGACGCGCGGGCGCGACCGGATCCTGTTCGCGTCGGACTTTCCGGTGCTGTCGCTCGCGCGCTGCCTCGACGAGGCGCGCAAGCTCGAGCTCGCGCCCGAGGTGCTCGACGCGTACCTGCACGGCAACGCCGAGGCGTTCTTCTTCCGGGAGAGCGGCGCATGAACTTCGCGCTGTCCGAAGAGCAGGAGCTCTTGCAGGCCACCGTGCGCGAGTTCGTGGCGAAGGAGTGCCCGCCGCAGACCGTGCGCGCCGTGTTCGACGGCGCGCGCGAGCCGGTGGCCGCGCTCTGGCACGGGCTCGCTCGGATCGGGATCGCCGGTCTGGCGGTGCCGGAGGAGCACGGCGGCGCGGGGCTCGAGCTGCTCGAGCTCGCGCTGGTCGCCGAGGAGCTCGGCCGCGGCGCGGTGCCGGTGCCGTTCCTCGGCCACGCGCTCGCGACGCTCGCGATCGCGCGCGGCGGCAGCGCGGCGCAGCAGAAGGAGTGGCTGCCGCGACTCGCGTCGGGCGCGGCGCGCGCGACCGTCGCGCTCGCCGAGGATGGCGGACGCTGGCTCCCGCAGGCGTGGGGCGTCGAGCTCGCGAACGGCCGGCTGCGCGGCCGCAAGGATTTCGTGCCCGAGGCCGAAGGCGCGGAACTCTACGTGGTCGGCTGCGCGGGCGGCGCGCTGGCGCTGGTCGAGTCGGGGACACACGCGCGTGTCACGCCGCAGGCGGCGCTCGATCGCGGCCGGCCGCTCGCCGCGCTCGAGCTCGACGGCCCGCCCGCCGAGCCGCTCGGGAGCGCCGACGCCGCGCGTTTGATCGACGCCGGCTGCGTGCTGCTCGCAGCCGACGCGTTCGGCGCCGCGCACGCGCTCGTGCGCGCGACCGCGGCCTACGTGCAGACGCGCCAGCAGTTCGGCCAGCCGCTCGCGCAGTTCCAGGCGGTGAAGCACCAGCTCGCGAACATGGCGCTCGAGATCGACCCGGCGCGCGGACTGTGGTGGTACGCCGCGCACGCTTTCGACCACGCACCCGCGGACTCGGCCCGCGCCGCCGCGCTCGCCAAGTCGCACGTCACCGACCGCGCGCAGCAGGTCGCGCGCGATGCGGTCGAGGCGCACGGCGGGATCGGCTTCACCTGGGAGTGCGACGTGCACCTCTGGTTCAAGCGCGTGATGTTCGACCGCATCTGGCTCGGCGCGCCCGAGCTCCACCGCGAGCGCTTCGCGCGACTCGAGGGCTGGTGATGGATCTCCGCTTCGGCGAGGAGTACGAAGATCTGCGCGCGGCGGTGCGCGCGTTCTGCGCCGAGAGCTGGCCGGCGCGCGGCGACGAGGCGCGACTCCCCGAGCGCGAGCAGGCGATCGCCTGGCGCAAGCGCGCGCTCGCGGCCGGCTTCCTGCACCGCACGGTCCCTCGCGCGTACGGCGGCGCGGGCGCGGAGCTCGACGTGATGGCGGAAACGGTGATCCGCTCCGAGCTCGACCGCGCCGGCGTCCCGCACCGCGGCGTCGTGCAGGGCACGCACATGCTCGTGCCCACGCTGCTCGAGTGCGGCAGCGACGAGCAGCGCCAGCGCTACATCCCGCCCACGCTGTGCGGCGAGCTCACCTGGTGCCAGGGCTACAGCGAGCCCGGCGCCGGCAGCGACCTCGCCTCGCTGCAAGCGCGCGCGGAGCTCGTGGGCGAGGAGTGGGTGCTGCGCGGCCAGAAGATCTGGACCAGCCAGGCGGACGAGGCGGACATGATGTTCGGGCTGTTCCGCACCGAGCCCGACGCGCCCAAGCACGCCGGCATCTCGTACCTCCTCGTGCCCATGCGTACCCCGGGCATCGAGGTGCGGCCGCTCACGATGATGCAGGGCGGCCAGGACTTCTGCGAGGTGTTCTTCGACGGCGCGCGCGTGCCGGCCGGGAACATCGTCGGCCGGCGCGGCGAGGGCTGGAAGGTGTCGCGCTCGACGCTGAAGCACGAGCGCATGCTGATCGGCGACTCGAACATCGTGCGCATCACCTTCGACGCGCTGCTCGACCTGGCGCGGCGCGCCCAGAGGGGTGGCCAGCCCGCCATCGAGCACCCGCAGGTGCGCCAGCGCCTGGCCGAGATCGCCGGGTATCTCGCGACGCAGGAGTGGTCGGTCGCGCGCATGCTGACCGCGATCCACCGCAACCGCGAGGCCGACGCCGCGAGCGAGATGCTGATGGCGAAGCTGTTCAGCACGAACGTGCAGCAGATGATCGCGAAGCTCGCGCTCGACCTGGCGCCCGAGGCCGGTCTCACGGAGCCGCGCAGCGCGGAGGCGACCATGGGCATCGGCGAGTTCACGCCCGGGCGCTGGGTGTCGAACTACATGTTCTCGCTCGCGTTCGCGATCGCGGGCGGCGCCTCGAACGTGCAGCGCAACATCATCGGCGAGCTGTTGCTCGGTCTGCCGCGCGACCGCCGGCCGTAGGATTTCGAGGCACGACTCATGGGAGGAGCTTGATGGCGATCTCGATGCACTCGGCGAGCGTTCCGATCTTCGTGCGCATGCTGCAGAACATGCTCGTCTGGCTGGACAAGGCGGAAGCGCACGCCGCGGCGAAGAAGTTCGATGCCAAGAACTTCCTCGGCGAGCGGCTGGTGCCGGACATGCTGCCGTTCTCCGCCCAGATCCAGATCGCGACCGACAGCGTGAAGGGCTGCCTCGCGCGCCTGTCCGGCACGGAGGCTCCGCGCTGGCCCGACACGGAGGCCAGCTTCGACGAGCTGCGCGCGCGCGTCCGCAAGGCGATCGTCTACGCGCAGGCCGTTCCCGCGGCGTCGATCGACGGCACCGAGGGCCGCGAGATCACCATGACGCTCGGCGCAGGCCGGACCGCGAAGTTCAGCGGCGAACTCTTCCTGAAGCACTTCTCGTTGCCGAACTTCTTCTTCCACTGCACGATGGCCTATGCGCTGCTGCGCGCCGGCGGCGTGGACCTCGGCAAGGCCGACTATCTGGGAGGAGTGTGAGCCATGGCCTACGGAGCACTGGTCGAGCGAACGGTTCCGGTGTCGCGCGCGAAGATCTACTCGCTGCTGGTGGACGGGTTCGGAGACATCGGCAAGCTGATGGGCGACGCGGTCGAGTCCTGCACGCTGGAGGGCGAGGGCATCGGTTCGATCCGCCACGTGCGCGCGCGCGGCATCGAGGGCGTGCTCTCCGAGCGGCTCGACACCGCCTTCGACGGGCGCGTGTTCTCGTACTCGCTGGTCGGACCGTCCTCGCTGCCGCTCGAGTACTACAACGCCGTGGTCACGCTGGCGGACGCGCCCGGCGGCGGCTGCGCGATCGCCTGGGGCAGCAACTGGGTGCCGAAGGGCGCGCCGGCGGAGCAGGTGCGCGCGATGCTCAACGGCCTGTACGACAACATCATCGACGCGCTGGTCCGGGCGGCCGGGCGCTAGGGAGGATCGACACCGACACGCGGCGCGCCGGCGGCGCTCGGCGCTCGCGCAGCGCCCTGGCGAGAGGCCTCAGCGCGCGAGAGGCTGGCGCGTTTGTGTCTCGATCAAGCGCGAGTCGAGCAGCGCCGCGCTCCGGTGTCGCGCGATCGCCTGGTACGCGGGGCTCGTCACCATCTCGAGGAAGGCCCGGCGCGATGGGTACTCGACGAGCACGATCTCGTCCCAGCGCTCGCCCTTGGGAGCGAGCGGCGCGAAGCTGGCACGTCCGAACCAGATCGGACGCCCGCCAGCCGCCTGGATCAACGCCACGACCTCCGCCGCGTAGCGCTCGTGGTACGCCTCGCGCCCGGAGCAGGGCGCCTCGCTGCTGCCGGCCCCGTAGTCGGTCTGGTCGCGGTAGCGCAGCAGATTGACCATCACGATCGGCCCGTCGCCCCCCGGCGACGCCGCGAACTCGTCCAGCGTCTTCGCATCCAGCTCGACGGTTCGCATCTGCCGACCTCCCGTTGCGAGCAGCTTCCCGCACCCGCCATTCCGGCGCAATCGGAGTCCGGCGCAGTCGGCCGCGTTCGTCTTCGGCCTGCTTCACGGCTTCGGCTTCGCGGGCGCGCTGTCGGCCGCGGGCCTGCCGCCGGCCGACGTCCCCATCGCGCTCGTGAGCTTCAACGTCGGCGTCGAGATCGGCCAGCTGGCCTTCGTGGCGCTGGTCCTGTCGCTGGCCTACGGCCTCCGACGCATGGGACTGCGTTGGCCGCGGCCGGTGCAGATCCTGCCGGCCTACGTCGTCGGCGGCCTCGGCGCGTTCTGGATGATCGAGCGCGTGTCCCTCAGGTGAGTGCTCGCCGCGGCCGTCGGTCGCCGTGTTATAGAAGCCCGACATGTCGAACTGGAACGGCTTGGGAATGAGTCTGGGCAATCTCTCGCGGCTCTCGAACGCGGAGACGCGCTCGATCAGTCCCGAGAACCTGACCGGCGAGAAGGGCAAGGGCGCGATGGCGAGCGAGGGCTCGGCGTCGCGCGCCGCGCGCGATCTCGGCCAGGGCTGGAAGGTGAACCCGTACGTGATCATCGAGCCCGGCGCGACCTTCGAGCTCGCGAACATCGCCGGGCAGGGCGCCGTCCAGCAGATCTGGATGACGCTCGCGCGCGGCAAGTGGCGCTTCTCGATCCTGCGCGCGTACTGGGACGATCAGGCAGAGCCCTCGATCGAGGCGCCGTGCGGCGACTTCTTCGCCTGCGGCTGGGAGAGCTTCGCGGCGGTGAACTCGCTCGCGGTGTGCGTGAATCCCGGGCGCGCGTTCAACTGCTACTGGGAGATGCCGTTCCGCAAGCGCGCGCGCTTCACCATGACAAACCTCGCCGACGAGCCGCTGGTCGTCTACTACCAGATCAACTACACGCTGACCGACGTGCCCGAGGACTGCGCGTACTTCCACGCGCAGTTCCGCCGCACCAACCCGCTCCCGTACAAGGACGTCTACACGATCCTCGACGGCGTGCGCGGGCAGGGCCACTACGCCGGCGTGTACATGGCCTGGGGCGTGAACAACTCCGGCTGGTGGGGCGAGGGCGAGATCAAGTTCTACCTCGACGGCGACCGCGACTTCCCGACCATCGCGGGCACCGGCACCGAGGACTACTTCTGCGGCGCGTACAACTTCGACCCGGGCTCGCTCGACCGGCGCACGCGCCCGGACGCCTCGCGCTACCAGGAGTTCACCACCGCCTACGCGGGTCTGCCGCAGGTGATCCGCCCCGACGGCGTGTACCAGTCGCAGCAGCGCTTCGGCATGTACCGCTGGCACGTGATGGACCCGGTGCGCTTCAAGCGCGACCTGCGCATCACCATCCAGGCGCTCGGCTGGCGCACGCACCGCGAGATGCAGTACCTGCCGCTGCAGGACGACATCGCGTCGTGCGCGTTCTGGTACCAGACGCTGCCGACCGCGCCGTTTCCGGCGCTCCCGCACCGCGACCAGCTCGAGGTGATCTAGCCCCGGAGCGCGCGCCGCCGCGCGAGCCAGAGCGTACCGAGCACGAGCGCGCCGAGCGCGAACGGCGCCGCGCCGGGCAATGCGGGCACCGGTGTGCCGCCCGGCACCGAGGCCGGGTTGAGCGGGTTCGAGCCGGCCGCGACCTCGGCGCCGTCGGAGTGGCCGTCGCCGTCCGTGTCGGCGAGCAGGGGATCGGTGCCGGCCTCGAGCACCTCGACGCCGTCGTCGAGCCCGTCGTCGTCGGAGTCGGCGTCGTTCGGGTTCGTGCCGATGCTCGCCTCGGTCGCGTCGTCGAGCCCGTCGCCGTCGCTGTCGACGAGTCCGCTGAACGGCAGCACCCAGGGCTCGATGCCGGTCGCGTCGGTGCGCGCGCCGAAGAACGCGCGCGCCCCGGACACCACGTACGGCGCCTGCGGGAGCGAGCTCGCGAGCCCCGGCGCGATGTCGTGCAGGAGCACGGTGCCGAGCTCCGTTCCGTCGCTCTTCCACGGCTCGGTGCCCGAAGCTCCGTCGTTGCCCGCGAACAGGAGCGCGCCGTTCACCGCGTTCGGCGCCCCGGCCACGCCCGAGGCCGAGCCCGGATTCACGTCGCGCACGCGCTGCGTGCCGGCGAAGGTGCCGTCGCTGCGCCACGGCTCGGTGCCGCTCGTGCCGTCGTTCGCCGCGAACACGAGCGCGCCGTTCACGATCGGCAGCGGCCCCACGCCCGTGAGCGACGTGAGCGAGCCCGGCACGCCGGGGTTGATGTCGCGCACCAGCGTCGTGCCGGCCAGCGTGCCGTCGCTGCGCCACAGCTCCGCGCCGTTCGCGGCGTCGCTGGCCACGAAGTACAGCACGCCGCCCAGCACGGTTGGAAAAAAGGTAGGGAAGGTGGGCGCCGAGCCCGCCGCGCCCGCGAAGATGTCCCGCACCAGCACCGTGCCCGCGTTCGTGCCGTCGGTCTTCCACAGCTCGGCGCCGGTCGCGCCGTCGTTCGCGGAGAAGTAGAGCTGGCCGCCGAGCTCCGTGAACGCCTGGAACACGCCCATGCCCGTCGACGCGCCCGCGAACACGTCGCGCACCAGGAACGTGCCCGCGTCCGTGCCGTCGCTGCGCCACAGCTCCGTGCCGGTCGCGCCGTCGTTCGCGCGGAAGATCGCGAGGCTCCCGAACGGCGTGATGGAGAGCGGGCTCGAGCTGCCGGTCGGGTGGATGTCGCGCACGCGCACCGTGCCCGCCTCGCTGCCGTCGCTCTTCCACAGCTCGCGTCCGCTCGAGCCGTCGTCGGCCGCGAAGAACAGCGTGCCGTTCACGTTCGCGAGCGCGCTCGGCGCGGAATCGTTCGGGCCCGGGAAGATGTCGCGGACGCGCACGGTGCCGGCCTCGGTCCCGTCGCTCTTCCACAGCTCGTCGCCGCTCGCGCCGTCGTCGGCCACGAAGTAGAGCAGGGAGCCCACGCGGGTCAGGAAGCTCGGCTGCGAGCTGCCCGGGCCGGGGTTGATGTCCTTGACCAGCACCGTGCCCGCGAGCGTGCCGTCGCTCTTCCACAGCTCGGTGCCGGTCGGCCCGTTGCCGAGCGCGAGCTCGCCGTCGCTGGCGCGGAAGAACACCGTGCCGGCGACGTCGACGAACGACGAGGGCAGCGAGTTGCCCGTGCCCGAGGCGATCTGGCGCACGACCACGGTGCCCGGCTCGCTGCCGTCGCTCTTCCAAAGCTCGGTGCCGGTCGCGCCGTCGTTCGCGGGGAAGAAGAGCCGCGCGGTCGCGTCGTTCCAGGCCAGCGCCGCGAAGCTCTGCAGCGCGCTGTCCGGCCCCGGGCGGACGTCGCGCACGCGCACGGTGCCGGGCTCGGTGCCGTCGCTCTTCCACAGCTCCATGCCGCTCGCGTCGCTGGCCGCGAAGTAGAGGCCCGTGGGCGTGGGCGTGAGCGCGAACGGCGACGAGCCCACGGCGCCGGCCACGATGTCCCGCACGCGCACCGTGCCCGCGAGCGTGCCGTCGCTCTTCCACAGCTCCGCGCCGCTCGTGCCGTCGTTCGCGACCAGGTAGAGCGTGCCGTTCACGTCGGTGAGCGAGGTCGGCGGCGAGATCGCGGAGCTGCCCGGCCGGATGTCGCGCACGAGCACCGTGCCGGGCTCGGTGCCATCGCTCTTCCACGGCTCGGGTCCGGTCGTCCCGTCATTGGCGACGAAGTAGAGCATGGCGCCGACGCGCCGCAGCGAGACCGGCGACGAGGAGTTCGCGCCGGCGCGGATGTCGCGCACGCGCACGGTGCCGGGCTCGCTGCCGTCGCTCTTCCAAAGCTCGACGCCGCTCGCGCCGTCGTTGGCGGCGAAGTAGATCGCGCCGCCCAGCTCGGTCAGGCTCTGCGGGTCGCCGCTCGCGGCGCCGGGCGAGATGTCCCGCACGCGCACGGTGCCCGCCTCGGTGCCGTCGCTCTTCCACAGTTCGAAGCCGCTCGTGCCGTCGTTCGCGGCGAAGTAGAGCAGCCCGCCCGCCACGGTCAGGCGCTGCGGGCTCGACGAGGCGGCGTCCGGCGCGATGTCCTTCACGCGCACGGTGCCGGCCTCGCTGCCGTCGCTCTTCCACAGCTCGACGCCGCTCGTGCCGTCGTTCGCGGAGAAGTAGAGCGAGCCGCCGAACAGCACGGCGTTCGCGGGCGAGGAGGTCGCCGCGCCCGGCGCGATGTCCTTCACCCGGTAGGTTCCCGCGAGCGTCCCGTCGCTCTTCCACAGCTCGCTGCCGGTGGCGGGCTCGTTGCCGACGAAGTAGAGCGCTGCGCCGTCCGCGACCAGCGGCGCGCCGACCACCTCGCCGATCGGCTGGGTGCCGAGCTCGCTGCCGTCGCTCTTCCACAGCCGGCCGTTCGCGGTCGGCTGGTTGGCGCTGAAGAAGACGAGCGGCCCGGCGCTGACCAGCGCCGCGGGGTTCGAGCCCGAGCCCTCGGGCAGAGCGTTGATGTCGCGCAGCAGGCTGGCGGGCTCCTGCGCGCGCGCGCCCGCGGCGAGCGCCGCCAGGGCCGCGGCGGCCATCCATCCCGAGATTCGGCGTCGTACCGCTCGCGCGCGCTGGGTTCCCATCGCCCTACGGGCGTGAGAACGCGTGTCACGACGTTCGCCGCACTGGCTAACTTCGCTCGGCTTCGCCTCGCTGCGCGCGGCTTCGCCGCTTGCAGGGCTCGCTCAGGGCGGCCCTCGCTCGCCCGTCCCCCCGGGAGCGCCTTGTGGCCGGGCGCCTAGACCAACCAGCGCACGGGATCCCGGCTCGAGGGCGCGTACACGCAGTAGTTACCGGTGCGCACGGCCGCGCGCAGGTGCTCCGCGAGCGCGGGGTCGTGCTCGGCGACGCGCTCGAGCGCGTACTTGATCGCGCGCGTCACCGACACGCGCGCGCGCTCGGCCGCGGAGCTGGCCCGGCGCGCCCGGCCGCGCAGGCCGAAGCCGCGCGACAGCTCGGCCGCGAGGAGCTCGATCTCCGCGCCCAGCCGGTCGATGCGGCCGGCGTCGTTGTCGCGCTTGGCCTCGGCCAGCTCCTCGCTCGCGTCGCGCAGGCGCTGCTCGTAGTCCTGGCGCGCGCGCGCGTCGAGCAGCTCGCCCGCGTCGCCGGCGTCGGCGAGCTCGCCGCCGTCCGCGCCACGCCGTTCGGCGTTCGCGCCGGCGAGCTCGCGCGCGTGCAGCTCGCGGCCGGGCTCCGCCACGAGCTTCGCCACGTGCGCGAGCCCGACCATGTCGCGCAGGCGCGTGGTGCGGCCCTCGAACACGAGCGTCCACAGCTCGCCGTCGCGGCGCATGCTGGCCTCGCGCATCGCGCTCGGCGCGGCTTGCGACGCCGTCGCGGCCGGGAGCTCCGCGCGCGCCTGGGCGATCCAGCGCAGCAGCAGCGCGAGGCCGAGAGGCTTGGCCACGGCCTCGGCCTCGTCGAGCAGCCGGCGCGCGCGCTCGTGATCGCCGCGCGCGGCGGCGAGCTCCGCCCAGCGATGGCGGATCTCGGCCTGCCAGGGGAGCGCGCGCATGCGCCCGGCGATCTCGAGCGCGTGCGCGAAGTGGCGCTCCGCGTCGTCGAGCCGGCCGAGCAGCGTGGCCAGTCCGCCCAGGCGCGCGGCGATCGGCATGGTCAGCACGATCAGCGGTCGCGCGACGGCGATCCGGTCCTGGTACGGCAGGAGCTGCGCGTAGAGCAGCGGCGCGCGGCGCGCGTCGCCGAGCCGGACGCAGCTGTCGGCGATCAGCCCGCTGCCGACCAGCCAGGTCGCGTCGTGCGGCAGCGCCGCGAAGTCGTCGACGGCCAGCGCCTCGAACTCGCGCCGGGCCTCGGCCGTGCGCCCCGCCGTGCAGTAGTACTCCGACAGCGCCGCGCGCCAGGCCGGCACGAGCGCGCCTTCGGCGGCGCTCTGGTCGAGCAGCGGCTCGACCTCCGCCAGCCGGTCCTGCCAGCCGCGCAGCTGGAAGAGCTGCTGCGCGAAGCGGATCAGCGGGCGGCGCGCCTCGACCTTGCGGCCGAGCGCCAGCGCGCGCTGCGCGAGCGACTCGGCCTCGGCGAGCCTTCCCTCGAGCAGCGCGATCGCGGCGCGGAAGCTGGCCACGCTCCACGCGTAGGCCGGATCGCGCGCGCTGCGCGCACGCTGCTCGAACGCGTCGAGCGCCTCGTCGAGCCCGAGCCGGTCGCCGCGCTCGGCCTGGTCGTCGACGCGCGCCATCAACGCCTCGAGCACGGCCGCGCGGCTCGCCGCGGGCGTGCGCAGCAGCTCGTCCGAGAGCGCGAGCCGCTCGTCGAGCTCGCCCGGACCGCACAGCGCGTGCAGCCGGCGCGAGAGCGCGAACGAGAGCACCGCGGGGTCGCCGAGGCCGCGCGCGAGCGCGCACGCCTCGTCGGCGAGCCGGCGCCGCCGCTCCGCCTGATCGGCCGACAAGCTCAGCGCCGCCGCCAGCCGGGCGAGCAGGCGCGCGCGCAGCGCGGGCTGGTCCGGCGGCAGGCGCTCGAGCGCCTCCTCGAGCAGCGCGTTCAGCTCCAGGTCCGGCCGCACGTTCTGCGCGCGCGCCCGCGCCATACGCATCACGGTGTCGGCGAACAGCGCGCCGCCGAGCGCGCGCGCCAGCTCGAGCGCCTCGGCGAAGCGGGCCTCGGCGGCGGCCTCGGCGCCCGAGCCGTACAGCGCGTCGCCCAGCCCCGCGCAGGCGCGCGCCCGCGCCAGCGGATCGGGCGCGAGCGCGAGCGCGAGCAGCGCGCGCTCGAACTGCGTGCGCGCGGGCTCGAAGGCGTACAGGCGCAGCGCCTGCTCGCCGGCTTCGCAGGCGTAGCGCACCGCCTTGGCCGGGTCGCCGGCGCGCGCGGCCTCGAACCAGTGGTGCGCGAGCGCCGACGCGCGCCCGTCGTCGAGCGCATCGCCGCGCGCCTCGATCGCGCCCGCGACCGCGGCGTGCAGGGCGCTGCGCGCGGCGGGGGCGAGCGCCTCGTAGAGCGCCTCGCGCAGCAGCGCGTGCGAGAACGCGTACCGGCGCAGCGCGCCGGGCCGCTCGCGCACGATGCCCAGCGCGAGCGCGGGGGCGAGCGCGTCGGCGAGCGCGGCAGGCGGCTCGTCCAGCGCGGCCGCGAGCAGGTCGAGCCCGAACTCGCGGCCGCTCACCGCGGCCGTCTGCAGGGCGCGCAGCGTTCGTGCGGACAGCGGCTCGAGCCGCCGGCGCAGGAGCTCCTGCACGCCCGGCGGCACGCGCGGCCCGTCGCCCGCGCGCGTCTCGAGCAGGTGCGCGACCTCGATCACGAAGAAGGCGTTGCCGTCGGTCAGCGCGACGACTTCGTCGACCAGCTCCGGCTCCGGCGCGCGGCCGAGCGCGTCGCCGAGCAGATCCGCGACCTCGTCGCGCGCGAGCCCGGCCAGCGCGAGGCCGCGCCCGAGCCGAGACACCGCGCCGTGCAGGCGCGCGCGTTCGGGCGTGGCCTGCGGCTCGCCCTCGCGCTGCGTGGCGAGGATCAGGATCGGCTGGCTCGCGAGCTCGCGCGCCACGAACTCGAGCAGGAGCAGCGAGCCGGAGTCCGCCCAGTGCAGGTCGTCGAGCACGAGCACGAGCGGCTGAACGCGCGCGGCCTGCGCGAGCGCACTGGCCACGCGCTCGAAGCGCTCGAAGCGGGTCGCACCGGGCTCGACGTCGGAGGTCCCGGAGGCCGCGGGCGAACGCAGCAGGGGCAGGAGCTCCGCGAGCTCCGCCCGCGCCTCGGGCGCGGCCTCGCTCGCGCAGGCCGACAGCGCCTGCAGCCACGGCCAGTACACCGGCGCGCCCTCGCGCTCGTGACAGCGGCCCCACGCGACGCACGCGCCCTCGGCCCGCGCGCGCTCGGCGAGCGCGAGCGCGAGCCGCGTCTTGCCGACGCCCGGCTCGCCGCGCAGGAGCACCAGCCGCCCGCGCCCCGCGCGCGCGGCCGCGAGCTCCGCGCCGATGACGCCGAGCTCCGCCGCGCGCCCCACGAAGCGTGCCCCGGGTGCTGCCCGCATCCGTCCTTCCCGCCCGAATCCCGAATCGGGACGCCATTATACGGGCGGCGCGCTCGGCCGGGGCGAGCGTGATCCCGGCCACGGGGGACGGGGCGGGAAGCGCCGATCGGTCGGGCATGCGTTGGCTCCCCCTGCTGTGCGCGGCCCTGCTCTCGAGCGCGTGCGTGACGCCGGTCGCGCTCGACGCCGCGATCCGGCCCGCGCTCCCGCCGGGCGAGCGCTCGTCCGAGAAGGCGGGCGTGGTGTGCAGCCCGGACCTGCTCGGGCACGTCGAGCGCGCGCACCCGAGCACGCTCACGGGCTTCGCCAACAGCTACCAGTTCGAGCTGGGCCAGCCGCTCTGCAACGCGCTGTTCAAGTCGGTCGAAAGCTCTTACCGCGCCGCGGTGCGCGCGAGCACGCCGTACTACCGCGGCGAGTTCGGCCGCGTGGTCCAGTTCGCGCTGCAGGACAGCTCGCTCTCGATCGCGCCGCGCGCCGACCGGACGACGCGCGTCGCCTACGCGCTCTCGGTCGTGGTCGAGCGCTATGGCCGCGACCTCCGGCTCGAGAGCCGCAACGTGCTCAGCGGCTACGGCCTGGTCGACGCGCCCAGGCTCTCCGACGCGGTCGTGAAGGAAGTCGTCGAGGACGCACTGCAGCAAGTGGCGAACGAGACCACGACCCTGCTCGTGGCCCGGATCGACGGGCCGCGCGTCGCCACGCCGCGCGGCTTCGATCCCGCCGCGCCCGAGGACTAGCGCGCCACTAGGCTCTGGCGCTCGACGCGCGTATGCTCGCGCCATGCAGGACGACGAGAGCGCGATCCGAGACCTGGTGTCGAGCTACTGCTTTGCCATCGCCGAGCGCGACGACAAGGCCTGGGCCGACACCTGGGCCGAGGACGCGGAGTGGGTCGTGCTGGGCTCGAAGGTAAACGGACGCGAGGCGATCCTCGCGCACTACCAGAGGCTCGTCGGCGGCGTGAGCTGGGTGGTGCAGCACGCCAACAACGGACTGATCGAGCTCGACGGCGACGCCGCGCGCGGGCGCTGGCAGATCATCGAGTACCTGCAGTCGGCGAAGGGCCGCGGCGGCGTGAACATCGCGCGCTACCGCGACGACTACGTGCGCTGCGCCGACCGCAAATGGCGCTTCGCGCGCCGCGAGCTCGTGACGACGCACGTCGGCGCCGCGGACCTGTCGGCCAAGCGGAGCAAGAGCGAGTAGCGGCGCATCAGTTCCAGCCGCGCGTGCGCTCGCGCGCCGCGCGCGCTTCCTCGGCGCGCCCGTTCGCTTCCAGCGCGCGGGCCAGGCGCTCGAGCGTGGGCGCGTCGGGCCGGCGCTCGGCCTCGGCGCGAGCGATCTCGAGCGCGCGTTCGGGCTTTGGCCGGCGATCGAGGTAGAAGTCGACGAGCTGGTTGTTCTCGTTGTCGGCGCGCGCGAGGTTCGCGAGCGCGTCGCGCTCGAAGGCGTCCTCGGCGTCGCGCGCCTCGGCTTCGCGGCCGAGCGCGCAGCGCGTCCGCGCGCAGCAGGTGGCGTTCCGCGTGCGGAGCCGCCGCGAGCGCGCGATCCGCCGCGGCCAGCGCCGCCTCCGCGTTGCCGCGCCGCAGCTCGAGCTCGGCGAGCGCCGCGAGCGCGGAGTGGTACCCGGGCACCGCGCGCAGCGCGGCCTCGAGCGAGGCGCTCGCCCCGTCCGGCTCGTCGCGCGCGAGCTCGAAGGCGGCTCGCTGCACGAGCAGCCAGGCGCGGCCCTCGGCGTCGCGTCGGTCGCTCGTGTCGAGCGCGAGCGCGTAGAGCCGCGCCGCTCCGTCGAGGTCGCCCGCCGCCTGCCGGAAGTGCGCCGCGCGCACGTAGCTCGCCGAGCCCGGCCGGAGCGCGAGCAGGCGGTCGTACGCATCGCCGGCCGCCTCGTAGCGCCCGAGCTCGAGCCGCGCGTCGCCGAGCAGCGCCCACGCGTCCGGGTTCCCGGAATCGAGCTCGAGCTGCGCGAGCGCGAGCCGCTCGGCCGTCGCGAACTCGTGTCGGCCCAGGCGCACCCAGGCCTCGATCAGATCGACGCGCGCGCGCGCCGGCTCGAGCGCGCGCGCCTCGTCGAGCGCCTGCAGGGCGGCGTCGAAGTGGCGCGCGTCTCCGCTCGCGCGCGCGGCGCGCGTCTCCGCGATCGCGCGCGCGATGCGCGCGTCGGCGGCGCGCGCGGCGGAGTCCTGCGCGGAAAGCGTGAGCGCGGGCTCGCCGGTGCGTTCCTTTCCCGGCGAGCCCGCGCAGCCGACCACTCCCCACGGGAGCACGAGGACCAACGAGAGAGCGGCGGCTACACGCATGGAGCTAGTTCACCGGGCAGGTGCCGGTCGCGCAGCCCGGCTCGCCCGGATCGACGTGCCGGCTGTCGCGTCCGCTCTGCGCGGGAGCGAGGAACGGGAACGCGTCGGCGATCACGCGGTCGTTCACGTTCACGCCGTCGCCCAGGCGGTTGAACGGGAACACGTTGAAACCGGGCGCGAGGATGCCGAAGCCCGCGCGCAGGAAGCAGTCCGTCACGTCGTCCGTGGTGCGGCGCCCGTTCGGGAAGCCCGCGGGATCGCCGCCGCAGCCACCGAGACGGCTGCGCTGATCCGGTGGCGTCGCGGGCACCGTCAGGTCCACGCGCAGCAGGTCCGCGAACGGACCCGCGGGGCCGGTCGTGTAGAACGCGAGCGGCGCGAGGTCGAGCCGAGGCGGTGCGGGAATCGGGAACGCGATCCCGGCCGCGGCGAACGCGGCCTGCCCGAGCCGAACGATCAGCGGGTCGAGCACCTGCGCCTGGAACCTCGAGTCGTTCTTCGGCTCCGAGCGGCTCCAGAAATCCTTGCGATCGGTGCCGATCAAGAGCTCGTTCACGAGCGGGTTCGCCATGCGCTGCACCTGCACGAAGCCGCCGGCCTCGAGGTCGGGCGTGAGCGGCACGCGCACGCTGAGCGCGCGGCGCGAAGTCGTGCCCCAGAAGCCGATCTGCGCCAGCGGATCGCCCGCCGCCGGCGCCTTGCCCGACTTGGTGAGCAGGCCGATCGGCGCCTGGATCGCGATGCAGTTCACGTTGTAGCCGGACACGTCGTCGGCCAGGAAGTTCGCGTCGTCGGTCGCGTCCTGCGCGTCGGACAGGACCAGCGGCACGCCCGTGCTGCCCGGTCCCGGGATCGCGCGGAAGTTCAGCGTGTCGAAGGCCGCGCCCAGGTCGATGAAGAACGCGTCGTCGACCGTGCCCGCGAACACGCGCACGCCCTTGTCGAGGTCGTACGAGCCCGCCGCGAACAGGTCGTGCTCGTAGTTCGGCATCGTGCGCGGACCGACGTTGCTCGGCACCGCGTACAGGTCGCCGCCGCCGGCGCGGCGCAGCTTCGTCTCGCTCTTGCCCCTGCGCATGGTCACGCTGTAGGTCTGGCGCAGGCCGATGCCCTGCGAGCCCGGACCCTCGAGCGCGGTGATCGCGGGCGGAACGAGCGGCGTTCCCGGCGCGACCGGCGCGGGCGAGAGGGGCGGCGCGGCGATCCCGCCGCCCGCGCCCGCGAAGCCGACCGGCACGCCGGGCAGCCTCTGTTGCGTCTGGAAGCGCACCTCGAAGGTCACGTCCTCGACCGCGTCGTGGTCGTAGTCGACGCGGATCGCGTACAGGATCCCGGTGTCGAACGGGAAGTAGTTCGGCCCGTTCGCGGGCTCGAGCAGCGGATCGGTGCAGAGGATCGCGGTGGCCGTGTCGGGGCGGTCCGGACTGCGGAAGGCGTAGAAGTCCGTGATGTCGGCCGTGCGGTCGATCGAGGTCAGCGGCGCCTCGCGGTGACTCGCGGCCTGTGCGGGCGTGGCGAGTGCGCCGATCAGCGCCGCGGCCAGGAGCGTGCGCGGCGGTGGCAGGGTGGGCATGGGATCTCCTCTTCGTGTTCGAACGCGCGGTGTTGCGCGTCGCTCGGACTACGGCGAGGCGGAGCGCGCGGATTGGCCATCCAGAATCTGCGCTGCGCCGTAACACCTTTCGTCCCATGGGAACCACGAGTCCGAGGGAGCGCGAGTCAGGTACCCGCCCCGCCGACGCCGACGGCGCGTCGTGCGAGGCGTTGCTCCTGGCTGGCGTCGCGCGGGGAGAGTCCGAGGCGTTCGCTTCCCTCTACGATCGCCTCTCCCCGCGCGCATACGGCCTGGCACTTCGTATGACCGGCGACGCGAGCGGCGCGCAGGACGCGGTGCAGGAGGCGTTCCTGCGCGTGTGGCTGCGCGCGAACAGCTTCGACGCCGCGCGCGGCAGCGCCTGCGCGTGGCTGCTCGGCATCGTGCGCAACGCGGTGCTCGACCAGCTGCGCAGCGGCGACGCGCACACGCGCGCGCTGCGCCGCGCCGCGGAGGCGAGGAGCGTCGAGCGCGCGCCGGAGAACGCGGAGGCGCCGCTCGAGACCCTGCAGTCGCGCGCCTCGCTGTGCACGGCGCTGGGTCAGCTCCCGGCCGCGCAGCGGCGCACGCTCGAGATCGCGTACTTCCAGGGTCTCTCCCACCACGAGATCGCGCGCAGCGAGGGCGTGCCGCTCGGCACGGTGAAGACGCGCATCCGCGACGGCTTGATCCGGCTGCGGCGCATCACGGCAAAGGAGCCGTCATGACCGACGAATCGCGCGCACTCGAGCTCGACACGCTCGACGGCCCGGCGCTCGAAGCCTTCGCGGCCGCGCACGCGGTGCCGCCGCCGCCCGGCTTGCGCGCGCGCGTGCTCGACGCGGTCGCGCGCGAGGAGCGCGAGCGCCGCTCGCGGCGCGGGCTGCGGCGCTGGCGCGCGGCGGCGGGCGGTCTCGCGGCGGCGGCGGCGCTGTTCGCGGCGCTGGCCGTGCGCGAGCACGGCGTCGCGCGCGAGGGCGCGGCGCAGCTCGAGGCGCTGCACGGCAGCGGCTCCGAGTTCCTGGCCAAGCTCGCGGAGCAGGAGCGCGAGATCGTGGCGCGCGGGCAGGCGCTGCGCATTCACGCCGAGGTGATCCAGATCCTGTCGAGCCCGCGCGCGCGCAGCGTGCGCCTCGACGCGACGCCGGGCCAGACCGGCGCCGCGCGCGTGCTGTTCGATCCGGACTCGGGTGCGATCGCGTTGGTCGGCGCGGGCCTTCCGCCCGCCGAGCCGGGCCAGGCCTACGAGCTGTGGGCGCTGCGCGGCGACGGGCCGCCGCAGCGCAGCGGCGAGTTCGCGATCGACGAAGAGCGGCGCAACTTCGCCATTCGCCTGGAGCAGGTGCGCGATCCGCAGCAGGTGACCGGCTTCGCGATCACGCTCGAGTCGCGCCCGGGTGCGGCGCAGCCCGGCGGCCCGATCCTGCTCACGGGCTCGGTCGAAGGGTAGAGCTCAGCTCTCGTCGCCGAGCGGCAGCAGCACCTCGGTCTCGAGCTCGTCCTCGGCGGCGTCGTTCGGGCTGTTCAGGTAGATCTCGCGCACCGCGGCGCGCGGATCGTGGCCGCGCTCCTGCGCCCAGGCGAACAGCGCGTGGTGCGCGAGGCCGAGCTCGTCGTACGAGCCGCGGTGCAGCGTCCAGGCGCAGGTCGCGGCGGGCAGCTCGAACGGCGCGGCGCGCGCGAAGCGCGGCGGCGGCGGCGCGATGCTCGCGCAGGCGTGCACGAGCAGCGCGCCGTCGGCGTCGGGCGGCTCGGTCAGGCACAGCACGGGCATCTGCGCGGGCCGGCCGGCGCGCGCGACCTCGTCGATCACCTCCCACACCCACGCGGTCGAGTCCTCGACCAGCCGTTCCGGGGTGGTGGTGCCGGAGAGACGCGCGACGTAGTGCGCGGGCTCCTCGCGCACCGCGATCGAATACGGCGCCAGCGCCCCCGCGCGCGCGATGCGCTCGAGCGAGCGCAGCGCGCGCTTGCGCTGCTCGAGCTCGACGCGCAGCCGGTCGGTCTCGCGCGCGAGCACGCCCGCGAGATCGCGCGGCGAGCCGCCGAGCGCCGCGCGGATCGACGCCAGCGGCAGGTCGAGCGAGCGCAGCATGGCGATCATCACCGCGTCGCGCGCCTGGTCGCGCGCGTAGTAGCGATAGCCGGTCTGCCGGTCGACGAGCGCGGGCACGAGCAGGCCCTCCTCGTCGTAGTGGCGCAGCGCCTTCACCGACAGCCGCACCGCGCGCGCGAAGCGCCCGATCGGCATCAGGTTCGCGTGGTCGCTCACGCTCCGCCCGGCGCCGCGATCAGCTGCACCACGTCCACCAGCAGGCCGTTGGGGTCCTCCACCATGAAGTGTCGCTGGCCCCAGACCTCGCTCACCAGCGCGTACACGGGCTCGATGCCGAGCGCCTGCGCGTGCGCGTGGCAGGCGTCGACGTCGTCGAGCTCGACGGTCACGAGCACGCCCTGGGGCCGAGCCCCGTAGGGCTTGGGCACGCTGTCGTGGTCGCGCTGCACGAAGGCGATCTGCGCCGCGGGCTGCTTGGGGTGGTGCATCTGCACGTACCACGAGTTCTCGAAGACCACCTCGAAGCCGAGCAGGTCGCGGTAGAAATCGCGCGAGCGCGCCAGGTGGTCCGTGCAGATGTCGGGAAACAGGCTGTTCATGGGTTTCTCTCCTTGGCAGGAGAAGCTGCGGCCTCCCCCGAGGGGAGAGTCAAGGGCGGGCGCGCCAGGCGAGGTACTCGTCGATCTCGTCGCGCACCGCCAGCGAGAGCTTCGCGAGCGCGGGATCGCGCGCGCGCAGCTGCTCGATCTGGCCCTGCGAGAAGTAGCGCTCCCGGTAGTCGCGCGCGTCGATCCAGCGGTAGGCGCTGTGCTCGTGGCTGAGCCGCACCTCGCCCGCCTTGCACTCGCACGCGTAGGAGATCACGAAGGTGTCGGCCCCGTACACCCGCATTGGCACCAGCCCCACCAGCCGCAGCGGTCCGTTCGGCTCGAGGCCCGTCTCCTCGTACAGCTCGCGGCGCGCGCACGCGGCCGGCGTCTCGCCCGGGTCGAGTCCACCGCCCGGTGTATACCAGGCGCCGGGCGCCGTGCCGGCCGCACGCTTCAGCACCAGGATCTTGCCGTCGCGCTCGGCGTAGACGGAGGTGCCCAGGCCGTAGAGCAGGGCGGTGCGGTCGGGATCGAGATTCGGCGTCTCGGTCATGCGCGCATCTTGGCACTCCCGCGCGAGCCCGGTGTGCCCGGGGTATGCTGCGCGCATGGCCGCCCGCACGCCCGACCCGGCCCGGGTCCTCGCGAAGCTGCGCAAGGTTTTGCTCGCGCTGCCCGACACGTCGGAGACCGCGAGCTGGGGCCACCCGAACTTCCGCGCCGGCAAGAAGACCTTCGCCGCGTTTCACGAGGACGCGAACGACGTGCCCTGCATCTGGCTGCGCGTCGAGCCCGCCGACGCGCGCATCCTGCTCGAGGACCCGCGCTTCCTGCCCTCGCGCCACGGCGGCGACCGCTGGGTCGCGCTCCGCGCGGACCAGCCGATCGACTGGGCGTTCCTGCGCGAGCTGGCGCGCGACAGCCACGCCTTGGTCTTGCCGAAGCCGCGCTCTCGCGCACCGCGCGCGCGCAAGTCCGGGAACGCGCGCGCCGCGCGATGACGTCGCGCAGCTTCGATCCGCTCGCCTCCGACGCGCCGCTGATCGTGTACCTCGACCACAAGAGCCCGTACGCATACCTCGCGGTCGAGCCGACCTTTGCGCTCGCGGACGAGCTCGGCATCGCGGTCGACTGGCGCCCGCTCACGCTCGACATCCCGAGCTTCCTCGGCTCAGCGCGGCTGGGCGCGAAGGACGAGGTGGTCGAGAGCCAGCGCACGCCCGAGCAGTGGGTGGGCGTGAAGCACGCGTACCGCGACTGCCGGCGCTACGCGCGGCTGCGCGGCGTGCTGCTGCGCGGCACGGCGAAGATCTGGGACTCGTCGCTCGCGGCGATCGGCATGCTGTGGGCGAAGGCGCAGGGCGAGCCGGTGCTGCGCGCCTACACGCGCGGCGTCTACCAGCCGTTCTGGCGCCGCGAGCTCGACATCGAAGCGCTCGACGAGATCGAGCGCGTGCTGCGCGAGTCGGGCGCGTCGGTCGAGGGCTTCCGCGCCTGGGCGGCCGGCGAAGGCCGCGCGCGCCACGAGGCGGAGCAGCGCGCGGTGTTCGAGGC
>Ga0187893_10006225_pt1 | contig 20610 bp, 16 predicted proteins | sample MA1701074metaG_FD_139574 | JGI IMG/M metagenome (GOLD analysis project Ga0187893, IMG submission 139574) | White microbial mat communities from a basaltic lava cave in the Kipuka Kanohina Cave System on the Island of Hawaii, USA - MA170107-4 metaG ...
AAGGCGCGCACCGCTTCGGGACTCTCGGCGTGGCACAGCAGCAGGCCGTGCACGCCGGTGGCGAGCACCTGCTTGATCATCCAGCCGCTGGCGCGCACCGACTGCTCGTCCGTGCCGTCGATCGGGAGCGTGACGATCACGGCGGGGGTGCGGTGTCCGCTCCGGGTCGGACCGCCGTCGACCAGGCCGCGCATGAAGCGCATCAGCCCGCGCACGTCGAGCGCGCTGTGCTCCATGTCATAGGTGATGTAGTCGGCCCAGGTCTGCGCCAGCGCCCGGCCGGCGTCGTACTCGCCCGCGTCCCCGTCGTACTTGCCGGCGCCGTTGGCGTCGACGAACTCGAAGTACACCGGCTGGCGCTGCTCCAGCAACTCCACTGCCTTGTTGATTCTCATCGGCCGTCTCCGGTCACGCCCAAGTTGCGGTCAGCGGTGCTCCGCACCCGCCAGCTCGCGTGCGAGCGCCTCCCAGGAGCGTGCCGGCGCGCGCGGCGGGATCACGTGCCGCACCTCCGGGTTGATCAGCGACATCGGCCACATACCGGTGGCGATGCGCACGGCCTCCTCCCCGAGCTGCGTCTGCGCGCGCTCCCAGGCGGTCTCGGAATAGCTGGCGTAATGGTTGGTGAGCGAGACGTTGTCCATCGCGAGCAGGGGGTTGTCGGCAGCGACCGGCTCCTTCTCGAACACGTCCAGGCCGGCGCCGGCGATGCGGCGCTGCTGCAGGGCCTCGATCAGCGCGGCCTCGTCCACGACGCCGCCGCGCGCGCAGTTGATCAGGTAGGCGCTGGGCTTCATCACGGAGAACTGCGCGCGGCCGATGAAATGGCGCGTCTCGGCGTTGAGATAGACGTGCACGCTGATGTAGTCGGAGCGCCGGCACAGCGCCTCCAGCGAGTCCGTCATCTCCACGCCGTACTCCAGCGCATCCCAGGACGCCAGGTACGGGTCGTAGGCGATCACCTGCAGGCCGAAGGCCTGGGCCTTGCGGGCCACCGCGCGCCCGATATCGCCCAGGCCGACGATGCCGAACACCTGGCCGGCGACATGACCCATCGGCGCCAGGTTCTTGCGCGTCCACACGCCGCTTCGCACCAGCTTGTCGTGCAGCACGAACTTCCTGGCGCACACCAGGAAGTGCATGATGGTGTGGTTCGACACCTCCTCGGTGCCGAACGAGGCGGTGTTGGCCAGGACGACGCCGTTGGCGGTGGCCGCGTCCAGATCCAGATGGTCGTAGCCGTGGCCGAACGAGACCAGGCCCTGGCAGCGGCCGTGCAGGCCCATGTGCGCGAAGGCGGCCTGATCGAAGACGTGCCCTTGAACCATCGCCGCGTCCACCTCGCGCAGCGCCTGCACCAGCTCGGCGGTGCTGCGGCCCTCGTAACGGATCACGGTCCCGCCAGCGAGGCGGACGGCGCGGCTCTGCTGCTCGAGCGAGGAAATGTCGAAGGCCTCGGACTTCGCCGGGCCGATGTGGAGGATCCGGATGGGCTGCGGCATGCGTGGGCGCCTTTCGCGTTGGGAGTCGAATCGCGCAACACGCTACCCCTGCATCAGGAACCTGTCCAGTGCTGGTGCGGCGCCGCGCGATAGTCGTCCAGATGGTCGCTATGCCTTGTAGTGCCGCCGTGCGCGCAGTTCAGCCCGCGCTGCGGCGGCGCGCGGCGATCGCTGCCCGGTCGCCGCCTCCGCCACCATGTTGACGACGATGAAATCGGCCACGGCGGCGGCCGAGGCCGCGCCTTCCTTGCCGGCGTAGCCGGGGTGCAGCGTCATGCTCGGCCCGTCGCGGAATGGCGTGTTGTTCGGGTCGTCGGTCCACAGCGGGTCGGACTCGTAGGCGCGCAGCGTCTGGGCGAAGTAGCCCTGGGCGGCTTTCAGCCAGGCCTGGTACTGCTCGCGCTCGAGCATGAAGCGCAAGTACTCGCGCGCAGCGTTCGGATAGCGCGTGTAGCTGAACACCCAGGCCGGCGCGAACGGCGACAGCTCGGTCGGACGCCCCACCGTGCCGACCGGGAAGTGGGCGTGCCGCATGTCGGCCGCGATCGCCCGCAGCGCCGGGTCCGGGGAGTTCCTCGCCGCGTAATAGATCGAGATGCCGTTGTAGGTGAGGCTGATCTGGCCGGCGAGAAACGCCTTGTTGTTGCTTGGATCGAGCCACGACAGCGTGCCGGGGACCAGCGCGGGGTACAGCTCCCTCGCGTATTGCAGCGCTGCGACGGTCGCCTCCGAGTTGATCGCGACGCGTCCGCTCTGGTCGACCAGCTTGCCGCCGTGCGACCACAGGAGCCAGTGGCACCACGTGGTCGCGTCGCCGATGGCGTTGCCCAGCGTGAACCCCGGCGGCGTGCCGCGCGCGCTCAATGCGCGGCACAGCTTCAGGAAGCCGCCGAGATCGCGCGGGATCGCGCTGAAACCCGCCGCTTTCACCATGCTCTCGCGGTAGACCACGCAGCTCGCCGGGAAGGCCAGCCCGAGCGCGATCCAGCGGCCGTCGGCCGTGCAATAGGCCTTCACCGCGTCGTACCAGCCGCCGTACCTGGCGGCGAGGTCCTCGGCGAGCTCGGTGAGATCCAGGCACTTGCCGGGGTAGAGCTGCGGCTGGCCATAGCTGCCCATGACGATGTCGGGGCCCGCGCCAACGTTAGCCGCCATCGCCGCCTTGGACGGCAGGTCTTCCAAGCTCACGCTTTCCACCTGGACGGGGACACCGGTCTGTTCGGCGAACCGGCGCGTGCTGGCAAGCCATTGATCCTCGTCGCCCTGGACGAAGCGCTTCCAGCGCAGCAATCTGAGCTGCGCGCCCTTCTCCGGCGGGTAGCGCGGCGCCGGCGCGGCCGCGGCTGCGTCGCGTCCCGGCAGCGGTACACCGCTCGCGGCCAGCACGCCGGCCCCGAGCGCCTTCAGAACATCGCGCCTGGCCATCTGCTCCTCCCTCGAGTTCGAGGCCCCGCGCAAAGCTTGCTATCCTTCTGCGTGCTGCGCAACCTCGGTCGCCCATTGCTCATGAAGATCACCCGCATCGCCCCGATCGTGGCCGACGGCGGCCACCGCATCATCGTCCTGGTCAAGGTCGAGACCGACCAGCCCGGCCTGATCGGCTGGGGCGAGGCCACGCTGGAGGGCAAGCCGCGCGCGATCGCCGGCTGCATCCAGGACATGGAACCGATGATCGTCGGCCAGGATCCGCGCCGCATCGAGCACTGCTGGCAGATCCTGTATCGCAGCGGTTTCTGGCGCATGGGCGTGATCGGCCTGTCCGCGCTGAGCGGGATCGACCAGGCGCTGTGGGACATCAGCGGCAAGGACCTGGGCGTGCCGGTGTATCAGCTGCTCGGCGGGCGCGTGCGCGACAAGGTGCGCGTGTACACGCATTTCACCGGGCCGACCGCGCCCGGTCAGGACCGCGGCGGAGGATTCCACGCGGCGGTCGAAAGCGCGCGCGCGAAGGTCGAGCGCGGCTGGACCGCGATCAAGACCGTTCCCGTGCCGATCACCAACGTGCTGGACGGCCCGAGGAAGCTCAAGCACGCCGAGGCCTTCCTCAAGACCATCCGCGAAGCGGTCGGCGACGAGATCGACATCCTCCTCGATCTGCACGGCCGCCTCACGCCGCAGATGGCGATCCAGTACGGCAAGCGCTTCGAGCCGTACCACCCGCTGTTTCTGGAAGAACCCGTGCAGGCCGAGAATCCCAAGGCGATGGCGCCGGTCGCGCGCGCGCTCAGCACGCCGATCGCCACCGGCGAGCGCCTGTTCCTGCGCTGGGGCTTCCGCGAGATCCTCGAGCACGGCGCCGCCAGCCTGCTGCAGCCCGACCCGTGCCATGCGGGCGGGATCAGCGAAACGCGCAAGATCGCCACCATGGCCGAGACCTATTACGCCGGCCTGGCGCCGCACAATCCGTACGGCCCGCTGGCGACCGCCGTCTGCGTGCACATCGCGCTGGCCTCGCCCAACTTCGTGATCCAGGAGATGATCGACCCGGAGTCCGCGCCGCAGGCGCAAGCCCTGGTCAAGGATCCGCTTGCGGTGGTGGACGGGTACATCCTGCCGCCGACCGCGCCCGGGCTCGGCGTCGAGGTGGACGAAACCGAATGCGCGCGCCGGCCCCCGGACTACTCGATCGACCGGGCGGGCGGCATGGCGATGCGCACCTTCCACGCCACGCACGAGGACGGGTCGGTGGCGGACTCGTAGCCGGCCGCTCGCGCTACTCCTTCACGGCGCCGGTCATGCCCGCCACGTAGTACTCGACGAAGAACGAGTACAGGATCGCCACCGGCAGCGAGCCGAGCAGCGCGCCGGCCATCAGCGCGCCCCAATGGTACACGTCGCCCTCCACCAGCTCCGTGATCACGCCCACCGGCACCGTCTTATGCTCCGAGGAGGAGATGAAGGTCAAGGCGTAGAGAAACTCGTTCCAGGACAGGGTGAAGGCGAAGATGCCGGCGGAGATCAATCCCGGCACCGCCAGCGGCAAGACGATCCTGACCAGGATCTGCCAGCGGCTGGCCCCGTCGATCAATGCACACTCCTCCAGCTCGAAGGGGATCGAGCGAAAATAGCCCATCAGCAGCCAGGTGCTGAACGGGATCAGGAACGTCGGATAGGTGAGGATCAGCGCCCACTTGCTGTCGAAGATGCCGAGCTGGAACACGATGGTCGCCAGCGGGATGAACAGGATGCTCGGCGGGACCAGATACGCGAGGAAGATCGCCATGCCGACATGGCGCGAGCCGCGGAAGCGCAGGCGCTCGATCGCATAGGCGGCGAACACGCTCGCCGCGAGCGAGGCGAAGGTGGAGATCAGGGCGATCAGCATGGTGTTCCACATCCAGCTGGGGTACGCGGTGCGCAGCAGCAGCTTCTCGAAGTGCTCCAGCGTGGGATGGATCACCCAGAACGGGTTGCCGCCGGTGGACAGCAGCTCGGCGTTGGGCTTGATGGCGGTGATCGCCATCCAGTAGAACGGGAACAGCAGCACGAACAGGAACACCAGCAGCGGCACGTACACGGTGACCACCCGCCGAGGCAGTGACACCAGGTAGTTCATCCCAGCGCCCAAGTCCTGCTCTTTCATCGTCCCGCTTCCCGTTACGTCCTTCGATCCCGCGTCCGGTCTGTTCGCTCAGTCCTTCGTCCCCTGCTGCCAGCGCCGCCTCTGCAGCCCGAAGTAGCTGAACAGGATCGCCGCCAGCAGGAACGGGATCATGGCGGTGGCGATGGCCGCGCCCTCGCCGAGAGCGCCGCCCGGAATGGCGCGCTGGAACGACAGCGTGGCCATCAGGTGCGTCGCGTTGATCGGCCCGCCGCGGGTGAGCACCCAGATCAGCTGGAAGTCGGTGAACGTGAACAGCACCGAGAAGGTCATCACCACGGCGATGATCGGCGAGAGCATGGGCAGGGTCACGTGCCAGAACTTCTGCCAGGGGCCGGCGCCGTCGATCGCGGCCGCCTCGTACAGAGAGGGCGGGATGGTCTGCAGGCCCGCCAGCAGGCAGATGGCGATGAACGGCAGGCCGCGCCAGACGTTGGCGGCGATGACCGACCCGCGCGCCAGAACCGGGTCGCCCAGGAAGTCGATGTATGCATCGATCAGGCCGAGCCTGCTCAAGGTCCAGCTGATGATCGAGAACTGCGCGTCGTAGATCCACCAGAAGGCGATCGCCGAGAGCACGGTGGGCACGATGAAGGGCAGCAGCACCACCGCGCGCACGACGGCCTTGAACGGGATGTGCTCGTCGAGCAGCAGCGCGAGCCACAGGCCGAGGCCGAATTTGATGACGCTGGCGATCAGCGTGTACAGGAACGTGTTCCAGACCGACAGGCGGAACACTGAGTCGGTCACCGCGTACGCGTAGTTTTCGACGCCGATCCACTGGCCCGGCCGGCCGACCTGGGCGTCGGTGAAGCCGAGCCACACGCCCAGCCCCAGCGGGTAGGTCAGGAACAGCACCAGCAGCAGCCCCGCCGGCAGCATGAACAGCAGCCCGAGGACGCCGCGGTTGTCGAGCAGCCGGTTCAAAGGCGGCTGCAGCAAAGCCGGAGGGGATGCGGCCGGGGCATGCACGGGCGGTCACGCCAGCCGCTTGCCGCTTGCCGCGTCGAACAGGTACGTCTTGCCTGGCAGCGGCCGCAGCCGGATGGTGTCGCCGCGCCGGAAGGCGTGGCGCTCGCGCGACACGACCGTGACGTCCACGTCCGCGAGTTTGCAGTACACCTGGGTGTCGGCGCCCGTGGGCTCGACCACGACCACCTCGGCCGGCACGCCCGCCTCGCCGATCAGCAGATGCTCGGGGCGCACGCCCAGCGTCGCCTTGTGCCCGTCGCCCAGGGCCAGCCCCGGCACCGGCAGCCGGTTGCCGTCGGTGAGCGTCACCAGGCGTTGCGCGCCGTCGCGCGCCAGCTTGCCGGGGAAGAAGTTCATCGCGGGCGAACCGATGAATCCGGCCACGAACAGGTTCGCGGGATCGTCGTACAGCGTGAGCGGCGAGCCGATCTGCTCCACGTTGCCGCCGTTCATCACCACGATCTTGTCGGCCATCGTCATGGCCTCGATCTGATCGTGGGTGACGTACACCGAAGTGGTCTTCAGCCGCTGGTGCAGCTCCCTGATCTCGGTGCGCATCTGCACGCGCAGCTTGGCATCCAGGTTCGACAGCGGCTCGTCGAACAGGAACACCTGGGGATCGCGCACGATCGCCCGCCCCATCGCCACGCGCTGGCGCTGGCCGCCGGAAAGCTGGCGCGGATAGCGGGCCAGGTACTCGGTCAGGCCCAGGATCTTCGCGGCCTGGTCCACGCGCCGCCGCGTCTCGTCCTTGCCTTTGCCCGCCAGCTTCATGCTGAAGGCCATGTTGTCGAACACGGTCATGTGCGGGTAGAGCGCGTAGTTCTGAAACACCATCGCGACGTCCCGCGCCTTGGGCGGCACCTGGTTCACCACCCTGGTGCCGATCAGGATCTCGCCGGCGGTGATCTCCTCGAGGCCGGCGATCATGCGCAGCAGCGTGGACTTGCCGCAGCCGGAAGGACCCACCAGGACGACGAACTCGCCGTCGTCGATGGACACGTCCACGCCGTGGACCACCTCGTGGCGGCCGAAGGCCTTGCGTACCCTTCTCAGCTCGACCGAGGCCATCAGCGCCGCCGGGCGAGCCGGCGGCGCGCCGGCCGGATGTGCGCGTTGCAGCAGTGCGGCGATTCGAGCAGCACCTCTCGCTCCCCCCGAGTGATCGTCGTGCGGCCGTGGAGGTCGAACCATACCACGCCGCGCAACGGCTACGCTGGCCGCGCGCCGTCCGCCTCGAAGACCTTGCCGCTGACGCCTGCACTGTCGGGGCCAAGCAGGTACAGGTACAGCGGCATCAGCGATTCCGGAGCGGCGCGCGCCTGCCGCGCCTCGCCCGGATGCGTCCTGCCGCGGTGGGGGGAGTCCACCTCGCCGGGCACCACCAGGTTGATGCGCAAATTGGCGCACGGCTCCCACTCTTGCGCCTGGATCGTGTTGTAGGTCGTGAGCGCGCTCTTCGACACCGCGAAGCCGCCCCAGTAGGCCGCCGGCCGCAGGCCGTGCGTTTCGCCGGTCAGCACCACCGAAGCGTCCGGTGCCTCGCGCAGCAGCGCCGTGCACGCGCGCGTGAGCGCGAACACCGCCGCCACGTTGACGCGCAGCAGGCGCAGCCAGTCGTCCAGGCACTCGTGCTGCAACGCGCCCAGGGGGATGGAATGCGCGGCGTTGTGCAGGATGCCGTCCAGGCGCTCGACTTGGGCGCGGATCGCCTGCGCCACATTGTCGAAGTCGCGATCCGTCGCCGCCGCCAGATCGAGCGGCAGGATCATGGCCTGCGGCCCCCCCGCGGCCTCGATCTCGTCGTACACCGCCTCCAGCCGGCCGGTGTCGCGGCCGTGCAGGATGACCGTCGCTCCATGGCTGGCGCAGGCGCGCGCGGCCTCGCGCCCGATGCCCGCGCTCGCGCCGGTCACCAGGATCACGCGGTGCTTCAGCAGATCGGGCGGTGCGACATACGCGGGGGGATTGTCCACGGCCCTATTGAACCACAGAGGCACAGAGAAGAATCCGTCAAAAGCTCCTCTGTGTCTGCATGCTCCCGTGGTGAAGGCTCTCCACGGCATAGCGCGCGCAGGCTACGCCGCTGCGCACCGCGGCCTCGAGCGTGGCGGGGTAGGGACTCGCCGTGTAGTCCCCGGCGAGGTACAGGCCCGGTACCGGCGTGCGCTGCGCGGGACGCGCCACGCCCACCGTGCAGGCGAACGTGCCGCGCTTCTCGGCGATGACGCGGGTCCACAGGGGAGCGCCGAGATGCGGGTACGGCAGCGCGATCTCGGCCTGCACGGCGGTCGCGAGCGCGGCCTGGTCGATCTCCTGATGACGGCCGCGGGCGCTGATCACCACGCCGATCAACCCGTCCTGGCCGCCAAGGCGCCCGCGGTCGAACGCCCATTGCGCAAAGCCGCCGTCGAAGCCGAGCATCGGTTGCGGAAGACGCGTGCCCGGCGGGTATTGCAGGTACACCGAGTAGATCGGCGCATAGCGCAAGGCGTCGATTGCAGCACGCGTCGAGGACAGCGCGGGCACGCCGGCGAGGACCTCCGGCACGCGAAACGGCGGCAATGCGCACACGACCTGTTCGAAGCGCTCTTCGCCGGCGGCGCTGCGCACCGCGAAGCCGTCGCTCGCCGCGTGCACCGCCTCGGCGGCACAGCCGGTACGCACTTCGCCGCCCGCCGAGCGCACGAATTCAGCAGCGGGGCCGGGGAACAGCGCGGTCAGGTCGCGCATTGGCAGCAGCAGCTCGCTGTCCTCGCGCGACCCGTTCAGGCTGTCGCGCAGCACGTTGAGGAACACTTGCGCGGAGGCCTCTTCCGGGATCGTGTTCAGGGCCGAGACGCACAGCGGCTCCCACAGGTAGCGGCGGGCCGCGTCGCTTTCGCGGAAGCGGGCGAGCAGGGCAGCCACACCGATGTCCTGCTCCAGGCGAAAGTCCATCGCACGCAATCGCGCCATGAATCGCGCCGCCCGCAGGCGCTCGCCCAAGGCGAGCCCCTCCGCGCGCAGCAGGCCAGCGAGCAGGTGGAACGGCGCCGGCAACCGCGGCGTGCGCAATCGGAACCGGCCGGGGAAGTGCAGATCGAGCGGCAGCCGCAGCAATCCGGGGTCGCGCTCGCCGATTGCGTTCACCGCGCGCAGCAGCCGCAGCGTTTCGCGGTACGCCCCGATCAGGATGTGCAGGCCGTTGTCCAGCGCAACGCCGTCGTGCTCGACGCGACGTGCCCGCCCGCCCAGGGTGCGCGCAGCCTCGAACACGGTCGCCCGCACCCCGGCCGCCGCGAGCGTCACCGCGGCGGCGAGCCCCGCCCAGCCGCCACCCAGCACCGCTACGCGGCCAGCCATGTCCTCCACGCGATCCACAGCTTCCTGATCGGCGTCAGGGCGATGCGCTGGATGAGCACCTCGCCGCCGCTCGCCTGGATCTCGTCGAGCAGTGTGCGGTAGATGGCCGCCATGATCAGCCCGGGGCGCTGGGCCTTGCGGTCGGCGGCGGGCAGCAGCGCCAGCGCCCGGGCGTAGTGCTCCCGCGCGCGTTCGATCTGAAACGCCATCAGCTGCGCAAAGCGCTGGTCCTGCCGCAGCGCGATCAGGTCGTCGGCAGCGAGCCCGAAGCGCTGCAGCTCGTCCAGCGGCAGGTAGATGCGGTTGCGGCGCGCGTCCTCGCCCACGTCGCGGATGATGTTGGTGAGCTGGAAGGCCAGCCCCAGCGTGCGCGCATAGTCCAGGGTGCGCACATCGGTGTAGCCGAAGATGCGCGCGGACAGCAGGCCGACGACCCCGGCCACGCGGTGGCAATACAGTTGCAGCGTGGGAAAGTCGGGGTAGCGGTTGTAGTCGAGGTCCATGCTCATGCCCGCGAGGATCTCGGCGAGCCGGGACTGGTCCAGGTCATAGGCCCGCACCACCGGCGCCAGCGCCTTGCCTACGGGATGCTGCGGCTCGCCGCCGTAGATGCGCTCGATCTCCTGCGACCACCACGCCAGCTTGGCGCGCGCCACCCCCGGGTCGCCGACCTCGTCCACCGCGTCGTCGACCTCGCGGCAGAACGCGTACAACGCGAGGATGGCGCGCCGCTTCTCGGGCGGCAGAAACAGGAAGCTGTAGTAGAAGCTCGAGCCGCTGGCCGCCGCCTTCTGCTGGCAGTACGCGTCCGGAGTCATCGTGCGGTGAGCCCACGCAGGAACATGTACGCCCAATCGCCGCGGGCCAGCACCGGACGGTGGCGGAAGACGTCGCCGTCGGCCCGGTGCAGCTTTTTCAGGATGCGCTCGCCGCCGAGCACGATCATGCGCAGCTCCAGGCCGGTGCGGCCTCTGAGGACCCGGCCGAGCGGCGCGCCGGCCTGCAGCATGCGCCGCGCGCGGTCGATCTGGTGGTGCATCAGCGCCCGCCAGCCGCCGCCCCCGTCGCGGCGCGCGATCTGCTCTTCGCTCACTCCGTATTTGCGCATCTCGTCCTGCGGCAGGTAGATGCGGCCCTTATGCCAGTCGATCTCGACGTCCTGCAGAAAGTTGATCAGCTGCAGGCCGGCGCAGATCCCGTCGGAATACGCCAGGCTGCGCGGGCCGGTCTCCCCGTACAGATGCAGCAGCAGCCGGCCGATCGGGTTGGCCGAGCGGCGGCAATAGTCCATCACCTCGCCGAAGTCGGCGTAGCGCCGCTTGGTGACGTCCTGGGAGAAGGCGGAAAGCAGGTCGCGGAACGGCGCGAGCGGCAGGCGGTGCTCGCCGACGATTCCCGCAAGAGTTCGAAACAGGGGCGAATGCGGCGGCTGCCCGGACTCGATGCGGTCCAGCTCCTCGGCGAAGGCCGACAGGCTGCGCAGCCGCTCCTGCGGCGGTGCATCTCCCTCGTCGGCGAAATCGTCCGCCTGCCGCGCGAACGCGTAGATCGCGCGCACCGGCCCGCGCAGGCGGGCAGGCAGGACCCAGGACGCGACCGGGAAGTTCTCGTAGTGGTCAACCGCCATGGTGGGCGGATGCGATGCCCCGCCCGGAACGGCGCGAGGCGGTGGCCGACGGATGGAGCGGGCCGGGCCATTATATTAAAATGAATGCTTTGCGAAAGTGGCGGAACTGGTAGACGCACCAGATTTAGGTTCTGGCGCCGAAACGGCGTGAGAGTTCGAGTCTCTCCTTTCGCACCAGGGACCACCCGATTTCGCACCCTAGCAACCCCGGGAGCCCAGCGATCTTTCGCGCACCCAAGTATCGTCCGGAAACCAGCGAGCGGCGGGAATTGCGACGTTTCTGATGCAGGAACCTTCAAGGACTGCAAAGCCGAACGCGCAGCGGCTGTCCGGGGTCTCTGGTTGATGCACACTAGAGAGCAGCGATGCATGCCACCATCGAAAAAGTGAGCAATCTGGAGCGGCGCCTCAACGTCGCATTGCCCGTGCAGGAGATCGAGGCCGAGATCGAGAGCCGCCTCAGGCGGCTGGCGCGCTCGGTGAAGATGCACGGTTTCCGGCCGGGGAAAGTGCCGTTCCGGCTGGTGCAGGCCCAGTTCGGCGGGCAGGTGCGCCAGGAGGTGCTGGGCGACGCTCTGCAGAGGAGCTTCGGCGAGGCGGTGCGCCAGCAGAACCTGCGTGTTGCCGGCTATCCGCGTTTCGAGCCGCGCACGCCCACCCCTGCGGGCGGGGCGGCCGCGGCCGGCGACGCGGCGGCGGGCGAGGGCGCCGAGAGCGCGACCGCCGAGGGCACAACCACCGGGAGCACGACCGCCGAGGGCACAACCACCGGGAGCACGACCGCCGAGGGCACAACCGCGGGGAGCACGACCGCCGGGGGCGAGGCGCCGGCGGCAGAGCGGCCACCGCAGGTGGAGTTCAGCGCCACGTTCGAGGTGTATCCCGAGGTGACGATCGGCGACGTGTCCACGACCATCGTGGTGCGCCCGGCGGTGCCGGTGGGCGACGCGGAAGTCGCCAAGACCATCGAAATCCTGCGCAAGCAGCGCGTTCACTATCACGCGGTCGAGCGCGGCGCCCAGCCGGGCGACCGCATCACCGTCGACTACCGCGGGACCATCGACGGTGCGCCGTTCGAGGGCGGCAGCGGCAGCGATCACACCACCATCCTGGGCGAGGGGCGGCTGCTGGCCGAGTTCGAGAAACAGATGGAAGGCGCGAGGCCGGGCGAGCAGCGCAAGTTTGAACTGACGTTCCCGGAGGACTATCATGGCAAGGAGGTGGCCGGGAAGACAGCGCAGTTCGAGGTGAAGCTGAAGCGTGTGGCGGCACCGCACCTGCCGGACGCGGATGGCGATTTTGCAAAGTCGCTGGGCATCGCGGACGGAGACCTGGACCGGATGCGCGCCGACGTCAAGGCCAACCTGGAGCGCGAGGTGCGCCGCCGGCGCGACGTGCGGGTCAAGGACCAGGTGATGAAGACGCTGCTCGAGAGCTCCTCGATCGAGCTGCCGCGCTCCCTGGTGCACATGGAAATCGAGCGGCTGATGCAGGGCATGAGGCAGGACCTGGCGGGGCGCGGGCTGAAACCGGAGAACATCCCGATGCCGGCCGAGGCTTTCGAGCCCGAGGCGCGCAAGCGCGTGGCGCTGGGTCTGATCGTGGCCGAGCTGGTGCGGCGCGAGAACCTCGCTGCGCGGCCCGAGCAGGTGAAGGCGATGGTGCAGGACTACGCGGCGAGCTACGAGAAGCCGGAAGAGGTGGTGCGCTGGTACTACCAGTCGCAGGACCGGCTGCGGGAAGTGGAGTCGCTGGTGCTGGAGAACAACGTGGTCGAGTGGGTGCTCGGACGCGCGATCGTCGAGGACCGGCCGACCGATTTCGACGAGTTGATGGGCAACAAGTGAGCGGACGGCACAGCACGATGACGTTCAACCGACAGATGGATTGGCAGCACGGCGGGAGCGAGCCGCAGGGCCTGGGGCTGATCCCGATGGTGATCGAGCAGAGCGGGCGCGGCGAGCGCGCCTACGACATCTACTCGCGCCTGCTCAAGGAGCGCGTGATCTTCCTGGTGGGGGTGGTCAACGAACTGACCGCCAACCTGGTGGTGGCGCAGCTGCTGTTCCTGGAGTCCGAGAACCCGGAGAAAGACATCTCGATCTACATCAATTCCCCGGGCGGCTCGGTGTCGGCCGGGCTGGCGATCTACGACACCATGCAGTTCATCAAGCCCGACGTGAGCACCCTGTGCATCGGCCAGGCCGCCAGCATGGGCGCGCTGCTGCTCGCTGCGGGCGCCAAGAGCAAGCGCTTCGCGCTGCCCAACTCGCGGGTGATGATCCACCAGCCGATGGGCGGCTTCCAGGGGCAGGCCACCGACATCGAGATCCACGCCAAGGAGATCCTGTACCTGCGCCAGCGCCTGAACGAGATCCTGTCGCGGCACACCGGGCAGGAGATGAAGACCATCGAGCGCGACACCGAGCGCGACAACTTCTTCGGCGCCGAAGACGCCGTGAAATACGGCCTGGTCGACCAGGTGCTCGTCAGCCGCATCGAGGTCACGGCCTGACCGGCCGGATCGCACGGAGACCGTAACGCCCTATGTCCGAAAAGCCCGGCTCAGAGAAGCTCCTGTACTGCTCCTTCTGCGGCAAGAGCCAGCACGAGGTGCGCAAGCTCATCGCGGGGCCCTCGGTATTCATCTGCGACGAGTGCATCGAGCTGTGCAACGACATCATCCGCGAGGAGAGCCAGGGCGACCCGGCCGGCAAGGGGGCGCGCTCCGATCTGCCGGTGCCGCGCGAGATCCGCGAGATCCTCGACCAGTACGTGATCGGCCAGGAGCAGGCCAAGAAGATCCTTTCGGTGGCCGTCTACAACCACTACAAGCGCCTCAAGAATCTGGGCAAGAAGGACGATATCGAGCTGGCCAAGAGCAACATCCTGCTGATCGGGCCCACCGGCTCGGGCAAGACGCTGCTCGCCCAGACGCTGGCGCGGCTGCTCAACGTGCCGTTCGTGATGGCGGACGCCACCACGCTCACCGAGGCGGGCTACGTGGGCGAGGACGTCGAGAACATCATTCAGAAACTGCTGCAGAAATGCGACTACGACGTAGAAAAAGCGCAACGCGGCATCGTCTACATCGACGAGATCGACAAGATCTCGCGCAAGTCGGACAACCCGTCGATCACCCGCGACGTGTCGGGCGAGGGCGTGCAGCAGGCGCTGTTGAAGCTGGTGGAGGGCACCATCGCCTCGGTGCCGCCGCAGGGCGGGCGCAAGCACCCGAACCAGGAATTCGTGCAGGTGGACACGACCAACATCCTGTTCATCTGCGGCGGGGCCTTCGACGGGCTGGACAAGGTGATCCGGGGGCGCTCGGAGAAGGGCGGCATCGGCTTCGGCGCCGAGGTGCGCAGCAAGGACAACCGCAAGGACATCGGCCTGGTGCTGAAGGAAGTCGAGCCCGAGGACCTGATCAAGTACGGCCTGATCCCCGAGTTCGTGGGGCGCCTGCCGGTGGTGGCCACGCTGGACGAGCTGGACGAGCCCGCGCTCATCCAGATCCTGACCGAACCGAAGAACGCCCTGCTCAAGCAGTACCAGCGCATGTTCTCGATGGAAGGGGTGGAGCTGGAGATGCGCACCGAGGCCCTCAACGCGGTGGCGGCGCGGGCGCTCGCCCGCCGCACCGGTGCGCGCGGGCTGCGCTCCATCCTGGAGCAAGCGCTGCTGGACACGATGTTCGACCTGCCGTCGCTGAGCAACGTGCGCAAGGTGGTGATCGACGAGGGTACCATCGTCGGCGACCAGAAGCCGATCCTGATCTACTCGGATCAGCCCAAGGTCGCCGGCTCGGCGTGAGCGCGGATCCCTTCCCGGTTCCGCGGATTGCGCGGAATCATTTGATTTTAAATGACTTATTGACCGGCTTGGAAAGGTGAGCCGCGCCCCCATTTTGCACTTGGAACATCCCCATTTCTTGCTTTTCAAACCGATGTGCCCTTGTCCAGGTGAGACGAAATGACAAACCTTATCGCCGGGGGTGAAACCGCCACGCTGCCGCTGCTGCCGCTGCGCGACGTGGTGGTCTTCCCGCACATGGTGATCCCGCTGTTCGTCGGCCGCCCGAAGTCGATCAAGGCGCTGGAGACCGCGATGGAGGCCGGCAAGAGCATCCTGCTGGTGGCGCAGAAGTCGGCCGCCAAGGACGAGCCGGGCGCCGAGGACATGTACGGCACCGGCACCATCGCCAACATCCTGCAGATGCTGAAGCTGCCCGACGGCACCGTGAAGGTGCTGGTCGAGGGGACGCAACGCGCGCGCATCAGCGCCGTGTCCGACCTGAAGAGCCATTACGTCGCCGAGGCCATCCCGGTGGGCGCCGACCTCGAGGGCAGCACCGAGCTCGAGGCGATGCGCCGCGCGATGATCTCGCAGTTCGACCAGTACGTGAAGCTGAATAAGAAGATCCCCCCTGAGATTCTCACCTCGCTCGCCGGCATCGACGAGCCGGGCCGGCTCGCCGATACCATCGCCGCGCATCTGCCGCTCAAGCTGGAGCAGAAGCAGGAAGTGCTGGAGATGTTCGACGTCCAGCGCCGGCTCGAGCACCTGCTCGCGCTGATGGAGACCGAGCTCGACATCCTGCAGGTCGAGAAGCGCATCCGCGGCCGCGTCAAGAAGCAGATGGAGAAGAGCCAGCGCGAGTACTACTTGAACGAACAGGTCAAGGCGATCCAGAAAGAGCTCGGCGACATGGAGGAGGGCGCCGACCTGGACGAGATGGAGAAGCGCATCAAGGCCGCGCACATGCCCAAGGAGGCGCGCACCAAGGCCGAGGCCGAGCTGCGCAAGCTGCGCCTGATGTCGCCGATGTCGGCCGAGGCGACCGTGGTACGCAACTACATCGACACGCTGGTGGGGCTGCCGTGGAAGAAGAAGAGCAAGATCAGCAGCGACCTGGCGCGCGCGGAAGAGATCCTGGAGCAGGATCACTACGGCCTGGAGAAGGTGAAGGAGCGCATCGTCGAATACCTGGCGGTGCAGCAGCGCGTGGAGAAGGTCAAGGCTCCGATCCTCTGCCTGGTGGGCCCGCCCGGGGTGGGCAAGACCTCGCTCGGACAGTCGGTTGCACGCGCGACCAACCGCAAGTTCGTGCGCATGTCGCTGGGCGGCGTGCGCGACGAGGCCGAGATCCGCGGCCACCGCCGCACCTACATCGGCTCGATGCCCGGCAAGATCCTGCAGAACATGACCAAGGTCGGGGTGCGCAATCCCCTGTTCCTGCTCGACGAAGTGGACAAGATGGGGATGGACTTCCGCGGCGATCCGTCCTCGGCGCTGCTCGAGGTGCTCGATCCCGAGCAGAACCACTCGTTCACCGACCACTACGTGGAGGTCGAGTACGACCTGTCCGACGTGATGTTCGTGGCCACCGCCAACACCATGAACATCCCGCCGGCGCTGCTCGACCGCATGGAGGTGATCCGGCTGTCCGGCTACACGGAGGACGAGAAGGTCAACATCGCGATCAAGTACCTGCTGCCCAAGCAGATGAAGAACCACGGGCTGAAGCCGGAAGAGATCTCGGTGTCCGAGAGCGCGATCCGCGACATCGTGCGCTACTACACGCGCGAGGCCGGCGTGCGCGCGCTCGAGCGCGAGATCTCCAAGATCAGCCGCAAGGTGGTGAAGGCGCTGGTGCTCAAGCGCCAGGACCGCAAGACCGTGGTCAACGCGAAGAACCTGGGCAACTACCTGGGCGTGCGCCGCTACACCTTCGGCATCGCCGAGAAGCATAACCAGGTGGGCCAGGTCACCGGCCTCGCCTGGACCGAGGTGGGCGGCGAGCTGCTGACAATCGAGAGCGCCGTGATGCCGGGCAAGGGCAAGACCGTGTCCACCGGCAAGCTCGGCGAGGTCATGCAGGAGTCGATCCAGGCCGCACTCACGGTGGTGCGCAGCCGCTCGCAGAAACTCGGCATCCCGGAGGAGTTCTACCAGAAGAACGACATTCACGTGCACCTGCCGGAAGGCGCCACGCCCAAGGACGGGCCCAGCGCCGGCATCGGCATCTGCACCGCGATGATCTCGGTGCTCACCGGCATCCCGGTGCGCGCCGACGTCGCCATGACCGGCGAGATCACGCTGCGCGGCGAGGTCCTGCCGATCGGCGGCCTCAAGGAGAAGCTGCTGGCGGCGCATCGCGGCGGCATCAAGCTGGTGCTGATCCCCGAGGAGAATGTCAAGGACCTCTCGGAGATCCCGGACAACATCAAGAACCGCCTCGACATCCACCCGATCAAGTGGATCGACCAGGTGCTCGACCTGGCGCTGGAGAGCAAGCCCAAGCCGCTGCCGGAGAAGAGCGAGCCGGTTGCCGCGCTGCCGCCGGTCGAGAGCGAACCGGTGGTCGCCACCGTCAAGCACTGACCGCGACCGCCCGCGGGCACGGGGGCCGAGCGCGTTCGCGCGCGGCCTCGTGCTGCGTCGCGGCAGCGCGCTCGTTCCCGACGCACCCAGTCATGTCCGTTTCGCGCGCTTGACACGGGCTTTTCACGCTTGCTATAAACATCGGCCCGGAGGCAAGTCACGTCTCGCGCAGGCGGCGCGACCCGGCGCGGCCGCAATCGAATTGGGAGGTTCCTGCGCGGTCAAGTCACGACGGCCGAAACCACATCGGCTCCACCCAACAGCAAAAGGGGACGTCCAAGTGAACAAGCAAGAACTCATCGACTCCGTGGCCAAGTCGGCCGACATCTCCAAGGCGGCAGCGGGCCGCGCGCTCGACGGCGCCATCACCTCGATCAAGGCTTCGCTGAAAAAGGGGCAGACCGTTACCCTGGTCGGCTTCGGCACCTTCTACGTCGGCAAGCGGGCGGCACGCAGCGGCCGCAACCCGCGCACCGGCGCCAGCATCAAGATCAGGGCCGCCAGGGTGCCCAAGTTCCGCGCTGGCAAAGCGCTCAAGGATTCGGTAAACTAGCCGTCCTTTACGGCGAGCGGGCACCACGCGGACGTTCGCGCCTGGCCGGTCCGAGCGCCGCCTTGGTTTGAGCGACGGCGATGGTTCGCGGCGGGGCAGTGCCCATCGCTGCGTGCGTCTCGAGCGCAGGGGTGCCCCGAGAGCAGGGGTGCTTAGCTCAGTTGGTAGAGCGTCGCCCTTACAAGGCGAATGTCGGGAGTTCGAACCTCTCAGCACCCACCAGCAGTCGCCCGCCGGCGCCGCGTTGAGCAGCAGCGTGATGCGGAGTGGTAGTTCAGTTGGTTAGAATACCGGCCTGTCACGCCGGGGGTCGCGGGTTCGAGTCCCGTCCACTCCGCCAGCATCCCGAAGAGGCGAACGCGAGTTCGCCTCTTGTCTTTCGGGCGCCCTTGAGGCGCGATTTAAACAGCTTTTCTATTACTGCGTCGCTGATCAACGCGTAACAAGACATGTTCGATCTGGTCAAGAAGAGCAAGATCGTAGTCGGGATCATCCTGGGGCTGCTCGCCATTCCGTTCGCCTTCTTCGGCGTGGACTCCTACTTCCGCGGCGGCGGCGGGGCCGACTACGTCGCGCAGGTCGGCCGCACGGCCATCACCGGACGCGAGTTCGCCGAGGCGCTGCAGGAGCAGCAGGAGCAGATACGCCAGCAGCTGCAGGGCAGGGCCGATCCGGAGCTGCTGGACAGCCCGCAATTGCGCGAAGGCGTGCTCAACCAGCTGGTGGACGAGCGCGTGGCCTACGCCACGGCGATCGAGCGCGGCATCACCGTCTCCAGCCCCGAGCTGCAAGCGGTGATCGCGGCCACGCCCACGTTTCGCGAAGGCGGCGGCGAAGGCGCGTTCTCGCGCAAGCTCTACGAGGCGTGGCTGCGCAGCCAGGGCACGAGCGAGGCGAGGTACGAAAACCTGCTGCGCAGGAACTTGATCCTGGGCCGCCTGGCAGGCACGCTGCCGGCCACCGGCTTCGTCCCGACCGCGGTGGTCGAGCGTATGGTTCGCATCGGCTGGCAGGAGCGCGAGGTGAGCCAGGTGGTGCTGGCGCCGGCGCAATTCGCCGCGGGTGTGAAGGTGGGGCGCGGCGACGCGCAGGCGTTCTACGAGGCCAACGAAGCGAGTTTCACCCTGCCCGAGAAGGTCCGCGTCGAGTACTTGATGTTGTCGCTCGACGGCGTCCGCAAGCAAGTGCGGGTGTCGCCGGAGGAGGTCAAGCAATACTTCGAAGAGCGCCGCAAGCAGGCCGAGACGGCGGAGGAGCGGCGCGCACGCCACATCCTCATCGCCACTCCGCCGAACGCGAGCGCCGAGCAAAAAGCCAAGGCCAGGGCGCGCGCGGCCGAGCTGCTGGCGCAGGCGCAGAACGCGCCGAAGCGCTTCGCCGCGCTGGCGAAGGAGAACTCGGAGGACCCCGGCTCGGCGGCCGAGGGCGGCGATCTGGGCTTCTTCCCGCGCGGGCGCATGGTCAAGCAGTTCGACGACGCCGTATTCGCGCTGAAGCAGGGCGAGATCGCGGGGCCGATCGAGACCCAGTACGGCTACCACCTCATCCTGCTCGAAGAGATCAGGGCGCCGGCCGGTCCGCGCTTCGAGACCGCGGCCAAAGAGCTCGAGGCCGAGCTGATCGAGGCCAACGCGGCGAGGCGTTTCGCGGAGGAGGCCGAGAGCTTCAGCAACCTGGTCTACGAGCAGCCCGACAGCCTGCAGCCGGCGGCGGAGCAGTTCAAGCTCGAACCGCAACGCAGCGGCTGGATCACCCGCGAAGGCGGCGCGGACGATCCGTTGCTCGGCAACGAGAAGTTCCTGCGCGCGCTGTTCACCGACGACGTCATCAAGGACCGGCGCAACAGCGAGGCGGTCGAGGTGGGGCCAAACATGATCGTGTCCGCGCGCGTGATCGAGCACGAGGCCGCCAGCCGGCGGCCGCTGGCCGAGGTGCAGGCTCAGATCGTCGGGCGCCTGATGCAGGAGAAGGCCGCGAAGCTGGCTTTCGAGGAAGGCGAAGCGAGGCTCGCGCGGCTCAAGCGCGGCGAAGCGGTGCCGATGGCCTGGTCGGCGCCGCAGAAGGTCACGCGCGAGCGGCGCGCGGGCCTGCATGAGGAGGGCGTGCAGGCCGTGTTCGGTGCCGACGCCGCCAATCTGCCCGCCTATGCCGGCGTCGCGGCGCCCGACGGGCGCTATGTCATCTATCGCATCAGCAAGGTGATCGAAGCCAGCGCCGTCGACGAGCAGATGCGCAACGGGCTCGCGCGCCAGATGGAACGCAGCATCGGGCAGGAAGTGGCCGCCGCGTCGCTGCAAAACTGGAGGAAGGCGGCCGGCGTCAAGATCAACAAGAACGCGATCGATAAGGAATCGTGAGGCGCTACACCGCTGAATGCGCCCTTAAGGCGCGACTTTAGAAAGACGCTCCCCGCCTCTCACGAAGCGGGGTGCAGTAGATTCCCCTCCTCTTCGAGGAGGGGTGGCGCGCGAAGCGCGACGGGGTGGTTCAAACACACTACACTACACCGCCCCGGCGCCTGCGGCGCCACCCCGCCTCGTGAGAGGCGGGGAGCAGTCGGTGGTAGGTTCCCCTCCTTCTCAAGGAGGGGTGGCGCGCGAAGCGCGACGGGGTGGTTCAAACACAC
>Ga0187893_10006226_pt1 | contig 20609 bp, 19 predicted proteins | sample MA1701074metaG_FD_139574 | JGI IMG/M metagenome (GOLD analysis project Ga0187893, IMG submission 139574) | White microbial mat communities from a basaltic lava cave in the Kipuka Kanohina Cave System on the Island of Hawaii, USA - MA170107-4 metaG ...
ACCCAAATCAAACTGGATGATTTGGGTTCAGGTATCATGTCCCGCATGCCGGCCGCCAAGGTCCGCTGGGGCGTCCTGGGCTGCGCCCGGATCGCCACGCGCAAGGTTGTCCCCGCCATGCAGCGGGGCGAGTGGACCGAGGTCGCGGCGATCGCCTCGCGTGACCTCGGGAAGGCCCGGGAGACGGCGGCCCGGCTGGGCATCCCCAAGGCGTACGGCTCCTACGAGGAGCTCCTGGCGGACCCGTCGATCGAGGCGGTCTACATCCCGCTCCCCAACCACCTCCACGTCCCCTGGTCGATCAAGGCGGCCGAGGCCGGAAAGCACGTCCTCTGCGAGAAGCCGATCGGCCTCGACGCGGCGGAGGCGAGGAAGCTGCTGGCGGCGCGCGACCGGACGGGCGTCCGGATCCAGGAGGCTTTCATGGTGCGGACCCACCCCCAGTGGATCCGCGCCCGCGAGATCGTCCGGTCCGGCCGGATCGGCCGTCTCCGATCGGTCCTGGGCTTCTTCAGCTACTTCAACCGGGAGCCCGCCGACGTCCGCCAGGTCCCCGAGTGGGGCGGCGGGGGGCTCCTCGACATCGGCTGCTACCCCGTCACGACCTCCCGCTTCATGTTCGGCGAGGAGCCGCGCCGCGCGGCGGGGCTGGTCGAGCTCGACCCCGACTTCAAGGTCGACCGCCTCGACTCCGCGATCCTCGACTTCCCCTCCGGCCAGTCGGTCTTCACCTGCTCCATGCAGCTCGTGGGCCACCAGCGGATGCAGTTCTTCGGGGAGGGGGGAAGCGTCACGATCGAGATCCCCTTCAACGCCCCCAACGACCGTCCCTGCCGGATCGTGGTGGACGACGGTACGGACCTCGCCCGCCGGATTTCCGGCCAGCCCGCGGACGGGAGCGGGATCGAGACGATCGACCTCGAGACCTGCGACCAGTACCGGATCCAGGGGGACCTCTTCTCGCGCGCCCTGCGGGAAGGCCGCGACGTCCCGGTGCCCCTCGAGGACGCCGTCCGGAACATGGAGGTCCTCGACGCGATCGCGCGCTCCGCCCGGAGCGGCCGCTGGGAGGCGCCCGGCTAGCCCCCCCACTCCGCGACGAAGTGGGAGAACCAGAGGCTGACGAAGAGGATCCCCGAGAAAATGATCCCGTACCGGAGCGCCGCGTAGACGCGCGTGCCCGGGCAGGCGAGATAGCGGGCGAAGAGCGGGAGGAAGAGGAAGAAGTTGAAGAGCTGGGCCAGGACCACGTAAAGGGCGCAGGCGTCGCCGATGATCGACTTCCCCGGCTGGTAGGACCACCAGCCCGCGCGGACCGCGAGGAACTCGCCCGCGGCCGTGGAGACCGCGGCGATCCCGCCTCCCAGGACCATGGTCACGCCCAGGCCCATCTCCCCCGAGACGGGCTTCGAGACGAGCCCGTAGAGCCGGACGATGGCATAGCCGAACTCCGTGATCGCGAGGGCCCAGAACAGCGGCATGTAGAGGGGCGAGTCGAGCAGCACGGCGGCGCCGGGGTACACCCGGCCCCCCGCCCTCCAGCCCACGAGAAGCGAATCCGCGAAGATCTCGAAGACCCCCGCCACGAGCCCGAACCAGAAAAGCGTCCCGAAGACCGCCCCCCAGGGCTGCTGCATGAGCCCCACCACGAGGGCGAGCCGAAAGAGGACCGAGAGCCAGACCCAGAAGGCGCCGGACTCCTCGAACGCGAGCCCGCCCAGCACCGCGGAGAGGAGGCCCGTGAACATCATCACGAGCCACCAGAGGTCCGTCTGGAGGTCGAGCGCGCAGGAGACCTCCTTGAGCTTCTCGACGTTCATGAGGTGAAATTCGCGGCCCTCTTCTCCACGAAGGCCGCCACACCCTCCGCGCCGTCCTTCGTTCCCGCCGCGGTCTTGATCAGCACGGCCTCCGCCTCGAACGAAGCCGCGAGCGGCCGGCCCTGGCTCTCGGCCAGGAGCTGGCGGTTCCGCTGGATCGAGAACCGGCTCTGGAGCTTCATCTTCCCGACCAGGTCCTCCATCGTCTTGACGAGGTCGGAGGCCGCGATCACCCGGTGGACGATCCCCAGGGCCTGCGCCTCGTCCGCGTCCAGGTCGGGATCCTCGAAGACCAGGCGCTGCGCCTGGGCGAGGCCCACGATCCGGGGGAGCCGCCACGAGAGGCCGCCGTCGACCGTGAGCCCCACGCGCCCGTAGCCGGTCCGGAACCGGGCCTCCGGAAGCGCGAGCCGGACGTCTCCCGCGAGCGCGAGCGACAGGCCTCCCCCTGCCGCGGGGCCGTTGACCAGCGTCACCACGAGCGCCGGGCTCTGGGCGAGATACTCGAGGACCGTGTGGAAGGAGCGCGCGAGGCCTCCCAGGTAGTTCGAGACCGAGTCGCTCGACTTGGCCGCGCGGAGGTCCCCGCCCGCCGAAAAGGCCGGCCCCTCCCCGGTGATGACCAGCACGCGGAGCTTCTCCGAATCCCCCACGCCGCGGACGATGTCGCCCAACTCCCGCAGCATCTCGCGGTCGAAGGCGTTCATCCGGTCGGGCCGGGCGAGCGTCACTTTGGCGACGAGACCGCCCATCGCTACCTGGAGCTTGATCGCGCCGCTCATCGCTCGTCTCCTGGCAAGAGTCCGCGGTCCCGGTACTTCCGGAAGAGCTCGGCCGGGGACCATTCGTCCCCCTCGGCGAACCCGTAGCCCAGCCCGTGAAGCGCCCGGAACTCCTCGATGACGGGATCGGCGTCGCGGCCCGGCCCCGCGAGTCGCAGGACGTCCAGCACCCACTCCTCCCCGGCCGGGACATAGCCCCGGGCCGCCAACTCCCCCGGGTGGGCCTCCCCCGACACGTGGATCCGCCGCCGCCTCGGGTCCGCCTCGGTGATGCGGAGCACCCGGGGCCTCATGTTCGACAAAGTATACCCGGACGCACTATACTCCCTCCATGAAACTGACGTTCCACGGCGCGGCGCGGAGCGTCACGGGCAGCCGCCACCTCGTCGAGGCCGCCGGGAAGCGCATCCTCCTCGACTGCGGCCTCGTCCAGGGCCACCGCGAGGAAGCCTTCCGCCGGAACCGCCACTTCGGCTTCGACCCGCGCTCGCTCGACGCCGTGGTCCTCTCCCACGCCCACATCGACCACTCCGGCGCGATCCCCGCCCTCGTCAAGGCAGGCTTTTCGGGTCCGATCTTCGCGACGCCCGGGACGTCCGACCTGGCCGAGGTGATGCTCCTCGACTCGGGCGCCATCCAGGAGCGCGACATCGAGATCGTCAACCGCCGCGAGGGGAAGAACTGGAAGCCCCTCTACACCCAGGACGACGCCCGGGCCGCCGCGCGGCTCTTCAAGGACGTCCCCTACCGCGAGCCCCGCGAGATCCTGCCGGGCGTCGTCGTCGACCTCCACGACGCGGGGCACATGCTGGGTTCCTCGGTGGTCCGCGTCCGGGGGGACCACAAGACCCTCGTCTTCAGCGGCGACCTGGGGCGCGACTCCCTTCCCATCCTGAAGACCCCCGAGCTCCTCTCCGGCGCCGACGCGCTCATCATCGAGAGCACCTACGGGAACCGGACCCACCCGCCGGAGGAGGACGAGGAGCGCGAGCTGGCCGAGCTCGTGAACCGCGTGGCCGCCCGGCAGGGGAAGATCATCATCCCCGCCTTCGCCGTCGGCCGCACCCAGCACCTGACCTACCGCCTGAAGAAGCTCCAGGGGAAGATCCCCTCCATCCCCGTCTTCGTCGACAGCCCGCTCGCCGCCGACGTCACCGACGTCTACCGCCGCCACCCCGACTGCCACGAGCCGGGCACCTGGGAGAAGGGCGACCCCTTCGGGTTCGGGATGCTCCGCTACACCCGGAGCTCCGAGGAGTCGAAGAAGCTCAATTCCCTCGACGGCCCCGCGATCATCATCTCGGCGAGCGGCATGTGCGAGACCGGCCGGATCCTCCACCACCTCGAGAACCACGGCCCCTTCGAGCGGAACTGCATCCTCTTCGTGGGCTACCAGGCCGAGCACACGCTCGGCCGCCGGATCCTGGAGGGCCAGAAGGACATCCGCGTCTACGGCCGCGAGGTCACGCTCCGCGCCGAGGTCGCCAAGATGAACGGCCTCTCCGCCCACGCCGACCGCGGCGGCCTGGAAGCCATGGTCCGCGCCCACGCCCGCACCCTCAAGCACGTCTTCGTCGTCCACGGCGAGCCCCAGGGCGCCGAGGCCTTCGCCTCCTGGGCCCGCGAGACCACGATGGCGAACACCCACGTCCCCGCGCTCGGGGACCAGCTGAGCCTCTAGCATGAGGCGTCTCGCATCTCGGGATCGCGCGAGCGGACCCGGAACGAGAAGCTCCGCACGCGGCGAACTCCCTGCCGACGGCTCCTCTTCCTGAAACCCGTCTCGCGGGCCGGCGGTAGTCGGGGGCAGGAGGGAAGACCCATGAGGATGGCGATCCTGGCGGCCCTGCTCGGGATGCCCGCTGCGGCGCAGGAGACCGCGACCGGCAACCCGATCGACGCCTACTTCGAGAAGGCCTGGAAGGAGCGGGGCGTGGCGCCCGGCGCCCGGGCCGACGACTACGAGTTCCTCCGCCGGGCGACGCTCGACGTGCTCGGCCGCCTCCCCAAGCCCGACGAGATCCGCGCCTTCGAGAAGTCGAACGACCGCGCCAGGAAGATCGACGAGCTCCTCGCCCATCCCGACGCCGCCGAGTTCTTCGCCGACACCTGGATGCGGATCCTCCTCAACTACCGCTTCGAGGAGACCGCCCCGCTCAAGATGAACTTCCCCGCCTTCCGGGGCTACCTGAAGGAGACCTGGGCGAAGGACGTCCCCTACCGCGACTTCGCGTCCCAGCTCCTCTCCGACCACGGCGACAACGTGAAGAAGCCGGCCAGCAACTTCTTCCTGGTCACGCTCGACCCCATGGAGCCTCCCCACGAGATCACGGCGCGGACCACCCGGGTCTTCCTCGGCCTCCAGCTCCAGTGCGCCCGCTGCCACGACCACCCGTTCGAGAAGTACACTCAGGAGGACTTCTGGGGCCTGACCGCCTTCTTCAACGGCCTGAAACCCAAGGCCCGCACCACTTTCGACGGGTTCGGGATCAAGCTCATGGCCGAGCCCAAGGGCGCCATGACGATCCCCGACTCGAAAACCGAGGTCGAGCCCCGCTTCCTGGGCGGCGCGAAGCCCGACCCCTCGACCCCGCCCCTCAAGGCCTACGCGGACTGGGTCGTGGGCCACAAGCAGTTCCCGCGCGCCATCGTAAACCGCCTCTGGGCCCACTTCATGGGCCGCGGGTTCGTCGAGCCGATCGACGGCTTCACCGACAAGTCCCGGCCCAGCCACCCCGAGCTCCTGGACTCCCTCGTCGCCGGATTCGAGAAGGGCGGATCGAGCCTCCGGTCCCTCGCCCGGACGATCCTGGCCTCGCGGGCCTACCAGGCGTCCTGCAAGGCCCCGGAGGACGCGGAGCCCTCCCTCCACGCCCACATGATCCTCAAGCCCCAGAACCCCGTCCAGGTCCTCAACATGCTCACCTGGACGCTGAACATGGACGTCTTCCTCAAGCAGTTCTACGAGGGCTACCTCAAGAACTTCAAGGACGACAACTTCTTCGCCAAGAGCTACGGGAACGAGGAGGTCTTCCGGATGTACCTCCACCTCTTCGCGCAGGGCCTCCTCGCCCCGTCGGGCACGGCCCCCGAGGAGTCGAGGTACACCGGGAGCGTCCGGCTCGCCCTCAAGCTCATGAACTCGAACGACCTCCAGAACCTGGTCAAGGCCGAGTGGGGGCGCCTGGCGGAAATCATGAAGAAGGAGAAGACGCCCGAGGGGCGGCTCTCCGAGATCTTCTACACCCTCCTCTCCCGGCCCCCGGACGCCCAGGAGAAGGCGCGCTACCTCGCCTACATCCAGCGGAAGAACGGCGACAAGAAGGCCTACGAGGACATCTACTGGGTGCTCCTCAACTCCTCCGAGATGATCTTCAACCACTAGGGGGCGGCCATGGACGACTGCAGGCACTGCTCGCTCGGCCGGCGCGACTTCATCCGCGTCGCGATCGGCGGCGCGGCCGCGACGGCGCTCGCGGGGAAGTTCCACCAGCCGGCCTTCGCCCAGACCCGGCCCGCCAAGGCGAAGGCGGTCATCCTCCTCTGGATGCAGGGGGGACCCAGCCAGATCGACACGTTCGATCCCAAGCCCGGCGTCGAGACCGGCGGACCGTTCAAGGCCATCGGGACCAAGACCCCCGGCCTCACGCTCTCCGAGCACCTGCCGCGCCTGGCCCAGGTCTCGGACAAGTTCTCGGTCGTCCGGACCCTGAACTCGAAGGACCCGAACCACGACACGGCCCGGTACCTCCTCCACACGGGATACCGGACCGACCCCACGATCGAGCACCCGCACCTGGGCAGCCTGATCGTCCACGAGCTGGGCACGAAGGCCGAGGGCCTCCCGGGCTGCATCACGGTGGGCAAGGACGCCACGATCGGCTCGGGGTATCTCGCGCCCGAGCTCGCCCCGCTCCTCGTCGAGAAGATCGACAACCCCCTCGAGGACCTGAAATCGCCCCCCGGCGTCACCGCCTTCCGGCTCGAGGACCGCGAGAAGCTCCTCTGGGCCCAGAACGAGGGCTTCCGCACCGGCCACCCCGACCCGCGCGTCGAGTCCCAGCGGAAGGCCTACGAGCGGGCCTTCGCGCTCATCCGCTCGCCCCACCTCAAGGCCTTCGACCTCTCCCAGGAGGCCGACGACGCGAAGAAACTCTACGGATCCTCCCCCTTCGGCAAGGCCTGCCTCATGGCGCGGCGCCTCGTCCAGGCCGGCGTCCGCTTCGTCGAGGTCTCGCTCGCCGACTGGGACACCCACGCCGACAACTTCAACCGCTCCAAGGCCCTCATGGAGCAGCTCGACCCCGGGATGTCGGGCCTCCTCTCCGACCTCGACCGCCTGAAGATGCTCGAGGAGACCCTCGTCGTCTGGATGGGGGAGTTCGGCCGCACCCCGCGCGTGAATGGCGGGCAGGGCCGCGACCACTTCACGCGGAACTTCTGCGCCGCGCTCGCCGGAGGCGGCCTGGCCGGCGGCCGGGTCATCGGGAGAACCGACCGCCTGGGCCTCGAGCCCGTGGACCGGCCGGTCTCGGTCCAGGACCTCTTCGCCACGATCTACGGCCAGCTGGGCGTCGACCCGGAGAAGAAATACATGACCCCCGTCGGGCGGCCGATCAAGGCCCTCGAGGGCGGCCTTCCCGTTAAGGAGCTCCTCTCATGATCCGCAGCGCCCTCCTCGCGCTCGTCCTGGTCCAGGCGGAAGGCGTCACCCCCAAGTACGGCGCGGAGAAGAGCGCCAAGGACAAGGTGTACGCCGAGATGAAGCTCGGGATCAAGATCGAAGGCAGCGAGCAGATGGTCAACTTCGTCCGGACCATGCACCCCTTCCTGAGCATCGACAAGCTCGTCCTCCGCGCCGAGGGGACCCACCAGGTCCTGGGCGGCGGGAAGCACAAGGTGGAGTACGAGGAGGCCCGGATCGAGGGAATCTACGACGACGACCCCATCGAGGTCGACTTCCAGCGCGGCCTTCCCCCGGCCGACCTCGCCAGCGACAAGACCCGCCAGATGTTCTGGTACCTGGCCGCCGCGGGCCGCAACTTCACCCTCACGCCGGCGGGCGAGTACCGGAGCGACGATCCCAACCAGGACCAGAACGGGGAGGCGATGGACCTGGTCGCCCTCGCCATCGTCCGGATGCCCGACCGGGCCGTGAAGGAGGGGGACTCTTGGGAAAAGGAGTGGCAGGGAGCGCGGGCCGAGAAGAACAAGAACGGCAAGTTCCGCTACAAGCAGAAGATCAAGGTCGAGAAGGTCGAGACGCGGGACGGGAAGACGGTCGCGACCCTGGTGGGCGAGCTCACCGGCAAGGTCGAGGGGGACCGGGACCCCTCGGCCGAGGAGGCCTGGACGAAGTGCGAGGGGAAGACGAAGACCGTCCTCGAGATCGAGACGGGCCGCATCCTCGAGGCCGAGGGCGCGGGCAAGGTCACCGGCTACTTCAGGAACACCGCCGAGAACGGCCAGAAGCAGGACCTGACGCTCACGTTCTCGAGCGAGGGGAAGCTCCGGGTGAAGTAGGAATCCGGAATCCTACTGGAGCTTGACGGCTTTCGGATCAACCACCACGGTGAGCGAGAGGTCCTGCCGGACGTAGCGGCACACTCCATCCTTGTCCTCGCAGACCGCGTAGAGGGCGTAGCCGGGAATCGAGAGTTTTCCGGCCGGAACGCCCGCGTCGACGGCGGCCTCGAACTCGAGGATCCGGAGCTCGTCGCTCTCGGCCTTCGCCGGATTCGGGAGCGTGAAGGTCCCCTCGACGATCGAGACGCCCGCCGGCGGCTTGACCGAGAGCGAGAGCGGATCGGCCTCGTTGTTCCAATGGGCCTTGGCCAGCGGATCGAGGCGGAAGGCGACCCGCGCGCGGATCCGCTCGCCCGGGCGGACCCGGGCCGGGGTCACGACGGGCTCGACGACCACGATCGGGCGCTTGTCGCGGATCAGCTTCCCCGCGGGGTCGGGATCGGGCACGGCGGGGGCGGCGGCCTGGGGGGCGCCCTTCGAGGGAGGGGCGATCTCGGAGCCCATGGGCTCGGCCGCGAGCTCGACGGGCTTCTCGCCTCGGGCCAGGATGTCCCGGCGGGCCTCCTCCACCCAGAAGAAGAAGTCGTAGGGCTTGTCGAGGCGCGGCCCGAACTGCTGGATGCGGCGCCGCCAGATGTACTTGTTGGGCTGGAGCGCGAGGGCGGCGCCCCAGGCCTCGACGGCGCGCTGGGCGTCGCCCGGCCGGCGTCCGGGCGAGTCGTAGCGGGCGCGGAGCGCCACGCCCAGGCGAAAGAGGGCCCGGGCATCCTGAGGGTCGGCCTTCTCGTAGGCCTCGACGGCGGCGTCCAGGCCCTCCGGGTCGTGCAGGAAGAGGGCGTCGCCCCGGTCCCGCGGGCTCTTCGCGGCCTTGGGGTCGGGCTTCGGGGCGACGTTCTGCCCGGCGGGGACGGCGGTCTTCCCGAAGTCCTTCTCGACGAACTCGCGGACCGCGTCGGCCGAAAGGGCTCCCGTCAGGCGGACGATGCCGGACTCGTCGACGCCCACCGGGACGGGCACGGCGTCGAGGTCGCGGAGGTTGAGCGCGTCGATGAAGATCGGCCATTCCAGCCTCTTCCACTGCCGGTAGAGGCGGGCGCGGTCGGCGTGCTGCTCCTGGACGACGCCGATCACGACGAGCTTGCCGGCCTTGACATGCGGCTCGGTGGCCCCCTGCCAGGAGGCCATGCTCCTCCGGCAGCCCGCTCACCAGGAGGCGAAGTTGACGACGAGGACCTTCTTCCCGCGGTAGTCCGAGAGCCGGCCGAAGCCGCCCTCGATGTTCGGGAGGAGGAAGTCCGGGTACATCTGCCCCTTGGCGCCGCCCACGGGGGGCTTCTCCTGGAGCGCCGGGAGGAGTACGAGGGCGAGGAGGGTCGTCTTCATGGGGATGTAACGACGGAAGCGGCCCCTCCTATTCCGGCCTAGACGACGACGCTGTAGACGACCTTGAGGTAGCGTCCCTCGGGGTAGAGGCTGCTCACGGGATGGTCGGGCCCGGCGCCGGCGACGCGGAAGGTCCGGAGCTCGCGGTCCGGCGCGGCGCGGACGATCGAGAGGAACTCCTCCTCGCTCACGAGGCCGGTGCAGGAGCAGGAGACGAGGATCCCGCCGGGCTTGACGGCCCGGGCGGCCAGGCGGTTCATGTCGAGGTAGGCGCGCTTGGCCTTGAGGAGGTCGTCCCGCTCGCGCGCCATCTTGGGCGGGTCGAGGACGACCACGTCGAAGGTCTCCTTGCACTGCCGAAGGTAGTTGAAGACGTCCTGGTGGAGGAAGTCGACCCTGACGCGGTTCAGCCGCGCGTTCTGCCGGGCCGTCTCGAGGGCGTCCTCGTCCAGGTCCACGCCCGCGACGCGCCGCGCGCCCGCCTTGGCCGCGGAGACCGCGAAGCCGCCCGTGTAGCAGCAGAGGTCGAGGACGTCCTTGCCGCGCGCGAGTTCCGCGACGGCCTTCCGGTTCTCCCGCTGGTCGCAGAAGAAGCCCGTCTTGTGTCCCCGGGCGAAGTCCACGCGGAACTCGACCCCATGCTCGCGGACGACGACGCCCTCGGGCGGCTTCTCCGGAGGCAGGCGGAAGCCTTCCAGGGCCTGGGTCCGCTCGTCGGCCTGGACGAACGCGTTGGGGAGGACGGACCGGACGAGGTCCATCTGCTTGAGCATCCCGAGGGAGAAGATCTCGACGGAGTGGACGCCGGCGAAGCGGTCGACGACGAGGCCCGGGAGCCCGTCGCCCTCGGAGTGGCAGACGCGGTAGGCGTCCGCGTCGATCCGGAGCGAGTCGCGGAACGCGAGGGCGGCGCGGAGCCTCTTCTCGACCAGGCCCTCCTCGGGGAGGCCGAGCATGCGGACGGCGATCTCGCTCTTCGGGTTGTAGAACCCGCAGCCGATGGGCTGGCCGGAGCGGTCGACGACGTCGACGATGGCCCCCGCCTCGATGAACTTCTCGGGCTTCCGGACCATCTTCCGGAAGAAGTGGAGGTGCCGCCGGCCGCCGGGGACGCGGAGCTCGATCACGGGCCGGAGGCCGTTCGGCGTCACGGGCGCATGATAGCGCCGCCTCCTTCGCGTGTCATGCCCTTCCTCGGGAGGGCGGATTGGCGGTTGGAAACGGCTCCGGGATGCTCTATCCTGACGGTCCGGAGGGACGCGTCCGCGCATGAATCCGGCCTGTCCGCAGTGCGGGGCGGAGGGGGGTCCCGTCCTGGTCCGGGGCCTGCCCGACCGCTACCGGCCGCGGGACGCGTACCTCATCGTCCGCTGTCCCGCCTGCCGGCTGGCCTTCACCGACCCCCTCCGGGACTCCTATCCGGAGGACTACGAGCCCTACCGCTTCGAGGAGCCGCGGCCCCGGAGGGGCGGGACGCGGGGGGCGATCCTGGACGCCTTCTACCGCGGGAAGGGGACGGCGCTCTCGCGGGCGATCCTCTTCGTCCCCTCCCTCGTCTTCCGCGCGAGGGACCGGATGAAGGTCCGGGCCCGGGACCTCTACGCGCGGCCGTTCCGCCGGCGGGGCCGCCTGCTGGACGTCGGCTGCGGGGCGGGGGACACGCTGCGCGCGTGGGTCGGGCAGCAGGACGAGTGCGTCGGCCTCGAGACGGACCCGCGGGCGGCCGCGACGGCGCGGGAGCGGCTGGGGATGGACGTCCGGGTGGGCCGCCTGGAAGACCAGGGCTTTCCCCCGGCGTCCTTCGACGTGGTGACGCTCTCCCACGTCCTCGAGCACGTCCCCCGTCCCCGCGAGGTGCTGGGCCGCTGCGCGGAGCTCCTCCGTCCCGGCGGCGAGATCCTGCTCTGGGTGCCGAACTTCGACAGCCCGCTCCGGGCGCTCTTCGGAACCGCCTGGTTTCCCTACGAAGTGCCGCGCCACGTCTGGCATTTCCGGCCGACGGACGTCCTGCGCCTCCTCCGGGAAGCGGGGCTCGATCCGGTCGAGCTGGCCTGCGACGCGAACGAGCACGCGTTCCGGAAAAGCGCCCGCGCTCTCGAATCCTGGTGGGCCCCGATCCTCCGCCGCCGCGCGGTGCGCATCCTCGGTCTCCTGGCGTCACGGATCGCCCGCCGGACCGACGTCGTCCGCATCCGCGCGGTACGGGCTAGGCGCTCGGGTAGTTCCCGAGCACCTTGAGGAAGGTCGTGTGCTCCTTGAGCTCCTTGAGGGCGGCGGCCACTTGGCGGTCGGGGAGGTCTTCGGTGGCGTCGACGTAGAAGAGGTACTCCCAGGGCTTCCCCGCGATGGGCCGGGACTCGAGCTTCGCGAGGTTCATCCCCTTCTTCGAGAAGACCTCGAGCGTCCGAAAGAGGGCCCCCGGCTTGTTCTGGGTGGCGTAGACGAGCGAGACCTTGTTCCCCGTCTTCGCGGGCTCCCGGGAGAGCACGAGGAAGCGGGTGAAGTTCTGCGGGTCGCTCTCGATCCCCTCCTTCAGGATCTCCATGTCGAAGCGCCGGGCGGCGTCGGAGGAGGCGATCGCGGCGGCGTCCATCGCCCTCTCCTCCTTGATCATCTTCACGCTCCCCGCCGTGTCGTAGACCTGGAGGATGGACCAGGCGGCGTGGGCGCGGAGGAACCTCTCGCACTGCGCGGCCGCCTGGGGATGGGCGTAGATCCGCTTCACCTGCTCGAGGCGCGTCCCGCGGTTGGCGATCAGGCTGTGGACAACGCGGAGCTTGGTCTCGCCCACGATGTGGACGTCGAACTCGACCAGGAGATCGTAGTTCTGGTGGATCGAGCCCCCGAGCGTGTTCTCGACGGGGACGATCCCGAAGGCCGCGTCCCCCGAGACGACCCGCTCGAAGACCTCCCGGAAGGAGGGCGTGGGCGATGCCTTGACGGAGTCGCCGAAGAACTGCCGCGCGGCCTTCTCGCTGAAGGCCCCGTGCTCGCCCTGGAAGGCGACCCCGTCGCCCTGCCCCTTCCGCGCGGCCTTCGGAGGCGCCGGGCGCTTGTGGGAGAGGTCCAGCCGCTTTCCCACGACCGGCGCGATCGCCTCAAGCTCGCGGAGGAGCTTCTCGACCATGTCGAACGTCAGGCTCTGGGGGCCGTCCGAGAGCGCCTTCTCCGGCTCGGGGTGGCACTCGATCATGACCCCGTCCGCCCCCGCGGCGACCGCCGCCAGCGCGAGCGGCTCGACGTAGGCCCGGACGCCCGTCCCGTGGCTCGGGTCCACGATCACGGGCAGGTGGGTCTTCTCGTGCAGGACGGGCACCGCGTTCAGGTCGATCGTGTTCCGCGTCGCCGTCTCGAAGGTACGGATCCCGCGCTCGCAGAGGATGACGTTCTTGTTCCTCCCCTCGGCCAGCACGTACTCGGCCGACTGGAGCCACTCGTCGATCGTGGCCGAGAGGCCGCGCTTGAGGAGGACGGGCTTGTCGACCTTGGCGCACTCCTTGAGGAGGTCGAAGTTCTGCATGTTGCGGGCGCCGATCTGGAGGATGTCGGCGTAGCGGGCCACGACCTCCACCTTGTCGGGCGCCATGACCTCGGTCACCACCTTCATCCCGGTCGCGTCCCGGGCCTCGCCCAGGCATTTGAGGCCCTCCTCGCCCAGGCCCTGGAAGGCGTAGGGTGAGGTCCGGGGCTTGTACGCACCGCCGCGGAGGACGGTGACGCCCATCGCCGAGAGCTTCTGGGCGCTTTCGAGGAGCATTTTCCGGTTCTCGACGGAGCACGGGCCGGCCATCACGACCACCTGCTCGCCGCCGATCGAGACGTCGCCGACCCGGACGACCGTGTCCTCCCGCTTCACCTCGCGGCTGGCCAGCTTGTAGGGCTTGCTGACCCGGAGGACCTGGCTGACGCCGGGGAGCGGCTCGAAGAGCTGGGTCTCGAGCTTCCCCGCGCCGATCACGGCGACGACCGAGCGCTCCTTCCCTTCGACCAGGACCGGGCTCGCCCCCGCCTTCTTCACGGCGGCTTCGATCGACCGGAGCTCCTCTTCCGAGACGCCGGGGCGGAGGACGATGATCATGGGCGGGAGATTATACCCGGAATCGGGAATCGGGGATGGGGCTATTCGCGGAGGCGGGGGAGGAGGCCGGCGAAGCGCTTGAACCCGGCGAGCGCCTGGTCGTGCTCGGCGAGGGCCTTCCGGAGCTCCTCCGGGGGCGCCTTCTCCTCCACCAGGCCCAGGAGCCGGTGGAAGCGCGCCGAGGTCTCGTTCACGTGGGCGTAGCCCCGCTTCCGGTTGACGAGGAGGGCCGGGAGCTTGAGAATCGCGGTGAAGCCCTCCCGCCGGGCCCGCCGCAGGGCGTCCTCCCGCCCCGCGGCCGCCGCCCCCCCCTCGATCCACCGGCGAAGGGGCGCCACTCCCGCCTCGTAGGCCCCCACGAGCGGGGCGACCTTGTCCACGTCGAGCGGCGCCTCGATCCCGATCACCTCCACGGCCTCCTCGTAGTAGGCGTGGAAGCCGTCGAAGACCTGGGCGATCCGCTCCTGGTTCTCCCTCCCGTCCTGGAGGTGCTCGCTGCAGGCGACCAGGATCCGGCGGAGGAGCTCCCCCATCCCGCCGATCCGCATCTTCGCCTGGCGCTCCATCCAGACGGCCCAGAGGTTGAAGCGGAGCTTGTTGCGCTCGTAGAGCCGCTCCACCTTGTCGTACCACGGGTCCTTCCAGGCCTTCCACGAGGCGACGTCCTTCGACTTCTTGTGCTCCTCGTACTTCCTCTTGAGCTCGGAGTAGAGCTGCTCGAGGGCGGTGAGGTCCTCGACCACCTCCTTGACGCGCTCCCGCATCTGCTCCTTGAACAGCTCGGCCGTCCCGTACCGGAGGTCGGCGTGCCAGGTGAGCTCGTCGTCGCCGACCCGCTTGATCACCTCGTCCGTCTGGTCCCGGGGGACGTAGTGGACGCGGGCGCGGTACTGGATCGCCCAGGGCCGGCGGGCGAAGCGGTAGACGGTCTCCTCGATCTTTCCCCCCTCCGCCTGGAAGCGGCGGTAGGGCGGCTGTCCCTCGTCCTCCTCCCAGACGAGGGGCTCCTCGTCGGGCTTCCGGCCCTGGCGGAAGTCGTCCACGTACTCGAGGGCGTAGACCCGGGCCCGGAGGACCACGTCGGGCGCGAGGTTCGTGGTCCCGGCGACCGAGAAGACGTACTCGCCGTCCTGCTCCGCCAGCGAGAGCGCGAACTCCGCCTTCCAGGGAGAGGGCGGCTTCCTCTCCTCCGCCTGCGGGGCGGACGCCGCGAACGCCAGGACCGGCCACAGCACCAGGCTCATCGACGCTCTTCCGCCTCCTCTGCGCCCTCTGCCTTCCCTGCGGCCTCTGCGCTCCTAGTAATACGCGGGAATCCCCGTGATGTGCTCCCCCACGATGAGCGTGTGGATGTCGTGCGTCCCCTCGTAGGTGTAGACCGTCTCGAGGTTGCACATGTGCCGCATCGCGGAGTACTCGTTGATGATGCCGTTCCCGCCCAGGATGTCGCGGGCCATCCGGGCCGCCTCGAGGGCGTGGTAGACGTTGTTGCGCTTGGCGAGCGAGACCTGGACGAAGGTGGCCTTCCCCTCGTCCTTGAGGCGGCCGAGCTGGAGGCAGAGGAGCTGGGCCTTCGTGATCTCGGTCAGCATCTCGACCAGCTTCCGCTGGACGAGCTGGTAGCCGGCGATGGGCTTCGTGAACTGGACGCGCTGCCGGGCGTAGTCGAGCGCCTCCTCGTAGCAGCCCATCGCGGCGCCCACCGCCCCCCAGGCGATCCCGTAGCGGGCCTGGTTCAGGCAGGCGAGGGCGCTCTTCAGGCCGTCGGTCCCGGGCAGGCGGTTCGCCTCCGGCAGCTCGCAGTCGCGGAGGAGGATCTCCCCGGTGTCGCTCGCGCGGAGGGAGAGCTTGCCCCGGATCTCCTGGGTCTCGAAGCCCTTCGTCCCGCGCTCGACGAGGAAGCCCCGGACCGTCTCGCCGTCCTTGGCCCAGACGACCGCCAGGTCCGCGAGGTCGGCGTTCGTGATCCACATCTTGGTGCCGTTCAGGACCCAGCGGTCGTCCTTCCGGACGGCGCTCGTCTTCATGCCGCCGGGGTTCGAGCCGAAGTCGGGCTCGGTGAGCCCGAAGCAGCCGATCAGCTCCGCGCGCTGGAGGCGCGGCAGGTACTTCTCCTTCTGGGCGTCGCTCCCGAAGGCGTGGATCGGGTACATGACGAGGGCGCTCTGGACGGAGGCGAAGCTCCGCACCCCCGAGTCCCCCCGCTCCAGCTCCTGCATCGTGAGGCCGTACGCGACGTTGCCCATCCCGGCGCAGCCGTAGCCCTGGATCGTGGCCCCGAGGAGCCCGAGCTCGGCGATCTGCGGGATGAGCGCCTTCGGGAACTCGCCCTTCTCCCAGGCCTCCCGGATCACCGGGAGGAGCCTCCCGTCCACCCACTCGCGGACGGTCTGGCGGACCATGCGCTCCTCCTCGCTGAGGAGCGGGTCGATCCCGAGGAAGTCCACGCCCTTGAACTTTTTCACGGGGGTCGAAGTATGATACCAGCAGGGGATACGAACGACAATGACCCGGAGGGAGTTCGAGAAGGTGGTCGAGGAGGCGGTCGCGGGGCTGCCGGAGATCTTCCGCGGGAAGCTCGAGAACGTGGAGTTCCGCGTGGCGGAGTCGCCCAACCGCCGCCAGTCGATGGCGGACGGCAAGGCCCGCGCCCCCGAGCTCTACGGCCTTTACGAGGGCCTCTCGCTCCCCGAGCGGAGCGCGGACAGCCCCCTCGAGTACCCGAGCCGGATCACGATCTTCAAGCGCGCCATCGAGCGCGACTGCCCCACGCGCCCCGAGATGGTCAAGTGCATCCAGGACACCGTCCTCCACGAGATCGGCCACCACTTCGGGTTCGACGACGCCCAGCTCGACGAGTTCGGCATCGGCTAGGCGTCAACCCCCCAACGAAGTGTTAACCCCCAAACGTCGTGTTGGTGTTAACGTGTGAAGATCAAGCAGAGGCCCGAGGACTTCGCCGTGGCCGAGCTCGACCGGTACGAGACCGCGAAGGCCGGCCCGTTCGCGCTCTACCGCCTCGTCAAGTGGGACATCGGGACGATCGAGGCGGTCCGCTGCCTGGCCGGCCGCTGGAAGCTCGCCCGCGCCGCCGTCTCCTTCGGCGGCCTCAAGGACCGCCACGCCCTCACCGAGCAGGTGATCTCCGTCCGCGGCGGGCCGGAGCGCGGCTTCGAGGGGTCGAGCTTCCGCGTCGAGTTCCTCGGACGCTCGCGCGACCCCATCACGCGCGCGAGCTTCGACGCCAACCGCTTCGAGATCACCGTCCGCGACCTGGACGCCCCCCCCGACCCCGAGCCCGTCCGGCGATGGGGCCTCCCGAACTACTTCGACGACCAGCGCTTCGGCTCGCTCCGGGGGACGGGCGGCGACTTCATCGGCCGCGCCCTGGTCCGCGGAGACAACGAGAAGGCCCTCCGCCTCGCCATCGCCTCCCCCGCCCCCGGGGACCGGCGGAAGTCGCGGGAGCTGAAGGCCGCCCTCCGCGACCGCTGGGGGGACTGGAAGGGCCTGAAGGGGGCCCTTCCGCCCGGCGTGGAGCGGACGATCGCGGGCTACCTGGCGGACCACCCGGGCGCCTTCGGCTTCGCGTTCGAGCTCCTCGACGAGAACCTGCGGATTCTCTACGTCTCCGCCTACCAGAGCTGGCTCTGGAACCGCGCGCTCGCCCGGATCGTCCGGTCGCTTCCCGACACCTACGAGGTCGCCTACGCCGCGGGGCGGCACGCCTTCTACCGGTCGATCGACCCCGCCCGACACGACCGCCTGGCCGAGCTCTCGATCCCCCTCGTCACGCCCACCCAGGCTTTCGAGGGCGAGGCCGCCACGGTCATGGCGGAAATCCTCGCCGAGGAGGGGGTGGAACCCCGCATGCTCCGCCTGAAGCGGCTCCGGAAGACCTTCTTCGGGAAGGGCCGGCGCGCCGCCCTCATGGCCCCCGCGGGCCTCCGGGTCTCCTCCGGCCCCGACGAGCTCAACCGGGGAAAGAAGAAGGCGGTCCTGTCGTTCGAGCTCCCCAAGGGCAGCTACGCCACCGTCCTCCTCAAGCGCCTCTTCCACGACCCCCTCCCCCCCGACCCGTCCGGGTCCGGCGCGGAACCCGGCTAGGTCGGTCCAGGCGGGCTCGTGGAGACTCGGGCACGTAGGGAGATCCCGCGATGTCGCAGGATCCGGGGATGGGGACGGCGGGGGCGGGGAGAAGACGGTCCCGTACCGGTTCCGAGCGGTCCGGAATGATTCCCGCTTCGCGATTCCCCTCTCCTCCCCTTGCTCCTTGCTTCTTGCCCCCTGATTCTCAATAATACCCCGCCTATGATCGTCATGAAATTCGGCGGGAGCTCGGTCGCCAACGCGGAGCGGATCCGGAACGTCCTCTCGGTCGTCAAGGGACGCCTCCCGCGGAAGCCCCTGGTCGTCGCGAGCGCCTTCCGCGGCGTGACCGACGAGCTCTTCAAGCTGGCCGGCGAGGCCGTGAAGGGGCGGAGCCCCGGGATCGAGTCCGTCGAGAACCGGCACCAGGACGCCATCCTCGAGCTCGGGCTCGACCCCGACCTCCTGGACCCCCTCTACAGCGAGCTCTCGGTCCTGCTCAAGGGCATCTCCCTCGTCAAGGAGCTCACCCCCCGCACGCTCGACTACGCGGTCTCGTTCGGCGAACGCCTCTCGACCCGGATCATCGCGGCGTTCTTCACGAAATCCGGCGTGCCCTCCGAGCAGCACGATGCCTTCGACATCGGCCTCCTCACGAACGACGAGTTCGGCGGCGCCCAGCCGCTCCCGGAGGCCGACGCCGAGATCCGCCGGCACGTGGAGAAGATGACCCGAGTCCCGGTCGTCACGGGGTACGTCGGGAAGACCCGGAACGGCGACATCACGACCCTCGGACGGAACGGATCGGACTTCTCGGCCACCATCCTGGGCGCCGCGGTCGGAGCGGAGGAGATCGAGATCTGGAGCGACGTGGACGGCATCATGACCGCCGACCCTCGCCTCGTCCCCGCCGCCCGCCCCCTCGAGAGCCTCACCTTCGACGAGGCCAGCGAGCTCGCCTACTACGGCGGGAAGGTCCTCCACCCCGCCACCATCACCCCTGCCGTCCGGAAGAACATTCCCGTCCGGTGCCTGAACACCTTCAAGCCCGACCACCCGGGCACCCCGATCGTCCCGGCCACCGGGGCCCTCCCGAAGGGGATCAAGTCGATCGCCCACAACCTCCACAACCTGATCGTCACGGTCTCCACCCCCCGCATGCTCCAAGGGCACGGCTTCCTGGCCCGCATCTTCGAGGTCTTCGGCCGGAACCGGATCTCGATCGACATGGTCTCGACCAGCGAGATTTCCGTCTCCGTCACCCTCGACACCAACCGCCACCTCGAGGCCGCCGTCGCGGAGCTCCGCCAGTTCGCGGAGGTCAGCGTCGAGCGGGACAAGGCCATCATCTGCGTGGTGGGCGAGGGGATGCGGAACACCCCGGGCATCGCCGGCGACATCTTCATGGCCATGAAGGAGGCCGGCGTGAATGTCTTGATGATCTCCCAGGGCGCCTCTAAAATCAGCGTGGCCTTCCTGGTGGACGATCCGGACGCCCCGAAGGCCGTCCAGGCCCTGCACCGCAAGTTTTTCGGGGGCTAGGCCGTCCTCGTTGAGAGGGTCCTATGAGGAAGCTGGGGGTCGTGCTCGCGCTCGCGGTCTCACCCGCGCTCGCGGGCTGCCCGCCGGGGGACGTCTGGACCAGCCGGGTCGAGGAGTCGGAAGAGGTCCAGAGGCAGCCCCACCTCGTCCGGAGCGACCAGATCTTCACCCTCACGCTCCCGCCCCCGCCCCCCGAGCACCTGATGAGGAAACCCCCCGACTTCCGCCTCATCGACCCGCACCTCAAGAAGGAGTTCCTGCTCTACCTCTACGAGGACGAGTCGATCAGCCAGGAGGTGGTGGTCGTCATCAACAAGGCCCTCCCCGAGAAGGAGCAGGCCCCGCGACTGGCCACCCGCGAGGAGCACGACTACGCGATCTCGCTCCTGATCGGGGACTGGCGGGCCCGCGGCGAGGACCGGAAGATCCGCTACTTCAACGAGCGGCACGAACAGGAGATGGCCCGGAACGCCACCCTCCTCGACCACCAGATCGTCTACAAGCAGCAGGAGGTCGAGTCCTTGAGGGAGCAGATCGTCGACCTGAACGCGGACCTCGCGTCGCGGAAGGCCACCGGGGCCTTCGCCGCGGGGGACGAGCAGTTCGACCTGGCGCCCGCCCCCGCCGTCGAGGCCGAGCTCGCCCGGACGAAGCGGCGCCTGTCGATCGCCGAGGCGCAGCTCGCGATCCTCGTCTACAAGCGCGACTTCCGGGACTCCCACTACTCGCGGGTCGGCTCGACCTACGTCGAGAGCGCCATCGAGTGCGCCGACGTGGCGAAGTACTACTCCGCCCCCGAGCGCTTCGTGGCCGACGTCCGGATGCGCGCCGAGCCCCACGCCTGGGCGCGGCCGGACGCGCGACTTTCATATTCGGACGGCACGCTCCACGTCCGGCAGACGCGCGACGTGGTCATGAAGGTCCGGGACGCGGTGGAGCGCCTCCGCGAGGAATGGAAGGCGGCCGACCAGGCCGCGGCAGAGCTCCGGAAGCAGTCCGCCGCGCCGAAGTAGCCCCCGATGCCCGCCCAAGCCCGGAAGATCGTCGGCTGGAGCATCGTCGGGCTCCTCCTCCTCTTCATCCTGATCAATCTCGAGGACGCCCGGATCAACTTCTTCTGGATCGTGAAGCTGCACATGCCCGTGGCCTTCGTCCTCTTCATCGCGGCGGCGATGGGCGCGGGCGCGGTCTACGCCCTCCAGTTCATCAAGAAGTACAAGAAGGAGGAGGGAGGGGAGACCAAGTAGACGGGAAATCCAGAATCCGGAATCCGGAATCCGGAATCTGGAATCCGGGGGGGGGGCCCCCCCCCCGCCCCCCCCCCCGGGGGGGGGGGGGGGACCGGCGGGGTTCCCGATTCCGGGTTTTTCCTCTTCAGCGCCGCGGGCC
>Ga0187893_10006227_pt1 | contig 20609 bp, 18 predicted proteins | sample MA1701074metaG_FD_139574 | JGI IMG/M metagenome (GOLD analysis project Ga0187893, IMG submission 139574) | White microbial mat communities from a basaltic lava cave in the Kipuka Kanohina Cave System on the Island of Hawaii, USA - MA170107-4 metaG ...
CTACCGCATGTGGGGCAGCGACCTCACGCGTGAGAACACGCCTTTTGAAGCGAGCCTCGACCGCTTCGTGCGGCTGAAGAAGGGCGATTTCACCGGCAAGGAAGCGCTGGAGAAGCAGCTTGCGGCGGGCGTGCCGAACCGCTTCGTGACGGTGGAAGTCCACGGCGTGACGGACGCCGACCCGCTCGGCAACGAGCCGCTGTTCGACGAGAAGGGCGCGATGATCGGCCGCGCGACCTCGGCCTGCTACGGCCACGTGCTCGGCAAGAGCCTCGCCATCGGCTACGTCAAGCCGCAATTCGCGGCGGTCGGCGCGCGCCTCGCGATCGAGGTGCTCGGCGAGCGGAAATCCGCGACGGTCCTGGTCGACTCGCCGTACGACGCCGAGAATAAGGACCTCCGGGCCTAAGGTCGCGCCCCGCGTGAAGCGTCAATCCTGGTCCGGACTGTCGCTCTTGTGGCGGAGCCTTTCGGGGCACCGCGGCTGGCGCGAGCAATGGCGGCGTGCGGAGCCCAAGCCCACGTATGACGCGGTCATCGTCGGCGGCGGCGGGCATGGCCTTGGCACCGCGTACTATCTCGCCGCCGAGCACGGGCTCACGAACATCGCGGTGATCGAGAAGGGATGGATCGGCGGCGGGAATACCGGCCGCAACACGACCATCATCCGCTCCAACTATCTCTTTGACGAGAGCATCGCGCTCTACGATCATGCCCTGAAAATGTGGGAGGGCCTGTCGCAGGCCCTCAACTACAACGTGATGTTCTCGCCGCGCGGCGTGATGATGCTCGCGCACACGGTCCACGACGTGCAGGTGCTGAAGCGCCACGTCCACGCCAACCGCTGCAACGGCGTCGACAACGAGTGGCTGACGCCGCAGGACGCGAAGGCGTTTTGTCCCCCCCTCAACATCGGCGCCGACATCCGCTATCCGGTCATGGGCGCGTCACTGCAGCGCCGCGGTGGCACGGCTCGCCACGACGCGGTCGCCTGGGGCTACGCACGCGCCGCCGATGCGCTCGGCGTCGACATCATCGAGAACTGCGAAGTCACCGGCATCCGTCGTAACGCGCATGGCGTAGTCGAGGCGGTGGAAACCTCGCGCGGCCACATTCGCACCGGCAAGGTCGGGGTCGTGGCGGCCGGCAATTCCAGCGTCGTGATGGGACTTGCGGGCGTCAAGCTGCCGCTCGAGAGCTTTCCGCTTCAAGCGCTGGTTTCGGAGCCCGTCAAGGCCGTGTTCCCGTGCGTGGTGATGTCGAACAGCATCCACGCCTACATCAGCCAGTCCGACAAGGGCGAGCTGGTTATCGGCGCGGGCACGGATGCCTACACTTCTTATACGCAGCGCGGCGCGCTTCACGTCAACATGCACACGCTCGAGGCGATCTGCGAGCTGTTCCCGACATTCCGGCGACTGCGAATGCTGCGGAACTGGGGCGGCATCGTCGACGTGACGCCTGACCGCTCGCCGATCATCGGCAAGACGCCGGTGCCGGGCCTGTACGTCAACTGCGGCTGGGGCACCGGCGGCTTCAAGGCGACGCCGGGTTCCGCGCATGTCTTCGCATGGACCCTCGCCAGGGACGAGCCGCATCCGATCAACGCGCCATTCACGCTCGAGCGGTTCCGGGATGGCGCGCTGATCGACGAGGCGGCGGCTGCCGCCGTCGCGCATTGAATTCCCCATGCTGCTGATCGACTGTCCCTGGTGCGGCAAGCGGCCTGAGCTCGAGTTCAGCTACGGCGGGCAGGCTCACCTCGTGCGGCCCCGGCGCGCGGGGGAACTGACCGACGCGCAGTGGGCGGAATACCTCTACATGCGCGCAAACCCGCGCGGACTTCACGCCGAGCGCTGGCGGCACGCGCGCGGCTGCGGCCGCTTTTTCAACGCGCTGCGCGACACGACGACCGACCAGTTCGCCGTGACCTACAAGATCGGCGAGCAACCGCCCGCATGAGCACGTTCCGCACGGAGAGCGGCGGGTGCGTGGACAGGTCGCGCAAGCTCCGCTTCAGCTTCGACGGCGAAGAATTCGAGGGTTTGGCGGGCGACACGCTCGCTTCCGCCTTGCTGGCGAACGGCGTTCACCTGACGGGAAGGTCATTCAAGTATCACCGGCCGCGAGGCATCGTCACGGCGGGAGCCGAGGAGCCGAACGCGCTGGTCGCGTTGCGCCGCGACGCGGCGCGCTACACGCCGAACCTGCGCGCGACGCAGGTGGAGCTTTATGAAGGCCTCGCGGCGGAATCGCAGAACCGCTGGCCGAGCCTCGGATTCGACTTCGGGCGCCTGAACGACTGGCTCTCGCCGCTCTTCCCCGCAGGGTTCTACTACAAGACATTCATGTGGCCGCGCGCGGCCTGGGCCGCGGTCTACGAGCCCATGATCCGCGCCGCGGCGGGGCTCGGACGCGCGCCCGCATTGCCCGATCCCGACCGGTACGAGAATCGATTTGCGCATTGCGACGTTCTCGTCGTGGGCGGCGGACCCGCGGGCCTCGCGGCGGCGCTCGCCGCGGCCGAGAGCGGCGCACGCGTGGTTCTCTGCGACGAGCAAGCGGAGCTTGGCGGATCGCTGCTCGGCGAGGCGAGCGCACGAATCGACGGTGTCGATGCCGCAGACTGGCTCGCCCGAAGCCTTTCCACTCTCGGCCGTCACCCGCGTGTGCAGCTCCTGCCGCGGACGACCGCGTTCGGCTACTTCCCTCACAACGCGATCGGCCTCAACGAGCGCCTCACCGATCATCTCGCGGACGCGCCGGCTGGGCAGGCGCGCGAGCGGCTTTGGCAACTCCGGGCGCGCGACGTGGTGCTCGCGACCGGTTCGATCGAGCAGCCATTGGTGTTCCCGGGCAACGACCGGCCCGGGATCATGCTGGCCGGCGCCGCGCAGGCCTATCTCCGGCGCTACGGCGTGCGCGCGGGCTCGCGCGCCGTCGTCGTCACTTTGAATGACGGAGCCTATCAGGCCGCGCTGGAACTTCGGGCCGCGGGCGTCGAGATCGCGGTAATCGCGGACCTGCGCGCGCGCGCGGACGGCGTACTGCCGCGCGCGGCGAGGAGCGCAGGCATCGAGGTCATCGAATCCGCGAACGTGCTCGGCACGCGTGGAGGTCTCCGTGTCAGCAGCATCGAGCTCAAGGGGCGAACCGTCGACTGTGATCTGGTGTTGATGTCCGGCGGATTCACGCCGAGCGTTCACCTGTTCTCGCAGTCGCGCGGCGCGCTTAAATGGGACGAGGCTTCGAATGCCTTCCTGCCCGCATCGAAGGCGGAGCGTGCGCAATCAGCAGGTTCCTGCCGCGGCGTCGCAGGCCTCGGCGCCGTGCTTATGGACGGCAGCGATGCGGGATTCGCCGCTGCCGCGGCTACCGGTTTCCGCGGTGCGACACGTCGATTCGAGGTGACGGGAGACTGCAACGCCACGGAGTCGAAGACCGTCAGGTCGCAGGATTTCCCTGCGACGCCCGGCGCGAAGGCCTTCGTCGACTTCCAGAACGACGTGACGGCGAAGGATCTCGCGCTCGCCGCGCGCGAGGGCTTCCGCTCCATCGAGCACGTCAAGCGCTACACGACCGTCGGCATGGCGACGGACCAGGGCAAGACGTCCAACCTCAATGCGCTCGGCATCGTTGCGAGACAGCTCGGAAAGCAAGTGCCGGAAGTCGGGCTGACCACCTTCCGGATGCCGTATACGCCGGTCTCATTCGGGGCATTCGCCGGCATGGCGCGCGGCGATCTGTTCGATCCGGTGCGCAGGACGCCGATGCACGAATGGGCGGCGGAGCATGGCGCAGTGTTCGAAGACGTCGGCCTATGGAAGCGGGCGCGCTACTTTCCGCGCGCGCGCGAGGATATGCATGCCGCGGTCGCGCGCGAGTGCCTTGCAGTGCGCTCCGCCTGCGGGATCTTTGACGCCTCGACGCTCGGAAAGGTCGCCGTGGCGGGCCCTGACGCCGCCGAGTTCCTGAATCGCCTGTACATCAACAACTGGTCGAATCTCGCGGTCGGCCGCGCGCGCTACGGCATCCTGCTGCGCGAGGACGGCTTCATCTACGACGACGGCGTGGTCGCGCGAATGGCCGCGGACAGATTCCACGTGACGACGACGACCGGCGGCGCCGCGCGCGTCCTCAATATGATGGAGGACTACCGCCAGACGGAATGGCCGGAGCTCGCCGTATGGCTCACATCGACCACCGAGCATTGGGCGGTCATCGCCGTGCAAGGGCCGCTGGCGCGGCGCGTGCTCGAGCCGCTCGTTACAGATACCGACATCTCAGCGGGCGCCCTGCCGCACATGGGCGTGGCGCAGGGCCGCATCTGCGGCGTGCCGATGGTGCTGTTTCGCGTCAGCTTCAGCGGCGAACTCGGCTACGAGATCAACGTCCCGGCCGACAGCGGCCGCGCTGTCTGGGAAGCGGTGCACGCCGCGGGCGCCCTGCATGGAATCACGCCTTACGGCACCGAGACCATGCACGTGCTGCGCGCGGAGAAGGGCTACGTCATCGTCGGCCAGGACACCGACGGTACTGTGACGCCGGACGATGCGGGGCTATCGTGGGCGATCGGCCAGGGCAAGACGGATTTCGTCGGCAAGCGCTCGCTCGAGCGCGCCGCGATGAAGAGCCCGCATCGAAAGCAGCTCGTGGGCCTGCGTACGCTCGAACCCGGCACCGTGCTGGAAGAGGGCGCGCAGCTCGTCGCGGTGGCGGGATCGAACCCGCCGATGAAGTCGATCGGACACGTGACATCCTCGTATTTCAGTGCGTCGCTCGGCCACCCGATCGCGCTCGCGATGCTGGCCGGCGGGCGGGCACGGCTGGGCGAAACGCTGAACGTGCCGATGCCGGAAGGCGACATCGCCGTCAAGGTGACGACTCCCGTGTTTTACGACGCCGAAGGAGCGAGGCTTCATGGCTGAGCGCGCCAACACAATTCGCGTGCTCGAACCGGCCACGCGCTTCATTTTTCAGGGAGGAGCCGCGGCGCGTAAGGCGGCGGGCGGGGCATTCGGCGTTTCCCTGCCCGAGACTGCCTGCCGCGCCAACACGACGGAAAACCGCGCGGCGCTGTGGCTGGGTCCCGACGAACACCTGCTGCTCGCGCCGGCGGCGGACGCGCAGGTCCTCTTCGCGGACCTCGAAGCAGCGCTCGCGGGCGTCGCGCATTCGCTGGTCGAGGTCAGCCAGCGCCAGTTTGCAGTGCAACTGAAGGGGCCCGATGCCAGCGTGCTCCTCAACAGCGGATGTCCGCTCGACCTCGATCCCGCGGCGTTTCCGCCTGGCATGTGCACGCGCACGCTGTTCGCCAAGGCGGAGGTCGTTTTGTGGCGGCGTGGGGCCGAGGAGTACCATCTGGAAGTGGGACGCTCCTACTCGGACTATGTCCTGCAATGGTTACGCGAGGCCGGTCAAGGGGAATGATCATGCGAAAGCTTCAGTCTGCCAATCTTCAGCAAGCGGTCCGGTGCGTCCTGGGCGCGGCGCTCATGTGCTGCGCATCGCCATCGGTCCTTGCGGACCAGGCGGAGACTCCACCCGCGCCGCCGCCGTCGCGCGAAGCGACGCCATTCGGCGAGGTCGTGGTGACGGCCCAGCGCCGCGAGCAGAACATCCAGGACGTCGGAATCGCGGTGACGCCGCTCAGCGACGAAGCGCTGAAGGACCTCAACATCACGACGGCGACGGACATCGTGCGTGCCGTGCCCAGCCTCAAGATGAATGCCTATTCGTCCGCGCAGGTGGTGTTCAATATCCGCGGCGTCTCGCAGAACGACTACGGCGACCAGCAGGAGCCGCCGGTCGCGGTCTACCAGGACGACAGTTACTCCAGCTCGATCAACCTCGCGAGCTTCCCGGTGTTCGACCTCGCGCGCGTAGAGGCGCTGCGCGGCCCGCAGGGAACCCTGTTCGGCCGCAACGCCACCGGCGGCGCGATCCAGTTCATCTCGCGCGAGCCGACGAACGAATTCGAGGGCTACACCGACCTGACCGTCGGCAGCTTCAACCAGTTCATCCTGGACGGCGCGCTTTCCGGCCCGCTCGGGGACAACGTGCAGGGCCGCATCGCGTTCATCGCCAACCAGGACGACGGCTACATCGAGTCCATCAATCCGGGCATCTCGGATCTCGGCGGCAACGACCACTATGCCCTGCGCGGCCGGCTGGCCTGGCAGCCGGGCGACGCCACGGACGTCGGTGTGATCCTGCGCTACATGAAGGCGGACCAGGAGACGCAAGCCGGCCTCTATTCGCACGAGCCAGCCTGCCCGAACGCGCAATTCCAGGGCGAATTCACCCCGGCGGACTTCGCCTGCCCGTTCTGGGGCACAGGACCAGGCGAGGCCGGCACCGGTTACCGCAATGACGACATCATCCCGAGCCGCGGCGGCGACCCGTGGAAGACCGCGGAGACCGAGCCGTCATTCGTGGACCGCGAGATCTTCGGCGGGCAGCTGCGCGTGGACCACAATTTTGGCGAAGCGACCTTCACCTCGATCACGGATTACCAGACATCGGAGAAGTTCTACACCGAGGGCGGCGATTCCTCGCCGGTCGATGGCGTTTTCTTCTTCCAGGGAAGCGATCTCGACCAGCTCTCGCAGGAATTTCGCCTGTCGTGGTCGGCGGGCCAGCACGAAATGGTCACGGGCCTGTTCGGGATGACCGTGGACGGCGACTACATCGGCAAGTTCGCGGATCCCTTCTACGGCTATGACCCGGACATCGATATGGCGCAGGAGACAACCTCCTATGCCGCGTTTTTCCAGGATGAATGGAGCTTCTCGGACCGCTGGAAGCTGATCGGCGGCCTGCGCTATTGGCACGACACGCGCGAGGGCGCCTACTTCGGCTCGGCGCCGGCGGTTCCGGGTCTTACGCCGGCCGTCACGATCATTTTCAACACGAACGAGATCTTCCCGAATAACCCCGACGTGCTCGTCACGCCCAGCGACGCCAAGAAATCGTTCGATGACGTCACCGCGCGGCTCGAGCTCGACTACCGGCCGAACGACGATCTGCTCCTGTATGTGAGCTACAACCGCGGCAGCAAGAGCGGCGGCTACACGTTCTCGACGGGAACGCCCTACAACCCCAATGAAGAAGAGTTCCTGAACGGCATTCCGTTCGATCCCGAGACGCTGAACGCTTTCGAGCTCGGCATGAAGTCGAACCTCGCAGGCGGCCTCGCGACGCTGAACCTCAGCGCTTTCTACTACGACTACAAGGACTACCAGGCCTTCGCGCAGCTCGGTCCGGTGCAGACCGTCGTCAACCAGGACGCCGAGGCCATGGGCCTCGAGGTGGAGCTCAACGCCCGGCCGACCGACCGGTTCACCTTCCAGCTTGGCGCGTCGTTCATGGACAGCGAAGTCAAGGACATCCTGCTGCCCGACCTCGCGACGGTCGTGGACCACGACCTGCCGCAGGCGCCGAGTATTTCCGCCAATGCGCTCGCGCGCTACGAGATCCCGCTCGGCAGCGGCACGGCCTCGATCCAGGGCGACGTGCTGTATTCGGACGACTTCTGCTTCACCGTGCTCTGCGCGCCGGTCGAAGCGGAAGAGTCGTACACCGTGGCCAACGCGCGCATCGGCTATGCCGGGAGCGACGGGCGATGGGAAGTTGCGGCCTTCGTGAACAACCTGTTCGAGGAGGAGTACCGCGTCTATGCTTTCGACAGCTCGCTGTTCGCGGGCGTCGTTGCGGGCGTATACGCCAAACCGCTTACGTACGGGCTGACGGTGAGCTGGCGGTTCGGAGCCGGATACGACTAGGCGGGCCGGGACCCGCATAGCAACCCGGCGGCACTCACACGGGCGGATGTTTCGTATGCCACGGGACGGCACGTTCGTACGCATGGCCCACGCGGCACAAGGCCGCTTCACTCATTCGCGGACCGACAATCTGTACGCTTAGCGGCAGTCCCTGAGCCGAAAAGCCACACGGCATTATTCCGGTAGCGGGTCACCAGCACGTAGACAGGCAGGCCCGCCATCAACAACAGAAAACCCCAGAAAACGGTGTCGCTGCCGGAGCTCGCGATGACCCAGATGCTTACGACGAACGCAACGACTGCTACGACCGACTCCCACGACCAGCGCCGCCGCTCGCCGTCGCCAGTCCGCGGAGCGAGGAGCAATCCCGCCATCGCACAGAATGCGTACGGGACGACCGTCGTCAAGGTAGCGATCAGGACGATGAAGGTGTAGGCGCCGACGAGCCCCTTGCTGAAGTTGAGCAGCATCAGCGCGCTGATCAGGACCCCGGCAGTCACGAACGAAAACGTCGGCGTACCGTGCCGATTCAGGCGCTTGAATCGCTCGGGAAAGACGCCGGACCGCGCCGCGGCCATCGCCGTCTGGCCGGCAACCAGCAGGCCACAGTTGATGGCTCCGAGCGTCGAGACCAGCGCGCCCGCCGAGACCAGCATCGCGCCCCAATGACCTGCCAATCTCGAGCCGGCATCCGCGAGCGGAGAAGACGATGCTTCGAGTTGCGCCGCCGGAACGATTCCCATCACCACGAACGCGACCAGGAGGTACACCACCAGGGTGGTCAGGGTGCCGAGGACGAGCGCTCGCGGAATCGTCTTGTGCTGATCGACGACGTCTTCCGACGGAACGGTAACGGCTTCGAGTCCGACGAATGTCCAGAATGTCAGGGCAAACGAAGAAGCAAACAGGCTCAAGGCATTGCCCGATCCAGGATTCATTGGCGGAAGCGTGCTGGGCTCTACAAAAAACAGCCCGACAATTCCGATTGCCGCCAGGGGAAGCAGCTTCATGACGGTCGTGACGAGCCCGACGATTCCCGCTTCCTTGACGCCGAGGACGTTGATTGCAACCAGGCCCCAGATCATCAACAGCCCGCAGCCGATCGAGAGCAGGGGAGTGGCGCCCACGCCGGGAATCATTGCCCCGAGATAGGACGTAAAGGCGACGGCGATACCCGCGCAGGACACCAACTGCGCAATCCAGTAACCCCAGGCAATCATGAAGCCGGCGAATTCCCCGAAGCCCGCGCGCGTATAGGCGTACGGCCCGCCGGCTCCCGCGACTCGCCGGGACAGGTTCGCGAGCATCAGGGCGACGAAAATCGCCCCCACTCCCGCCACGGCCCAGCTGACCAATCCCAGGAGGCCGAACGGGACGAGCACCGCCGGCATCATGAAGATCGCCGAACCGATGATGCTTCCGACGACCAATCCCCAGCTCCGCCATGGGCCGAGTGCGCGTTCGCGTTGCGGTGCCATTGAGCAGAACCTATCCCAAAATCACGCGCATGAGGTGATCGGCATACAATCCCGCCCGGGTGAAACTCGCACGGCATTTCTACCGGATTCCGGTCCGGTTTGACGTCGATCGTCTGCGGGCTGAGGTCGAGGCCTTGCCGGCCGACGCTTGGTCGCGACATCCCAGCGAGTACGAAGGCAACACGGCCGCGCGCCTCATCACGGTCGGCGGCGCGCAGAACGATCTCACTGGCGGCGAAATGCGGCCCACGCCGGCGCTGCTCGCAAGCCCCTACCTTCAGCAGGTGCTGGCGTCATTCGGCACGGTCTGGTCGCGCTCGCGCCTGATGCGGATCGAAGGCGGCGGCTCGGTGCCGCAGCACAGCGACATGAACCATCACTGGTTCCATCGAGTCCGGGTGCACATACCGGTGATCACCCGCCCTGAAGTGCGCTTTCATTGCGGCGATCAGAACGTGCACATGGCGGCCGGGGAGGCCTGGATCTTCGACAACTGGTGCCGGCACAAAGTCCTGAATCCGTCGAGCGACGCGCGCATCCATCTGGTCGCGGATACCGCGGGCACTTCCGCATTCTGGCGGCTCATCGGCCAGGGGCGGCCGGAGAACTTCGAGCAGCCGAATCCCGACGCGCGGCTCATTGCTTTCAATCCGGCCGCCAAGCCCGTGGTGCTGACCGAGAGATTCAATTCCGCGGCCGTCATGCCACCCTCGGAGGTCGAGCAGCTGGCGTTCGACCTGCTGGGCGACCTTGCGCCGGCGGATCAGCGTGCCGAGTCGAAAGCCGCAGTCGGCCAGTTCACCAGCCTGATGATCGATTTCTGCCACGACTGGCGCTCGCTGTGGAGCCTCCATGGCGAGTCGCCCGGCGCAAGAGACAAGTACGAAGAACTCGCGGGCTTTGTCCGCAAGCAGCTGGCTCAGTTGCCGCCGGTGTGGGTCGCGAGCACCGGCTACAGCGCGCAGGCAGCGCTCAACGCCCGCCTTCTCGCGCATGTGCTCGGCGGTGACGGCGGCGTGCGGCGGGAGGCCACGGAGTTCAACGCCACCGCCGCGGCGCCGGCAAGCCCGGTTGCCGCCGGGAAGCTGCCGCACATCGAGCGCCCGATCATCATCCTGAGCGCGCCCAGGGCAGGCAGTACCCTGCTGTTCGAGACGCTGGCGCAGGCGGCGGGTATCTACACGATCGGCGGCGAGAGCCACCAGCTCATCGAAAGCATCGCCGCACTTCGCCCGGGCCGCGGCGTCGTGGCATCCAACCGGCTGACGAAGAAGGACGCCACGACGGCGATCGTCGCGGAGCTGCAGCGGCGGTTTGCCGGAAGGCTTCACGATCGCGACGCGCAGCCGCCACCGTCAGGCGCGAGCGTCCGGCTGCTGGAAAAAACCCCGAAGAATGCGCTGCGCGTGCCGTTCCTGCTCGAGGTGTTCCCGGATGCGCTGTTCATCTTCCTGCGCCGGGAGCCGCGCGCGAATCTAGCAAGCATGATGGAGGCCTGGCGCGCGAAGGGTTGGGTCACGTATCGACAGTTGCCGGGCTGGCCGGGCCCCTGGTCGCTGCTGCTGCCGCCCGGCTATGAGCGCTTGCGCGACCGGCCGCTCGAAGAAGTCGTGGCATTCCAGTGGCAGGCGGCGAACGAGACGATCCTCGATGACCTTGCGAACGTGCCTCGCGAGCGATGGACGAGCTTGCGCTACGAGGACCTGATTGGGGATCCCGCGCCGGCGATCGCGAGGTTGCTGGAGTTCGCGGGGCTTTCGATGGATCCGCGGCTTGCCGCGTATCTTTCGAAGCCGCTGCCGCTATCGCGACACACGAAGACGCCACCGCACCCCGACAAGTGGAAGCGGGATGCGACGCAGATCGAGCGCGTGCTGCCGTCGATTGCGGCCGTCAATGCGAGGATTGGCGCCTAGCGCATTGGGCCCGGGAGGCCGGGTCGCCTACTCGGGCAGCGCCTGGAGCGCGTACATCGCCGTCAGCACAGGCGAGGGCTTGATTCCGGCCTGACCGAACCATCGGCCATAGAGCTGCTCGATCTGGCCGGTTCGATAGACCTGGGAGATGGCGCGATTGGCGACGAGGCGAAAGGCGGAGTCGTCGCGTCTTACGACGAAGGCGTAGGGCTCATAGGAAAACAACTCGCGCGCTAGGCTGTACTTCCTTGGATCGGCCGACTGCATGATCTGCCCGATCAGGACGATCTGATCGGAAGCGAAAGCAACGACCTGCCTGGCTTCCAGTTGCCTCATGGCCTCTTCGCGGCTGGCGACGGCCACCACCTTGGCATCGACGAGGTTTTTCGTCAGGGCAGCCCTGAGCGCCGCCTCCGACGTCGTGCCGGCGATGACTGCGACGGATTTTCCAGTCACGTCCGTCAGGGCGTTGACGCTCGCGTCGGCCAGGGAGAGAAAGCTTCCGCCGGTGATGAAGGTCATCAGGGTGAAGTCGACCTTCTCCGCGCGCGACAACGTCACCGTCGTGGCGCCGCATTCGATATCGGCCTTGTTGTTTACGATCGCGTCGAGACGATCCGCCGACGTGACGGGCACGAACGTGACCTTCAGGTCGGCCAGTTTCAACTCTTCCTTCACGGCGGTCGCGATGCGCCTGCAGAAATCGACGGAATAGCCGGCTGCCTGGCCTGAAGCGTCGTTGAATGCGAGAGGCGGCGCATCGGTGCGGTAGCCAATGCGTATCTCGCTGGACTTCTTGATCTGCTCGAGCGTACCCGCCGCCGCCATTGCGGGCAGCGCGCAGGACAAGACGGCCAGTAGCAGCGAAGCGGCGTCTGATCGGTGAAACATGCAGTTCTCCAGGTTCTTGCAGGCAGGCAGGTCCAGCCTACTCCAACATTCAGTCAGGAGTGCGCAGTCATTTCTTCTTGGCTCCGCCAGGCCAGCAAATGGGACACGAACCGGATCCGCCGCCACAGGAGATTTGTTTCGCACCGACCGTCGAGCGCAACGAAGGACTAGGTGCCCCTGATATACCGTGGGGCTTGCGCCTGACTCTCATAGCCACCGTACTTTACACCCGAAGGGTAGTACTCGGCCTCGAACTGAACCTTTCCCGCAGCCTGCTCACCCGCGACATGAGCAATGAAGGCGAGCGTAAGGTCGATGCCCGCAGACACACCAGCTGATGACCAGACATTCCCGTCTTGAACGAAGCGCTCTTCAACAACGCTGACATCGCTGAGTCCGCGAAGCCTGTCTAGAGACTCCCAGTGCGTGGTAGCTCGTTTCCCGGAGAGCAGGCCGGCAGCATGCAGAACGAACGATCCCGTACACACCGACAGTACTGCCTTGCACGTGCGTGCCTGGGAAGCGACGAACTACACGAGCACGGAATTGTTAACCTCGGTCCTCGTACCTTGGCCGCCGGGAATGAACAAGTAGTCCAGCGGCGGGCAGTGCTCGAAGTCGGTGGTTGGATTGACAGACATGCCATTGGCACAGATCACAGCTGCCGAGCTCTGCGCGACCAGCAGGCAGTTTGGCCCATCGGCGAGTTGGTGCCACAGGCTCAGCATTTCCCAAGGGCCCATGAAGTCCAGTTCTTCAGCGCCATTGAAGATGAGGATGCCAGCGTTCATTGCGATACCTGGAACGCGTTGTTGGGCCGCGCGCTCCCGCTATCCACGTAGTCCTATGCTGCATCTACGGCAATGTCTGGGGTTGAATGTGCGACCGAGGTAATTGTTGCAAGCGGGGCAGCACCCGTTTCGGCCGTTGAAGATCACCCAGCCGAGGACGATGGCAACGAGAGAGATCGGGCCGAGGACCGCTCCGGAGAGCCCGGAGAAGGTGGCGCCCTCTTCGATGAATGGGAGCGGCGCCATCACAGCAAAGAGGAGCACAATCATGATGAGCTGCTTCCGCAGCCGATTGGCGTAGGTATCCTTGAATGCGGCCCGCTGCTGGTCGGTGAACTCCAAGGGCTCTCCTTCGCGCTCGCTCAACGCTGTCACGGATCGCTCCAACGCATAGGTAGATCGCAGCTTGTCATCGTGAGTCACCACACCACTGACTCTCGCACGGTACGCCGTCGTTGTTGCCGTCCATTTTGACGCCTGGACAGTTGTGCAGGAAGAACTCAGCTTCAGCGCAAGAAGTCATTTGTGAACAATAGGTACGACCGTCGCAGCTGAACTGAGGATCTGACGCTATGGAAGGAGGATTGCTATCGTCATCGAATTGCGCTGCCGACGGCAGCGGAGTTCCATCGATCGATGGGCCGACCACGCGAGTGTAGGCGAACCAAGCTACTACGCCGAGTGCGACAACAATTAGCAAGGTCTTCATTGGGCCGCTGCCTCGTATGGCTGCGATCTAACGTCCGCATTGAGCGGGCCGCGCTACAGCACTACCAGGTGTTGCGGGCGCTAAAATCTTCTGAGCGCCCGCGGCGCTCTTTGCCGAACATTTCACGGACTGCTCCAAGGACTGCTCCAACAAATTGTTAGGCCGTACCGATGCCGCTACTCGACGACGACGGCCGTACCGCTTGCGGATACCATCAACATGCTGTTGCCCTGGCCAAGCACCTCGTAGTCAAGGTCGACACCTACAACGGCATTCGCTCCCATCTGTCCGGCACGTTCCTGAAGCTCCGCGAGTGCAATTTCTCTGGCTCGCTGCAGCTCCTTTTCATAGGTGGCTGACCGACCACCGACGATGTCCCTGACGCTTGCAAAGAGGTCTTTGAAGATGTTGGCGCCAAGTATTGCCTCACCGGCAGTCACGCCACAATATTTGACGATCTTCTTCCCCTCGATGGTTGGCGTGGTAGTTACTAGCATGCGGGCTGTCCCTCAGTTGGTCAGTACGTGACGACTAATCGTGCGGCCTAACGTCCGCGTTAGGCAACCATAGCGCATCAGTTCGGTTGCTTAATGATGGCTATTTTCTCCAAGTCCCATTTGCGAACCTTGTGGAGGTAGTACTCGAGGCCATGGGCATCGCGGATCAATATTTGTCCGTCCGGAACGACATAGAAGCAAAGCGGCTCGGGGAGGCGTGACAGTTCAAAGCCACTACTGGAAGCTCTAAGGTCAATGTCTAGAGCGGCGCGCAAGTCACCCAAATGTGCGGGGTCGACAGGCTTCTCGGTGGGACGTCCACGTTCTCGAAAGTCGGAAGCGCAATCGGCAATAGACGGCGACGGCAGCGGATAATGGTCGGGATCGCGCTTTAAGGTGGCCTCCTGGGTGCAACCGCACGCCAAAGAAGCCAATCCGATGAGGATCGCAAGACGTTTCATGGTTGCCTAACGTCCGCGTTGAGTGGACCGGGCGCAGCCCGGACGGCGCGCCGCAGGCGCGATAATGGTCCGCGCGCCTGCGGAGCTCTCCGCCAAACTTCTCACGGCCCGCTCAAACGCATAGTTAGACGGCACGCTAAGGGTGTAGGCGTCGAGCGACAGCGGCAGCAATGTCGTCCGCGATGTACGCATAGTTAGCAGCATCCCCTTCATAGGTCTCTGACCATAAGGCCGCTTCAGTCTCAGCGTCCGTAAGCTGCGCAGTCACTCGCAGCTTCCCATCACTTTCACTTGAGGAGCCCTCAAGGACATAACGGCTCTCCAGCCTCCGAGCCACCGAGCCAATCGATTCGCCGGGCATTGCGAACTGGTCAGGAATAACAGAGATCCCTTGCGTCGCGCTCAGGCTTTCCACGATCCTCGCTGAGAGGGTCGCAGCGAGTGCATTGGCTCCATCATCGTTCTCCATCGCTGCAAATCGAAGTACCGCAACTGAAGGCGTTGGTATGGGCGCATTTGCAACAGGCTCTGGGACTTCACTCACTGAAGGCGTTGGGGAGGGCGCATTTGCAGCAGGCTCCGGGCCTTTACTCCCGGCGCCGATCGTCAAATACAGGATCACGGCCACCAGCACGGCGATGATGGTCAGATATATGCGATGCATACGCTGACCTCGCTGTATGAGTGCCGTCTAACGTTCGCGATCAGCGGCGGCGCGCAGTCGGCGCGCCGCTTGCTGAATGAGGCCCGTCCGAGCCGCTTGCACGGTGTGCAAGCGGCGTGACGACAAGCGCCGAACGCTGCATCGCATAGTTAGACCGCGTTCCACTTATCGAATCAGCAAATCTAACTGGCCAGCATCTAGACCGGCTTTGCGGTAATACGTCCGGCATAACTCAAGAATGCTAAATCCATCCTCATATGCAGCAAGGCTACCGTTGACTGGTTTGTCCAAGTAGATCAGGCCGCCCTCGACCATGAACACAATCAGAGCTGGCTCAGGCGAGTCTTCGGCGATGACCAGCGTGTGAGCTTCGCCGGCGGGCTCGTAGATGAACGTCCCTGGCTTTGCAACCCAGTCATGCTCCAGGTATCGCCAGTGCCCAGCCAGGGTATAGCCGCGCACGGTCCCGACGTGGTAGTGAACACCGAGCTTGGCGCCGGGCAATCCCTTCAAAACGACGCTGAATCCGCCAGACGTAACGTTGAAGCAGCAAGGCTGGAACCAGACACCATCCGCATATGGAACCCACCGGCGTTGGTCGTGGACGTCGATGTTCGCAGTGAAATGCTCGCGACTTCGTCGATTCGCATCGAGGCCGTCGCTGACGCTGCTGAATGTTGTGATCGGCATAGCGTTTTCCCTTCCTGATGTGCCAACGGTCTGAAGTGTCAGACACCGAGCGAAGAGTTGAGGCGTAGGTTCCAATTAGCGGTCTAACTACAATTAGGGGGACTAAATGATGTGGAGAAGCAAGACATTTGTGACCGTATAACGAATTATTGATGCAAAGATCGACCTGTTGCTACCGATGAAAACGCAAGTGATTGATTAAGCGGTATCACTAGCGCTCAGACGCCCGTCAGTCGGATGCAACGTACCAGGGTGCCGTGGTTGGTGGCAGGAGAAGCTTCCCGAGGATGTGATCCGCGGCTTTCTCCGCCAGCATGATGGTCGGCGCGTTGAGATTGCCGGTCGTGATCGACGGCATGATCGAGGAGTCCACGACGCGCAGGCGCTCGATGCCGATCACTCGCGCCTCCGTATCCACGACTGCCATGGGATCATTGCGCCGGCCCATCTTGCAGCTGCACGAAGGGTGATAGGCGCTCTCGACCTTGGCGCGCACGAAGTCGTCGATCTGTTCGTCCGTCATGACACCCGCACCCGGCTGGATTTCGCGCCCGCGATATGGATCGAAAGCCGGCTGCGCGAAGATCTCGCGCGTGAGGCGCAAGCCAGCGCGCATCTCCATGAGATCGTCGGGATGGCTGAGATAATTGAAGCGAATCCTCGGCTTCTCGAGCGGATCCGCCGATGCGAGCCGCACATGACCCCGGCTCTTTGAGCGCATCGGCCCGACGTGGGCCTGGAAACCGTGTTCCTTTGCCAGCGACGAGCCGTCATAGGTGACCGCGAGCGGCAGGAAATGAAACTGGATGTCGGGATAGGGCACGTCGGCGCGGCTCCTGATGAAACCGCCGGTTTCGAAGTGATTCGTCGCGCCGAGCCCGTCCTTGAAAAGCAGCCACCGGACGCCGATCATCGCGCGCGCGAAGAAGCCCATGGATGAATAGAGGGTGACGGGCTGGGTGCAGGCTACCTGAAAGTAGAACTCCAGGTGATCCTGAAGATTCTCGCCAACGCCCGGCAGGTCGTGCACGACCGGGATGCCGTACTCGCGCAGCTCGGCAGCCGGCCCCACACCGGACAGCTTCAGGAGTTTTGGCGAGTTGATCGATCCCGTGCTGACGATGACTTCGCGCCGCGCGCGCACGGTGCGGGTCGCGTCGCCGTGGCGGTACTCTACGCCCGTTGCGCGCTTGCCCTCGAACGCGATGCGCGTCGCAAGCGCCCGCGTGCGCACGGCGAGGTTTGCGCGCTTCATCGCCGGTCGCAGGTAAGCGTTCGCCGCGCTGCACCGCCGGCCACCACCGACAGTCATATCGAGGCGGCCGAACCCCTCCTGCCGGTAACCATTGATGTCAACGGTCTGCGGATAGCCCGCCTGCCTGCCGGCCTCGAGCCAGGCGGCATGCAGGGGATTGGACAGCGTGCCGTAGCAGGTCTGGAGCTTTCCCGAGTCGCCGCGATACGCGTCGCCGCCCTCGGCGCGCGTCTCGGCACGCCGGAAGTAAGGCAGCACCGCCGCGTAGTTCCAGCCGCTCGCGCCTTCCGCTTCCCAGCGCTCGAAATCCCGCGCATTGCCGCGCACGTAGACGAGCCCGTTGATCGAGGACGAGCCGCCGAGGACCTTGCCTCGCGGCGTATGCAAGCGGCGTCCGCCGAGGCCCGGCTCCGGCTCGGTGTAATAGCGCCAGTCGTATCTCTCCATGCCCATCGGGATCGAAAGCGCCGAGGGCATTTGCACAAATATCGAGCGGTCCGAGCCGCCATACTCGAGCAGCAGGACGCTGTGCTTCCCATCCTCGGTGAGCCGATCGGCGAGCACGCAACCCGCCGAACCCGCACCGACGATCACGTAGTCGACCGATTCTTCGCTCAACGCCGCGGCTCAGTACGGCGCATCGATGTCGCCCTTGGCGACATAGACACTCTTGAGCTGCGTGTAATGCTCCATCGCGGCGCGCCCGTTCTCGCGCCCGAGCCCGGACAGTTTGACGCCGCCGAAAGGCAACTCGATCGGGGTGATGTTGTAGTGATTGATCCAGCAAGTCCCGGCCTGCAGCCGCGCGATCACGCGATGCGCGCGGTTCAGGTCGTTGGTGAAGACACCGGCCGAAAGGCCGAACTCCGTGGCGTTCGCGCGCTCGATGACCTCCTCTTCGTTGTCGAACTCCAGCACGGACATGACCGGCCCGAAAATCTCCTCGCGCACGATGCTCATGTCGTCGCGGCAACTGTCGAAGACGGTCGGCTCGATGAAAAATCCCTTCGCGAGGGCGCCGTCGATGCGTCGATTGCCGCCAACCAGCACGCGAGCGCCTTCCGCGCGGCCGCGGGCGATGTAGCTGAGGACCATCTTCATGTGCTCTTCGGAGATGAGCGAGCCGACTTGCGTCGCCGGGTCCATCGGGTCGCCGATGCGCATCGCGGAAACCCGCGAGACGAGCCTGCGGAGGAACTCCTGCTTGACAGGGCGATGAACGAAGACGCGCGTTCCGTTCGAGCAGACCTCGCCGGCGGAATAGAAGTTGCCGAGAAGCGCGCCGGATACCGCCTGGTCGAGCTTCGCGTCTTCGAAGACGATCAGCGGCGACTTGCCGCCGAGCTCGAGCGTCACGGCCTTGACGGTGCTCGAGGCGTCGTTCATCACCGACTTGCCGGTGCCGACCGAACCCGTGAGCGACACCTTGCGGATTTCCGGATGGCGCGTCAGCAGCCGGCCGGTTTCGGAGCGGCCCTGAACCACCTGGAAAACGCCGGGCGGGACGCCCGCCTCGCGGTAGGCCTTCTCGAGCTCGACGGCAGACAGCGGGGTGAGGCTTGGCGGCTTGAAGATCATCGCATTTCCGAACGCAAGCGCGGGCGCGGACTTCCAGCAGGCGATCTGGAGCGGATAATTCCAGGCGCCGATGCCGGCGACGATGCCGAGCGGCTCACGCCGCGTGTATCCGAAGGCCTGCGGGCCGAGGTCGATGTGCTCACCGGCGGCGCTCTGCGCAAGTGCCGCGAAGTACTCGATGCATTCGGCGCCCGAAATCACGTCGACGACGCGCGTCTCCTGGATCGGCTTGCCGGTGTCGCGGGTTTCGAGCGCGGCCAGCTCGTCGTTCCTCGCGCGCAGGATCCCGGCGGCAAGGCGCAGGATGCGGGCACGCTCGGCGCCCGCCAGCGCCGCCCAGGCGGGTTGCGCCTCGCAGGCCGCGCGGACTGCGGCCTCGACCTCGGCGGGACCCGCGATGGGAACGTCGCCGAGGCGCTCTCCGGTCGCGGGATTGATGGAGACCAGCCGGTCGTTCGCCATAGTCATCCCAGTTCTGCGAGACAATCGAGGATCGTCAGGAATTCAGTGCTTCGGGCTGCGTGCCGGCGGCGTGCTCCGCCAGCGTGCCGGTATTGTGTCGCTGCACGAACCAGTAGTACGCGAACCCGCCGAACATGACGACGCCGACGAACAGCAAGCCGCCCCATTTCAGGTACCAGTGGAACGGCTCGGTCGCGTTATAGATCGACTGGCGCGGCCAGATCAGGTTGATCGTCATGAACAGGCCCCAACCGACGGCGACGGCGTTCACCAGCAGCCCCCAGCGGCCGAGCGTGAAGTAGCCCGGCGCGGCGTCCTCGGAGCGCCACTGCCCGCGCAGTCTCGCCAGTAGCATCGGGACCGTGACCAGCAGGTAGGCGATGTAGATCATGATGATCCCGACGCTCGTGATCACCAGGAAGATCTGCGGCTGGCGGATGTTGACCAGGAGGATCGCGATCGCCAACACGCCGATCAGGATTGACGGGATGATCGGCGTGCGCGTCTTCGGATGGACGCGCGCGAGCTGCGTGCCGCCGGGCAGGTTGTTGTCGCGCGCCATCGCGAACATCATCCGGATCGCGGCCGTGTGGACCGCCAGGCAGCAGACGGTGATGGCAATCACCACCGTCCACAGGAAGATGTCGCCGATCGTGCCGCCGAGCACGTCGAGGACGATGAACTGCAGGCCGCCGACGCCGAGCTCTTCACTGTTGATGTCCGTGACGGCCATCATCGCCAACAGGAGGATTGCGCCGCCGATCAGGAACGACGCGATCAGCGCGCGAAGGATCGCCTTCGGCGCGTTGCGGCGCGGATCAAGGCTTTCCTCGCCCAACGAGCTGGCGGTGTCGAAACCGTACATCACGTAGGCTGAGGCGAGCGAGGCGGTCAGGAACGCGCCGAGGTAGCCGAGCTCCCACTCAGCCCCCAGGCCCTGTGTCTCGGTTACGATGCCCGGGCCGCGCGTAACGTTGACCGCGAACGCAAGGACGAGCAGAACGGCGGCGATCAGCTCGATAAAGACGCCCGCGCTGTTGATCCGCGCCATCAGCTTGACGCCGATCGCGTTGATGATCGTGGTGAAGACGATCAGCGCCGTGCCGAGGATCACGGCGTTGGCAGCGTAGTCGTACTTGCCGGTGCCGTCGCCGTAGAACTGGAAGAACGCGTCGATCTGCGGCAACGTGATCTGGTACGCGAGCGCGACCGCCGAGATTGTGACGATCGATGCGGTCAGCATCATCCAGCCCGCCAGCCAGGCGACGTGTGGCGTGCTGAGCCGCTTGGACCAGTTGTAGATCGATCCTGCGATCGGGTAGCGCGAGGCGAGCTCGGCGAAGCAGAGCGCGACCATCAGCTGGCCGGCGAAGACGAGCGGCCACGACCACCAGTACGCCGGGCCGCCGAACGCGAACCCGAAGTAGAACAGC